>ERZ808240.824-NODE-824-length-39842-cov-4.651796_pt1 | contig 39842 bp, 38 predicted proteins | sample MGYA00521084_ERZ808240 | MGnify/ENA primary metagenome ERZ808240 (study PRJEB31516, sample SAMN03275571) | gut metagenome | biome: mammalia-associated habitat; material: feces | host: Papio cynocephalus | place: Kenya | collected 2012-08-06 ... | reverse complement strand
TGCCAAACGAGCGGAATGCCGGTGTCGCGATGCCAGGCTTTGTTATAGCGGATGCAGGAACCGGCACGGTCTTTTTCCCCGCAGAGCAGGAGCGACGGACAGGAAAGATGGTAAGGAAGATCTTTTTTCATGGTGTCGGCCAGAATGCGGAAACCATGACCGGCCAGCTTTGCGTAATATGCTTTTTCCCCGCTGTACTCCAGCATCATCTGCAGCATCAGCTGACGACCGTATGCGGAGACCGCCACGCCGTCGGTACCGGATCTTAGAAGAAGCTTCCATGGATCATAACGGTAGACCGGTTCCATTCGCTCCAGCAGGCAAAGCTCCGCGGCACTGATATATTTTCTTTGAAGCGGCGCGGAATCGATGGAGATGAAGCCTTTTAACCTGCCGGGAAATAATTCCGCGTAAGCCTGACCGACGTATCCGCCCATGGACTGACCGACGATGACCGGGCGTGTGATGTTTTCTTGTGAAAAAATCTCGCGGTTCTTTGCGATTGCCGGCGATTGTTTGCGATTATCTTGCGGACGTCCGAACGACGAGACTTTATCTGCGCAGCAGCGCGACGGCGACATCGTTGACGTTGGTGCCTGTCGGCCCGGTTTGGATCAGGCCGCCGGCCGCTTCGAGCGCATGGTAGGCGTCGTTGGCCGCAAGTACAGCGGCGATCTCCATACCCTGCGCACGCAGGCAGGCAAGGGTGCCGCCGTCAACATATCCTCCCGCCGCATCCGTCGGACCGTCCGTTCCGTCACTGCCGACGGAGAAGACTGCCGCACCGGAAAGACCTGCGATGCCGGGGGCGGCCGCAAGGGCCAGTTCCTGATTGCGGCCGCCCATGCCTTTGCCGGTGAGATGGACGATGGTTTCGCCGCCGGCGATAAAGGCCAGAGAACGCGGGCGCGCGGTCAGGTCGGCAGGGGCAGCGTCGATCGAGGCGGCAGGGTTGGCGGGAGCGGCATCGGCATCGGGAGCAGCGCCGGCATCGGTATCCAAAGCATGTGTGCGGAGGATGCTTGCCAGAAAGCTGCCAGCTTCCCGAGCTTCGCAGCAGAGCTGATCCGTCAGCAAGACCGGCTCGTAACCGAGACGGCGGCAGGCTGCTGCAGCCGCGGCACAGAGCTCACGGACGCTGCCGGTGATCTGCGTAGTCACATTGTTCAGCATTTTTGGCGTTTCCTGTGCCAAACAGGTTTGCGCCTGCACGCTGAGGTTGAGACTATATTTGCGGACGATCTCCGAAGCTTGCGCGCAGGTAGAAGTATCCGGGTAAGCGGGGCCGCTGGCGATCATATCGAGCGGGTCGCCGATGATATCGCTGAGTACGATGCTGTAAACCCGGGCGGGCACGCACAGCTGGGCAAAGCGCCCGCCCTTGACCGCAGACAGTCGCTTGCGGATCGTGTTGATTTCCCGGATATCCGCTCCGCAGGCAAGCAGCTGCTGCGTGATATCCTGCAGTTCTTCTGCCGGGATCAGCGGCTGTTCAAAAAGCGCGCTGCCGCCGCCGGAGAGCAGGAACAGCACGGTATCTTCTTCTGTTAGATCCCGCACCATCGCGAGAGCTTTGCGCGTTCCGGCAAAACTGCCTGCATCCGGGATCGGATGACCGCCCTCACAGCAAACAATCTGCGGCAGTTCACCCATAACGTGTCCGTATTTAGTAATGACGATCCCGCCGTCGATCGTGCCGGCTCCGAGCGTATCCACGGCCGCCATTGCCATCTGCCAGGCGGCCTTGCCTACCGCGACCAGGACCGTATGTCCGCCGCGCGCCCGGAATCCCCGCAGCGCGCGGCGGACGGCCGCATCCGGCAAAACCGCTTGTAAACTGGATTGAATGATCAAATCGGCATCCCGCCGCAGAGACTGATCCATAGAAATTGCACCTCACCTTTTTTCTTTTTTTCATTCTAACGGAAAGCCGCGAAAAGCGCAAGCGGCAAAAAGGGTAGGAAAGCCGCGCAGCGTTTCCGGATGAATAATGCACCGCTTTTCGGCGGTTTTTCGGAAATTTGTACGCGGCAGGAGTTATGTGGATGAAAGGAATTTGCAGATAGAGAAAGAATTTCCTGCCACGCAAGAGCTTCGTTTGGCGAACCTTGTCGAAAATGCGCAATGCATGTCGAAGCGAGCCCGCTTCAGAGATTCCGCAGCCTGATTTGTCTTAAAAAAAATGCAAAAAATGCGCAAAAATGTGACGAGGCAAGCGAAAATCGCGCGCAAACCTGTGCAGATTTTGAAAAAGGCCGTATAGGCAGTACATTACGCATGCTTGGAAAAAATATGGAATCTGTCATGCGCAATAGCCGGAATGCTCCATAACCAGCGTGCTTGCTGGATACTCTTGGTTCGCTGGCACCCTCACCTTCCGCGACCCGCTCGGTTCACACATCGCCCTCAGCGCGAATTCAGCAAAAATCTAACAGAAAGCAACACAAATCAAGTAAAAAAGCTTGACACTCTGTGCGGCGTATGTTATAGTAGCAAAGGTGTCAAGTTTTTTGATTATGTAGGAAATATTGTTCCGATATTTCCGGAATAACGACAAAAGCACCTTGCGGAGCGGCGCTCATCTGTGAGCGCCATGTGCACATAGAAATCTTTGATTTCGTTATGTGCACTTTTGTCCTTGACATCCACCTGTCCGCAGCGGTTATCTGCAAACAGCGAAAGCCGGTGCGAAGCGGCAGCGGAAGCTGCTGACATTCCCGAAAGGCGCAACGGCATAACATAAAGCGTAACGACATGAAGATCGAAAATATCGCAGAGAACAGTTTATTATATGATTTTTACGGGCAGCTGCTTTCCAAGAGGCAGCAGGAAGTCATGGCGCTCTACCACGAGGAGAACTATTCGCTTTCGGAGATCGCGGAGGAGTTCGGCATCTCACGGCAGGCGGTACATGATACCTTAAAAAAAGCGGAACAGGCGCTGGCCGAATACGAACAGAAGCTCGGCCTTGTCAAGACGCTGCAGCGTTCCGAGGCAGTGATCCGGCAGATCGACGAAAAGATCGACACGCTGATCACCGAGCTTTCGGAAAACGAGAACACGCAGAGTACACAGCCAAGCAGCACATTTGCGGCAAGACTGGAAGAGATCAAGCAGATCATCAACACATTAGAAGCTTAACAGCTCGCATGGATGAGCGGCGCTGGGCGGACGGTATTTGATCCGGCTCATGCGAGCATGCGAATGGAAGCGGATTCGGGCTATGCGGCCGGCATGCCATCCGGGTCGTGCAGGCACGCAGTCACGCGGACATGGATATTTGGGAGAGCAATATGGCATTTGAGAACTTATCGGAAAAATTACAAAATACCTTTAAGAAGCTGCGCGGCAAGGGCGTACTCACGGAGGCGGACATCAATGCCGCCATGCGGGAAGTCAAGCTGGCGCTGCTTGAAGCGGATGTAAACTTCAAGGTTGTCAAGGAATTCGTCACCGACGTCAAGGAAAAAGCGATGGGGCAGGATGTCCTTTCGAGCCTGACACCGGGACAGCAGGTCATCAAGATCGTAAACGATGAACTGGTCGAGATGATGGGCGGTACCAACAGCAAACTGACTTATTCCCCGAGCGGATTCACCACATTCCTGATGGTCGGCTTGCAAGGTACCGGTAAAACCACCACCTGCGGCAAGCTCGCGGCCTATCTCAAAAAGAACGGCAAAAAGCCGATGCTCGCGGCCTGTGACATCTACCGGCCGGCCGCGATCGATCAGCTCGAGGTCGTCGGCAAGACCGTGGATGTTCCGGTCTTCACCGACCGCGGCAATTCAAAAGCCGAAGACATCGCGCTCAAAGCAAAAAAAGAAGCGGAACGCAGAGGATATGACGTTCTGATCGTCGATACCGCCGGACGTCTGCAGATCGATCAGGAACTCATGGACGAACTGGTTCGCGTCAAAAAAGCGATCAAACCGCACGAGATCCTGCTCGTGGTCGATGCTTTGACCGGTCAGGACGCAGTCAACGCCGCGGAGGGCTTTAACGAAGCACTCGGCATCGACGGCATTATCATGACCAAGATGGACGGTGACTCCAGAGGCGGCGCGGCACTCTCCGTAAAAAAAGTGACCGGCAAGCCGATTAAATTCATCGGCGTCGGTGAAAAGACCGATGCGTTGGAACCATTCCATCCGGATCGTATGGCATCGAGGATCCTGGGCATGGGTGACATGCTTTCTCTGATCGAAAAGGCACAGGAAACCTACGATGAAGAGAAAGCCGCCAAGCTCGAAAAGAAACTCAGAAAGAATGAATTCACGCTGGAAGATTTCCTCGACCAGATGGGAGAAGTCCAAAAGATGGGCGGTATCGGTAAGATGCTTGATATGATCCCGGGACTTGGCGGAGGAAAGATCAGCGAAGACGAGATCGCCAAAGGCGAACGGGAATTCAAGCAGATGGAAGCCATCATTTATTCCATGACGCTGGAAGAACGGAGAAATCCGTCCCTGCTCAACGCCAGCCGACGCAAACGGATCGCGGCAGGCAGCGGACAGCCGGTCAGCAGGATCAACAGCTTAATCAAAAAGTACGAGGACACGAAGAAATTGATGAAACAATTCAACAGCCCCGGCTTTATGAAAAAAAATAAAAGACTGAAAGGATTATTTTAAGGAGGATTTACACAATGGTTAAGATCAGATTAAAGAGAATGGGAGCACACAAAAAGCCGTTTTACAGAGTTGTCGTTGCAGACTCCAGAGCACCGAGAGACGGCAGATTCATCGAAGAGATCGGTTACTACAACCCGATGACAGAGCCGAAGGACATCAAGCTTGATGCAGAACTGGCGAAGAAGTGGCTCGCAAACGGCGCGCAGCCGACCGAAACAGTCAAAGCTTTATTTGTAAAATCAGGCATTATCGAAAAATAAGGAAACGGTGAAAACTAATGACGAAATTGGTTGAAGCAATTGCAAAGTCACTTGTAGACAACCCGGACGAAGTCGTAGTAACCGAAACGGAGGATCGTCAGGGGACGGTCATCCAGCTTCGTGTTGCTCCGGAAGATATGGGGAAGGTTATTGGCAAGCAAGGAAGAATTGCTAAAGCTTTGCGTACCGTTGTCAAGGCTGCGGCCACAAGAAATCATAAAAAGGTGACAGTAGAGATCATGAAAGAGTAATGCTTTCGTGATGCATTGCAGATTCAATAGGCACATGCATCGGCGCACAGGCGTCCGGGTATGTGCCTATCGCAATAATTAGGGTAAATATGGAAAAAATTAAGATCGGAAAAATTGTCAACGCGGTTGCACTGCGCGGAGAAGTCAAGGTTTACTCCTACGCAGGCCGCAAGGAACGTTACGAAGAACTCAAAGAGATCCTGGTCGAAGGAAAAAAGGGTCTCACCGCATATGAAATTCAGGGTGTGCGCTATCAGAAAAACCTTGTCATCCTCAAACTCAAAGGCGTTGACGACCGCAATGCCGCCGAGACGCTCAAGGAGCGGGACATTTGTATTACGGAGCTGGATCTGCCGGAACTGCCGGATGATACGTTCTATATTCGTGATCTGATGGGATGCAATGTCGTTGACGGCAAGACGGGCAGAATCTTAGGCACGATCAGGGAAGTGCTGCAGGGCGCAGCGCAGGACATTTACGTCATCACGCAGGAAAACGGCAAAGAAATAATGATCCCGGCGGTTGCGGAGTTTGTCAAGCATGTCGATATGGAGGCAAAGATCGTAACCGTGGAGCTGATCCCGGGTTTTCTTGGCGACGAGGCGGTGTGCGCAGAATGAAGGTACAGGTTTTGACGCTCTTTCCGGAGATGTTTCCGGCGGTGACCGAGAGCAGCATTCTGGGAAGAGCCGGCGAAAAAGGCATTTTGAATATTGAATTGATCAACATCCGCGACTATACGCTAGATAAGCATAGAAAAACGGATGATACCCCTTACGGCGGCGGTCCGGGCATGGTGATGAGCGCACAGCCGATCTTTGACGCGCTGCGGGCGATCCGCGCCGAGGGAAAGCACATCCTCTATATGTCGCCACGCGGGCGGTTGCTGGAGCAGTCGATGATCCAGCAGCTGGCACATGAGGAAGAGCTGGTGATCCTCTGCGGCCATTATGAAGGCGTCGATCAGCGCGTGTTGGACGCCTGGAACATGGAAGAGGTTTCGATCGGCGACTACATCCTGACTGGCGGCGAACTGCCGGCGATGGTGTTGATTGACAGCGTGGCGCGTTTTATTCCGCAGGTGCTGGGCACACAGGAATCCGCGACCGAGGAGTCTATCTATTCGGGGCTGCTGGAATTTGACCAGTATACCAAGCCGCAGGAATACGAGGGGCTTACAGTGCCGGAGGTGCTCTGTAACGGAAACCATAAGCTGATTCATCTCGCGCAGTACCGGAACTCCCTGGAGCTGACCCAAAAACGGCGACCGGATCTTTTCCAAAGCTATGTAAAAAAAGAGAAAGAACTGACGAAAGACGAGAGAAAAATCCTCGCCGAAATTGCGGGCAAAACCACAGACAGCTAGTTGTCACCGGCAAAATTTTATGGTAAAATAAAAAAGATATGAAGACAAATCGCAAGGCAAAAATCAGAATCGGAATCATCCTGTACGTGATCCTTTTTGCGGCGCTGTACCTCTGTATTTATGTAGTCCCGAAGGTTTCTGATATTTTTGTGGAAACCTATGTGGCAGAGTACGGAACGCTGGAGATCGGAGAGAAGAGCGAGGCGCTTTTTGTGCGCACGGAACGATTGTATACCGCGGACAACGGCGGCAAGGTGGAGCGGGTGGCTTCCGGCGGCAGTCTGATGCGCAAGGGAAGCCGAATCGTGACCGTCGGCGGACAGGGCTATGATTCGGGAGAAAGAGGCATCGTCAGCTATTTCTACGATGGTCTGGAGAGCGTTCTGACTCCGGATACGATGGAGACGACGGACAGCAGCTTTCTGCAGCAGATCAAACAGAAACCGCAGGAAGGCGAACCGGACTATACCGTCCGCAAATGCGTAGCAGGCACGGCGAGTACCGGGGACAAGATTTTTAAGATTGTGGACAACAGTAAGTGGTACATTCTCTGCTGGCTGGCAAAAGACAAGGCAGAGGAATATAAAGAGGGTAGCACGGTTCTGACGGATTTCGGTGATGAGGATCAGGCACCGCTTAAAATGACAGTTTACAGCACAGCGGTGCAGGGCGAAGAGATCCGCGTAATTCTTTCCTGCAATCGCTATTATCCGAGTTTTCAAAAGCTGCGCGCCAAGAGCTGCAAGCTGATCCGTTCCAAAAAGAGCGGCATCCTGTTGGAAACCGACAGCATTACGGAAGTGGATGGACAGAAGGGTGTGTTCGTTGCCAATAAATACGGCGGCTATAATTTCACGCCGGTAAAGATCCTTTCACAGGACGGCGCAGCCACGGTTGTGGAAAAGAATCTTTATCAGGACGCAGACGGCAATATGGTTGAAACTGTGCGGAACTACTATGAGATTCTGCGCAGCCAGGAAAAAATTCAGAAGTTGAAAGGGAGCGAAGAAAATGTCAATTAAAGAAAATATAGCTCATATCAATCAGCTGAAGCAAGAAGCAGCGGAACGAACCGGACGCAAAGGCGAAGACATTCTGCTGGTCGCAGTCACCAAACTGCATGACCCGTCCGAAATCAATGAGGCGATCGACTGCGGCATTACCGACATCGGCGAAAATAAAGTGCAGGAGATCCTGAACAAATACGATGCGGTCAAGCCGGTCAGATGGCATCTGATCGGACATCTGCAGACCAACAAAGTAAAATACATCATCGACAAGGTTTGTATGATTCATTCCGTGGATTCTCTGAAGCTGGCAGAAGAGATCGACAAGCGTGCCGCGCAGCACGGCTTGACGATGGACATCCTGATCCAGGTCAACTCCGCACAGGAAAAAAGCAAATTCGGCATCACGACCGAAGAAACCGGTCAGATGATCCAAGATATCCTTGCAAACTGCCCACACGTGCGGATCCGTGGACTGATGTGCATTGCGCCGTTTGAAAACAACCCGGAGGATGCGGGTCCGTACTTCGCGGCCGTCAAAGCGCTCTATGACGAATATGCCAAGATCCAACATCCGAATCTGGATTTCAAATATCTGTCCATGGGCATGTCCAATGACTTTGAGGTAGCCATCGAAAACGGCTCCAACTTGATCCGCGTCGGCACTTCCATCTTCGGCGCCAGAGATTATTCCAAAAAATAGGAGGAAACAAAAATGGGATTTGGTGATACATTCAAAAAACTGGTCGGCATTGAAGAGACCGACGATGATTTCACAGAAGAAGATATTGCAGCGGCAAAGGAGCAGCTCGCAAGAGAAGAATCCAGACGTCCGGTCAGCAGCTTTCAGCCAAAATCGGCAGCTGCGGACAACAAGGCGGTTCCAATCAATCCGAAGATTTCCATCGCCGGAACCAGCGCGTTCAAGCTGGTGGTCATCGAACCGAAGAGCTTTGACGAATGTCCGAAGCTGGTGGACAGTTTGAAAGGACGCAGACCGGTCATCATCAATCTGGAAAAGATCGAGACGGAGACCGCAAAAAAGATTTTTGATTTTCTGAGTGGCGCGACTTACGCGCTGAACGGAAATGTGCAGAAGGTTGCCAATAATATCTTTATCTTTGCGCCGGAAAGTGTGGATATCGCAGCCGGACAGGAAGACCGAAGCGGATTTGACTTCGGAGGTGGAAGTAAAAATCCTTGGAAATAGGGGGACAGGATGAAAGGAATACTCATATACGCGGTTTATACATTTGGAGAGATACTCAGTACTGCGCTCGTGATCCGCGCCATTTTCAGCTGGTTCGCGGCCGCGAACCCGTACAATATGCTGGGCAAGTTCTACATGGTATTGGTCAAATTTACCGAGCCGATCGTGGCGCCGTGCCGGAACTTTATGAGCCGCTTTAACACCGGCATGATCGATTTTTCCGTGCTGATCGCGCTGCTACTGATTCAGTTCGGAACCAACATTCTGGTCAGACTGATCCATCTCATCTTCTGATCGGACCATTGACCGAACCGTCAGGCAGTGACAGCAGACCAACGAAGCGGGAACGCAAATAAGACAAGGTATATAGAATAGGGGACGGATAACATTATGATTACACCTGCAGACATTGAAAATAAAGACTTTTCCAGAGTGAAAAGAGGATATGATATGGAGGAAGTCGACGATTTTCTGGATCTGATTATCGTGGACATGGAAAAGCTGCTGCGCGAAAACCGACAGCTCAAAGAGGAACTCACCAAAGCGCAAACCAATGTGGACAAGCATATGTCCACGGAAACCTCGGTCTATGAAACGTTGGAGGCAGCCAAATCGCTGATGAACGATATTGCTGCCAGCGCCGAACGGAGAGCGGAGATTCTGCTTAAGAATGCGGAACTGGAGGCCAGTCTGATCACGAAGGACGCAAAAGAGTCCATCTCCAAACTGACGGAAGAGGGCAGCCGCCTCAAGGGTAGGGTCGAGATGCTTCGCGCACGATATAAAAATATGCTCGAAGCAGAACTGGATCGACTGGATTTTATCGGCGGGGATATCCTTGAGGACTTTGAAAAGGATTTCCTTCCGGCTTCCATGACAGATGCCCACGGGGAAGAGCGCGAACAGCAGGAACAGCAGTTCACATCGGACGCAAACGAAGCCGTATCGACCGCAGCGCAGACCAAGAACGATTTAACCAAGACGATCGTGCGTATCAAGCCGTAGAATGCAAAAATTATCAGCATAGAAAGGACACAAGCCCACCGGCTGACGCCGGTGTGCTTTGTATGAAATTGCATGAAAAAATTCAGATATATCTTTATTGTCGGGCTGATCCTGTTGGATCAGGCGGTGAAACTGTTCATTCGCAAGACCATGTATGTGGGTGAGTCTATCAGCGTGATCGGCAAATTTTTCGCTATCACTTATGTGCAGAATCGAGGCGCGGCGTTCAACCTGTTCACTGGGAAAGGAATCTTTCTCACGGTCGTGCCATTTGTAGCGCTTTTGGCAGCAATTTGGTATATGGAGCGGCATAAGTCGGCGCATTTTACGCTCTGCTTCGCGCTGCAGTTGATCATTGCCGGCGGCTTTGCCAACCTGATCGACCGTGTCGCACTCGGCTATGTGACCGATATGTTCGACTTTCGCATATGGCCGGTCTTTAACATCGCCGACATCTGCATCTGTGTGGGGTGCGCAATTTTAGTGCTTTATATTTTTGTCTTTGACAAGCCGCAGCAGAAATCGACAGGAGCAAAAAATGAGCCCGGAAAAAACATATAATTTTATCATAGATGACGAAAGCAAAAGCACTCGAATGGATTCAGTGCTTTCTTTGCTATTACCGGACACTTCCCGCAGCTTTATCCAGAAGCTGATCGAAAACGGAAATTTGACGGTCAATGGAAAGGTCTGCACGAAAAAAAAATATCAGGCGGAAGCCGGAGATGTGGTAGAGATCCGCATTCCGGAACCGGAAACGCTGAACGTTCAGCCGGAGAATATTCCGCTCCAGATCGTTTATGAAGATGAGGACGTGCTGGTAGTCAACAAACCGAAAGGCATGGTCGTGCATCCGGCAGTTGGCAACTATACCGGAACCTTGGTCAATGCCGTCATGTACCACTGCGGCGACCGGCTTTCGTCCATTAACGGCGTGATCCGTCCGGGGATTGTACATCGCATTGACAAGGATACGAGCGGACTTTTGATGATCGCCAAAAACAATATGGCACATGAATCACTTTCCGCGCAACTCGCCGAACACAGTATCACCCGCAGGTATACGGCACTGGTCTTTGATAATCTGACCGAAGACGCCGGTACGATCGACGCGCCGATCGGACGCGATCCCAAAAATCGGCTGCGCCAGGCGGTAACGCTGCAGAACTCCAAGCATGCTGTCACACACTGGCGTGTCTTGGAACGTTTCGGAAAGTATACCTTGATCGAAGCCGGACTGGAAACCGGGCGCACCCATCAGATCCGCGTTCATATGGCGCATATCAAGCATCCATTGGTCGGCGATACCGTCTATGGTCCAAAGAAGCAGAGCCTGACGCAGGATGGACAGATGCTGCACGCCGGCGTGCTGGGCTTTGTGCATCCTCGAACCGGCGAGTATCTGGAATTTACCGCGCCACTACCGGCCTATTTCGAAGAGATTCTGCAAAAATTGCGCAGCCGCTGAAGTCTTTAACTCTGCAAAACCGTGGAAGCAGAAGCTGCAGTTGAAGACGCGCCTGTGTAAAGGCCGTAAAAGCAATCCGAAAAGGAAAGGAGAAGCAACGATGAAAAAAAGCATCAAACCAGGCACCCTGCTGATGCCGCTTCCGGCAGTCATGGTCAGCTGCGGCAGTCCGGAAAAACCCAATATTTTGACGATTGCCTGGACCGGGATCGTCAATTCGACCCCGCCGATGACCTACATTTCTGTTCGTAAATCGAGATTTTCGCACGACTTGATCGCGCGAAGCGGCGAGTTCGTCATTAACCTGACGACCGAGACACTGACCTTCGCGACTGATTACTGCGGTGTCAAGTCCGGACGGGATGTCGATAAATTTGAAGAAATGCATTTGACCCCGCTTGCCGCAGACGAGGTACGCTGTCCAATGATCGCGGAGTCTCCGGTCAATCTGGAATGCAAGGTCTTGGAAGTGCATACATATCCGTCTCACGATATGTTTGTGGCAGAGATTGTCGCGGTGCATGTCGACGAGGAGCTTTTGGATGAAAAAGGTCGTCTGGAGATGGAAAGAGCAGGCCTGATGACCTACGTCCACGGACAGTACTTCGGCATCAAAAAACAGCCGCTCGGTCGTTTCGGCTATGCAGTGATGAAACCGAAGACAAAAAAGCGAATCAGTCGGCAGGAGCATGAAAAACGTGTGCGGCAAAATCGCGAAAAGCGTACGAAACGAAACACAAAACGAAAATAGAGCCGCCGCGAGGGCCGTTTCAGGCGGCCCTTTACGCGAAAGCTCCGTACGGAATTGTTGCTGCATTGCGTTTTGTTGCGAAAGAGTGGTCGGGGAAAATTCACAACAGTTTTTTGATTCCGGCACCGTAACGCCGATTCAAGTCAATTAACGCAGAAATCGCTCTTAGCTATGGCTTTTGATATAGTCAATGCAGCATTCACAAACATATCCGCCGTGGAAAGACGTGATGTGATAACGCCTTCCGCAAAGCGAACAATTATGGTGGTCATGTTCATGATGATTTGATTCCATCGGTGATCCCTCCTTTATCCGATACACAAGCCGTATCTAAGTGCAGCTTCAGCATAGCGCAGAATGCCCGGTTTGAAAAGAGGAAATTGAAATTTGTGTCACATTTTGGTAAAAAGTTGTAAGATTTTAGTCGTTTTTTGTATTTTTCCATTTTTGGGAATTAGCATGGAGGAGAAAAATGTATCAGCTTTTTGATTTCGAAAAGCGGGACAAGAGCGTGCAGGGTTATCATTTTGCGAGTGCAGGATCCGCAGAGCTTTACGATGGTCAAACGGTCGGGATATTATCACGAGATCCATAACGGCGAGCCACATGGAGAAGTCGGTGAAGAAGTCATCCAAAGGGCAACCGCCGTTATCAAGAGTTTGTCGCAGGGAGGAAACAAAAGAAGTGAAAGCAACCGTTTTAATCGCAGAGGATGATGAAAACATCCGTGATCTGATCAAACTTTATCTGGAAAGCGAGGGCTGCGAGACGATCTGCACCGGAGACGGTGCGGAAGCACTGCAGCTGGTGGAGGAGCACTGTCCACAGCTGGCGATTCTGGACATTATGATGCCGTCCATGAGCGGTCTGGAGGTGACGCAGAGCCTGCGCCGCAAGGGCATGATGCCAATCCTGATCTTATCGGCCAAAGGGCAGGATCAGGACAAGATTCTAGGACTCAATATGGGTGCCGATGATTATCTGGCAAAACCGTTTAATCCGCTGGAACTGATCGCCCGGGTCAAGGCATTGCTGCGACGAGCCGCGGCACAGGTCAGTGAACTGAAGCGGGGCGAACTGCGTCTGGATCTTTCTTCACATGAACTGTGGAAAAACGAGGTACCGATTGTTCTGACACCGACCGAATATAAACTGCTTTCTTTGATGATGAAAAATCCGGGTCGGATCTTCACCAAGGCGCAGCTTTACGAAAACATCAACGGCGAGTTCTTTGAAACCGATGAAAACACGATCATGGTACACATTTCCAAGTTGCGGGATAAGATTGAAGACGATCCGAAACGTCCGGTTTATATCAAAACTGTCAGAGGGGTAGGGTACCGTTTTGAAGCTTAAACAGACTGCAAAAACCAAAAACAGAAAACTGGTTACTCTGTTTGCCGGAAGCTATGCAGGCTTTGCCCTGGTGATGCTGCTTTTTGTCGTGTTGATATACTGGGCGAGCTACAATTATTCCAGCCGCGTGCTGAGCTCACCGGATCTGGATATGGTCACAAAGAATGCAGATATGCTCAACGGCGATTATGAAAAGGTCGATGCGCGTCATTATTTCGGCAACGACGGCGGATTTGCAGTATACGATGCGGACGGCAGCCTGTGCTATATGGATGAAGAAAACTTTTCGTATATTTTGAATGCGCAAGAGGTTTTTTGCGTCCAGGACTATGATGAATACTCCTTCGTCGCGGGCTATACGACCGAGGTGCCCAAAGAGGGTGTACGGTATCTGGCGGTGAAGACGATCTACAGCGCCGACAGCGATGACGCGCAGAACCTGGTCATGGTGCTCGACAAAAATTTCAAGGTAGTCAGTGGCGCGTTTGAAAAAGGTAAAAACCAGTACACCGAACGGGAATACCGGATCCTCACAGGGGAATTTCCGGAAAATCGGGAACTGCTGCGCAGCACGCTTCCGGACGGTCGGATCTTGGTGGCTGCAACCAAAGATTGGGATATCAACGACTACACGACCGTTGAAAGAAAAACCATGCTGATGTATTGGAGTCTTCTGCCGATCTGTCTTCTTTTGATTGCCTTTTTCATTTTCTGGCTGAACCGCAAAGTCAAGAATCCGCTGATGCAGCTGAGCGCTGCGATCAGCCGCGTGGAGAGCAGTGGTTTGGAAAGCGCCAGAGTCGGCAGCCTGAAAGGACCTTATGAGATCCAGACGATCGCGCGCAATTTCGACCATATGGCGGATAAACTGGCCGAAAGTGAGGCGCAGCGCCGAAAATCGGACGCCGATCGCCAGAAGCTGCTGGCGGATATTTCCCATGACCTGAAAACGCCGATCACTGTCATCTGTGGCTATACCAACGCCATTGCGGACGGCAAGATTTCGCCGGACAAGCTGGGGGCATACCTGCATCTGATTAACGATAAGGCTGAAGAAGTCAACGAACTGCTCAATTCGTTCTATGAATACAACAAGGTCAACCACCCGCAGTTTCATGTAGAGCCGGTCGTGACCGATATCTGCGAATTCATGCGGGAATATCTGGCTCGTCGTTATGATGAGATTGAACTGGCCGGTTTCACGCTTCGGATCGATATTCCGGATCATATGATTCTCTGCGCCGTGGATGCGCCGATGCTGACGCGCGCGCTGAACAATATTATTTACAACGCGATGAAGTACAATGCATTAGGAACGGTCATGGGCGTGAAGATCGCCAAAGAGACAGAGCGCCATAAACCAAATGCGGTAGCTATTCGGCTGGCGGATAATGGTGTCGGTATTGAACCGGAACGCCGCAGCCGTATCTTCGAACCGTTCGTGACCGGCGCGGACTCGCGCAATACGGAGGGAAGCGGACTTGGGCTTGCCATCACGAAAAAGATCGTCGAAGCACACGGTGGCACAGTCAAGTTACTTGATAAAGCAAGTCCCGGCTTCAGCACGGAATTTGAGATCATTCTGCCGGCCGTGATGTAGGAAATCTGAAAGTTTTGACGATTCTTATTTTATTTTAAGAATTCCTAAAGAATTTTGCAAGAAAGCTGCGATAAAATAGAAAGTGCAAAAGGGATTTACTTGGGAAAGGGTATACAAGGATAGTTTATGAATGAAGCAAGTTTAAGAGACAGACCGATCATCCAGATCCACAATCTGAGCAAGGTCTATTTCATGGGCGAGGAAAGAGTGATCGCCCTGAAGAACATTAACCTTTCCATCAACAGAGGGGAAATCTGCTGTATTTTCGGAACATCAGGGTCCGGCAAGAGCACGCTGCTCAACCAGCTGGCTGGTCTGGAAAAACCGACACGAGGCGAAGTGCTGATCGGGGGAAAAAACATTTCGCGCATGACGGAAAATCAGCTCGCGGCTTTTCGGCAGAGGCATCTGGGGTTTGTATTCCAGTCCTATAATCTGCTTAAGGAGTTGACTGCGGTCGAAAATGTGGCGATGCCGCTGATGTTCCGTGGGATCGACAAGGAGACCCGGGAACTGGAAGCAAAAAAAATGCTGTGCAGAGTCGGGCTCAAAAACCGTATGCAGCATTTCCCCGGACAGATGTCCGGTGGACAGCAGCAGCGTGCGGGAATCGCGCGCGCGTTCATCTCGCGGCCGGATATTGTTTTTGCGGATGAACCGACCGGAAACCTGGACTCCAAAACGACCAAAGAAGTGATGGAGATGATCTGCCGGTTCGCGCGGACGTTTCATCAGACGATCGTGCTGGTTTCGCATGATCCGGAAATGACCGAATATGCGGACCGCATCGTGACCTTGGTGGACGGTGAGATCATCGGCGATGTCCGAACCAAGCAGCAGGAACGACAAAATACAGCAAGCAATGCGTAAGAGAATGAGGAAGGGAAAGAAGATGAAAAAATGTATTAAAAAGGGTTTTGCGTTCAGCCTGGCATTGATGCTCATATTGAGCGCCATGAGCGTGTTCGCGTTTGCGGAAACGCCGACCGTAGAAGCGAAAGGCAGCTTTGAAGTGACCGGATATGAGGTTTACAACACAAAATCCAACGTCGTCACGTCATACATAACAAAGGGCAGCCAGGTAGACATCCTGGTTACCATGAAATACAACGGAACATCATCAACCGAGCAATCGGCTGAACAACTTGATGTCACCCGTCTGGTCGATAGCTTTAACGGTGGTACGATTTCAGATACCGAAATGACGAGCAAGAGCGGGCAGACTTTCGCGTTTCAAACCAAGATCAAGGGCTTGACCTACAAAGGAACCGGAAACAGCTTGAAACTCATGGTAAAAAACGGGGAAAATGAGTATCAGAACATCGAAGTTCCGATTTCGGAATGTAAGGAATACACCGAACCGGCCGAAGATCCGACACCGTCTACGCCGGATCCGATCCCGGCTCCGAAGGTCATCATGACCAGAAACGAATTAGCCGGCGATGTCAAGGCTGGGGACGAACTGCTGCTGACGATCTCGGTCAAGAACATCGGCAGCGCGACCATCAATAATCCGATCCTTTCCTTCACGCCGTCCGATTCACTGATCGTGACCAGTGCGGATTCCGCCGTGCAGATGAAGAGCATCGCGGTCGGCAAGACCGAAATCGCGCAGGTCAAAGTGCGGGTGTTAAATCCGGTAGCGAGTGTCAACCAGTATCTGGACGCGAAATTGGACTTTACTTATTTTAACCGTGTGACAACGACCGACGGAGAGGCTTCCGCCAGAATCAATATCCCGGCAAAGGTCAAAAAAACGGACGATCAGACCGATGCGGATACCGCAAGTCCGGTTCCGAACCTGATCGTATCCCGTTTCAGCTACGGCGGCGGTAGCGTTGCGGCAGGCTCTAAGTTCAGTCTGACGTTCAAGTTCCGCAACACCAGCAGAACGATCAACGCAGAAAACATGGTCGTGACTGTGACCGGAGGCGAAGGTCTGACCATCAGCGGATCCTCCAATACCTTCTATTTTGATAAGGTAAAGGCAGGAAAATCGCAGTCCATCACAGTTCCGATGAAGGTCGCGAACACCGTGACCGAAACTGCGCAGGACGTTTCGATCAATTTCAAATACGAGTATCTCGACCATAAGAAGAGGACTTCCACGACATCGGACATCAAGATCTCGGTGCCGGTGTACCAGCCGGATCGTTTTGAGATTTCCAATCCGGTCGTGCCGGACTACGTCGAGGAGGGGCAGGAAGCAGCCATCACGATGAACTACATCAATAAAAGCAAGACTGTCATGTCCAACGTGGAGGCGGTTGTGGATGGTGATGTGACGACCCAGACCGCGGTCCAGGAGATTGGCAATCTTGATGCGGGCAAGAGCGGGACGATCGCGTTCGCGGTTACACCGAACAGCACCGGTGAAGTGGACTTTACCATCACGATAAACTACGAAGACGGTAACGGGGAAGCTAAGACGAGGATTTTTCCGGTAACCATGAATGTACAGGAGGCCGTACCGTATGATCCAGGCACAGATGATCCCGGCACGGATGATCCGGGACAGGACACAAACGGCGGATTTCCATGGTGGATTCTCGTGGTCGCCGCAGTCGTGATCGCCATTGCCGCAACTGTGATCGTAAAGAAAAGAAAGAAAGCCAAAGCTGCTAAAAAAGAGCAGGAATTATGGGACAGCTGGGATGATGAAATGAAGAGTACCTCCGACAATAGCAGCGCTGCGGACGACAACAAAAACGCAGTAGGCAAAAAAGAGGTTTAGGCTATGAGATTTTCTGATATATGGAAGATGTGTGCCGAAAATCTCCGACGAAGAAAAGGCCGTACGTTCCTGACTGTGCTTGGCGTCTTCATCGGCTGCTGCTCGATCATCGTCATGGTCTCCATGACGGAGCAGCAGAATCAGATGCTGCAGAATATGGGGGATCTGACGATCATTGAGGTTTCATCGGGAATGTCTTCTGATGGAAAAGAGATGAATCTTGATGACGCGACAGTGGAAAACTTTTCCTCCATGGATGGCGTGCAGGCCGTCATGCCGAAGATGAACTGTGACTATACCGTCAATTTGTATGCCGGCTTAAATAACCGCTACAAGCTAGAATATGCGACCGTTGTCGGACTTAATACCTCCGCCATGGACTCCATGGGCTATGAGTTTCTGGAAGGCATGGCTGCGGGCGGAGGCCGTGATGAAGCGGTTGTGGGGCAATACTTTGCCTACAACTTTATGGATACGTTGATGCCGGACGGCAACAACTATGTCGATCGTTGGGGTGAATACGATGAGCAGGGCAACCAGATCGGCGAACCGGATGACCCGTTCTTTGACCCGATGAAAACACCGATCACTATGGAAGTGCAGATTGATGAGAACAATACCTATCAGCGGGAGCTAAAGGTTACCGGCATCGTGAAAGAAGATAATGGGAAAGGGTATGAGACCTCAGATGGGCTTTTGGTCAGTATCGCGACACTCAAGGATATCATCTCCAAGGCAACGGGACAGCCGGTGACTAAAACCGTTTACAGCGGCATCAACGTGAAGGTTTCCGACATCAGTCTGGTAGCAGAGGTCGAAAAGGCGATCAAGGATCAGGGCTATTACACCTATTCCATGTCCAGTATGCGCGAAGAACTAGAAAAAAGTTCTCGTCAGATCCAATTGATGCTGGGCGGACTGGGCGCGATCTCGCTCTTTGTTGCCGCGATTGGCATCACCAATACGATGGTCATGTCCATTTCCGAGCGAACCAAGGAAATCGGCATTATGAAAGCGCTTGGATGCTATATTCGCGATATTCGCGCACTGTTTCTGATGGAAGCCGGTACAATTGGACTGCTTGGCGGCATCTCCGGCAGCATCGTGAGTCTCGTGATATCGTGGATCATCGACATCGTATCCATCGGGCAGGGATTTACCATGGACGCCTTTAAGATGGCAGTTTTCGGCGGGGAAAACGTCAGCCGGATTTCGGTGATCCCGCTGTGGCTGATCCTCTTCGCCATCGCGTTCTCCATTTTCATCGGTCTGGTGTCCGGCTATTATCCGGCAAACAAAGCCGTGAAGATCCCGGCACTGGAAGCGATCAAGAGCGAATAGGATATACAAAGTCATACAAAAATAAATCAAACAAAAATGACAAAGCAGCAGCTGCGGCGGATCCTCGTGATCCGTTTGCACTGCTGTTTTTGCTTCTTTTCAGCGAGATGTATAGAATAAAAAAAAGTGCTCAAAATAGGAACGTAGGAAAGAAAATGAAAGGAGCTTGCTTTTATGAAAAAGAGAAGCATGGTGTTTCTGCTCGCGTTGATGATGATTTTTGTCTTTGCGTTTACCGGCTGTGCCAAGGATGCGAATAACGACGGTGTTAATGACGGTGTCAATGACAGTGTCAACGATCATCAGGGTCTGGCAGAGGACCTCGAGGATGACTTAGACGGCGACAATCCGGCAGACAAGGATGCGGATAAGAACCATGACAACAAATTGGACGGAAGCGGAACCGAAGACGTTGACAATGCCAATCGCAGTGACAAGGTAGGCGATGACGTAGCGGACAACCGTACAAACTAGTGCGGGGATCAAAGGCGGCGGCAGCCTCCGGATGATCGGCAGCATGCCGGCCGTGTCCTCTCATCGACACCGCACAAACAGAAGCGGTCGACCTGACGGAAAAAACGCCGGGACGACCGCTCTTTTTTGCATGAGACTGACGCTTCTCTTGCAAATCCTTGACTTTCTCGTCAAAGACTCGTATACTTTAAGATGTATGTGTCGACAACAGGGCCGCATGGCGGCTCTTTTGCGTGCGGATTTTTCGGATCGGTATTCGGAGCGTCCGTGTGCGTAGTGTGAATGATGTGAGGAGAAACATGAATTGGAAAAAGGACTATGAAGCAAAGCGGATGAGCGCTGCGGAAGCGGTAAAGCTTGTTCGGTTCGGCGACAGAGTCTACGCGGGGACCGCGTCCAGTGTGGCGTACGGTCTGCTTGCCGCGCTCTGGGACCGGAGACATGAACTGGAAAACGTAGAAATTCAAAGCAGCCAGGCGTTTGAACCATCGCCGGTCTATGATGAGATCGAGGACAATCCGTTCCGCTATCTGACCTATTTTGTCGGCGTCGGAGAACGAAAGGTCTATCGGAGCGGACTCCCGTTCGATTTTACCTCGGTGCATCTGTCGCAGGTGAACATCTGGGCAGGAGAGACCGCAAGACCGGATGTCGCCTTCTTTGAAGTTTCCGCACCGGATGAAAACGGGTATTGCTCTTACGGCGCTTCCGGTGTCGCCTGCGGAGAGGCGATCAAAGAAGCAGCGAAGACCGTGATCCTGCAGGTGAATCAAGACGTTCCGTATGTGCTTGGCGAGCATAATCGGATCCACGTATCCGAAGCGGATGCCTTGGTGGAGATGGATCGTCCGATCCAAAGCTATGAAGTGCCGGAAAGCGATGAAACCGCGAAAAAGCTGGCGGAACTGATCTTGCCGGAGGTTCCGGACGGTGCGACGCTGCAGCTGGGACTGGGCAATGTATCGACAGCGATCGGCTACGGGCTGAAAGAAAAAAATGATCTGGGAATCCATACCGAGTTGTTCAATCAGCCGATGCTGGATCTGATCGAGAACGGAAACGTTACAAACAAGTATAAGGAATTTCTGGACGGAAAAAATGTGTATGCTTTTGCACTGGGAGATGAAAAGCTGTACCGTTTCCTGGACAAGAACCCTACGATGTACTGCGTCCCGTTCCCTTACGCGAATGATCCGCGGATCATTGCGCAGAATAAGAAGATGATATCGATCAACAGCACCATGTCGATCGACCTTTACGGACAATGCGCTTCCGAGTGCATAGCATGGAATCAGCAAAGCGGAACCGGCGGGCAGGCAGACTTTGTTCGCGGGGCGCAGTGGTCGGACGGAGGAAAATCTTTTATCGTCACGACTTCCAGCTTCCTGAAGAATGGAAAACGTGTGAGCAAGATCGTACCGGCGTTTCCGGCAGGATCGGTCGTGACCACGCCGCGTTCCGACGTACAGTATGTGGCGACCGAGTACGGCTGCGTCAATCTGAAGCCGCTGACCATGGCAGACCGCGCAAGAGCGCTGATCCGCATCGCGCATCCGGACTTCCGGGAGCTTCTGACCGACGAAGCGAAAGCGCACGGCTTGCTGTAAGCGAAAACAGCAAAGAACAGAGAACAATGTGAGAGGCAAATATGAAGCATAAAAGAACCCATCCAACCAAGGCAGCGCGCCATCGCCGCCGCGACCGCGCAGACCGCCGTCATGCAGGCAGCGTGCCGAAGCCGCTCCGCGGCATCGGCACTGACGGTACGTTCCGGATCCATCTCGCTTTACCGGAGGAAACTGCGGAGACCTCCGCAGAACCGGTTGTTGGCATCATCGAAAAACATGCGCGCGGATTTGCGTTCCTGAGGCGGGAAGTGGGCAGTGACATTTTCATCGCGCCGGACAATCTGGGCGGCGCCATGAACGGCGATACGGCAGAAGTGACGCTGCTGCCGCCGCATCTTTGGACAAAATCCAAGGAAGGCGTGGTCACAAAAATTCTGGCGCGTGCGGTGACTGAGGTCGTAGGTACGTTTCAAAAAAACCGGCATTTCGGATTTGTCGTTCCGGATGATCGCAAGTTGCAGGAAGATGTCTATATCCGTAAGGACGCCTTTCGGGGTGCCGCAAGCGGGGACAAGGTGGTAGCGAAGATCACGCAGTATCCGGACGGGCAGCACAGTCTGGAAGGAAAGGTCACGGAGATCGTTGCTAAAAAAGGGCAGATCGGCAGCGACGTGCTCGGTATGATTCGCAGTTACGGCTTGTTTCAAACGTTTCCGAGCCGTGTCAACGCAGAGACCAAAGCGCGCGCCAAAGAGGAGATCACTGCGGAGGAGATCGCAAGACGGCTGGATCTGCGCGGAGAAACGATTTTTACGATCGACGGGCCGGACGCCAAGGATCTGGATGATGCGGTATCGGTTTCGAAACTTGCGAACGGCAATTATCGCCTCGGCGTTCATATCGCGGACGTCAGTCATTATGTGGAAGAGGACGGCTGGCTGGATCGCGAAGCCCTGAAGCGCGGTACCAGTGTTTATCTGATCAACCGCGTCGTACCGATGCTGCCCAAGGTGCTTTCCAACGGCATCTGCAGCCTGAACGCTGGCGAGGATCGTTTGACGCTTTCCTGCATCATGGAAATCGATGCGCAGGGAAACGTCGTTGATCACGAGATCAAGGAATCGATCATCAACTCCAAAGCACGCATGGTTTACGACGATGTTTCGGATCTGCTGGAAGATACGGATCTGCCATGCGAGAACCCCACGGATGGCGGCGAACAGCCGGATCCGGAACGCATGCGGAACTTGCGCGAAAAGTATGCGTTCCTGCTAGATGATATCCGCACGATGGGTGAGCTGGCGCAGATTCTCCGGCATAAACGGAAGCAGCAGGGAAGTCTGGACTTTGATCTTGCGGAAGCGGAAATCGAGCTCGATGAAAACGAACATCCGACATCGATCCATCCGGCAGAGCGCCGCAGCGCGAACCGTATGATCGAGGAGTTCATGCTAATCGCCAACGAAACGGTGGCAGAACACTTTTTCTGGATGAACTATCCGTTTATCTATCGCGTGCACGAAAAGCCGGATCCAGAGAAAATGATGGACTTAAAGGCTTTCTTGATGAATTTCGGGATCCATCTCAAAGGTAATCCGGACAATATCTACCCGAAGACGCTGGCGGACATTATCGCAGCCATTGAGGACGAACCTTATGAGGGCGTGGTCAACCGTGTCATGCTGCGGACGATGAAAAAGGCCTATTACAGCCCGGAATGCGGTGGGCATTTTGGCCTGGCATTCCGCTATTACTGTCACTTTACATCGCCGATCCGGCGCTATCCGGATCTGATGATCCATCGCATCATTAAGGAGTCCGTCAACAATCGCATGACGGAGGCGAAACTCGCAAAATACCGGGATGACGTCGTGCAAGCTGCGGATATTTCCTCCCGCACCGAACGCAAGGCGCAGGAACTGGAACGAGAAGTCGATAAGCTCAAAAAATGCCAGTATATGCTGGATCATATCGGCGAAGAAGCGGAAGGAATCATCAGCGGGGTAACGGAATTCGGTGTCTATGTCGAGCTGCCAAACACCGTCGAAGGCATGGCCTTTGCGCGTGACCTCAGACATCCGTATCAGCTCGGCGAGCGCGTGCGGATCCGCGTACTGGACGCGCGGCCGGCGGAACGGCAGATCGACTTTGCGATCTTGGAGGATTGAAAAGCTCTTGAAAAAGAGCTTTTTCTTTGTTAGAAGCGAAAACAGATGTTGCAAAAGGTTTGTTTCAAAGAAGAAGCGGTCAAGATCATGCCGTTCGGAGGCGATCAGCGGTTGCTGATCTCGTAGATGATGTGACCGATTTCAGCGATAAAAATGCGCTTCTTCGCAAGATCCTTAAGAGAGAGGATGCCGACCAGCTTTTCGTTTTCTACGACCGGAAGCCGCCGTACGCCGTGCGCGGAAAATTTGAGGGCGGCGGCGTGGATATCTTCTTTGGGCGATGTGGTGACCGGGTCAGGTGTCATGATCGCCTGCGCGGTTTTGCCAAAGCCGTCGCGCATCAGGATGTCGCGGTCGGTGATCACGCCCAGCAGATGGTTCTGTACATCGCAGACTGGAATCAAGCCGACATTTTCACTGCGCATACGCGCGATAACGGCTTCTGTGGGATCCTCGGCGCGAACCGAAGTGATATAAGACGACATCAGATCTTTGACAAGCATATCAAAACCTCCGAGATACGAAAAAGACGCTTTGCAGCGTCTTTTTGCTTTTGTCGATAGTCTATGCATTTGCAAGGATTCTATACGCGCGATGTGGACTTTCCGCACACGCTGTGCAAATTACAGTGTTTTTACACGATCCAGGCTCCAGAAAGTACGGGAGAACAGCAGCAGAACGGCGTAGATCTCCAGTCTTCCGGCGATCATCAGGAAGGTCATGAAGAACTGTGAGAACCCGTTGAACATGCCGAAATAGCCGCTGCATCCGGCTTCACCCATGGCCATACCGGTATTGGTGAACAGTGCCAATGCGGTCGACAGCGTAGTTTCCAGGTCGAAGTTGTTGAGTGACAGCATCAGGCAGGAAAAGAAGAACACTCCGAAAAACAGCAGGATGTGTGTCGTGATCGCTGAAACTCTCTCTGCGGGAAGTGCCTTGCCGTCCAGCACAACTGCCTTGACCGCATTCGGATGGATCTGCTTGAAAATGCCGCGTTTGACCAGCTTGAGCAGCACAATGATCCGGACAACTTTCAACGAGCCGGAGGTGGACATACAGCAGCCGCCGATAAACAGCAGACTGAACAGCACCACGATCGTAAAGGTCGGCCATTCCGGATAATCGCATACATAATAGCCGGAGGTGGAAATAAAGGAGACAACCTGACAAATTCCGTCTTTGACTGCCTGCCACAGGCTGGAATAGGTACCTGTGATCCAAAGCGAAAAGGCGACCAGCAGGGTCGCTGCGGCGATGATGACTGCGAAGCCGCGAACCTCAATGTTTTTGAAAAACGACCGGAAATCGCCCTTGAGCATCGAGTAGTAAAGCGTATAGTTTAAGGATGAAAGGATCGTAAACAGCATGACAACAGCTCTGATATAGGTGGAAGTAAAGGCTGCGGCATTGCCGGATGTGATCACAAGCCCGGCAGTGCTGATGCTGCTGAAGGTATTGACCAGCGCGTCAAACGGACTCAGCGGCCCCAGTAAAAGCAGGATGAATTCTGCCGCCGAAAAGACGATGTAGGTTGTATAGAGAAATTTTCCCGTATCGGAAAAATGCCCGCCTATTTTTTCAACGGTCGGCCCGGTCGCTTCTACCGAGGCAATGGACTGTCCGCTGATTCCAAGAGATGGAAAGATCGAAACCAGCAGAACGAGGATCCCCATACCGCCCAGCCAGTTGGAAACGGACTTCCACAGCAGCAGGGAGCGCGGCAGAACCTCCAGTTCGAAGACCGTGCAGCCGGTCGTTGTAAAACCGGCTACGGATTCAAAGTAGGAGCTGATAAAGGAAAAACCTTGTCCGCAGTAATAAAACGGGAGCGCACCGATGGCAGAACAGTAAATCCAACTGAAACAGGCGATTAAATAGCCTTCGTGGAAGTGCAGGTGAATCTTATCGTAATGAAATTGCGTCAGGATCACGAAGCCGATGCAGATGCAAAAAAGGCTGACCACAAAAAGAGGGGAGGCTGCTTTCCACTCTTGAAACTGAACTGCCGCCGCCGCGCAGGGCATCATAAAAAGCCCTTCCAGCAGAGTCAGGATTCCCAGTATTTTGATAAATACACGAAAATTAATATGCATGATAAAGCCCCTTTACTTTGTTTTGTTCGGATTCCAGTAATACTTTGAAAATAAGGCGAAAACTGTGATCAGCTCCAACCTGCCCGCCAGCATCAGAAAGGCGCATACGACGGTCGAGAAGTCCGAAAGGATCGAGAAATTGCAGGTTGGACCTAGCAGATTGAAGCCGGGTCCGATGTTGCCGACGCAGGTTGCAGCCGCAGAAAAACTAGAAATAAAATCCAGATTATCCACGGATAGTAAAAGTGTGCCGACAAAGATCACCACAATATAAGTCAGGACAAAATTTGTGATCTTTATGATCACATCAGTCGGGAGTTCCGCATCATTGAGCGTGATCGGAACGATCCGGTTCGGATGCAGGCGCAGGGAAAAACTTCTGCGAATCAATTTCAGACAGACCAAAACACGGACACACTTGATCCCTCCGGATGTGGAGGAAGAGCTGCCTCCGAAAAAGAACAGGCACAAAATGACCATTTTAGAAAAGGTTGGCCATACGTCATAGTCTGCTGTCGCATAACCGGTCGTCGTTATGATGGAAACAACCTGAAAAGCACTGTCCAAAAGTGAGCGCAGAGGCTGCTGAAAATGTGAAAAGATCTGATTGGCGGCAAAGACCAAGAGCGTCGCGATTCCTATGACAGCGAGGTAAAAGCGAGTCTCCTCATCGTGCAGGAGCACATCCATGCCGCGTTTTTTCGCCATATAAAGCAAGTTGAAATTTGTACCGGCCAGGATCATGAAAAGCAGGATGACAATCTGAATGTACGGACTGTCAAAGTGTCCGACACTGTCATTATAGTTGGACAAGCCACCGGTTCCGATCGTTCCGAAGCTGTGGATAAAGGCATCAAGGAAGCTCATGCCACCAAACTTGAGAAGCAACACTTCCGCAAGCGTAAAAAGCAGGTAGAGCAGATAGAGGTTTCTGGCAGTATCCGAAAAATGCGCGGTCAGCTTGTCCTTCGTCGGACCGGGGGTTTCCGCGTTGGCGGCGATCTGTCCACTGATACCGAGTACTGGGAGCAGTGCCATCACGAAGACGACGATCCCCATACCGCCAAGCCAGTGCGTAAAGGATCGCCAAAACAGAACGGATTTTGGCAGAACTTCGACATCAGTTAAAACTGAAGAGCCTGTGGTGCTGAAGCCGGAGCAGGATTCAAAAAACGCATCCGCGGCGGACGGGATGGCACCGGACAGACAGAAAGGCATCGCTCCGATGATCGAACAGAGAAGCCAACTGATCGACACAACCAGAAAACCATCTCGGACTTTCATTTTTTCGTGGGAAGGCCTGAAGAACTGCCGGATAAAAAGTCCGCAAAGCAGACACAACGCGGAAACCGCGGTAAATGCTCCGACAGAGCTCTTTTCGTGATAGGCCACCGCCAAAATAAGTGGCGGCAGCATAGACGCAGAAAGCACCAGGAGCAACGCGCCCTGAATACGAATCGCATTTTGAAGTCGACTGCTCATAAAATTCCTTTCGTTTCAATCTGACCTAAAAAGCCGCGTTTGACCGTCATCAGCTTCTCCAGTTCACCGATGTCGGAAAGAAGACAAAAGATCGTCACCTTATCATCTTCCTGAATCATGGTTTGTCCGTTCGGAATGATGACATGATTGCCTCTGTGGATCGCGGCGATCAGCACACCGTCCGGCAATTGGATCTCATGCAGCGGAATGTTGGCAAGTTTCATATCATTGGTGGCGATGATCTCCATGATCTCCGCCTGTCCCTGAATCAACAGGGAAGAAATGATGCGTCTGGAGCCCTGAATGTAACGCAGGATCGTACTGGCGACGATGTCGAGCGGATTCAGCACCATATCAATACCCATCTGCTCGATCAAGTCCTTGTAGCTTTCGCGGCTGACCTTGGAAATAACGTCTTCTACCTTAGCCTGTTTCGCAATCAATGCCAACAGCAGATTTTCTTCATCAAGACCTGTGGCGGCAACGAAAGCATCCATTTCATCCAGATTTTCTTCTTCCAGAAGAGACTGATCCGTCGCGTCTCCATGAAGAATCATGACATCATCCAGATGCGTGGATAGGTAGTAGCATCGATTTTTGTCTTTTTCGATGATCTTGACGGCGATACCGAATTCCGAAAGCCGTTTGCCCAGATAGAATCCGGTCTTGCCGCCGCCGGCGATCATGACTTTTTGCAGGTTGGTATATTTGCCACGCTCATAGACGCGGTTGTGCAGCTCGGTGATCTCGCTTTTTTCCCCGATCAGATAGACGGTATCATGATCCTCAACGGTTGTATCACCGTGCGGAATGATGATCTTGCCGTTGCGGGAGATCGCCACGATCAGCATATTCGGCAAAAGCTCCGGTACCTGGCGCATGGTGAGGTTGATCAAGCGGCTCATCCGACGGACATTAAACTGTACCATGGCGACCTTGCCGCTTGAGAAAATTCCGTTGGTCAGCGTATATTTTTCGACTAAGTATTTATAAATTTCCAGCGTGATGGAAAGATCCGGATTGACAATATGGTCAATGTGCAGCGTTTCTTTGATAAAATCTATCTGGTTCATATGTTCCGGATCCCGTACACGGGCGATGACTTTGGAACAACCTATTTTTTTGGCGAAAGAAGCGATGATCATATTCTTCTCGTCACTGTCCGTACAGGCGATGAGAAAATCGAATGTATTGATGGAATTTTTTTTGAGCAGGCTGACCTGCTTGGCGTTGCCGACAACGGTCATAACATCGTACTGTTGCGCGATGCGGCTGATCACGGCTTCATTTTTGTCAATAATGGTAATGGAATGGTCGCCGCCGACAAGTGCGTTGGTCACTTTCATCCCCAGCTTGCCGGCTCCGACAATGGCTATTTTCATAGAAACCTCCTGTGCGGATTCTCGGCAGACCTTGCAAAAACGAAAACTTTGCTGAAAGCTGCCGGAATCGGATGTTAACGAATATATTCTAACATATTATTTATAATTTGCAAGTCCCATCCATTTCATGTACAATAGAAATGCAGGCGGACAAGGTTAAACCTTTGTAAAATGCAGCAATGAGAATCTACAAAGCGTAAAGCAGAAAGTCAGGAACGATTATGAAGATTAAACGATTTATTGGTGGAAGTTTGAAAAGCAACGGATATGTGATCAGCCGCAGCAGCGGTACAAGCTGTTATGTCATTGATCCGGGCTACGAACCGAAGCGATTCATCTCCTATATTGAAGAAGAAGGATTTCGGATGCGGGGTGTGATTCTGACACATCACCACTACGATCATGTAGGCGGCGCGGAAAAGATCCGCGAATATTTCGGCTGTCCGGTCATGATGCACGAGCAGGATGCGTTTGTCTACCGGCAGCCGGTTGACCGTCTACTCACGGATGGTGACGAGATTGATCTGGACGGGGAGATCCTCCGGGTTTATCATACGCCGGGGCATACGCGCGGTTCGATCTGCATCCTTTCGAAAAAGAGCAAGGTCGTGTTCACCGGCGACACGATCTTCGACACGGATCTTGGGCGAACCGATCTGGCGGATGGCAGCCAGGAGGATATGATTCGTTCCTGCCGAGAGGTGATCAATCACTGGTCGAACGAGTATACAATCTATCCGGGTCATGACGGTTCAGCGACTATGAAGCAGGTGCGTAAATATAATCAGGAATTTTTAGATTGTCTGGAGGCGGGAAAGCAGTGATGACAAGGGATCAGAATATCAGAAAGAGAGCAGTTCCACAGCTTTGCGCGGGGCTTGACAGCAACGCAGCGTTTGACTTTGACTTTCATACGCTGCGCGTAATCGCGCTGGATCTGGACGGTACGACGCTGACACGCAGCGGTCTGACCCGGCGAACCAAAGAGACGCTGGAAGAAGCGATCCGGCGCGGGATCCACGTGGTCATCGCGACCGGACGAGTGTATGCGGCTCTCCCGGAGCGCGTGAAGCAGATCGTGGGTCTGCAGTATATCATCACCTCCAACGGCGCGCATATTTCCGACGCTGCGACGGGAGAGTTCCTTTATTCGGATTATCTGCATCCTGCGGCGGTGGAGGCGGCACTGGATATCTTGCCGCAGGCCGGGCATCCGGTCGAGGTCTTTACCGGAGGAAAGGCCTATATCGATCGCAGCGTGTATGACGACCTTGCGCGAAACGGTTCGGATTTTATGAGTGCGAACTATGTATTGCGGACGCGGATCCCGGTGGATGGCATCTACGACCTGCTACGGGAGCACCGCGCTTGCATTGAGAACATCAACATCCATTTCGCGTCGCAGGCGGATCGCATGGCGATGTGGGCGCGGCTGGCTGCAATGCCGCATATGACGGTAACATCTTCCACACTTCACAACGTGGAGATCGGCGGGGAAACCACCAGCAAGGCCAGCGCACTGGCAGAGGTCTGTCGGCGGCTGGGGTTTGGATTGGAGCGGGTCATTGCGTTCGGCGACAGCCCGAATGACAAGGCGATGATCACCGAATGCGGCTTCGGCGTCGCGATGGGAAACGCGACGGACGATGTGAAAGAAGCCGCGGATTGTGTGACGCTGAGCAATGAGGATGAGGGGGTAGCCTATGCGATCCGAACCCTGCTCTTTCAGGAAAAGGATGGTATCGCTCCGACCATACCGCCGCGCCGACGGCTGAGGACTTGGCTGCGAGGTCGCTGCGCCGGGAAATGAAGGACGCTGCGCGAAAAGCGGCGACGCCCGGCGCTGAAGGATGACGGGTTGCTGCACTGCGGAAAGCGACCATGAAGAGTGGAGAAAGCCGCAGCCGTCTGGATTTGGATTTTTATACTTGTGATGTTCAAAAACGCAAGAATTTACGCAATCACCCCTCTTTTTTGCATAAAAAAGAGGGGTGATTGCGTATTTTTTTCCTCGACATGCAAAAACACAAGGCTTTTTCCAGATAATGCAAAATTCCTTGTGTAAATTAAAAAGACTTTTTCAAAAACGCAACGGCCGCCCTGGTTCGACAAAGTTCGACAGGCGTTTCAAGGCCTGTCTTGCGTTTTTTCTTTTACCTCAAAAAAATTACAACGAGGCGACGGAACTGGCGACGGTGCTTGTAGCGATTTCCAGGAATACCAAAGATCTACCTAAGATCCTTGCACGAAATATAGAAAAAAATTCCTGAAATGCATTGACATTAAATGTAAAATGTTATAGCATTTATATAAAACAATGAAATAGAGGTGTGCAAAACAATGGAAGAGAAGAAAAACAAACAAGATTATCGCAAGGAGATCGGCAGAGCCGGGGAAGATCTGGCGGAGCTGCTGCTCTTGCAGCGGGGGTATCGGATCATCCGGCGTAATTTTTCCTGTCGTTTGGGAGAGATCGACATCATTGCGGAGCGGGACGGACTGCTGTCCTTCGTGGAAGTCAAAACACGGTTCAGCCAAGCGTACGGGGCTGGGCGGGAAGCGGTCAACCGGCAAAAACAGCGACATATGCGGGCGGTGGCGCAGGTTTTCCTGCAGGCATATGGATCCGGACAAGCGCGGAAATTCACGCAGGGATCGGATTTAGGATCCGACTTAGAGACAGAAATGCCTTGCTGGGAAGTGGAGTTTGCGGTGATTGAGATTCACGCCGAACACTTGACCGGTCTGGTAATGTAGCAGAAAATTTACAAGAGAAGAGAAAAAGGAGGAATAAGAGCATGCTTGCCATTACAAAAACAGCCGGACTTTCGGGTATCCGTGGCATGGAAGTAACCGTGGAGGCTGTCGCAGAACACGGGCTTCCGGCCTATCATGTGATCGGTCTGGGTGATACCGCAGTTAAGGAATCCGCAGAGCGTGTGCGCGGGGCTATTCTCAACAGCGGCTTCACCTATCCGAAAGGGAGGCTTACAGTCAACCTGTCTCCGGCATGGGTGCGAAAGAGCGGAAGTCATTATGATTTGGCGATCGCGGTCGCGATCCTGGCGGCACAGGGGCTCATCCGGCAGGAGGCGCTGGTCGGCAGAGCCTTTCTCGGGGAGCTGAACTTGAGCGGAGAAGTGCAGGGCGTGCGCGGCGTCTTGCCGATGATGTGCGGGCTCAACGGCAATATGCGGGAAGTCTATCTGGCGCAGGCAAACCTGCGAGAGGCCGGTCTGGCGGCCAGAGATTCCGGAACGAGCGTCATAGCTGTGCAGGACTTGAGAAAGCTGATCGCCGTGCTGCGCGGTGAAGCGGCGAAACCAAGCACTGATCTGCGGCGGATGTGGCAAGGCGTATATACAACCGGTTCCCGGCAGACACTCCAAGGCGCGCATACGGTCGAAGCGCATACCGGCAATATGCAGATGGCCGAAACCTCTGAGGAAGATGCAGCACAAAGTGCGGAACTGGATTTTGCGGACGTCAAGGGACAGTTTGCAGCTAAGGAGGCAATCGTCACGGCAGTTTCCGGCGGGCATGGGATCTTGCTGATCGGTTCACCGGGAACCGGTAAGACCATGCTGGCTCGCAGAATCCCGACGATTTTGCCGGAAATGACACAGGCAGAACAATTGGAAACCTCCATGATCTATTCCGTTGCCGGCAAATTGGATGAAAACACGCCGATCATTCGCAGGCGGCCGTTCCGGGAACTGAATCACACGATCACACCGGCCGGGCTGCTCGGAGGCGGCAATGACCCGCAGCCCGGTGAGGTCTCATTGGCGCATAACGGCATTCTTTTTATGGATGAATTTCTGGAATTCGGGCGTCAAAAAACAGAACTGTTGCGGAAGCCGATGGAAGAGGGCGAAATCCGGCTGCTTCGCCGCGGACAACGCTACGTGTTCCCGGCGGAGTTTTCGCTGGTTGCCGCGTCGAACCCCTGCCCATGCGGCTATCTGGGCGATGAAACGCATCCTTGCAGTTGTAGTCGGACGCAGATTGACAAATATCGCGCGCATCTGTCCGGGCCGCTTTGCGAACGCATCGATATGTGTGTGGAGATCCGCCGGGCAGACTACGAAGCGCTGCATGCGCCGGCGACCGGCTCCTCTGCCGAGATGCGGGAAAGAGTCCTACGCGCACGCGAGATACAGAAAACACGCTTTGCGGGGAGCTGCGTCCGCTGCAATGCCGCCATGCACGAGGCACAGCTGCAGGAATTCTGCATGCCGGATGAAGCCGGAAAAGCGTTTCTGCGTTTGGCATACGAGCGATACCACCTGAGTCCGCGGCGTTATCATAAAATATTGAAGCTGGCGCGGACGATCGCGGATGTGCGAGGTGACGCAGTCATCGGGCAGCCGCACCTGGCGGGCGCACTGCAGTACACCCGGTTCTTTGACGAGAGGGACGAAGCATGAAGCCGGTTTTGAAGATCGAGACGATCCCCAAGGAAGATCCTCGTTACCCGGTTATACTGCGTTCGATACCGGATCCGCCGCAGGTGCTGTACGGTATCGGAGAGCTTTCTCTGCTGCAGCAGCGAGGGCTGGCGGTGGTCGGTTCCCGTAAATGCAGCGAATACGGCAAGCGAGTCGCCATGCAGATCGGAAAGACCGCCGCGCAGAACGAGATCGTCCTGATCAGCGGCATGGCGAAAGGTATCGATCGTTTCGCGCACCTGGGTGCTCTGCGCGCAGGCGGCAAAACGATCGCGGTGCTGGGAAGCGGCGTGGACATCTGCTACCCGCCGGAGAACCGCCAGCTTTACGAAGAAATCGCACAGAAAGGACTGCTGCTTTCCCAGTTTCCGCCCGGCATGCAGCCCAGACCGTACACGTTTCCACAGCGAAACCGCATCATCGCGGGGCTTGCCGAAGCCACTGTCGTCGCGGAAGCCGGTACCAACAGCGGCGCGTTGATCACAGCAGAGCATGCGGCGGTACTCGGACGGGAAATCTATGCGGTTCCAGGCAACATCACCAGCGCCTGCAGTCTGGGGTGCAACAAACTTCTGACGGATGGCGCGACACCGATCGCCGTGATCGATGATATTTTCCTCGGTATGGGGATCACGCCGACACTGACAGCGGAGGAAACGCAGAAACTGGGCGCAGATGAACAAGCAGTCTACCGGCTGGTAATGGAACAGGGAGAAACGAACATCGATTTTCTGTGTGAAGCTTTGCGAAAAGATCCCGTAGCAATCAATGGAATTCTCGGCGTTTTGGAGATCAAAGGACTGGTTGCCTACCACTTCGGAAAAATTTTTATTGCAAAATGTTGAATTTCGTACTAATATATGTTTCTATGAGGATACTGATTTGTGTGTACAGCAAATAATAAAGCAGGAAAATAACATTTTGTGGAGGAATCATGGCAACTCAAACAGCGAAAAAGACGGCGGCGGCAGGTAAGACCGATAAAGGAAAGAGCAGAGCGAAAGCAAGTGCTGCCAAAAAGACTCTGGTGATTGTGGAGTCCCCATCTAAAGCAAAGACGATCGGGAAATATCTCGGATCATCCTATAAGGTCATTGCTTCTGTCGGTCATGTCCGGGATCTGCCGAAGAGCAAACTGGGGATCGATGTGAAAAATGATTTTGAACCGCAGTATATTTCAATCCGCGGAAAGGGTGATCTGATCAAGGAACTGAAAAAAGAGGCCAAGGCGGCCGGGAAGATCTATCTGGCGACCGACCCGGATCGTGAAGGTGAAGCAATCTCATGGCATCTGGCCTATCTTTTGGGACTGGATCCTGCGCAGCCGTGCCGGATCGTATTCAATGAGATTACCAAAGACGCGATCAAAAAAGCAGTGAAAGCGCCACGTGCCATCGACATCGGACTGGTGGACGCGCAGCAGGCAAGACGTGAGTTGGATCGCTTGGTCGGTTACCAGATCAGCCCGCTTCTGTGGCGCAAGATCCGCAGAGGGTTAAGCGCAGGCAGAGTGCAGTCCGCAGCACTGAAGATCATCTGCGACCGCGAAAACGAGATCAAACGTTTCGTGCCGCAGGAATACTGGAATATTCAGGTTAAGTTCAAAAAAGGAAAAGTCTTTACGGCCAAAGTCGCGGAATATCAGAGGAAAAAGATCAGCCTTGCAAGTAAGGCCGAGGCTGACCGGGTACTGGCGGATCTCGCAGGCGGTAGCTATCGGGTTTCCTCCATCGTGCGTAGGGAACGGCAACGCAGACCGTTCGCACCGTTCACGACCAGCAGCCTGCAGCAGGACGCTGCCAATAAGCTGAATTTCACGACCAAGCGGACCATGATGGTCGCGCAGCAGCTCTACGAGGGCGTAGAAGTCAAGGGTGCGGGAACCGTCGGTCTTGTGACCTATATCCGAACCGACTCGGTGCGTATCTCGGAAGAAGCGAAGGCTATGGCACACGCGTATATCGAAGAGAATTTCGGCAAAAATTATACCGCGAACAATCTTTATACGAATAAGAAAAAAGATATCCAGGATGCGCACGAGGCGATCCGGCCTAGCAATATCACCCTGGATCCGGAGTCCATAAAGGACTCGCTGACCAAGGATCAGTACAATCTGTATAAGCTGATCTGGACGCGTTTCCTTGCCAGTCAGATGGCGTCGGCGGTGTTTGACAGCATGCAGGTCAGCATCGAAAACGGTTCTTACGGGCTGAAAGCATCCGGTTCCAAGCTGATCTTTGACGGTTATCAGAAAGTCTATTCACCGAACTTCGACGAAGACAAGGATAAGCTCCTGCCGGAGCTTGTAGAGGGAGAAACGCTCAGAGCGGAAGAAATGCTGCCGGAGCAGAAGTTTACCGAACCACCGGCCAGATTCACCGAAGCCAGTCTGGTCAAGGAACTGGAAGAAAAAAATATCGGCCGCCCGAGTACCTATGCGCCAATCATCGCCACAATTCTGGAACGAAAATACATCGCTCGCGAAAAGAAGGTGTTGGTGCCGACGGATCTTGGATTTCTGGTCACGCAGCTGATGGAGGAGTATTTCAAGGAGATTGTCGATACCGGATTTACGGCTGAAATGGAAGATAAGCTTGATGATGTCGAGACAAAAAAGTTAAACTGGAAGCAGGTGGTTCGAGATTTTTACGGCCCGTTTGAAAAAGAACTGGAGATTGCCGACCAGGCCATCGAAAAGGTTGAGCTGCCTGAACAGATCACCGATGAAGTCTGTGAACTCTGCGGTAAACCGATGGCTGTAAAATCCGGAAGATTCGGAGAGTTTCTGGCCTGCACCGGCTATCCGGAATGCAAAAACACCAAGCCAATCGTGAAAACGACCGGCATCAAATGTCCGGACTGCGGCGGTGACATTGTTGCCAAGCGTGGACGTTCCGGCAAGATTTTTTACGGATGCAGTAACTATCCAACCTGCACGCGCGCTTACTGGTACAAGCCGACCGACCGTAAATGTCCGCAGTGCGGCGAACTTTTACTGGAAAAACACACAAAAACCACGAAATATGCATGTTCCAATGATAAATGTGGATATAAGGAATAAAACAGGAGGAGTAGAAGGATGGTACAATTTCATGCAACCACAATCTGCGCGGTAAGACGCGGCCCAGATGATGTCTGCATCGGCGGAGACGGACAGGTGACGATGGGCGAGCACACCATTATGAAAAATGGTGCGAAAAAAGTAAGAAAAATCTATAAGAACACCGTTGTGACAGGATTTGCGGGTTCTGTAGCGGATGCGTTCGCGCTGACAGAAAAATTTGAGAAGAAACTGGAGGAACATTCCGGCAATCTCAAAAAAGCAGCTGTGGATCTGGCACAGATCTGGCGTTCCGATAAGGGTATGCGTAGTCTGGAAGCCCTGATGATCGTTGCGGACAAGGACTCCATGCTGGTCATCTCCGGTAACGGCGAGGTCATTGAGCCGGATCAGGACTTTGTCGCCATCGGCTCCGGCGGCAACTTTGCTTACGCAGCAGCTGACGCGTTGTTTAACAATACCGACATGGACGCGGAAGCCATTGTGCGCGAATCCCTGCGCATCGCAAGCTCAATCTGCGTCTATACAAACAGCAATATTTCCGTAGAAAAGTTATAAGGGGGTTCCAACATGGCAGCAAAGAGCAAATTGTACAGCATGACTCCGAAAGAAATCGTAGCGGAACTGGATAAATATATCATCGGGCAGGAAGAAGCCAAAAAATCCGTAGCGATCGCGCTTCGAAACCGCTATCGCAGAAGCTTGCTTTCCGACGAAATGCGAGAAGAAATCACACCAAAGAATATCCTGATGATGGGTCCGACCGGCTGCGGTAAGACTGAGATCGCGCGCCGACTGGCCAAGCTGATGGACGCGCCGTTTGTGAAGGTGGAAGCGACCAAATTCACGGAAGTCGGCTATGTCGGCAGAGATGTCGATTCCATGATCCGCGATCTTGTAGAAGCATCCATGCGCGTGACCAAGCAGAGTAAGCTGGAGGAAAAGTACAGCATCGCCGATGAAATTGCCGAGGAAAAGATCGTCGAAGCAATTATTCCGGGCAAGAACAAGAAAAAACCGGGGCAGAGTAGAAACCCGTTCGACTTCATCATGAACAGCGGCGGTTATACCAGCCAGAAGCAGCAGTATCTGGATAGCCAGGCAGCCAAGGGGGACGCAGCTCCGGAGGAAAACAGCGTGGAAATGGCCAGAGATCAGGTTCGCCAGCAACTGCGGCAGGGTCTTTTGGAAGAGCAGTATATCGAGATCGAAGTGACCGATACGCCGAAGGGAAACCAGCTTGACATGAGCAACGAGGGCATGAGCATCGCCATCGGCAATATTTTCGGCGATATGATGCCGCCGAAGACCAAGAAGAAAAACTGCAAGGTTAAGGATGCCCGCAAGATTCTGCGCGAACAGGAGGCACAGAAGCTGATTGACATGGATCAGGTGACCGACGAAGCCATCGAAAACGCAGAACAGAATGGCATTATCTTTATTGACGAGATTGATAAGATCGCCTCCGGATCCCGTATGACTTCCGGCGCGGACGTTTCCCGCGAGGGCGTGCAGCGTGATATTCTGCCGATCGTAGAGGGTAGCGTCATCAATACCAAATACGGACCGGTACGTACCGATCATATTCTGTTCATCGGCGCCGGTGCGTTTCACATCGCGAAGCCGACGGATCTGATTCCGGAACTGCAGGGACGTTTTCCGATCCGCGTGACGCTCGACAGCCTGAGCAAGGAGGATTTCGTGGAGATTCTGACCAAGCCGGAAAACGCGCTGATCAAGCAGCATAAAGCACTTTTGGAAACTGAGGGGATCAAAGTGGAGTTCACCGAAGGAGCGATTGATCAGATCGCGACGATCTCCTTTATGATGAACGAGCAGACCGAGAACATCGGCGCCAGAAGACTGCATACGATTCTCGAAAAATTACTGGAGGACATTTCCTTCAATATTCCGGAAATGGAAGAAGAAAAGATCACGATCGACGAGGATTACGTCAAGGAAAGATTCCAGGAAACCATCCACGCGGAGGATCTGGATCGCTATATCTTATAGTTGAAAAAAACAAACCGATGTGCGGATGGAACGGCAAGCCCGCTTTCCGCGCATTGATGCATGGAAACACAATGGGAAAATGGGCAGAGAATTTTTAGAAAAAATCCGAAAAATGAACTGGGTGCTCAGCGAAAGCACTACCGGAAAGCTTTCCTATAAGGATCTCAGTCTCATCATGAGCGAGTTGGTCAACGCCAACGCCTACATTATTGCTGCCGACGGTCGTGTGCTGGGCGCGGGCTACACCGATGCCGAGGATACCTCAACTTATATGGACGAGCGTGGTTTTGAGAAGATTCCAGAGGAAAACAACCGGAATCTTCTGAAACTGCCGGAAACGCGGGTTAATCTGCTCGGCGAGGAGTTGCAGGCCATCTTAGGAGAGGATTATCCGATGACGGAAAAGTATCATCTGTTCATTCCGTCGGTCTGCGGCGGTCGACGTCTGGGTACGATCCTTTTGGCCAAATATCGGGAAGCGTTTTCGGATGAAGACGTGGCGCTCGGCGAATATGGCGCGACGGTTGTTGGTCTTGAGATCCAGCGCAATGATCAGTTGGAAATGATCCGGGAACGCAATCTGCGCATGGCGGTGGATATGGCAATCTGCAGTCTTTCTTATTCAGAGCATGACGCGCTCGAAAAGATCATCGGGCAGATGGAGGAAGACGAGGATGTGATCATAGCCAGCAAGATCGCGGCAAAATATAAGCTGACCAATTCTGTGATCGTCAGCGCGCTCAAAAAGATGGAGAGTGCCGGCATTCTGGAGACCAAATCGCTGGGCATGAAAGGCACGTACATCAAGGTGCTGAACCCCTATCTGAAAAAGATTCTGACCACCTGAGAAGACCGCTTGAAGATATTGCCCGACGATATCGCCTGACGAGACTGCGTCTGCGGACGCTGCGCCTGTCGATGTCCCGAGGCTGCGGCTCAGAGCCTACCTCTGTCCGAAAACTGCGGTGAGGAGCCTGCCGCGCGGAAACGGAAAATCGGAACCAACCCCCTGCAAGCAGCATAAACTGTCTGAGGGGGTATTTTTATGTGAAGTGCAGAATCCTGATTATTTTACTGGGCATCCTGCTGGCCATCGGCGGCAGTCTGTGCCTGTTCAAGGACGCCTACGGAAAGAATATCGCAGGTGCGGCAGAAGATATCGCGGTCAATCTGGTAGCCGTCAAGATTAACCGGAGTCTGAAAGCGGGCTTTGACAGCATGGTGTTCGAGGAACCGTTGCTGCATGTGGAACGCGATGACAGCGGTGCGGTTCAATATATAGAACCCGATACAAAGCTCATAAATCGCCTCGTCATGGAGTTTGCAGGCGGTGTAAAGGAAAATTATGATCCGGATGAGATCGCGTGCTGTGAGGTGAATCTGGGTGTGCTCACCGGCAGCCGGTTCTTATCACAGTTGCCGTTTCGCGCGACAATCAAGGTTCAGCCGCTGAGCCTGACGAAGATCACCTGCAGCACGGGGTTCGAGACGCAGGGCATCAATCAGACGCGCTATTACGTGCAATGTAATGTAGAGAGTCAGGTGCGCGTGCTCGCGCCGTTCACCAACCGGACTGCTGAGATCCGGCGAAGCTACCAGATCGCCGAAGCGGTCATCGTCGGTCGTGTGCCGGACAGCTACGTCATCGTGCCGGAAGAAAACATCCTCGATGCAGTAGAATTCTGAGGCGTATGTCTGCGACGCGGGCGAATTATGCCGTGCGCCCCCTGCCACGCAGGAGAACTTTCAAATGCAGGGAAAGCTGCAGCCTGCCTTCGTGTTTAGACTCCTTTACTTTTTTCATGCTGGTTCTTGTCGTTGGATTTTTTATACGTGATCCGAAAAAATGCAAGAATCCAACCTGCGGGGATCGCGAAATTTGTCGAAAAAAGTCGGCGGTTGCGTTTTTGAAGCGATGCCTGTAATTTACGCAAGAATATTACCATTATTAGGAAGAAACCTCGCGTTTTTGAGTAAGCTCGGTAAAATTACGCAACGAGCTTTGAATTTCTGCGGCAAATGAGCCGTTTTTAAGAAAAAATTGCGTTTTCTATGATGGCTTGCCGAAAAATCCAATGCACAGGAACATAAGCAGAGCAGGAAGGTCTGGTCGCCGGATTGCATAAAATACGGGCGTATGATATAATGTCCTTGCACAGCGATT
>ERZ808240.822-NODE-822-length-39883-cov-4.433815_pt1 | contig 39883 bp, 33 predicted proteins | sample MGYA00521084_ERZ808240 | MGnify/ENA primary metagenome ERZ808240 (study PRJEB31516, sample SAMN03275571) | gut metagenome | biome: mammalia-associated habitat; material: feces | host: Papio cynocephalus | place: Kenya | collected 2012-08-06 ... | reverse complement strand
ATCTTCGCCTTCCGCAGGGTCTCAATAGCGGCAGGCACATCCTCCGCCTTTTCGATAACCGTGATTTTGCGCGTGTATTCGGCAGCGGGAAGTGTGGCGAGCTGCTGTTTAGAAATGCTTATCTTGAGAGAGTCGAGTATAGACCTCATGAGTGTAGGGTTGAATAGGTGGTTGTGTTATGGTGTGTCGCGGTCAGTCCATTACGATGTAATGCGCAGCCGGGTGGTGACGGTATACGTAGTTGCGCAGGTATTTGCGCGTTTCGTCGCTGATGATTTTGTCGGTGTCGAAATAGGTGTTGTATACCACGGCCCAAAGGTCTGCGCCGCCGCGCTCGAGTGCTTGAAGCGTCAGCAATGCGTGGTTGATTGAGCCGAGCTGTCCGTTTACGACTACCGCAGTCGGCAAATTGTGCTGGACTATGTAGTCGAGTGTCATGAAGTCCTCTTTGAGCGGCACCATAAGTCCGCCGGCACCCTCTACGAGTACGCAGTCGTATTCGCTGGCGAGCCGTTCTGTGCAGTGGGCTGCCACGTCATAGTCCAATTCTACGCCGTCGATGTGTGCCGCGAGGTGAGGCGAGGCAGGGTAGGAGAGTATGATCGGGTCGGTGGTGTGGTCGAGGTCTCGCGGCTGCAAGGGCATTCCCATGATGCGGCGATGCGCCTCTATGTCCTCGCTGCGGTCGCGGCAGCCAGTCTGTATGAGCTTTTGGGTGATGACCTTTCTGCCGGCCTGTGCCAGACGCTTTGCCAGCCAGCCGGTTGCGTATGTCTTGCCCACGTCTGTCCCGGTGCCGGTTACGAAAATGACGTGCGGCGCGTCAACAAATATTTCGTCCATGATGATAGTCGATTTGTTGTATAATGCGGGAGAGGGGCTTTGGCACACTATAATAGCTATGGTCGCCTCGGGGACGCCATAGCTATTACAGTCTGAGAGTCGTCTGATTACCAGGCGAACATCGGGTATGCGTTCATCAGTTCGTTGACCTGTGCGCGAACTTCTGCGATTACGTTCTCGTCGTCAGCGTTGGAGAGCACGCGGTCGATGAAGTCTGCGATAGTCTCCATGAGTTCCTCCTTAGCGCCGCGAGTAGTGATAGCGGCAGTGCCGAAGCGGAGGCCAGAAGTCAGGAACGGGCTGCGTGTGTCGTAGGGCACCATGTTCTTGTTGGCAGTGATGTCAGCCTCAACGAGCACGCGCTCTGCCTTCTTGCCGCTCATTTCGGGGAACTTGGGACGCAGGTCTACGAGCATGCAGTGGTTGTCTGTGCCGTCAGAGATGATCTTGTAGCCGCGAGCGATTAGAGCAGCTGCGAGAGCAGAAGCGTTTTTCTTCACCTGCTCGGCGTATGCACGCCATTCGGGCTGGAGGCACTCGCCGAAGGCGACAGCTTTGGCAGCGATGACGTGTTCGAGCGGGCCGCCCTGTACGCCGGGGAATACAGCAGAGTCGAGCAGAGCAGACATCTTCTTGATTTCGCCCTTCGGAGTCTTCTTGCCCCATGGGTTGTCGAAGTCCTTGCCCATGAGGATCATGCCGCCACGCGGGCCACGAAGGGTCTTGTGTGTGGTGGTAGTGACGATGTGTGCGTGCTTAACCGGGTTCTCGAGCAGTCCGGCTGCGATGAGACCTGCGGGGTGTGCCATGTCAACCATGAAGATTGCACCGATCTCATCGGCGAGTTTACGGATGCGTGCGTAGTCCCATTCGCGGCTGTATGCGCTTGCTCCGGCGATGATGAGTTTCGGACGCTGGGCGCGAGCCTTCTCCTCCATCTCCTCATAGTTCACACGGCCAGTCTCGGCATGAACAGTGTAGCTGATGGGGTTGAACATCAGACCTGAAAAGTTGACAGGGCTTCCGTGGCTGAGGTGTCCGCCGTGGCTGAGGTCCATGCCCATGAAAGTGTCGCCGGCCTGCAGGCAAGCCATGAACACAGCCATGTTGGCCTGTGCGCCGCTGTGGGGCTGTACGTTTACCCATTCTGCATCGAACAGTTTCTTCGCGCGTTCACGGGCAAGGTTTTCAACCTCGTCCACCACCTGGCAGCCGCCGTAGTAGCGGTGAGCGGGATAGCCCTCAGCATACTTGTTGGTCAGGCATGACCCCATGGCCTTCATCACCTCGTCGCTGACGAAGTTTTCGCTTGCTATCAACTCGATGCCGCGACGCTGGCGCAGGTGTTCGCGGTCGATCATGTCAAAGATTTGATTGTCTCTCTGCATATTTGTTCTATATTTTTGCTTGTTTGATTATACTTTATATTCGCCATTGCGCAGTGTCACACCTTTGTAGGGACGCCGCCGCGCAATCTGCTGCAAAGGTAGCAAGAGGACAGCGAATAACCAAATTTTCAGGGGGTATTAACCTCCGAAATTGTCGTAATGTATGCTCGACGGCTCAACGCCGAGGTCGTAGAGCATCTTGTTCACTGCGTTGCTCATTGGGGCTGGCCCGCACATGTAGTATTCGATGTCTTCGGGAGCCGGGTGGTCTTTCAGATACTTCTCATACATCACCTGATGCACAAAACCGGGGGTGTACTCCACGCCGGCGGCATCTGCAGCCGGGTCGGGACGGTCGAGCGCGAGGTAGAACTTGAAATTGGGGAATTCCTTTTCGAGCTCAAGGAAATCTTTTAGGTAGAACACTTCATTCAGTGCGCGAGCTCCGTAGAAGAATGACATTTTGCGGTCTGTGACGTGCAAAGTGCGTGTCATGTACATGATTTGTGAGCGGAGTGGAGCCATGCCGGCACCGCCGCCTACCCATATCATTTCCGCTTTGGAGTCGAAAATCGGGTGGAAGTCGCCGTAAGGGCCGCTCATCAGCACCATGTCGCCCGGCTTGAGGGTGAAAATGTATGACGATGCGATGCCAGGCGAAACCGGCATGAACCCGGTCTTGGGTTTGGGCTGGAACGGCGGTGTGGCGATGCGGACTGTCAGCATGATGCGGTCGCCCTCTGCCGGGTAGTTGGCCATGGAATAAGCCCTGACGGTTTCCTCTGTGTTGCGGCACTTGAGCGTGAACAGCCCGAACTTCTCCCATGCCGGGAGGTACTCGTCGCCAATGAGGCTCTTGTCGATGTCCTTGTCATAGTCCATCTCGTATTCCGGTATGCGAATCTGCGCATACGAGCCAGGGATGAAGTTCATGTGTTCTCCCTCGGGGAGCTTGACGATGAACTCTTTGATGAACGTTGCTACATTGCGGTTGGAGATTACCTCGCATTCCCATTCCTTGACGTCGAGAGCCGACTCGTCTAGGTGGATGCTCATGTCCCCCTTGACCTTGACTTGGCAGCCGAGGCGCCAATGCTCTTTGGCCTGACGGCGGGAGAAGTGCACGGCTTCGGTAGGCAGCATTTCGCCGCCGCCCTCAGTCACCTGTACTTTGCACTGTCCGCAGCTGCCTTTTCCGCCGCATGCTGACGAGAGGTGAACTCCGGCATCGGCGAGTGAGGCCAACAGCGATTTGCCGGCGGCGGTGTGCACAGTCTTCTTGCCCGAATTGATGTCTATTGTTACTTCGCCGGACGACACGAGCCATTTCTTGGCCAATAGCAGTATCAGTACCAGCACAAGGGTGATGACAAGGAAAATAGCCGAGGCCGCAGCCACGGAATGCCATGCTATTGTGGTGAGTGTTGACATATCTTTGTTGGATAGGGGAGCGTTATAGTTTGATGCCGAGGAAGCTCATGAAGGCTATGCCCATGAGGCCCGTTATGATGAAAGTGATGCCTATGCCGCGCAGTGGCTTGGGGATGTTGCTGTAAGCGAGTCGCTCGCGTATTGCTGCAAGGCATGTTATAGCGAGCAGCCATCCTATGCCGGAGCCTGCGCCGTACACCGTTGCTGTCCATGCGTCGGCGAAATCACGCTGCTGCATGAAGAGCACCGCGCCGAGGATAGCGCAGTTTACGGCTATCAGCGGCAGGAAGATGCCGAGCGAATTGTACAGCGAGGGGGAATATTTCTCGATGACCATTTCGAGTATCTGCACCAGTGCCGCGATGACGGCGATGAACATTATAAGCCCGAGGAAACTGAGGTCGGTCGAGGCGTAATCGCTGCCTAGCCAAGCCAATGCGCCGGGCTGCAGCACATACTCGTTGATGCACCAGCACAGCGGCAATGCTATTATGAGGACGAAGCTGACGGCGATGCCGAGGCCGAAAGCCGTCTTGACGTTTTTCGATACTGCCAGGAATGAACACATGCCCAGGAAGTACGCGAATATCATGTTGTCGATGAATATCGACTTGATGAACAGATTCAGATTTTCCATATTGTTCCTTAGTATCCTTAGTAATGTGTTCCGTTGTCACTTTTCCTGCAAATCCTTGTTGCGAGAGCGGTGCGCCCAGATGATGCACGCGAGGGTGATCAGCGCCATGGGCGGCAGTATCATCATGCCGTTGTTCTGGTAGCCGGCGTCATACAATGCCTGCGGTATCACCTGATAGCCCATAAGCGTGCCGCTGCCGAGCAGTTCGCGGAAGAAGGCGACGATTATCAGTATTATGCCGTATCCCAGTCCGTTGCCTATGCCGTCGAGAAACGACGGCCAGGGGCGGTGGCTCATGGCGAAGGCTTCGAGGCGGCCCATCAGGATGCAGTTGGTGATTATCAATCCGATGAACACCGACAGCTGCTTGCTCACGTCGTAGTTCCATGCCTTCAGCACCTGGTCAACGACCACCACGAGGGCAGCCACCACTACGAGCTGGACTATGATGCGAATGGAGGAGGGTATGGTGTTGCGCATGAAGGAAATGATGACATTTGCCAGCGCGAGCACAGCGACTACGGAAATGGTCATCACGATGGCCGGTTCGAGTTTGGCAGTCACGGCAAGTGCCGAGCAGATGCCGAGCACCTGGACTATCACCGGGTTGTCCTTTGACAACGGGTTGACGAGTGGAAATAACTTCTTTGATATAGCCATGGTCAGTTGTTCTGTCGGTTTTCTTGGATTTTGATCAGGAATGAGGAGTAGGGCTGGATGGAGGAGCGCAGCATCTTCTGCACGCCTTGGCTGGTGATGGTGCCTCCGCTGATGCCGTTCACATAGTCGCCCTCATGGGGCTTCTGTCCTGCCTTGACCACGGCAATTGACTCGAACACGCCGTCAACGAACACGTTCTTGCCCTTGAACTGGTCGGCAAACTCGGGTTTCTCAATTTCCGCGCCCAGGCCAGGAGTCTCGCCTTGGTGAGAGAAATACGCGCCGTAGATGGTGTCGCCGTTGTCGTCAAAAGCAACGTAGCCCCATATAGGCCCCCACAGTCCTGCGCCGTAGCAAGGGAGTATGTATTTTGTGCCGCCGCCAGTATGGGCCACGAATACGGGCAGCATACGCTCATTGTCGGGTTTCTTCACTTCGTCAGCCACATTTATGTCGAAGGCCTCTTGCGAAGTCTCGACTTTGTCGCCACGGTAGTTGACGATGTAGCTGTCGGTGATTGTCTTTTCGTACAGAGCCGGTATTTCGGCGTTGTTTTGGGGAGTGACGTGTACGGCGGCGAGGATTTGCCGCTTCGTGTCGTTGGCGATGTTGTCGAGCTGTTCCGGGCGCAGTGCCTGGTAGACCATCGACAGCACGATGCCTACCACCAGCACGATGACGGCCGAGTATATTATCGTGTAGGTGTTGCCTTGTCTGTTAATCTTCATGGTTTCTGGGTATTAGCGGGTTTTACAGCGCGGCGCATACGGCGGCGTATGTTGACCGACACGACGCAGTAGTCTATCAGCGACGCGAAGCAGTTCATCAGCAGCACAGCGAGCATCGCCCCTTCGGGGTAGCCGGTGTTGTAGCAGCGTATCACTATTGCCATCACGCCTATGAGGAAGCCGTAGATGTATTTGCCGGTATTGGTGCGGCATGCTGTCACGGGGTCTGTCGCCATGAACACTATCGCAAACGCGAAGCCTCCGAGGCATACCTGCTCCAGCGGCGAGAGCAATGTCGCCGGGTAGAGCGGCGAGGCAAAGGCGTTGGCAACGAAGCCCATTGCCAGTCCGCCGACGAGGGCGGAGAGCATGATGCGCCAGCTTGCCATGCCTGTTGCGAGCAGGATGGCCGCGCCTATGAGTATGCACAGCGTAGAGGTCTCGCCCCATGAACCCGGTATGAAACCGAAGAACATGTCGGAGAGCGACACTGGGTCTCCCACGATGTTGGTTATCGCGGCATGCGGGTCTGCCGCAGAGGCTATCTGCCCGAGCGGCGTTGCGCCTGAGAAGCCGTCAACTGGAGCTGCCCCTCCTAGCGACACGAAGACCTGGTCGCCGCTCATCTTGGTGGGGTAGGCGAAGAACAGGAATGCACGGGCCACAAGCGCGACGTTCAGGAAGTTGTATCCCGTTCCGCCGAACACTTCCTTGGCGAATATCACGGCAAAGGCTACTGCTATGGCGAGCATCCACCAGGGGGTGTCAACCGGGCATATCATCGGTATCAGTATACCGGACACCAGGAAACCCTCCTGGATTTCATGGTGGCGCATCTGCGCGACGATGAACTCGATGCCGAGTCCGACCACGTATGCCGTCACGATGTTGGGCAATGCCGCCCACAGTCCGTACAGGAACATCTGCAGCCGCCCCATGTCAGCGCCGGTGGCAAGCGAGTGCTGGTAGCCGATGTTCCACATGCCGAACAGGACACACGGCATGAGCGCGAGGATGACGGTGGCCATGGTGCGCTTCGAGTCGTTGGCGTCATGGATGTGCACGCCGCTCGAGGAGGTCTCGTTGGGCGTGTACAGGAATGTATAGAAGCCGTCAAACGCGGAATGGAATTTCTCGAATTTCCCTCCCTTGTCAAACTGCGGCTTTATCTTGTCTAATTGGCGTTTTAGTCCGTTCACTGTTGGTGTAGTTTATCTTGTTGATTATGAGGTGTTGTGGCCTGCGGTGCAGGTCATTCTGTTTCTTGCCGCAGGTAGTCGAGACCCTCGCGGACAATCTTCTGCAACGGGATTTTTGAGGTGTCAACAAACTCCGGGAGCGCGAAATCTTCGGGAGCGACCTCGTAGATGCCGAGCTGCTCCATCTTGTCGATGTCGCGTGCGATAATGGCTTTCAGCAGGTATTCCGGGTATATGTCAAAGGGGAATACCTTGTCATATTCGCCGCTGAGTATCATTGCGCGATGCCCCCCCCTGACGCGGGCGTCAAAGGTGAACAGGCGGCGTGCCTTCAGGTAGAATGATGGGAATGTGCGCTTCACGCTGTATATGCGGGGGCACATCGAAGCCCACCCCATGAACTCGTCGGCTGTGTCGCCCTCGGCGATTATCGATACTTGGCGGTAGGGGAAGCGCAGATAGCCGCTCTCGTCCACACGTATGCCGGTCAGCACGTTGCCGGAGATGATGCGCTCTTTCTTTCCACCGACGATATTGTCCTTGACCAGTTCTTTGATTGCTACGCCGACGGTCGTGCGTATGGTTTTAGGGTGCTTTGCCTCCGGGCCGGTTATGCCCACTTCGCAGTGGGTGTCGAGTTCGCCGTGCAGCGACAGATGCCCGATGCGGGCGGCCGTGCGAGCATCGAGCGTCAGCACTGTCTCGCCCTTGTTGACGGGGCGTATCTGCGCTATCTGCACTCCGACATTGCCGGCAGGGTGCGGACCTTGATATTCGACGACCTCGGCGTGTGACGAGGTGATGCCCGCGCCGAAGGCTGTACCCAGATAGACCTTCCCCTCTGTGAGCATGGCGAGGATGCGAAGTCCCTCCTCCATGTCCTTGTACATGTCGGGCGTGACTATTTCCGGAGCAAGCGGCGTGCTGTCAAATGCGGTGACAAAGACATCGCGGAACTGCGCGTCAGCAGCAGGTATGATGTCATACGGGCGTTGATGCAGCATCGCCCAGAGGCCGCAGCGTTGCAGTGTGTCGCGCACTTGCTCCGCTGTGGAGAAGTCGGGCTTCAAGTCGGCTTTGCCGTCGCCTTCGCGCACAAGCGTGACTGCCTCGATTTTGCGGCGTTCGCCACGTTGTATGCCGGTGACTTTGCCTGCCACAGGAGAAACGAGGCTTATCGGGCTTCCGCCCTTGTCCTCCATGATTTTGCTGCCGGCTTGCACTTCATCGCCTGCAGAAACAACAACCCTCCATTTTATGCCCGGAAAATCGTCCGGGACGAGGGCGAAATCAATAGCTGACACATTATCGGATACGTCATTGGAGAGCCTGCCTGCCAACGGAATATCCAGTCCCTTCTTAATTCTTATAGTCTCGGCCATAAGCGGTGTTTTAATTGTAGACCGTGCGTTCTCACGCACCTATATTCATAACACAAAGTTACGAATAATTCCTCGTTTCTCAAAGTGCCTGTGCCCGAGAACACGGGTTATTTGAAATGAAAAAATCGGGCGTGCCATTGCGGCACGCCCGACAGTGTATGTCATTTGCCGGCTGAAATCACTTCACGCCGAGAGCTTTCTGTATCTCAGCGAAGTCGCTGGCGTTCTTTTCCTGATCTATGAGAGAGAGGGCTTTCTCATAGTCTGCTTTGCCGGCGGTAGCCTTGTCCGCGTCTGATGCGAGGTATACCTTGGCATCTCCAAGCACCTTGTAGGGACGGTAGTTGTCCGGGTTGACGGCAGAGGCTTTCTCCGCATATACGATTGAGTTGCGTACATACTCCGTGGCCTTGGCTTTCTGGGTCTCGTCGTTGTTCAGAACGCCGGCATAATAGCAAAGCAGCGCAGTCTGGATGAGGTCGTTGTAAGAAGCCCTGTCGGTTTTGCTGATGTACAGCATGTATGCGTCGGCAGCTTCGTCGTACTTGTTCTGTTCCAAAGGGATGAATGCCAGCTGACGGTAGAAGTCAACGTTTTCGGGGAACTCTATGATGCCCTCTTTCAGGACTTCAGTCGCCTCTTCATAGCGTTTTGCAAAGCGCAGCTCTGATGAAATCAGGTTGTAGTCCACTATGGCTATAGCGTTGTTTTTGGGGTCTGCCATGTGTCTGCGGTATACTTCTTCAGCGAGTCCGAGCAGTTGGTCTTTCATGGGATCCAACTGGGCGGCATTCATGAGCTGGAAGCGGCGTGCCGTGAAGTTGTCTGGGTTTTCAGCGAGCAGCTTTGAGGAGTATTCATAGCCTTCCTGATACTTGCCGCCGTGGAAGAGAAGCAGCAGGTAGCGGTTTTCGTCGCTCTTGAAGTGGCTGGGGTTGTTGATGTATTTGCTGTATTGCTCGGCTGCGCTCTTGTAGTCCTCCTTGTTGTAGTACGCCTCTGCGAGTTCGCGCTGGCCGAGAGCCGAGTTCGGGTTGTTCTCGAGCAGCTTCTTGAGCATGCTGATAGCGAAATCGGGGTTGAACTTGGTGTACAGCTTGGCGTATTTCACATACGCATCGGCAGCCTTCGGGTTGTATGTAGTCGCCATCTCATATTTTGAGGCTGCGCTGTTGCGGTCGTCATGGTCGTAAGCCACATCGCCCTCATAGATGAAAATCTCCGGCTCGTACATATTGCGTCGGCGTGCGTTCTTGAGTGCGTTGGCTATCTGCTTTTCGTAGATAGTTGCGCCTTCCGATGAGCTTTCATAGTATGCGCGTGCTATTGCCACCCATACAGCAGCGTCCTTCTTGTTCAGCTTCTCGGCTTTCTTGAAGTTGTTTTCGGCCTCCTTGACATTGCCGTTCTTCAGCTCGAGCGACCCCAGACCGATGTAGTTGTAGGCATAGTCGGGGTTGATGGACACGCCCTGTTCAAAGTATTTCTTTGCCCCGGCGAGGTCTTGCTGTCTGATTGAGAGCAGGCCGAGGTAGTAGTTGGCTACGGCTTTGTCCGTGCCGGGGTTGTTGTAGTTGCGTTCCAGCAGCTCCAGTGCGTTGTTGAACTGGTCTGCCTTGTAATATTCGACACCCTCTTGGTGCGTCTGAGCGAAAACACCCAGAGATGCACCTGCCATGAAGAGTGAGAAGACAAATTTGAGTTTCATATCCTGTGAGTTTTGTTTATTTCCTTATCTGATAACGCAGCTGCCTGCCACATATTACGCCGACCGCTTATTTGGCGCGTGTTGGTGTGATTGCTTTCGTTCTGCGTTTCCTGTTTGCTATATAGATGCGGTTTTGTGTAAATGGTTTACAGCTCACTTTGGTTTTGTCTTATGAAAAAACGCCGTGGCTGTTACGCCTTATCTCTCTATGAGGTTAATTATCCGTTGTCCCATATTGAATGGCAGTATGCCGGTGCGAAGCATGATTTTCTGCCCCACTGGTCCTGTCATGAATGCGAAGAAGCTGTGCATGACAGTAGAGTTGGGGGCTGTGGAAATCATATATACCTTGCGGAACAGCGGGTACTCGCCTGAGGCTATGTATGCCTGGTATGGCTTGTAACTTATGGTGCTGAAATCGTTTTCCTCGCAGGGGTTGCTCACCTTTATGATGTTTACCACGTCGGTGAGTTCAGTCGCAATGGTGTCGCCCTGTACCGAGTAGTCTGCCATACGTTCCTTGACAGGGACCTTGCGGGCTGCAGAGAGGTCTTCGCCGAGCCAGCTGACGGATATGACGCCGATAGCGTCCTTGTCCTTCTTTATATAGTCGAACACGTCAGCATTGGTCTTTGCTGCTGTGGCGTATGCATGGTCGGAGATGTTTTGCCCTTTTGGAAGGAACTTGTCGCGCAGGTAGCTGACTGTGGACGAGCCGTTGTTGTCAAACACAAGCTTTATGCGAGTGGTGTCGTTGCCGAGGACTTCGCTCCAGCGCGTTATTTCGCCATTGAGTATTCTGCTGATTTCCTGTGTGGACAGTTCCTTTACAGGGTTGTCCTTGTTGGTGATGAGGGCGACTGCATCGACGGCGATGCACTTCTGCCGCACTATGTGCTTGTACTTGTCCTTGATGTATTTGATCTGGTCTTTTGTCAGTTCTTTGGTGACGATGATTGACTGCGTGTTGTCGGACAACAGCGTGTCAATAGCCTCAGTTTCGCTGACATAGCGTGGTATTATGGATGCTTTGGGGTATGAATACTCAAACACCTCGATTTCCTCGTCTAGGATGGCTTTGAAGCCGTCGTCGCAGAAAATGGTGCCAGCTCCTGCGGCATATTCTCCTCGTTTTGTCTGCTGGCATGACACTGCCGCAAGAGCAAAGGCTGCTAACAGTGAGGCAAACGCCCATGTTGATTTTCTCATTGCTATTTCAGAAGTTTGGATTTTGTGTCAGTTGCTGCCTTTCATAAGCCGGAAGCCTCGGTATATGCCATAAACGATCAGGACACAGCCTACTACGTATTTTACGGTTGTGTTTGTCCCGAATACATCGACCTTGTCCATTGCTATGAGTACTCCCATGCCGAGGTATATCAGCACCATGAATATCGCGAACCATAGGCGTATGCCCTTGGGCGAGGAGTGATGGTTCTTCTCTAAATCCTGCATAAATGATACGTTTGTCCTATCTTACGTTCAACAATGTGGCAGTGCTTTGGTTCACTGCAAATTGCACTGCAAATTGCACTGCAAAAATAGCAAAATCCGCTGACAGGGGCAATATCTGTGTTTGCGGCAATGGTTAATCTATGATAAACCAGGTGTAATCATCATAGTGTCTGCGAGTTCGCTTTAACAAGCTGGTTTGTCATATCAGTGCGTTCATAAGTGCATAGAGTGAAAGCCCCGAGGCTGAACGTATCCCGAGCTTCTGTGATATGTTTTTCCGGTGGGTCAACACGGTGTTGACGGATATGTTGAGCTGGTCGGCGATTTCCTTGTTTGTCTTGCCGCGGGCGATTTCGCGTATGACATCGGTCTCACGTTGCGAGAGGACGCTTTTGCCGGATGTGCGTGGGCAATCGCTGTCTGGGATTATGTCAGCAATCTTGCGCAACGTGGCTTCCGGTGCGTCATCGATGCTGATATATGCAATTGAGGAGATGCCTTCGTTGTAAGGGCGGCAGGTGAGCAGCACGACATTGCCCTTTCTCGGCAGGAAGAAGTTCAGGTTTGCCACAAACGTCTCCATGCTGACGATGTATATGTCATGCCGTTCCGCATCACTCACGAATGATGCGAATGAGTCATAGACGGCGCAATGCGCCTCGGCGGTTTCGTTCAGCCAGACTTGGAATGCGCCGCCAAGCGTGGGCGGCAGTCCGCACAGTGCTATGTGCCTATGGCGTAGGCGTTTCATCTGTCGCTGCTTGCGTGCATCTTGACCAGAGGCTGCAGTATGCGCTCTCGTATGCGGTTGTTCTGCTTGATGTCACGGCTGAGGGTGAACACCGCGCTCACTACGGCGTGGCAGAGGTTCTGGTCGTATGCCCCCTCGAGGTGGATGATGAAGAAGCTGAGCAGGTCTCCGATTTTCTCTTCTATCTGATGCCCGTCATAGCATTGTACATTGCTGTACCTGCCGACGACTTCATTTGCCGGGATCCTCTGGTTGTACAGGTCTTCGAGAAAGGGGAACAGCATCTCATGGTCACGGTGTATGTTGTCAAGCAGTTCGCTCTTCATTTGCAGGAAAAACTTGCGCAACAGCGATAGCTCATAGCTCAGTGCTTGGCTGCTCGTGACGAGCGAGTTGAAGTGACGGTCGATGTTGGGCAGCTGGAAATGCTCGTAATACGAGTCCGTCTGGGCTAGATAGTCTGCTATCAGTTTCAGGTTGACCGACTGCAGGGTATTCTCTGGGAAATAGTCCTCGTTGAGGTACGTATTTATGATTGATATGAAGAACACCGGGTCGATGCCGTGCTTGACGCAAATCTCGTCCACTGTGGCATCTCCCACGCCAAGGTAAATGCCGAAGCGGTTTATCACGGTCAGCGTGGAGGGTTCGTGAAACAGTATGTCGCACAGTTTGTTGTCTCTGTCGAATAACGGCATGGGAAAGAGGCGTGAGTGTTATTTTGAAATTCTGATGTAGTGTCGTTGTGTGATGACCATATCCATGGGTACATCATGGGGTTCAGCCGGTATTTCCTCGATGAGCTGGAAGTCATAGCCTACGCCGATTTTAGTGGCACGAGTGGTCTGCAGCAGCCTGTCGTAGAAGCCCTTGCCGCGACCGAGCCGGTTGCCGTTGCGGTCGAATGCGACTGCCGGGACGATAATTAGCTCAATTTCAGCCGGATCGGTGAGGTCGTCACCAGTCGGCTCTTCGATTTGGAAAGAGCCGAGCTCAAGGCGAGACTGGTCGTATGGGAGTATGTCGAGGTTCACGCCGTTCACTCGCGGCAGGAAGAATTTCTTGCGGCTGCCCCACTTTTTGAGGAACGCGATGGTCTGGAGTTCATCTGGGAGAGAGTGGTACATGAGTATCTTGTCGGCGAGGAGGAACGCGGCTGTCTTCTCCAGCTGCTCGAAAACTTCTTCTGCGGCAGAGTTCTTGTCCTCGTCAGACAGCATTGTGCGCAGAGCCTTGATTTTGCGTCTTATGTCCGATTTTTCCATTGTAGTATATGTTTTGACGGTGTGTCGAAATGTCTGGTATTCTGACACATCATCGTGTTTGTGCTATTTTGTTATCTGTATGGGTGACTGTCCGGAATTCAACAGCTGTATAGCCTTGAGTATCACAGGGTCTCCCTGATTCAGGATTTCATAGAACTGGCTGTAGCCGAGGGCATCTCGAGCAATTACGGCTTTCAGCTGGTGCAGCAGCAGTTCGCGTGACTGGTTGATGTAATACCAGCGTGCCGGCTCGCCCTGGGCGGCTGCAAAGTCCACAAAGTCGCTCAGCAGCGTGTCGTCGCCTGGAATGACTTTCAGGAGCTGTGCGGAGGTGCTGATGTTCCTGATCAGCGAGCGGTAACGGTCGGTCAGGTCAAACGAGAATTTCTGTACCAGCCCCTGGTTCATCACATTTATGTAGTAGGAGGTGTATCCGGTGGTGTCTTGCGGCACAAATACATCAGGCATTATGCCTCCGCCCCCATATACTGTGCGGCCGGCACTCGTGTGGTAAACCTTGGATTTGTCGAGTTTTATGCTGTCAGCGCTGTAGAACTCGCCGTGGTTGTAACGCTCTATTATGTCGAGTTCGTATTTGCCGTCTTTGCCGCGCTTGTACTCCTTCTGTATCGAGCGTCCTGATGGCGTATAATATCGGGCTACCGTGAGGCGTATAGCCGAACTGTCGGGAAATACTATCTGGTTCTGCACCAAGCCTTTGCCGAATGTGCGTCGACCGATTATCAGCCCCCGGTCATTGTCCTGGATTGCTCCGGCGAATATCTCGGAAGCCGATGCCGACCCTTCATCTGTCAGCACTACGATCTCGTTATTCTGGAAGCTGCCGTTGCCGTCGCTCAAAGCAACAGTTTCGTTGGCCTTGTTGCGCCCTTTGGTGTAGACTATCATCTTGTCTGCCGGCAGGAACTCATTGACCATCAAGATGGCTTGTTCCATTATGCCGCCGCTGTTGCCGCGCAGGTCGATGACAAATTTCGATGCGCCGGATGCCTGAAGGTTGCCAAGAGCTGTGATGAAGTCGTCGGCCGTTGTCTTGGCAAACTGATTGACCTTGACATATCCGATATTCGTGTCGAGCATATATGCCGCGTCGATGCTGTTGATGGGGATGTCTGCTCGTATCACATCATACTTGACAAGTTTGTTGACACCTTTGCGCTTGATATCGATGACGACTTTCGAGCCGTTCTCTCCGCGCAGCGTCTTGAATACGAGGTCATTGGTGACTTTGTTGCCGGTCATCGCAACGCCGTTGGCCTTCACTATGCGGTCGCCGGCGAGTATGCCGACTTTTTCAGCCGGGCCTCCGGGGATTACCTCAACCACGGTAACTGTGTCGTTCAGTATTTGGAAGGAGATGCCGACACCGCTGAACGAACCCTCGAGGTCGTCATTGGCTGCATGAAACTCGCTTTTGGGTATATAGACCGAGTGTGGGTCGAGTGTTGCCAGTATTTCGGGCAGGGCGAGCTCTGCAAGGCTGTCCATGTCGATTTCATCAACATACTCGTTCTGTATCAGCTCGAGGACAGCGTTCAGTTTCTCGTCAGTATTCCCTTGTTTAGGGCTGCTGATGTATTTGCCGGTGAAAATGCCGACTGCCACGCCTATGGCAAGCACCACAGGGATGACAGCATAAATCAATCGCTTGTTATTGTTCATCTTCAGTTATGACAATTCTGTGTTCTCTGTTTCCGGAAGCCACACTGTTTCCACGCCTGCGGCTTCGAGCAGGTCGAGGCCGTCGCGCAGCCGGTACATTTCCCTGAATACCACGCGCCTGATGCCCGCCTGGATTATCAGCTTGCTGCACTCCAGGCATGGGCTTGTGGTCACGTAGAGCGTGCTGCCGCTGCTGGAGTTGTTGCTTTGCGCGACTTTGGTTATGGCATTGGCTTCGGCGTGCAGCACATGGCGGAACGTGTCGCCGTTGCTGTCTTCGCATACATTGGGAAAGCCTGACGGCGTGCCGTTGTAGCCGTCGGATATTATCATCTTGTCCTTGACTATCAGAGCCCCCACTTTGCGGCGGGTGCAGTATGAATTGCCGGCCCAAATGGATGCCATATCCAGATAGCGGCGGTCAAGAACAGTCTGTTTGTCTGTATTGTCCATGGAAATGGGTTGTTGTATGTCAGTGTCCCATAAGGAATTTTTCGGCATCGAGAGCAGCACGGCAACCGGTGCCGGCTGCCGAAATGGCTTGACGGTATACCGGGTCGGCTACATCGCCGGCGGCGAACACGCCCGGAGCGCTGGTGCGGGTGCTTGCTCCGTCCACCTTGATATACCCCTGTTCGTCAAGTTCAATCTGGCCTCGGAATATCTCCGTATTGGGCTTATGGCCTATGGCGAGGAAGAAGCCGTCGATGGCTATGTCGAAATGCTCTTCATTCTCCATGCCGCGATTGCGCACCAAGCGTGCTCCCTCCACGCCGTCATCGCCGAACAGCCCCTCGGTATTGCAGTTGAAGAATATCTCGATATTCTCGCACTCCTCGACACGGCGTGTCATTACCTTTGATGCCCGCAGGTAGCCCTTGCGCACTATCATGTACACCTTCTTGGCGAGAGTGGCCAGATAGAGAGCCTCCTCACAGGCCGTGTCGCCGCCTCCTACAACGGCCACTGTCCGCTTGCGGTAGAAAAAACCGTCGCACGTGGCGCACGCGCTTACGCCCATGCCTCGATATTTCTCCTCATCGTCAAGTCCGAGGTAGCGGGCAGATGCGCCGGTGCTGATGATGACGGTTTCTGCCTCTATGACATTGCCGTGGTCATCGACGCAGCGGAACGGCCGTTGGCTGAAATCGACTTCGGCAATGGCGTCCTCGCGTATTTCAGTGCCGAAGCGGAGAGCCTGACGGCGTATCTGCTCCATCATCTCCTGCCCCGTCACCCCTTCGGGATAGCCCGGGAAGTTTTCGATTTCTGTGGTCTGTGTCAGCTGTCCGCCGGGCTGCATGCCCTCGTACAGGATAGGGGAGAGGTTGGCTCGCGACGCATAGATTCCGGCAGTGTAACCGGCCGGCCCCGAGCCTATGATCAGTACCTTGGTTCTTTCGGTGTTCATCGTGTCTGTATATGTTAGCGCAAGTCCACGATCTTGGCTTTAGAATACTTGGACTTGGGATATTCAAACAATGAGGAGGAGAGTTTTGTTCCCGCCGCGAGTTTCGACACTGTCACGTTGGTCACCCCCCCCTTGCCGGTAATGACGAGGGCTGTCGGCACCATGCGTTTGCTGTCGAGTGTCAACACGACTTTCTTGATGCTGTTCTTGCTGCTCTTGGCTATCAGCACGAGAACAGTCTTGCCTGCCGGCTGGCTTTTGGCATACTGGGCATTGAAAGACCCTGCCATAGAGGATATTATGGAAAAGGGGTTGTTTTCAGCCACTTCCTGCTGTGAGGGAGTGACAATGGTTGTTTCGTTTGTGCGAGGGTTGTACGTCCACATATCCTTGCCGTTGTACCATGCGCTTGCGCCGCTGGTTATCACGGCGTATTTGCCGTGGCTGTAATAGAAATTGCCCGAGGTGTTGCCCATGGCCCCCTTGACACTGAATGTCGCGGAGATTGTCGATGCGTTGCGGAATGATTTTGACACACGGTTCATCAGCTGTGTCGCCGTTTCTGCACTGTAAGCGACGGTTGCTGTGAGCAATAGGATGATTGTCAGCACATATCGTGCGATTGTTTTCTGTTTCATCTGGTTCATGATATTTTGTTGTTTTGGGAATGTCACAATGTTGAGAGCAGTTCTTCGAGCGAGCCTCCGTCCATAAGGACAGACCGCGGCTTGCCGCCCTGTGCCGGTCCGACCACGCCGACTTTCTCCAATTGGTCCATAATACGTCCGGCTCGGTTGTAGCCGATGCCGTACCGGCGTTGCAGTGATGATGTGGATGCCTGGTTTGAGGAAACGACCAGCCGCGCCACCTCTTCAAACAGGGGGTCGCGTTCAGACAGGCTCCCGTGTCCTCCGCCGTTGTCCTCGTCATTGCCGCCGACGCGCGGTTCAGGCAGTATGTATGCTCCCTGTGCGTATGCCTGGTCTGCGATGTACTGGCAGATGCGTTCCACTTCGGGAGTGTCAACGAATGCGCACTGCACGCGCACCATCTCGCTGCTGTTGCTGATGAGCATGTCTCCTCGGCCTATGAGCTGCTGTGCGCCGGTAGTGTCGAGGATAGTCTTGCTGTCGATGCCCGAACTGACCTTGAATGCAATGCGTGCCGGGAAGTTGCTCTTGATGATGCCGGTAATGACATTTGTCGAGGGCCGTTGCGTGGCTATGATGACGTGCATGCCTACTGCGCGGGCTTTTTGCGCCAGACGGGCTATGGGCATCTCGACTTCCTTGCCAGACTGCATGATGAGGTCGCTGAACTCATCGACAATGATGACTATGTAGGGGAGGAACTTGTGCCCGTTGCTCGGATTGAGCTTGTGGTCAAGGAATTTCTTGTTGTATTCCTCGATGTTGCGCACGCTTGCCTGTTTGAGCAGCTGGTAACGGTCATCCATTTCCACGCACAGCGAGCTGAGTGTCGCGGCGACACGGCTCACGTCGGTGATGATAGCGTCTTCCTCGTCGGGCAGCTTGGCCAGATAGTGCTTCTCGATTTTGGCGTACAGGCTGAACTCGACCATTTTGGGGTCAACCATCACAAATTTGAGCTCGTCAGGCCGTCGGCAGTAGAGCAGCGACGTGATTATCGCGTTCAGTCCGACAGACTTGCCCTGTCCAGTAGCGCCTGCGACAAGCAGATGCGGCATCTTGGCAAGGTCGGCTATGTATACTTCGCCGCCAATGGTAGAGCCGAGAGCGATAGGCAGCTTGTATCGCGAGTTGCGGAACGCAGGCGACTTGATGACGGTGCGCATCGAGACCGTCTGCGGGTTCTTGTTTGCCACCTCGATGCCGACAGTGCCTTTGCCCGGTATGGGGGCGATAATGCGCACGCCGACAGCAGCAAGGCTGAGGGCTATGTCATCGACAAGGCTGCGTATCTTGGCAATCTTGACACCAGTGTCAGGTACTATCTCGTACAGGGTGACAGTCGGCCCGACAGTCGCCTCGATGCTGACGATCGGTATGCCGAAGTCGGCGAGCGTCTTGCGTATTTTCTCCTTGTTCTCAAGCTGTTCGTCATGGTCTATTTCGACTATCTGCCCATGGTCGTCGAGAAGGTCATACGGAGGGAAATTGTAGGGGAAATGCTCGTGGCCCGGTTCGGTCTGTTCCGGGGCATCAGCATCCACCTCGCTTATGTGGTTCTGGTTGACGACCATAGTGCCGAGAGGGTCGCTCTCGTTGTCCATGTCGGTATTGTCGGTGTCAACAGCTGTGTTATCCGCATCGTCCTCGAGGACGTATGTGTCGCTGTCGTCGCTGTCGTCGCTGTCGTCGATTTCGCCGTACAACCCGCTGTCGTCTGTGTCGGTGATGCCGCTGTTTTCACCGTCAAAAGTCACATGGGTGTCTTCTTCAGCTGCATCTTCCTGCGGCATTTCGTGTTCACCGGCCAGAGCCGCGTCTTCGTCCTCTTTCAACTCCAGCTCTCGGATGAGGCGCATTTTCTCCTCATCCGCCTCGCGCTGCGCCTTGTATTCCTCGCGGCGTTTTCTGGCGGCTTTGATCATTTTCCTGAAGAAACGGATTATGTCTGCAAGGCAGAGTATCACGAATATTGCCACTGACATTATGAACAGCAGCCATACCCCAACTTCACCGAAGAAACCGAAGATGAATTCCGTGACCTGACGGCCGTGCAGCCCGCCCCAGTTTACAGCAGAGTTGGTATAAACTGTGGAGATGCCGACTATCAATGAAATGGCAATCAGAGCCACGAGGCATTTGATGGTGAAATTCACTGTCTTGAACTTCGTGTCGGGTATGAACAGCTTGACGGCCATGGCAAACATCCACAGTATGATGACTGCCGACCCGATTCCGAAAGTGTCGTTGATAAGGAACTGCGCCAGCCGTGCGCCGCCTTCCCCCCCCTGGTTTGCTACTCTGGAAGCAGCTCCTATGGCCAGGCTGTTCACCTTGGACTGGTCAGCGGTGCAGTTGGAGAGGTATGAGATGAAGGCAATGAACATGTAGACCGCAGCAATGGCGAGGATTACGCCTGTCGTCAGCCGCAGAGTGCGGTTTGTTGCTAACTTGCGGTATGTCTCTGCGCGGAACACTGCGGACAGTCCCTGTATGTCCTGGACGACTGACGGTGATGAGTTCTCCTTCTTTGCAGCTCGCTGCGACGGCTTGCGGGCGCGTTGGGTTTTGCCGGCCTTTTGGGCGGCTGCATTATGAGGGTCAAGCGAGATGACGGAGTTGTCTACCTCGCTCGTAACGTCTTCGATTTGTGGAGTATAATCGTTATATCGTCCCATCTGCGAATTACTATTCAGTCAGTGTAAGTACAGGACTGCAAAGTTAACCAATTTCGGGGGCATTTACAATTACCTGTCAGTAATTTTTTGTCGGATTTTTCGGCTACACAAAATGGCCGTGGCAAAGGATGAACTTCCTTTGCCACGGCAGGATTTCGGTTATGACAATTTGCTTATTTCTTGATGCCGTCGCGTTTCAGAAGCGCGTCAATTGTCGGCTTTTTGCCACGGAATTCGATGTAGAGTTCCATAGGGTCGGCAGAGCCGCCTGTTGACATCATTTTCAGGTATTTGTTTGCGGTCTTCTTGTCGAAGATGCCGTTCTCGAGGAATGCCGAGAAGGCGTCAGCGTCAAGCACTTCAGCCCACTTGTAGCCGTAGTAGCCGGCTGCATAGCCTCCGGAGAAGATGTGCCCGAATGAGGGAGAAATGAGGCATCCTTTCACAGCATCGAAGATTTTGACCGGTTCGAGTGCGGCAGCCTCAAATTCTTCGAGGTCGGCAGATGCACGGAGCGGCTCTGTGAGCGTATGGTATGCCATGTCGAGCAGTCCGAAGTTGAGCTGGCGCACGCACGAATAGGCTGCGCCGAACTGCTGCGACTTGATGAATTTCTCAATGAGTTCCTGCGGCATCTTCTTGCCGGTCTTGTAGTGTTTGGCGAAGCTGTCGAGAAACTTTTTCTGCGGCAGGTAGTTCTCGTTGAACTGCGAGAACAGCTCCACGAAGTCGTGGAATACGCTTGTGCCGGACATGGTGCTGTACTTGGACTGCGCCGAGAGGCCCTGAAGGGCGTGTCCGAACTCGTGCAGGAATGTAGACACCTCGTAGGGGGTGAGCAGTACGGCCTCGTTGCCTACGGGCTTCGAGAAGTTGCAGACTACGGAAATCAGCGGCAGTGTGCGCACTCCGTTGTCATCCTTGCTCTCGGGACGGAACTCGGTCATCCATGCGCCCGGCGCCTTGCCGGGACGGTAGAAGAAGTCGGTGTAGAGTATGCCAAGTATCTTGCCGTCAGCTGAATATACGTTGTATGCGCGTACATCTGCGTGGTATCCCGGGATTTTCTTGTTTTCCTTGAACTTGAACCCGTACAGCTTGGTTGCGAGGCCGAACACACCATCGATAGTGTTGTTCATCTCGAAATACGGCTTCATGTCCTCGTCGTTGAATGCGTAGTTGGCATTCTTCAGTTTGTCAGACCAGTAGCTGTAGTCCCAAGCCTCGAGCTTGAAGTCCGGGCCTTCGGTCTTCTGTGCAAACGCCTCGATTTCCTTCACCTCCTGGCGCATGGCGGGCATGTATGCGTCCTTCAGCTGGTTGAGCAGGTCGTATACGGCTGCCGGTGTTGCTGCCATGGTGCCTTGAAGCTGGTATTCGGCGAAATTCTTCTTGCCGAACAGCTGGCCTATTTCCATGCGGATGTTGGTGATGTCTTTCAGTATCTGCTCGTTGTCAAACTCTCCGCCGCAGTTGCGCGAATTGTACATCTTGTACATCTGGAAACGCAGGTCGCGGTTCTTGTTGTACTTCATGAACGGGGAATAGGAGGGAGCGAAGACTGTGAACAGGTACAGAGAGCCGTCGTCTGTCTTGCCTTCAGCCTCAAGCACTTCCTTGGCCTCGTGGCGAGCAGCGTCGATGATGGACTGTGGCATGCCCTCAAGCTGGTCAAGCGTGAGCCACATGCGGCGTTCCGGGTCTTTCATGCCGTTTGTCACATTCTGCGCGAAACGGATGTTGAGGTTGGAGAGTTCGGCTGTCAGCTTGCGGTACTTCTCGCGAGCCTCTGCGCTGAGATTTGCGCCAGACTCTTCGAAGCTCTTGTATGTCAGCTCTATGAGGCGCTGGTCCTCGGGAGTGAGGTCGGTGCGTGAAGCACGGTTGTTGTAGACCTCTTTCACGCGCTGCCACAGCTTCTCGTTGAGCATGATGTCTGTGGAGTGGCGAGTCAGCTCGGGAGTCAGTTCGGAGGTGATGCGCATCAGGACGGTGTCGCCTGTAGCATGTTCCACATTGCTGAGGGCAAGTTGTGCTATTGTCAGCGTGCTGCCGCTGCGGTCGAGAGCCACGATAGTGTTCTCAAAGGTCGGGGATTCGGGGTTGGAGGTGATAGCGTCAATCTCCTGGATGTGTTGTTTGATGCCCTCGCGCACCGCGTTTTCGTAGTCAGAGGGCTGCAGGCGGTCAAACGGCACAACGCCGTATGGCAGCTGCGACGGCTCGAGCAGCGGATTGGCTGCCCGTGCCGGGATCTGCGTAGATGCACCCATAATGGTAAGTGCTGATAATGAGGTTAATAAGAATTTTTTCATTCTGTGATAGTAATGATTAGATGTGTCGTCAATATTTGGACAGCCGCGCTATATGAACGGCCTCCGCGTCAACAGCCTTTGCCGTCGATGCTGCACGATGCCCCCGGCTCGGACTCGTTGTTTGCCGGTTTGACGCCGGCAGTTTCGGGGTCGAGAGTCACTGTGCCGTCTTCGAGGACAAAGCACGGTATGCCGACAGAGCCGCTGCGCTTTGCTTCGGCAAAAGCTGGGTCGGTGTCCCGCAGATGCAGAAACTGTTTCAGCGCGTGTACGTCTGCACCAATGTCGATTATCTCATATTTGCTGTTGCCGCTGACCGCACGTTTTGCGGAGATGCAGTCGGGGCAGCTGTCCATTGAGTATATGCGTATCATAATTATATATGTCTGTTTTGGGAGGCTGATGATGTCAGTCGGCACGGCGGTAGTCGCGCCATTTCTCGATGAGCATGGTCATGTCGTCGGGTATGGGTGCGGAGAAGTCCATCTGCTCTCCGGAATGGGGGTGCGTGAAACCGAGAGTCCGTGCGTGCAGCGCCTGGCGAGGGCAGATGCAGAAGCAGTTTTCGATAAATTGCCGGTATTTGGCGAAGGTCGTGCCGCGCAATATCTTGTCGCCGCCGTACCGCGCGTCGTTGAACAGCGGATGCCCGATATGCTTCATGTGTACGCGGATCTGGTGCGTTCGTCCCGTCTCAAGCACGCATTTCACCACTGACACATATCCGAATGTCTCGATGACCTTGTAATGAGTCACGGCGTGCTTGCCTATCGCAGGGTCTTCAAATACCTGCATTTGAAGACGGTCGTGCGGATTGCGGGCTATGTTGCCGACTATCGTCCCTTCCGGCTCGGGAAAGTCGCCCCATACTACTGCTACATATTCGCGGCGGGGGGTCTTGTTGAAGAACTGTGTTCCGAGGTGCGTCTTTGCCTCAGGGGTCTTGGCTATAACGAGCAGTCCGGACGTGTCCTTGTCAATGCGGTGCACCAGTCCGAGGCGCGGGTCGTCAACATCGTAGTCTGGATTGTCGCGGAAATGCCAGGCAAGGGCGTTGACCAGCGTGCCGTGATAGTTGCCGTGGCCCGGGTGTACCACCAGCCCTGCCGGTTTGTTGACCACCAGCACCCACTTGTCCTCATAGACTATGTCGAGGGGGATGTTCTCAGGTATGATTTCGAGTTCGTACCGAGGACGGTCCATTACGATGCTCACCACATCGTCGGGCTTGACCTTGTAGCTTGACTTGACAGCTTTGCCGTTGACTATTATGCAGTTGGCATCTGCGGCTTGCTGGATGCGGTTGCGGGAAGTCTTTTGCATCCGCGTGACCAGAAACTTGTCAACGCGCAACAACTGCTGCCCCTTGTCTGCGACAAACCGGAAATGCTCAAACATCTCCCGACCCTCGGCATCGACAAACAATGCCTCGTCCGCAACATTGTCCTCGTCATCAGGCAATGCGGCTATGGGAGCTGTTTCGGGAGCGGCATTTAGGCTTATATCCTGATATTCTTCGCTGGATGTAGTCATTCAACAAACTCGTATTCAGGTTCTTCGTCTTGTTCCTCCTGGTTCTGGTTTTCAGAGGGAGCGGGGTAGGCTGGGGTGTTCGCTTCTTCGGGCGACATATAGCCCTCCTCGCCGTTCTCGAGGTTGTAATAATATGTTTGTCCGGAGCGGGACAGCTCCTCGTTCTGAAGCGAATCACGCAGCTCGCGCAGCCGTCCGTCGTATACCTCGATGATGATACGCGAGTTGACAGGCACTTTGTCTCCTTTCTTGACGGTACGCCCGTTGGACAGCACCTTGACTATGCGGTCTGTCTCGCCGAGCACCTTGATAATCTGAATGTTCTTGAACCCGAGTTCTTCGAGGCGTGAGATGCCTTGCCGCAGCGAGGCTCCTTTCAGCGCATCCTCGTTGTGGTTCGGGCCGCCGTCTATTTCCACCTGCTTGGGGTTGACGGCGTTGATGTACAGGAATATCTTGCGTCCCGGCTTGACCACCGATTTGGCTTTCGGGAACTGTTCGATTACGTACCCTGGTTTGATGTCCTCTCGGTACAGCGAGTCGCGGATGTCTATCTTGAACCCGGCGGCGTGCAGCTTCTTGATAGCCTCGGTGTAGGACATGTTCTCAACGTTAGGCACTATGTCTTTCTGCCCGTGTTTGGTGAACAGGGCAATGGATATGTACGAAATCCATAATCCAATCGCAGCCACAACAACGATGATGATGAGGTTGAGGATAATGGAATTGCCAGCCAAGGAGCGTTTCTCCTTGCGTGGCTCTTCGGGTGTGTTATAGTCGTTCAAAGCGGTTTGGTTCTTGTTTGAGATGTAAAGTTAGTGAAAATATCGCGATGATAAGGCATTTCGTGCGGAAAAACTTCGCAACCGTCTCTCCGTGGTAAATTACCTCCTAATATTGGTTAAAACAAAGGGTGGTGGTGGCGATAGATTGGCGAAATATGAGTAACTTTGCATTTCAAAGTGTAGATATATCCGATGCGAAAATATTTGTGTCTCATAATTCTTGCGTGCCTCTTGGCAGGATGCGGCGAATACAACAAGGTCTTCAAGAGTTCAGACCCCAAAGTTAAGTTCGAGTATGCCAAGCGGGCTTTCGACGAGAAGAAATATAATCAGGCATATACGCTGCTTGAACAGGTCATCACGCCGTTGCGCGGCGGGCCTGACGGCGAGGAGGCTCTGTACCTGCTCGGCCTGTCGTATTATGAGGACAAGGACTACCTCAATTCCGGAGTGTATTTCAAGACATACTACAACCGCTACCCTCGAGGCAAGTATGCTGAGCTGGCACGCTTCTACAGCGGCTATGGGTATTATCTCGATTCCCCGGACCCGCAGCTCGACCAGTCCATTACCATAAAGGCCATTGAGGAGCTTCAAGGCTTCCTGGACTTTTACCCTAAGAGCGACCGTGTGACTATGGCGCAGAACGCCATATTCGAGCTGCAGGACAAGTTGACTTTGAAGGAGTTGCAGAATGCGCAGCTATACTACAATCTCGGCAATTTCCTCGGCAACAACTATGCAGCTGCGGTGATTGTGGCTGAGAACGCGCTGAAGCAGTATCCGTATTCCAAGTACCGCGAGGAGTTTGAAATGATAATTCTCAAGTCAAAGTACCAGCAGGCTCGCCAGAGTGTCGATGAAAAGCGGCGCGAACGCTATCAGGATGTTGTAGATGAGTACTATTCGTTCATCAACAATTTCCCCGACTCAAAATACAAGAGCGAGGCGGACGCGATGTTCAAAGTGGCGCGGACGCACACTGAGAACTAACCATTCAATAGGAAACAAAGACTCATAACATATTCAGTAAGATGGATTACAAGAAAACAAATGCTCCCACCAACACTGTCACCCGTGACATGATTGCGATGGCTGACCAGACAGGCAATGTCTACGAAACTGTTTGCATCATCGGCAAACGGGCCAACCAGATTGCCGTGGAGATGAAAAAGGGACTTGAAAAGAAACTTGCGGAGTTTGCTACTACCGATAATCTTGAGGAGACGGCTGAAAACCATGAGCAGATAGAAATATCCCGCTTTTATGAGCGGCTTCCCAAACCAACGCTGATAGCTACTCAGGAGTATCTCGAGCACAAGCTCTATTTCACCAATCCCTTGAAGGAGAAAGATAAACTCGCTGATTGACAAAATCAATCAGCACTGCATAAACAACAATGGTCTGGATGAAGAGTCCCTCTTTTTCCAGACCGTTCTGATTATATTGACAGGCACAACGGTGACACTCCATATTTTCAATCCGGAAACAGATTTTGCCCTCGCACACGGCAAGCGGCAGTACACCGCTCCTCAGGCTGTGAGAATACTGCGGCAATCGTTGGCGGCGTTGCCGGCTATATGGGCTGAACCGGGTGACTGCATATTGCTGCTTGACGAGTTTGTCGATACGCCATATTCACGTATTGCAGTCGAGTGCGGCGTTGACATTGTATCAGCAGTCTCGATTAAGTCCATGGCGATTGACAGCGTCATTCCCTGGGGCTGGAATTTCGACATCGCGGCACGGCTGGAGAGGCTTGGAGTAGACACGGCTTTGGTGCCAGATGCTCCAGCTTTGTCCAAGTTGCGCGAGTTGGCTCACCGGCGCACGACCATTGGCTTTCACCAATTCATCAACGCACAGATCGGTTATGGGTGTGTGGACGATGTGCCTGCGGAATTGCGCGACATTGAGGCGGTCGAGGCGTGGCTTGACCAAACGCCAGACAGCTATCTGAAAGCTCCGTGGAGCAGCAGCGGCAGGGGAGTGCTTCACACGCCTACGATGTCACGCTCTGCGGTTTTGTCATGGGCAAAAGGGATAATCCGCTCGCAGGGGAGTGTAATGGCGGAGGTCGCATCGACTAAGTCAATAGACTTTGCCTCTGAATGGGTTTGCTCCGGAGGCACGGCGGCGTATTCGGGATTGTCTGTTTTCAACACGGACATCCGTGGAGGATACTGCGGAAATATGGTGGCCTCGGACGAGACGCTGAAAAGTGAGATCAGCAAGCACACCAATATGCTTGATGATGTGATAGAAGTGCAGCGTCAGGCTATTGACAAGTTCATAGCGCCTTATTATAACGGATGTCTGGGCATCGATATGCTTTGCGATGTGGCTGGAAGGATAAATGCGTGTGTGGAGGTCAACATGCGTCACACCATGGGTTTTGCCGCCATGAGCCTTTATCGGTTGACCGGGCGTGAAATGATATTCAATCCGTTGACGTTCAAAGGTCTGTAAACCGTTATGCGAATATGTGGCGGAACAGTTCCTCGACTTTGCCGACTTCGATGATGTTGATTTTTGCACGCCTCTTGCTGCCTCCCTTGAAATTGCTTTTCGGGATATATATGGTCTCAAACCCGAGTTTGGCAGCTTCCTCCACTCGTTGTTCAATTCGTGTCACTGTACGTATTTCGCCCGACAGACCCACTTCTCCGACAAGTGTAATCCCTTGCGGCAGCGCAATGTCGAAATTTGAGGACATGATTGCCGCTACTACTGCAAGGTCAAGAGCCGGGTCAACTACCTTTATGCCGCCGGCGATGTTCAGGAACACGTCTTTCTGGCCAAGGCGGAATTTAGCGCGTTTTTCGAGGACAGCAAGCAGCATATTTAGTCGCCGCTGGTCATAGCCTGTTACGGAGCGTTGCGGCGTGCCGTATGCCGCCGTTGAAACGAGGGCTTGTGTCTCGATGAGGAACGGGCGCACGCCCTCTATAGTCACGCCGATGGCGATGCCGGACATGTTTTCGTCCCGGTTCTCTGACAGCAGCATCTCTGATGGGTTGACCACTTCTCGCAGCCCCTTGTCCACCATTTCGTAGATGCCGATTTCGGAAGTTGAGCCGAAGCGGTTCTTGATGGCGCGGAGTATGCGGAACAGGTATTGGCGGTCGCCCTCAAACTGAAGTACCGTGTCAACGATGTGTTCGAGCACCTTCGGGCCGGCTATTGACCCCTCCTTGTTGATATGTCCGACGAGCAGCACCGGCACCCCCGAGGTCTTGGCGTAGCGCAGCAATGCGGCGGCACATTCGCGGACCTGACTCACGCTGCCGGCTGCTGATTCAATTGATGACGAGGCAATAGTCTGTATCGAGTCAACGACCACAAGCCCCGGTTTCAGGTTCTCAATCTGCGTGAAAATGTTCTCGAGTGAAGTCTCGCACAATATATATGTGTTGTCAGAGATTTTGCCGAGCCGGTCGGCACGCAGTTTCAGCTGGCTTGCGCTTTCCTCGCCCGATATGTACAGTACAGTGCGGCCGCGTATCGACAGGATGTTTTGCAGCAGCAATGTCGATTTGCCGATTCCCGGTTCGCCGCCGATGAGGGTTATGCTCCCTGCCACCAGCCCCCCGCCGAGGACGCGGTTCAGTTCGCCGGACGGCATCTTGACGCGCATCTCCTCGACAGGTTCTATCTGTGACAGCGGGACTGGTTTGCCCGATGACGGCAACAGTGTCCCCGGGGCGTTGCTCTGTTGAGCCGTGGAGACTTTCTCCTCGACAAACGTGTTCCACTCGCCGCAGCCGGGACATTTCCCCAGCCATTTAGGTGATTCATGACCGCATGAGGAACAGAAGAAAACGGATTTAAACTTTGCCTTTGCCATAATCAGAATGTATTGCGGTGCGTCGGCGGAACTCTGCCACAACAAGGGCCGTGGCAATCCCGACATTGAGCGACTCTGCATGCGGCCCGTTGCCGTATGGGGGCAGCAGCAAGCGGTGTGTCACCTTGCGGCGCACCGCGTCGCTGAGACCGTTGCCCTCATTGCCCATTACTATGAAACCGCATTCTGACAGCTCTTGCCCGTATATGTTGTTGCCGTCGAGCAACGTGCCGTATACCGGCAGCGAAGGATTTGCGGCAAACAGAGTGGGCAAGTCTGTGTATGTCACTTTCACACGCGACATCGATCCCATGGTCGCTTGCACTGTCTTGCTGTTGTATAGATCCACGGTGTCATGCGACGCAAAGACGGTGTCAATGCCGTACCAGTCTGCGGTGCGGATTATTGTGCCGAGGTTGCCCGGGTCTTGCACGCCGTCAATCGCAAGGTACAGTCCTCGCGGCAGGGGCGATGATGTTTGCGGCGAGGACGGCATCTTCATTACGGCGATCACTTCCGGTGCTGTGGCGAGTGATGACAGCCGTTGCATTTTCTTGCTGTCGGCTACGAGTATCTGCCCAAGATTGTTGGCAAGGTAAGTGTGAGTGTCGAGCCACTGTCGGGTAGCGATGAGGGCTTCCGGCTCGTATGCCCCAGCCAGTTCGCGGATGCATTTCTCCCCTTCAACTAAAAAAAGCCGCTCCGCATCGCGGCGTTTCTTGTGTCGCAATGCGGCATACCTGCCCAACCGTGTTTTCGACAGTTCTTCTGCCATTCCGTAGATGTTGATAATGAAAGAGTTCGACATTATGTATTGTCGAAACTCTTTCATCAGTATGGTGCTTATGAGGTTATTTTGCCTTGGCAGCAATCTTGCCCCATGTGTCGCGCAGCCCGATGGTCTTGTTGAACACAAGGTGGCCGTCAGTGCTGTCCGGGTCAACCGTGTAGTAGCCGAGACGCTGGAACTGGTAGTGGTCTTCCACTTTGGCGCGTTCCGCGAGCCAAGGCTCAACATATACTGTGTCAAGCACTTTGAGCGAGTCGGGGTTGAGCAGGTCTTTCAGCTCACCCTCGGCTGCCGACGGGTTCTCGACGGCGAACAGACGGTCATACTCGCGTACCTCTACGCGCACGGCAGTCGGCGCGGACACCCAGTGGAGAGTGCCTTTCACCTTGCGGTCGGCTCCGGGCAGTCCGCTGCGTGTATCGAAGTCCACAGTTGCGTATATCTCCTCAATTTCGCCGGCATCGTCCTTCTTCACGCCAGTGCACTTGATGATGTATGCACCCTTGAGGCGCACCTCCTTGTCAGGCGAAAGTCGGAAGAACTTTTTGGGCGGATTTTCCATGAAGTCCTCACGCTCTATCCAGAGTTCGCGTGAGAAGGGCATATCGTGCGTACCCTCCGCCGGGTTCTCCGGATTGCTGTCCATCGACATCGTTTCGGTCTTCCCCTCAGGATAGTTGGTGAGTATCAGCTTCACCGGGTTCTTGACCGCGCTGACGCGGATCGCAGTCTTGTTGAGGTCTTCGCGTATGGAGTGTTCGAGCAGCTCGATATGGTTCAACGCCTCATATTTGGTATATCCGATGCGGCGCACGAAATCCTTGATTGACGAGGGTGTGTAGCCGCGTCGGCGCAGTCCGCACAGGGTCGGCATGCGCGGGTCGTCCCAGCCTCTCACCAGGCCATCCTTGACCAGCTGGAGCAGCTTGCGCTTGCTCATCATGGTGTATGTCAGGTTCAGGCGGTTGAACTCGATCTGGCGCGGGCAATAGCTCTCGTCGGCAAGTTCCTTGACAAACCACTCGTAGAGCGGACGGTGGGGGACAAACTCGAGCGTGCAGATAGAGTGCGTCACACCCTCAAAGTAGTCGCTCTGGCCGTGAGCGAAGTCATACATCGGGTATACCTTCCATTTCTCGCCAGTGCGCCAGTGCGGAGTCTTGATGATGCGGTACATTATCGGGTCGCGGAAATGCATATTGTCTGATGCCATGTCTATCTTGGCACGCAGCACCATAGACCCCTCGTCAAACTCCCCTTTGTTCATGCGCTCGAACAGGTCGATGTTTTCCTCGACAGGGCGGTCGCGGTATGGCGATGCCACGCCCGGAGTGGTGGGTGTGCCTTTCTGGCGTGCTATTTCCTCTGAAGACTGTTCGTCAACGTATGCCTTGCCCTCGCGTATCATCCGCATCGCGAGGTTATACAGGCGATCGAAATAGTCGCTCGCATAGTACAGGCGGTCGCCCCAGTCATAGCCGAGCCAATGGATGTCGCGCTTTATGGCCTCGACATATTCGGTGTCCTCCTTCTGCGGGTTGGTGTCGTCAAAGCGGAGATTGCAAGTACCCCCGAATTTCTCGGCCGCCCCGAAGTCCATGATGAATGCCTTGGCATGGCCTATGTGCAGATAGCCGTTTGGTTCAGGTGGGAAACGGGTATTGAGCCGCCCTCCGTTTTTCCCTGCCTCCAAATCTGCTTTTATTTCCTGTTCTATGAAATTCAATCCTGCCTCATCGACGAGGATTTCTTCGTTGTTGTCCGTATTCATCATCGAAAACTCTTATATTAAGTCGCGAAGTTAATAAAACCGCTGGTTATTCGCAACACCGCCAGGGCCTTTTCCGCACCTTTTCACTACATTTATCCGGCATATATCCCATTTTACAGGGGACGATACTTTGAATGGCGTTGGAATTGTATTTTGTACATTATCAGAAAATGACTAACTTTGCGGGACAAAAGCCTCATAGCTATTATAGCCGTAATGGCCATAATAGCTATTTTCAAACCAAATCCATACCAATGAAACAGACAAGCATTAAAGCATTGATTTTCGGAGTGTTTGCAGCTGTGCTGCTGGCAGTCCCCCTCACGCTCCACTCCACAGACAAACCGCAGGAGCAAACGCCAGAGCAGTCAGAAGTAAAAGCAACCGAAGAAGAGCCGGAAAGATTTTGTGTAGTTGCACATGTGCCGAATAGTATAACGGTTGCTTCATTCCCAGGCGGCGAGTCTGCTATGTATGCCTTCCTGTGTGAAAATCTATGTTATCCTGAGCAGGCGCAAAAGGACAAATTGGAAGGAATGGTAGTCATACGTTTTACAGTTGAAAGAGACGGATCTCTCGATGAATTTTCGATAGTGAAAAGTGTCAGTCCAGAACTCGACGCGGAAGCAATAAGAGTTGTCAAGCAGATGCCTAAATGGGAGCCAGGCACTGAAGACGGCGTACCTGTCCGCTACATCATGTCGCTTCCCATTACATTCAAACTGACTGAAGAGGAAGTACAATAATTAAAAACAATACATAAAGCAGGGTGCGCCACGAGAGAATGGCACACCCTGTGTTTATGGGATTGCTTGCTGTGTCAGAACCAGCGCAGGTATGCGAAGTCCTGGCGGTGTGGCAGTTTCACGTTCTTGGGATACATGCGGAACGCGAAGTTGAATATGCCGGCATCTGTGAAGTCGGTGTCGAGTTCGTAGTATGTTATCCCGTTTTCTGTCTTGACAGCGTCGAGCTGTATGGCCTTGTCAAATGTTGACTCGCCGTCGTGTTCGCGGTATACCACCAGTTCAACGCCGAGGCTGTCGGCAAGGCCTTTGGTGTCAATAGCGCATTTTGCCACGAGGCGCGAGCCGGTGCGCAGGATGCCGTTTGCGCCGTCACCGATTGACGATGAGATGACTTGTATCTGGTCCCAGCGCGATGCCACCTCCTCTTTCCATGCTACGATTTCGCGGGCTTCGGCAAAATTGTTTGCCTGCAGTTTGTGCGAGCGTTCAGCCTCGGGGCGGTAGAAGCGGTCAATGTAGTCGTCGAGCTGGCGTTTCATGGTGAAATGAGGGGCGATGTGTCCTATCGAGCGTTTTATGTACTGCACCCATTCCGGGGAGTAGCCCATCGAGTTCTTGGCATAGTAGAGCGGCACGATCTCGTTCTCGAGCATCGAGTAGATAGTTGCTGCGTCGAGGCGGTCTTGCTGTGACTGGTCGGTGAATGTGCGTGTTGCAGTGAGGGCCCAGCCGGCCTTCTCGTCAAAGCGGTAGCCCTCATACCACCAGCCGTCGAGGACGGAGAAGTTCAGCACGCCGTTCATTTCCGCTTTCTCGCCGGAAGTGCCGGAGGCCTCGAGTGGGCGGGTAGGCGTGTTGAGCCAAATATCGACACCGGTGACGAGGCGTTTCGCCACAATCATGTTGTAGTCCTCAAGGAAGATGATCTTGCCCTCAAACTGCGGCATCTTGCTGATTTCGACAATGCGCTTGATGAGGTCTTGCCCGGCGCCGTCGGCAGGGTGAGCCTTGCCGGAGAACACGAACTGCACCGGGAACTTCTCGTTGTTCACAATTTTGGAAAGGCGGTCGAGGTCAGTGAAGAGGAGGTGCGCACGCTTGTATGTGGCAAATCGGCGGGCGAAGCCGATGATGAGGGTGTTGGGGTCAAACTTGCTGACGATTTTCATCACAGCCGAGGGGTCGCCCTGGTTCTTGATCCACTTCTCTGTGAAGTCTTGCTTCACGAAGTTGATGAACTTGTTTTTCAGGGCCATGCGCATCTCCCAGATGTCAGCGTCAGGCACATCGAAAATGCTTTTCCAGGCATCGGGGTCGCTCTGGTTGTCGAAAACCTGCTTGCCGAGCCGCTCTGCGTAGAATGACTTCCATTCCGAAGCAGCCCATGTGGGCATGTGCACGCCGTTGGTGACATAGCCGACGTGCGACTCTTCGGGGGCGTACCCCTTCCATACGCCGGCAAACATGCGCTTGGAGACCTCGCCGTGCAGCCAGCTCACGCCATTAGATTCCTGACAAGTGTTGAGCGCGAACACGCTCATTGAGAACTTCTCGTTGCTGTCAGGGTTCTCGCGTCCCATGTTCATGAGGTCAGTCCACGAAATGCCGAGTTTTGCCGGGTATTCGCCGAGGTACTTGCCGAAAAGCGGCTCTTCGAAGTAGTCGTGGCCGGCGGGTACGGGAGTGTGTACGGTGTAGAGCGAAGAAGCGCGGACAGCTTCGAGCGCCACATTGAACGGCAGGCCGTCTTTTTGTATGAAGTCAACAAGCCGCTGCAGGTTGAGCAATGCGGCATGGCCTTCATTGGCATGGTAGATGTCGGCTTTGATGCCGAGTTTGTCGAGCATGTAGATGCCGCCTATGCCGAGCAGGTATTCCTGCTTGAGGCGGTTCTCCCAGTCGCCGCCGTACAGTTGATGCGTGATGCTTCGGTCGAACTCGGAGTTCATGTCAAAGTCTGTGTCGAGCAGGTACAGCTTCATGCGCCCTACGTTTACGCGCCATACATGCGCATAGACGATGCGTCCTGGGAACGGCACTTCAAGGACCATGGGCTGGCCGTCGTCGCCTGTCACGGCCTCGACGGGAAGCTGGTCGAAATTCTGGGCTTCGTATGTCGCTACCTGTTGGCCGTCCATAGAGAGTTCCTGCTTGAAATACCCGTAACGGTACAGGAAGCCGACGGCCGTCATGTCGGCGCGGCTGTCAGACGCTTGTTTTATATAGTCGCCGGCAAGCACTCCGAGGCCTCCGGAATATATTTTCAGACAGTTGCACAAACCGTATTCCATGGAGAAATACGCCACCGAGGGGATGTCAGGACGCATAGGCTGGCTCAGGTATTCCTGCATTGAAGCGTACACATCGTTGATGCGTTTCATCATTGCCGGATCGGCGAGGATTTCCTGATACCGCTCGTAGCTGATGTTCTGCAGCAGAAGCACGGGGTTTTCACCGACCTTGCGCCAGGTGTCATGGTCGAGGTCGCGGAACAGGGACTTGCCCTCGCTGTTCCATACCCACCACAGGTTTTTCGACAGTTCCTCGAGGGCCTTGAGCTGCGGAGGAAGCTGTGCCAGCACTGTGACGTTGCGCCATGTCGGCTGGTTGCTGTTGCTTACTTGAAGTTTCATATACTCTATATCTATTCGTGAAATGTCATTGGTTGTTTCTGGAGGCATCTGCGATGCGCTCATCGCGGCGGCGTTGGGCGACACGGAATGCCTCGCTGTAATGTGTGATGAAATGTGACCAGTCTGCAGCTGACGAAACCTGCGCAGCCCGGCTGCGGTATTGTGCCAGTGTCTCGGCAGGTGATGCCGCAAGGCAGTTGATGTCAGCTGCAATTGCTGCGGCAGCCTCATCATAGTTCGAGTCTGTGCGGTTGACTATGTGTGTTCCTGTCTTGGCGAAACCGTTGCCGAAACTCGTGAGCATCCATTCGCCGAAACCGGCCTTGTCGGTAGAGATCGTGGGCACGCCAAAAGCGATGCTCTCGAGCGGGGTATACCCCCATGGTTCATAATATGAGGCAAACACTGTCATGTCGAGTGCTGGAAGCAGGTCATAATATGCTATGTCAAGAACTCCGTCATGGCCGTCGAGATAGCACGGGATGTCTATGATCGCAAGGCGTGACTGTGAAGCGTTGCCGGCACAGTCGCGCATACGGCAGGCTATCGCGTCGCTGTCCTGGTTGTTGAGCAGGTGCGTCATGCAGTCGGGCGATGCCGGTGCTTTGGCTTTGCCAGCAAGTACCTCCATGAGAGAAGGGGAGGGGCATTTCACCCATGCCGGGACGAGAATCAGAGCCAATATGTCGCGGGAGCTTCCTGCCATATTGCTTCTGGCGCGAAGACATGCGTCTATGTACAGGTCAATCCCCTTGTTGCGGTATTCGTTTCTGCCGGATGTCGCAACAATGAATGTGTCTCCGCCCCATGCCTTGCCGGTCAATGCGGAGGCTGTTTCCAGTATGCGCTTCCGTGAATTGCGGCGTAGGGTTGAATATTTCCGTTTTGCCGGCACGAAATTCGGCTCAAACCCGTTTGGTGTCACAACCTGAGGGTCGATGTCGAGCAACTGGCGGCACTCGCGGGCTGTCACGCCGCTGACAGTGGTGAAACAGTCGGCAGCGTGGGCAGCGGCTTTTTCGAGCGAGTGCTTGGACTGCATATTAAGTTCGGCAGCCATTTGGTCGCCGTTATAGCCGGTGAAATAGTCATACAGCGGCTTGCCGTTGCTGCAGATGCTCCTGCCGATGCTTGTGGCGTGCGTGGTGAAAACGGTCGCAGCTTCAGGACAGATAGTCTGCAGATACAGCAGCCCCATCGCAGAAGTCCACTCGTTGAACAACGCCGTTACGCCATGCGGCTGGCAGCCGAGATGTCGCGCTATGCCGTCAATGACGATTGCAGATGCGACGGCGAAAGCGCAGCCCTCGCGGTAGTCGCCGTATTCATGAAGCGAGTCCACGCTGAAGCGTTGCCACATCTTGCCGAATATTTCATTGAGATGAGGATATACGCCGTCAAATGAAATGAGGACGGCGGCTGGCTGTCCTGGCACATTCCATCTGCCGGCGCGCAGCGATATGCCGTATGGCAGTGTGATGTTTGCTGCCGCATCGGCGAGCAAGGAGGAGTCGGGGTGGAACACGGGAGATTCGCAACCGTCGCGCCATACGTCCGGACCTATGAAAACCAGCCGGTTTCCGCGGGTCTCGGCAAGTACTTTCGCTTTGGTCGAGAGTACTGTATATATTCCGCCTATCTTATTGCATACTTCCCAGCTGACTTCAAACAACAAGCTCTCGCCGCCGGGCAAGTCCTTAATCTTTTTACCTTTCATATATTTGAGTCTATTCCTCATATAAACCTGTAGAAATGAGGAAAATACAACCGCTGGCAGTGCGGACTTGCGCCGCTGGTGCCGCTTGCGGCTGTCACCTAAACTGATGCAAAGTTAGTAAAAATCCGATTATCACCCAAGTACGGAATCTGAAATCACATTCATTGGACGCGCCAGATCTTACCATACAGCCATATATGAACACCAAAAAGGCGGCTGTGTCGCAAACAGTTACGACGCAGCCGCTGTGTGTATCACCTATTGTCGGAAATTGTTATCTCATCAATCGTCCTGATGGGTTTCAGCATACTCTTTCAGCAGCTTCTCCTGCACGTCGCCCGGAACGAGTTCATAGTTGGAGAACTTCATTGTGAACGAGCTGCGGCCACCAGTAATTGAGCTCAGAGAGGTCGAGTAGGAAGACATCTCCTTGAGTGGCACTTTGGCGGAGAGTTTCTCCATGCCGTTTTCTGACGACATGCCCATGATGATGGCTCGGCGTCCCTGCAGGTCACTCATCACGTCGCCCATGGTGTCGCCGGGTGTCAGCACCTCAACGTCGTATACAGGTTCGAGGATTTTCGGGTTGGCGTTGCGGAACGCTTCGGAGAATGCGTTTCGTCCGGCGAGGCGGAATGAGATTTCATTCGAGTCTACCGGGTGCATCTTGCCATCGTATATCATTACACGCACGTCGCGGGCATATGAGCCTGTCAGCGGTCCCTGCTCCATGCGGTCCATGAGACCCTTGACGATAGCAGGGATGAAGCGAGCGTCGATTGCGCCGCCCACGATGCAGTTGTAGACTACGAGCTTGCCGCCCCATTCCAGAGGTATCTCCTGCTTGTCTCTAACGTTGAGCTTGTACTCCTGGTTGCCGAACTTGTATGTGTCGGGTTCGGGCATACCCTCGGTATAGGGTTCGATTATGAGGTGCACCTCACCGAACTGGCCGGAACCGCCAGACTGCTTCTTGTGGCGGTAGTCGGCGCGGGCAGCCTTGGTGATGGTCTCGCGGTAGGGGATGCGTGGCTCCAGGTATTCCACTTGAAGCTTCTCGTTGTTTTCGATACGCCATTTCAGTGTGCGCAGGTGGAACTCGCCCTGTCCCTTGACGATAGTCTGTTTCAGCTCCTTGGACTGCTCAACGAGCCATGTCGGGTCTTCCTCGTGCATACGTGTCAGTATGCCTGCAAGTTTCTCAGCGTCGCTCTCGTTGGCAGGCTTGATAGCTCGGGAATACTTGGGCGCAGGATACTGGATGAAGTCAAAGGCGTACTCACACCCCTTTTCGTTGAGCGTGTTGCCTGTACGCACGTCTTTCAATTTGACTGCTGCGCCTATGTCTCCTGCCGGCAGTTCCTCTACTGCGGTGCGAAGTTGTCCGCTTACAGTGAATATCTGGGCAAGACGTTCCTTTCCGCTGCGCGAGACATTGTCGAGATCAGCACCTGCCTTGAGAGTGCCGCTCATCACCTTGAAATATGAAACCTCGCCGATATGCGGCTCAACAGATGTCTTGAAGAAGAACAACGAAAGTGGTCCATTGGCATCGGGAGCAACCTCAACGCCGTCAACGGTCTTGGGAGCGGGAACATCTGCTACGCCTGGGCAAACGTTGCCGAGGAACTCCATCATGCGACGCACGCCCATGTCCTTGAGAGCGCTGACCACGAATACGGGGAGGATGGAGTGGTCTACAAGGCCTTTGCGTATGCCCTCGCGCATCTCGTCCTCTGTCAGGCTGCCCTGCTCGAAATACTTGTCCATGAGGGTCTCGTCGTTCTCTGCGGCAGCCTCAACGAGTGCGTTGTGCAGTTCAGCGGCCTTTTCCTTCTGGTCTTCCGGAATTTCGCTGATGGTTGGTACGCCGCCGTCGGGTCCCCATTCGTATTTTTTCATCAACAGCACATCGATCATAGAGTGGAAGCCGGGACCAGACTCCAGCGGATACTGTATTGCAACGATTTTCGGGCCGAAGATTTCGCGCATTTGCTGCATAACGTTGTCATAGTCAGCCTTCTCGCCGTCAATCTGGTTGAGGGCGAAGATTACCGGCTTCTTCAGGTTGGTCGCCACACGGAATGTGTTCTGTGTTCCGACTTCCACGCCGTACTCGCTGTCGACCACAATGACTCCGGTGTCGCATACACCGAGCGCTGTATATGCATTGCCCACGAAGTCGTCCGCTCCCGGGCAGTCTATTACGTTTAGTTTCTTGTTGCCGAACTCCACATTCAGTACAGTGGAGAATACGGAGTACCCGTACTCCTTTTCAACGGGGAAATAGTCGGAAACGGTGTTGCCGGCTTCGATTGTCCCTCTGCGCTTGATTTGCCCACACTCGAAGAGCATTGACTCAGCGAGTGTGGTTTTCCCGGAGCCTTTGGACCCCAGCAGTGCTATGTTCTTGATCTCGTTTGTCTTGTAAGTCTTCATGACGTATAAGATTATTTGTTGATTTTCGGATTGTGTGGTCTTCACGAGGACACCCCTCGCAAAAACGGTTGCAAATTAGCGATTTTTTTCGACATGGAGTGGTTTGAGAAATATGTTAAACAACATATTTTTGAAATAATAACCCTGTTCGCTTGGCTCTTCCAGATGACATTATGAAAAAGGAAACCCCGGCACTGTGCAGTGCCGGGGCTGTATGGCTGACCAAAGGTCAGGTATTTTAGAGCAGACTGACGCTGCGGCGTATAAACGCTGTCAGTTCTTCACCCTTGAGGAGGTTGCTTTGCAGCAGTGCCAAATCGATGATTTGGCGCAACAGGGGCTGCTTTGAGGCGTATTCTGCGATTGTCTTCTCCTCACGCTCGCGCATTTCTGCGACAGCTTTTTCCTGCGCGGAAACATCAGGCGCAGACTCCTTCTTTTCTTCTGCGTCCTTGCGGGCCTTCTCGATTTCAGCGTTGACTTTGGCAATCTCCTCCCGCATCGGCCCCACTTCCTTCTTCAATGCAGCGAGAGCCTCGTCTGCGACCTTGCGCACACTGGCTTGTGCCGTGTTGACAACAAGCGAATAGCTGTCAGGCATGCTGCCGTAGAACCCTCCGCCTGGCTGCATAGCCGCCATAGCCTTCATGCGGCGCATATACTCGTCCTGTGTTATAGTCGCAGGCATGCCGTCGGCTGACAGCTGCTGCAGTTCAACGATGAACCGCGTCTTGTCGCTCTTGGAGAGCTGCGAGCGGAACAGGGCTGACAGGATCTCTGTGTCGTCTTGCGACAGGTCATTCTTAGGCTCGTCTGACTTCACGATAAGACGCTCGATGATGTCTGCATCCACCCGCACATAGCGGCGTTTCTCGTCCGAGTTCTCGAGCAGCCCGATGATGTGGTTGTCGAGGTCGCCGTTCATGTTCAGCACATTGTACCCCTTGCCGTTGGCAGTCTGGATATAGGGGAACTGCGCGGTTTTGTCTGTTGTGTACAGAGCCACTATGTTTCCGTCCTTGTCGGTCTGTTCGGCCTCGATGAGTGTCTTGTATTCATCGAGGGTGTAGTACTTGTCGTCAGTGTCCTTGAGGAGGAAGAATTTCTTGGCAGCCTCCTTGAATTTCTCGTCGGTCAGCATGCCATACTCGATGAACACCTTGATGTCGTCCCATTTTCCCTCAAATGACTTGCGGTCGTCTTGGAACATCTTGGTCAGTTTTTCAGCCACCTTCTTCGATATGTATGAAGAAATCTTCTTGACCTGACGGTCGGCTTGCAGGTAGCTGCGGCTCACGTTGAGCGGGATGTCGGGAGAGTCAATCACGCCCTGCATGAGCGTCATGAACTCCGGTACTACGCCTTCCACCTGGTCTGTGACGAACACCTGGTTGCAGTACAGCTGTATGCGGTTGCGCTGTATGTCGATGTTGCT
>ERZ808240.821-NODE-821-length-39918-cov-30.569902_pt1 | contig 39918 bp, 41 predicted proteins | sample MGYA00521084_ERZ808240 | MGnify/ENA primary metagenome ERZ808240 (study PRJEB31516, sample SAMN03275571) | gut metagenome | biome: mammalia-associated habitat; material: feces | host: Papio cynocephalus | place: Kenya | collected 2012-08-06 ... | reverse complement strand
GCTTTCAAAGACGCGATTTTCTTGTCTGCCGCCCTTATTTGCTTGTCCTTAGCCCGCAATTCAAACATCCCCGCAATCAATCGCCAGCCTCTGATAACCAGCAAAACCGTTAAAATACAACTTGCCGCCAGCAATATCGCCGTCGTCACGTCTTCCATATGCATGCTTGCCAATACCGTTTCTGTTAAGTTCATTTGTTTCTCCTTTCTTTAAGCGGCATCGACAAACTTGTACCGCTCCCGCGCTCTGTCGATTTTTTCCAAATGCTTTTTGTCCCGAAACAGTTCCGACCAAACAAGCTTGACGAATTTTCCAAGGTCGTGTTCGTTGAAAATCCCGTGATTTTTCAGAACGGAAAGCGATCTGAACGATCCGGCAATTTGCTTGTATCCGCGTTCCAGCAAGTCTTGCCGATAACCGACGACAACGCGTCCTATCGGCAAACTGAAACGGTTTGCGCAAAAACAGCGGCGCAAGAAAACATAAAGCGGATGATATGCCCAACGACTGCGGTTTTTGTCCGTAGCCGAAGGCACGCAAATCCGGCGGCGGTACATTGCTTCGGATTCCAGTTCTTTTTCATAGCAAAGAAAATCGTCAAAAGTTCGGATGCCGCGATTTCTCAAATAAGCCGCCGAAAAACGCATCTCAAAGCGGTAAATTCCTTTTTTGACGGAATTATTTTTCAATTCGGGAACAGATTTCGACCAAATGTCGAACATAAATTCCTTTTTGCTTTTTTCGCTGATTTCCCGCGCTTTGTCATAGATTTGAAGTTCTAAACTGCTTTTGCTTCCGATTGTCAAAGTCGATAAAGTTCCCGATTTGACGTAATAGCTCAATCCTTCACCTTCGCCGATTCGCGAACGGGCAGGAACAACAACGCCTTCCAGAATGGACGGTTTCAAGATTTGATTGAGATTTTTTCCCATAAAATCAACGCAAACGTCGATACGGCTCAAGCGGTGCCAGTCTTCGGGAACGTAACAGCTTAATTCCTTGATTAAGGTGTGAACTTGCAACCGCATAAGTTCATACCCGTATTGCCAAAGAGCGGAAGACAAATAGCGAACGGAAACGCCCCAAATGTCGGATGTGTTTGAAATTAAAATTTCGATTTTGCTGTTCAGTAAAAAGTATTTGACGCCGCCTGTTTTCGGTGTCCCTTTGCACATTTGGAAGTCGCCCCAAAAAGGCAAATTCCATTCCAAACTGATTTCGTGCCCGTCTTCAACGGCTTGTTTTTTGGCTTTTTCAAACTGTTCTATGACAGAGGCGTTCAACCGAACGTTAAAACATTCTTGAAGACTGTCGATTCCTTTTGCCAAAAAAGTGAAATCGCCTTCGACAGGTTCGATTTCCGGCACATCCCTTAGCGTTTTCAGCTCCGGTTTGTATTTGATGAAGCCCCTGTTAGACAACGGGGCTTCATATTCCCGCGCCCATTTTAAATTTTCAAAAGCGTTCAGTTGTTCGTGTGATAGTGCCATGGTGTACCCTCGTGAATTGCTTGATTACAATTCAACGATGGCACAAATGGCAGTAATAATTGCCACGTCCGCTGACGCGGACTCGCAATAACGTTTTCCCCGTGCGGGCAGCACCCTTTGCACTTAGGTAGGCAAGAATTACCCATTGAACAAACGGGCGGGATGTGTTACCGTAATTATAACGGAAAGAAACAGCGGCATTACGCCGTTTCCGGAATCGGCCCGCAAGGGGTCAAACTTTACGGGTCATTAACTATCCAAGAAAAGGAGAACTACCATGTCTACAAATAAAATTGCTTTGACGTCGTCGATGCGCTCGAACTTGTTGAGCTTGAAGAACACGCAAAAACTGTTCGATTCGACGCAGGACAAGCTGTCCACGGGTTACAAAGTGAACTCGGCTATGGACAACCCCTCTTCGTACTTTACGGCGCAATCGTTGAATTCGCGCGCGGACGATTTGTCTACATTGCTGGACAGCATCGGGCAGGCGATTTCGACCCTGCAGACGGCGGACGAAGGCATCACTTCTTTGCAGGACTTTGTATCGCAGGCGAAATCCATTGCGAACAGCGCGCGCGACACAATGAACGTTTCCGCGAAAACCACGTCGACCATCAAGTTCGACAAGGACAACCTGAAATCCCAGCTGGTCACCAGCGCGATTCCGAACGCCAGCGTAGAAGCCGATAAGGAAGACTCTATGATCATCCGCTACGGCGATTCGACCAAATTGACGGGCACCACGAACGTCAAGGAAGATTCCAAGCTGTCCGATTTGAAACTGACCGGCGAAGCCGGATCGATCAAAGTCGACGGCAACGAATACAAATTGAAGTTCGACGGCACCGACAACAAGATGACCATCAGCTACGATGCCGGTTCCGTGTTTAAAATCACGGGCATCAGCGGTACGGGCACAGACACTGTTTATACAGTCCAGGACGCCGACGGCAACGAATTTTCGTACAAAGCCGGCGCAGTGATTGACGATTCGACAGACGGCAAGTCCCCCGCAGTCGGCAGTACGGTGACAAACGCCGCGGCTTTGACCGTTACGGTATCCGAAGACGGCAAAACAACCGCGACGGCCGGTTTGAAATTGACGGAAACGGATTCCAAATATGCATCCGCATCGTTGGTTTCCAAAAACAGAACGGCGACGATCAACATTGCCGACGACCAAACCGTTGAAGATATGGCGAATGTCATCGAAACGATGATCGGCACGAAAGTGTTCGACGTTTCCATCGAAGATTCGAACCTGGTGTTCAAAACGTTGGATACCACGTCCGTTGAAGTGACGGGTAAAATCGCCGACGTGTTCGGAATGGACAAAGGCGTCGAAATCAAATTGGACGCGACGGACACGGCCGAATCCCTGCGCCAGAAAATCAACGAACTGGAAGGCATTTCCGCCGAATTCGACGACAACGGCAAACTGGTCGTTAAATCCGCCGAAGGCGACGATATGGTCATTTCCGGCGCGCTGGCCGAAAAACTGGGCATTTCCGGCGCGGTCACGAACGGTTCCAACGAACGCGCGACATACGCGAAACAGTTTGACAGCGTTCTGAAACAGATTGACGAACTGGTGCAGGATACGTCCTACAAAGGCATCAACCTGCTGAAAGGCGACAACTTGACGGTCGTATTCAACGAATCGCGCACCAGCACGCTGGAACTGAAAGGCGTCACGTTCGATTCGACGGGCTTGGGCTTCACCCAGTCCGCAAACGAATGGATGCACACGGACGACATCGACACGGCTTTGGATCAAATCACCAAAGCGACGTCAACCTTGCGCGCGCAGGCGTCCGAATTCGGTCAGAACTTGTCCACGGTGCAGATCCGCGAAGACTTCACCGAAAACATGATCAACAACTTGACCACCGGCGCCGACAAGCTGACGCTGGCCGACGCGAACGAAGAAGCCGCGAACCTGCTGGCTCTGCAGACCCGTCAGTCGCTGGCGACGAACTCTTTGTCGCTGGCTTCGCAGTCGGCGCAAAGCGTGCTGCAGCTGTTCTAAGCCTTGCAATCGACATGATACAAAAGCGGGGGAAAGCGATTTCCCCCGTTTTTTTTGAGAGTATTGTCCGAAATCACGAGGAGCGGAGCGACGCGGTGATCCCGTGCAAGTATTGGCACACGTGCCGACAAATCCCGGGATTGCTTCACCCGTTTGCGCGGGTTCGCAATTTCGATAAGTAAAAAAACAAAGAGTCGAAACTGCGAACGAAGTGAAGCAGTCCCGTGCAAGTATTGGCACCCGTGCCGACAAATTCCGGGATTGCTTCACCCGCTTGCGCGGGTTCGCAATTTCGATAAGTAAAAAAACAAAGAGTCGAAACTGCGAACGAAGTGAAGCAGTCCCGTGCAAGTATTGGCACCCGTGCCGACAAATTCCGGGATTGCTTCACCCGCTTGCGCGGGTTCGCAATTTCGATAAGTAAAAAAACAAAGAGTCGAAACTGCGAACGAAGTGAAGCAGTCCCGTGCAAGTATTGGCACCCGTGCCGACAAACCCCGGGATTGCCTCACCCGTTTGCGCGGGTTCGCAATTTCGATAAGTAAAAAAACAAAGAGTCGAAACTGCGAACGAAGTGAAGCAGTCCCGTGCAAGTATTGGCACCCGTGCCGACAAACCCCGGGATTGCCTCACCCGCTTGCGCGGGTTCGCAATTTCGATAAGTAAAAAAACAAAGAGTCGAAACTGCGAACGAAGTGAAGCAGTCCCGTGCAAGTATTGGCACCCGTGCCGACAAACCCCGGGATTGCCTCACCCGCTTGCGCGGGTTCGCAATTTCGATAAGTAAAAAAACAAAGAGTCGAAACTGCGAACGAAGTGAAGCAGTCCCGTGCAAGTATTGGCACTTGTGCCGACAAATCCCGGGATTGCTTCACCCGTTTGCGCGGGTTCGCAATTTCGATTCTGCATTTGTTTTGTCATAACGAGGAGGGTTTTAGCCCGACGCGGTTATCCATTCGCAGGATGCCCAACCGCAAACGCGGCGTCAATGTGGATTTCCGCGCCCCTGTCGGGATTCACAATGGTGTTTTCCCCCTACGGGCAGTAGCGTGCGGGAAGCAAGCACCTTTAGCCCGTCGAATCAACGACCGCCTGCATATCGGGCGGCAAGGGAATTTCAAAGCGCATTTCCCGATTCGTTTTCGGGTGGATAAAGCTCATTTTATAGGAATGAAGCGCCTGACGGTCAAACAGGTACGCCGCGCGTATTGATTCGTTTTGCGCCGCGCCTTTGGGCGGACGGCCGTATACTTTGTCGCCGATTAAGGGGTGTCCGATGGATGTCATATGCACGCGGACTTGATGCGTGCGCCCCGTTTTCAGCGAACATTCCACCAAGCTCAACAATCCGCCCGCCAAAATTTTGACAACGCGGTAATGCGTTTCCGCGCGCTTGCCGCCCGACTTCAAAACCGCCATTTTTTTTCTGTCCGACGAACTGCGCCCGATTTGCGTTTCAATCACGCCGCTCAACGGATTCGGCACGCCCCACACCAACGCCAGATAACACCGCTCTAAACTGTGCACGGCGAACTGTTCCGACAGCTTTTGATGCGCCAAATCGTTTTTGGCAATGACCAGCAAGCCGCTGGTTTCCTTGTCCAGCCGATGCACAATCCCCGGACGCGCAACGCCGCCGATACCCGACAGGCTGTCCCTGCAATGCGCCAAAAGCGCGTTGACCAGCGTGCCGTCATAATTGCCCGCCGCAGGATGAACGACCATGCCCGCCGCTTTGTTCAGCACCAGAATATCGGCGTCTTCGTACACGATATCCAGCGGAATCTCTTGCGCTTGGGGTACGGCGGGCGCAGGCGCGGGAACGGCTATTTCAAAAACATCGCCCGCCGTTACTTTTTTGTCGGCGGCGGACAAAGGAATCCCGTTTTGGCAAACGCACCCCTGCTCTATCAAAGCCGCTAAACGGCTGCGGGACAGGTTAGTCGCCTCCGCCAGCCATTTGTCGGCGCGGATTCCCGCCTTTTCGGCAGGAACGGACGGCGTTCGGATTAAATTTTCGTTGCTTTGGTCGTCAAAATCTTCAATCATAAAAACAGTTTTACCATATCGGGGGAAAGAATGAACAAGATTTTGTTTTTAAAAGGCTTGATTTCCGTATTGACGCTGCTGATTTTTCTGGCTTTGGGCGGAATCGTGTACGCTCTGGTCAACTATAAAACAACGCCGAAGCTGATTCCCCGTTCCAAAAAGCCCGCCGCCGCGCAGATCGTCCAAGCCCCCGCCGTCCCGCTTGCCGCCGATTCGGATTTATATCTGAACCAAAGCAAAGACGCCGTTTTGAAATCGGTCGATTCGTGCGGGGAAAATCTGATTTGCGTCAGCGTGTCCGATGCGTTTGCGGGTGACAAAATCGCCGTCGTCGACGCGGCGAACAAAACGGTGCTGTATTGGATTTCTATCCGCGAACAATCGCGTCAGTAAAGATTTTTTCCAAATAGGAATAATCCGAATATTTGCCGTCCGACGCTTTGACCAAAGCGCGGCGCACATAATCCGCGCTGTCTTTCAACAGCTGTTTATCCATGGGAAAATCGTGCTTTGCGGCAAATTGCGTGGCGAAAGTGATAACGGTGCGCGTGTTGCCTTCGCGGAACGGATGAGCCTGCCACAGCGCGGCGATTTCATGGGCGAACAGCTCCGCCGTTTCGTCAATGCTCGCGTTTTTCCAAGGCGTTCGCCGCAGTTGAGCCGTGATTTCCTCCACATCCCGCGCAATGTCTTCTGGCGCGTCGTAACGCACCGTGTCGCCGCCCAGAACTTCCTCGCCCTTGACAATCGGGACGGTTCGCAACGTCCCCGCCCAATCGTACAAATCACCGAAAATATAGGCGTGAAGTTTTTGCAGATACTTTAAATCAAACCGCGCCCGATAGGCGAGCTTGTCAATATCCAGCAATTTGATGTAAGTGATGTCGCATTCCGCCTTTTGCAGCTCGTCTTCGTCCCTGATATTCAGCAGATTGCGCAGAACGGGAACGTCGTCAAACAGATACGGGTCGTCGGAACTCAAGACGCGCGTTTCCGATAACGGTTCAGCGTCGCCGTCAAAACGTCGGCGATTTCCATTTTGCCTTCGACATAGCGGCGGACAAGGTGCTGCGTTTCCCGCGTGGGTTCGGGCGCATCCAGCATGGACAGACCCAAAGCGTCATTGGCGATTTTTTCGCGTTGAACCCGTGTGGTTTTGGAAACGGTGTAATGTTTGACCATTAAAAATCCTTTCGCTTCAAAAGACGTGTCATTATATCGCAAAAAAGGATAAAAATCCACTTTTCTTTGCCGCTTTTCCCGCCTATTCTGTCCGATTGAAAGGATATAGGCATGACAACGGTTTTAAGCATTTTTGTCGGAGGCGGCACGGGCGCGGTTTTGCGCTGGTTTTTAAGCTCCAAAATCGGCGGACATTGGGGGATTTTCACCGTCAACGTTTTGGGCGCGTTCCTTATCGGAGTTGCCGTCGGGTATTTTTCGCACAAAGCCGACTTGCGCCCCGAAATCCGCAGTTTCGTTGTCACAGGATTTTTGGGCGGATTTACAACCTTTTCAACCTATTTGCTGGATTTTTCCAATTTGGTCGGCGCGGGCAAAACGGGCGAAGCGTTTTTGTATCTGGCGGGGTCGGTTATGATTGGCTTGGCGGCGTTGTTTGCGGGGATGCAGGCAGCTTAGACGCTTTCATTTCCCATTTTCCCGCGTCGTTCTGCGCCCAATAGTACGCTTCCAATCCCGCCGCGACAACGGCTTTCCAAAACACGCGCGCCGCTGCGACCGCTTCGTCGCTGTGTCCGTCAAAGACGTTCAAACAGCGATCGAATCCCTTAATCTCATCGACTGTCCCGCCGTCCGTCAGCATCACGACCGGTGCATTGTTCGCGTTGTTGTCGTCCGAAGTAACCAGAATCGGCTGTTCCGTTTCAAACCCCTCGCCCGCGACGCCGTGCGGCAGCCACGAATCGGAACGGTACGTCCACAGCAGAGAATCCAGAAAAGCCGCGCGTTCGGCAATCGTTTTTATCAACAGCCGCTTTCCCGTTCCGACCACGCGTTCGGCAAGGACGGGAACAACCTTGTCCAAAGTCGTGGTTTGCAGGTGGTAGAAATCGACGCGCATCAATCCTCCGGCACGGAAAACTTGACAACGGCAAAGAAACGTTCCCCGCCGCGGTCAATCAGCACAAAAGCCGTATCCAGTCCCATTTCGGCCGTTTCCGCCGCCCATTGAGCCACCGCGTCAACGGATTTGACAGGCTTTTTATCCAGTTCGACGATGACATCCCCCGCTTTGATGCCCTTTTGAGCGGCATCGGATTTGGAAGCCACCTTTGTCACCAAAATTCCGGATACCGCCTTTGAAATACCGTTCTTTTGGCGGATTTCCGGCGTCAATTCCGTTCCCGCAATTCCCAGCAGCGGTATCGGAAAACTGTCGGCCGTTTCCGCGGCGCGAACATTTTTCGGAGCATCCTTCAATTCCATCAGAACAATCGGAGCCGTCAATTTCTGCCCGTTCCGAACAATCCCCAACCGCGCCGTACTGCCGACGGGCGCAAACGCCGCCATTTTCGGCAAAGCGCGCATGGACGGCACTTCCCGCCCGTTAAAGGAAACGATTACGTCACCTTTTTTCACCGTTGTTTTCGGGTTTTCAACCTCGGTCACATAAGCTCCGTACGCTTTGGGCAGTTTCAGCGTTTTCGCCAGTTCGGGGGAAACGCTCTGCACTTTCAGCCCCAGCCGTCCGCGGCGCACAACGCCGTCTTTGATTAAAGAATCGGCAATCGCTTTGACAATATTCGACGGCGCGGCGAAAGCAATGCCGACACTGCCGCCCGACGGGGAAAAAATCGCCGTATTCACGCCGATAAGCTCGCCTTTCACATTAAACAAAGGGCCGCCCGAATTGCCGCGGTTAATCGCCGCGTCGGTCTGGATGAAATCGTCGTAAGGGCCGACTTGAATATCGCGGGAACGCGCGGAAACGATGCCCGACGTTACCGTGTTGCCCAATCCGAACGGATTGCCGATGGCAAGCACCGCGTCGCCGATGCGCGCCGTGTCGGAATCCCCGATTTTGACGGGTTTCAAGCCCTGCGGGTTGTCTGCTTTCAACAAAGCGATGTCCGTTTTGGCGTCCCTGCCCGCGACTTTGGCGGAAACAACCGAACCGTCGTTCAGCGTCACCCGCACGCCGTCCAAAGCTTCGACGACGTGTGCGCTGGTCAGAATATGCCCTTTGTCGTCGTAAACAAAACCCGACCCCAGCAAAATCGATTTTTGCGAATCAAAGCCGCCGTCGCGGTAATGTTCGGAAAAGAATTGCTCGAACGGCGAACCGCGCAAAGCTTTGACCATATCGGGCGTTTCACCGTCGGTTTTGACCGAGGACACGCTGACGACGGATGGCAGCAATCCCTCGACCGTATCGGCGAATGAAACGGGTTCGGCGTTTGCGGAAGCGCTAAACAGCGTCAGCCCCAAAAACATCAAAAAACGCAACGGGTTATCTCCTTATCATGACAATCCAAATCACGCCGATTGCGGCAACGACAAGTCCCGCCTTGCGCAAAGCGTCGGGCGCCAAATCCGCCAGTTCGCGCATCATGGCTTGCGCTTTTTCGGGCGCAAGGGCGTAAAACAGCCCTTCCATCACGAACACCAAAGCGAACGCCTGTGCCAAGTCCCGCATGGCTTATTTTTTTACCCCCGCGGGCAGCGTTTTAAAGAATTTGAAAAACTCCGAATCGGGGGACAAAACCATCGCCGTTTTACCGTCCGTCATCGAATTTTTGTACGCTTCCAGCGAACGGTAAAAAGCGTAAAAATCCTTGTCGCGCGCGGATGCTTTCGCCCAGATGCGCGCCGCCTGCTTGTCGCCCTGCCCTTGAATGATTTGCGCCTGTTTTTGCGCTTCCGCCAAGATTTTCACGCGGTCGCGGTCGGCTTCGGCTTTGATTTTCTGGTTCATCTGCTGGCCCTGCGCGCGGAACTCTTTGGCTTCGCGTTCGCGTTCGGAACGCATGCGCGCGTACACCGCCTGCGATGTTTCGTCGGGCAAATCGGCGCGGCGGATGCGCAAGTCGATGACCTGCACGCCGAACGCTTTGGCCTTGGCGTCCACTTCGTCGCGGATTTGCGCCATGATTTCGGTGCGCCGCGGGGACAGAACCGTTTTCATATCGTGCTTGCCCAGCACGTCGCGCAAAGACGAAACGCTTGCGTCGCTTAGGCGGGAATGAGCCATTTCCTCGGTCTGCAAAGCTTGGTAGAACAACAGCGGATTGACGATTTTGAAACGCAGCAGCGTATCGACGACAATGCGCTTTTTGTCCGCCAGCAACACTTCCTTGGCCGGCGGGTCAAGGCTGAGCAAACGGTTGTCGTATGACACCAGCCGCTGAATGAACGGGATTTTGACGTGCAACCCCGGCTCTTGGACAACGCGCTTCGGGTCGCCGAATTGAATGACAATCGCCTGCCTTGTCTGCGGCACGATAAACAGCGAATCCAACAGGGAAACCAATACGATTCCCAAAATCACGAACAATCCGATTTTCTTTTCCGGTTTCATTTGGATTCTCCCGTTTTCTTTTTGGCCAGTTCGTTCAAAGGCAGATACGGCACGACGCCGTTTTTACCGTCCATAACGACTTTGTCGACAGTCCCGTATACCGTTTCCATCGTTTCCAGATACAAACGGCGGGCGACAACCTCTTTCGCCGCCAGATATTCGTCCAAAACGGCATTGAAGCGCGACGTTTCACCCGTAGCCGCATCAACGACGCGGGCTTTGTACGCTTCGGCGGCGTTGATGATGCGCGACGCTTCGCCGTGCGCGCGGGGCAGAATGTCGTTGCGGTAAGCTTCGGCTTCGTTGCTTAAACGTTCTTTGTCGGCCTTGGCGCGCTGAACGTCGTTGAACGCGTCAATGACCTGCGCGGGGGCGTCCGCCTTCGTCAGCTGAACGGAAGTGACCGCCACGCCCGCCTTGTATTCGTCCAACAGCCGCTGAAGCGTCTTTTCCGCGCGTTCCTGCACGCCTTTGCGGTCGTCGGCGATGATTTCCATAATCGGAGTCACGCCGATGGCGTCGCGCATCGCGCTTTCCGCGGCCAAACGAATCGTTTCTTCTGGATCGCGGATATTAAACAGAAAGTCTTTGGCGTTTTTGACTTTCCATGTCACGGTAAAGTTGACTTCAACAATGTTTTCGTCGCCCGTCAGAGCAATATTTTCGGAACGCACGTCAATGGAACCGCCGTTTTGCCTGCGGCGCGGGGATTCGGAACGGAAGCCGATTTCAATGCGGTTTTCGCGCGACACGTTCGGCGTCAAAACCGTTTCAATCGGGTACGGCAAGTGATAGTGCAAGCCCGAAGCCGTCGTGTACGCGTATTTGCCGAAACGCATGACAACGCCCTGTTCCTGCGGCTGAACTTGGTAAAATCCCGTCAAGCCCCACAGCGCAGCCAGCACGGCTCCAATCAGCCAAAAATTCGGCTTTGGAGACTTTCCGCCCCTGCCGCCGTTCATCATTTTGCGGACTTTGTCTTGGCTTTTTTTCAGCAAAAATTCGATTTCGTCCGCTGATTGACTGTTGCCCGCCCACGGATTTTTGTCGTCGTCCGAATTGTTGCCCCACGGATTGTTGTTATCGTTCATCTTTACTCTTCCTTAATGCCCAAAACGGCTTTCAGTTCGTTCCATTCGCCTTTCAGCAAACCGCTGTTTTCGCGGGTGACCTTTTCGCCCGAAAGCATGCGGCGCACAACGCCCAGTCCCGTTTTGGACAGGTGCGTCCCGCCCAAAGCGTGTTCCTCGAACGCTTCGGTCGCCAAAGGAACCCATTTGCGGCAGATGTCCAAAATCACGTTGGCGTAGTCGCGGATTTCCTTCTGCGCATGCGATTCGGCGCGCAAGCCCAAAAAATGGAACAAATTGTGCAAATCCGTTTTCCAATACCATTGGGTATAAATGCTGACGGGCAGATTCATGCGCGCCAGTTCGCGCGCCAAGCCCATGCGGTTTTCGTCCTTGCGCGTGCCGTCGGGATTTTCGTTCAGCATGTATTCGTAATCGTCATAGCACTTCAGCGCGTCGGCTTTCAAAATGTCGAAAACTTTTTGCGCTTCGTCCATGGACAGAACCGCGCCGCGCCCTTGGTGGTTTTCGGTCGATTGCGCCGCCATGTCCTCGAACTTCGGAAAATAGAATTCGCGGTCCAGAATGGAATAGCGCGCCGAATACTCGTTAATGCTAGCAGTGCGGTGACGAACCCAGTGGCGGGCGACGAAAATCGGCAGCTTGACATGCAGTTTGATTTCGCACATTTCAAACGGCGACGTGTGGCGGTGCCGCATCAGATAGTTGATTAAGCCCTTGTCCTGCGATGTCTGCTTCGTTCCGCGCCCGTAAGACACGCGCGCCGCCTGCACAATCGCCGAATCGTCGCCCATATAGTCGACGACACGGACAAATCCGTGATTCAAAACGGGAAAAGGTTTGTAAAGAATATCCTCCAGCGCGGGAACGGTCGGACGCTTTGTCTGAAAAGACTGTGCGGTCAAATCGTCGATTTCGCGCTGTTGGTCTGCGGTCAGTTGCATAATGTCGGCTCCGTTAAACAAATTTCGGACAGTTTAATGCACGTTTGCCCGATTGGCAATCCATTTATGAAAAAGGCGGGATGCAATCCCCGCCCTTTTTTTGCCGCAAACCGGATTTCCTATTTTATCCCGAACACGTCGCGCAGTTTGGCGACCGCCAGCAGCACCGCGTCACGGGTGGCGGCGGACTGCGCTATCGGATTCAGCATCATAAAGTCGTGAATCGTCCCATTGAAGCGCACGGATGTTGTCTTGACTCCCGCATCGTTCAGTTTGCGGGCAAACGCTTCGCCCTCGTCGCGCAAAACGTCGTTTTCCGCCGTTATCACCAAAGCGGGCGGCAAGTCTTTCAGCTGTTCCGCCGAAGCCGACAAAGGCGACGACAGAACCGACGCGCGGTCGGCGGAATTCGGCGCGTACAGCTTCCAAAACCACGCCATCGCTTTTTTGGTCAGCCACGGGCCGTTTTCAAAATGATGATACGATTCCGTTTTCATCGCCGCATCCGTCACGGGATACAGCAGCAGCTGAAATCCGATTTTCGGCGCACCTTCTTTTTTGGCCTTCAGCGCCATGGCAATCGCCATGTTTCCGCCGACGCTGTCCCCCGCCACGGCCAAGCGCGACGCATCCAGCCGCAGTTCGTCCGCATGTGAAACAACATATTTCAGCACGGTGAAAAGCTCTTCGGTCGGCTGAGGAAAAGCCGCCTCGGGCGATGGTGTGTAAACGGGAAAAACGACCGCCGCAGGAACGCCCGCCGCCAGTTCGCGCATCAGTCTGTCGTGCGTCGTGTCGTCGCCCAAAACCCAGCCGCCGCCGTGAATGTAAAACACAATCGGCAGCTTGCCGTCAATGCCTTTCGGACGGTGGATTTTGACGGCGATTTTTGTTCCGTTGACATCAACATACCGCGTTTCGACATCCGTATCGGGCGCCGTTACTGGAAAGCTTTGAACCGACGTCAAAACCTGCCGCGCCTGTTTCGGCGTCAGTTCGTACAGCGGCTTTCCGCCCGCTTTTTCCGTGTTTTCAATAAATTCTTTGACTTTTGAAATCAAGTGCATTGCATCCTCCTGTTTTTCACAAAAGGAAATCATAGGCCGCCGAACCGCATTTGTCCCGACGGCAAAAAGGATATGACAGAAACGGCGGCACTTCTTTCTTGCGTTTCCGTAAATCCGCCCTTATAATCACAGCGTCGGGATTTCCCGACTATGATGCTAAACGCCTTGTGGAATAGGCGTAGCGGACCCGGGGGCGGTACCCGGCGCCTCCACCATACGGGGGCGAAACAGGATCGACGCGCGTAGTAAAGGTAAGGTTTGCATCCGGCATTGTACCACCGTTATCGGGCTGAAACTTTAAATGCGAATGATAATCGCACTCAGGTTGCTTTGGCTGCGTAATGCGGTCGAAAAACCGAACTTAATCCCTGCGGCTTGAGCGCCGTTGGTGGGGCGGGGACTTGCCTAGCAACAGAAGTGTCCCGTTTTTCTTTATAACGATTTTGGATTGGACATGACCGATATTTCCTATGAAAGCCTTGTTGAAAAAGCGTTATTGAACGTCGTGCGCGACGCGCTGGATTATGCCGCGCAAAACGGATTGGGCGACGCGAACCATTTTTACATCAGCTTTAAAACACAGCATCCCGACGTCGTTTTGTCCGACCGCATGAAAGCGTCCTATCCCGACGAAATGACCATCGTTCTGCAGCACGAGTTTTCAAATCTGGACGTTGCCGACGACGGATTTTCGGTCACGCTCAGCTTTGGCAACATCCCCGAACGCATCACCGTTCCGTTTGCGGCGATTACCCGCTTTGCCGACCCGTACGCGCAGTTCGGTTTAAGCTTCAAGCCCGAGCTTCCCACCGCGCCGAAGCCCAAAAAACAGGAAAAGCCCGCAAAAGCGGACAAAGACGAAAATGTCGTCAGCCTCAGCGCGTTCCGCAGAAAAAAATGACCCTGCATCCCGCAAAAACCGCTTTCCGCAAAATCGACGCCGCGCCCGTTTCATCCGAAAACGGATTGCTTAAAGTTCCCGCGCAAACCTTGACCGATTTGGCTTTTGAAGCCTTTAAAAGCGTGTCGTTTCATCTGCGCCCCGACCATTTGCGGCAAATCCGCGGCGTGTTTGACGCGCCCGACGCCGCGCCGAACGAACGTTTTGCGGCGTTAGAGTTTCTGAAAAACGCGTGCATTGCTTCGGCGGGCGTTTTGCCGCTGTGTCAAGACACGGGAACGGCGCTGATTTTCGGGGAAAAAGGCAACACCGTTTTAACCGACGGCGACGACGCGCAAGCCCTGTCCGACGGCGTGAAAAAAGCGTATTCGACACTGAATTTGCGGCTGTCGCAAAACGTTGCGACCGACACCTTTACGGAAAAAAACAGCGGCACGAACCTGCCCGCACAAATCGATTTGGCGGCGGGCAAAGGAAACGAATACCGCTTTTTGATGATTGCCAAGGGCGGCGGTTCGGCGAACAAAACCTTTTTGTTCCAAGAAACGCGCGCTTTGCTGAACAGACCCGCATTATTGACTTTTCTGCGCGAAAAAATCAATGCGTTGGGCGTTGCCGCCTGCCCGCCCTATCATCTGTCGATTGTCATCGGCGGATTGTCGGCGGAACAGACGTTAAAGACGGTCAAGCTTGCCTCCGCCAAAGCATTGGACGCGATGCCCGCCACCGAATACGGCATGCGGGATACGGCGCTGGAAGCCGAAGTTCTGCAAATCACCAACCAAAACGGATTAGGCGCGCAATTCGGCGGCAATCATTTTTGCTTTGACGTCCGCGTCATCCGCCTGCCCCGTCACGGCGCGTCTTTGCCGATTGGAATCGGCGTGTCGTGCATTGCCGACCGCAACATTTTAGCGAAAATCACGTCCAACGGCGCGTTTATCGAACGGCTGGAGGACGACCCCGTCCGCTTTTTGCCCGACATCAAAGCCGAAAAACTGCCCGATTCGGGCGTTGAAATCGACCTTGACCGCCCGATGACGGACAGCCTTGCCGATTTAAGCAAACTGAAAACGGGCGACCGCGTGTCCTTGACGGGAACGCTGATTGTCGCGCGCGACATCGCCCACGCGCGATTCAAAGCGCTGTTGGACGCGGGAAAAGAGCTGCCCGATTACTTGAAGCGTCATCCCGTTTATTATGCGGGACCCGCCAAAACGCCGCAAGGACTGCCCTGCGGTTCGTTCGGTCCGACAACGGCGGCGCGCATGGATTCCTATGTCGATTTGCTTCAAAGTCACGGCGCGTCGATGATTATGCTGGCGAAAGGCAACCGCACCAAAGCCGTGCGCGACGCGTGCCGACGGCACGGCGGTTTTTATCTGGGGACTTTGGGCGGCGCGGCGGCGTTGGTCGCATCCTGTATCAAATCGTGCAAGTGCATCGACTTCGCCGATTTGGGCATGGAAGCCGTTTATGAAATCACGGTTGAAAAGCTGCCCGCCTTTATTTTGATTGACGATAAAGGCAACGATTTTTACGCGGGGCTGAGCCGATGATTCAAAAGTATTCGATTCTGGTGGCGGGACACAGCACCAGCATATCGCTGGAGCCCGAATTTATGGCGGAACTGAAAAAAATCGCCGCGCGAAAGAATCAAACCGTCGCAGCTTTGATTACGGAAATCGACGCGCGCCGCGCCCTTGATATGAAACACGCAGGGGGATTGTCGTCCGCCCTGCGCGTTTTTGTGTTAAACAGCCTGATTAAACCAGAGCTTTAAGATCTTCGGTCGAACCGACAAAGCGTCCGTCAACGAACACCTGCGGAAAATGCGTGTAGTTCGTGTACTGGCGCAGTCCGTCAAACAAAGCGCGATCCGCCAAAACGTCAACGCTTTTGTACGCAACGCCCGCTTTTGCCAATTTTTCGGCCGCCGCTTTGGAAAAGCCGCAACGCGGTTTCGCGGGCGTGCCTTTCATAAAAACAACCAGATGACTGGCCTTGACTTCCTGCCGAATACGATTGAACACCGGATTTTCAGTCATTTTTTTCGTCCTTTGAAAGAGTGAACCGATTTTTTATCCGCGCCCGTCCTATGGGCGTTCTCTCTTTCCTGTCTTTTCAAGCGTTAATACTATACACCTTTCGGCGGTTGGAATAAACCGTTTTATGACAAAGATTCGCAAAAACGCTTAATTCGTTCGCAGGCTTTTTCCAACGCTTCGGTCGAAGTCGCATACGACAAACGGAAATACGGCGACAATCCGAACGCCACCCCCGGAACGACGGCGACGCCCTCGGCTTCCAGCAAAGCGGACGCAAAATCCGTATCGTTTTCAATCACTTTGCCGTCTGGCGTTTTTTTGCCGATGCACCCCGCCACCGACGGATACAGGTAAAAAGCCCCCTCGGGCGTGCGGCAGGACATGCCTTTGACGGCGTTCAGTTTGGCAACGAGCATATCGCGGCGCGCTTTGAACGTCGCGTTGCGTTCCGCCAAGAAATCCATCGGCGAATTCAGCGCGACGACACCCGCCGCCTGACAGAACGAAACGGCGTGCGACGTGCTTTGCGACTGAACTTTGTTCATCGCCTTAATCACTTCGACGGGACCCGCGGCATAGCCCACGCGCCAGCCCGTCATTGAAAACGATTTCGACAATCCGTTGACGGTCATCGTTCTGTCTTTCAGTTCGGGCGCGACGGCGGCGATGCTGTAAGACTTGAAACCGTCGTAAACGATGTGTTCGTAAATTTCGTCGCTGATTATCCACACGTTTTCGTGACGCGCCAAAACGTCCGCCAAAGCGCGCAGTTCTTCGCGCGAATACGCCGCGCCCGACGGATTGGAGGGCGAATTCAAAACAAACCATTTCGTTTTGGGGGTGATAGCTTTTTCAAGGTCTGCGGGCGTGATTTTGAACCCGTTTTCCTCGCGTCCCGTAACGAACACGGGCGTGCCGCCCGCCAAGCGCACCATATCGGGATAGGACACCCAGTACGGCGCGGGAATGACGACCTCGTCGCCCTCGTTGACGGTCGCAATGATCAAGTTGTACAGCGTGCCTTTGCCGCCGCAGTTGACGGTGATTTGGTCGGGCATGTAGTCCAAACCGTTTTCGCGTTTCAGCTTGTCGCAAATCGCCTGACGGAAAGCAAGCGTTCCCGCCACGGGCACATATTTCGTTTCGCCCCTGTCCAAAGCCGCTTTCGCCGCGTCGCAAATATGCTTCGGGGTCGGAAAGTCGGGTTCGCCGATACCCAAATCGACGACATCGACACCTTGCGCTTTTAATTCTTTTGCCTTAGTTGTAACGGCAAGAGTCGGTGACGGTTTGACGGCGCTTAAACGTTTTGCGATAATGCTCATAACAATCCTCCTTTGGATACGGGCGACAGCATACTTTAACACCCCCGATTCGTAAAGGATTTTTGTAAACGAAAGGCATATTTGATGACAACGCCGTTTCCGCTGTATCAGCACCCCGCATCGACCGCCCCCGCCGATTTCAGACTGGTCAGCGCGTATGAACCCGCGGGCGACCAGCCCGAAGCCATTGCAAGCTTGATTGACGGCTTGAACAAAGGCGAACGCAATCAGGTTTTGATGGGCGTTACGGGGTCTGGCAAAACGTTTACCATGGCGCAGATTATCAAGCAGATGCGCCGTCCCGCGCTCATCCTTGCCCCGAACAAGATTCTGGCGGCGCAGCTGTACGGCGAAATGAAGTCGTTTTTCCCCGACAACGCGGTCGAATACTTCGTTTCCTATTACGACTATTACCAGCCCGAAGCCTACATTCCCCGCACGGACACCTATATCGAAAAAGATTCGGCGATAAACGAACAAATCGACCGCATGCGCCACGGGGCGACACGCAACGTGCTGGAACGCCGCGACGTCGTGATTGTCGCGTCCGTGTCGTGCATTTACGGCTTGGGCAGCGTGGAATCGTATTCGTCCATGGCGTTTTCTTTGCAAACGGGCATGACCGTCGACATCCGCGACGTGGCGCGGCGGCTGACCGAATTGCAGTATCAGCGAAACGACCTCGCCTTTGCGCGCGGCATGTTCAGACTGAAAGGCGACGTTTTGGACATTTTCCCGTCCCACTACGAAGACAGGGCTTGGCGCGTCAGCTTTTTCGGCGACGAAATCGAAAGCGTTTCGGAATTCGACCCGCTGACGGGCGAAAAAAAGCTGGAGCTGAAGGAAATCACCGTCTACCCCGCCAGCCACTACGTCACGCCGCGCCCCGCCTTGTCCCAAGCGATGACGACAATCAAGCAGGAATTGAAAGACCGCCTCGCCTACTTTACGGCGAACAACAAACCGCTGGAAGCCGAACGCATCGAACAGCGCACGCGGTTCGATTTGGAAATGCTGGAAGCGACGGGACACTGCAAAGGCATTGAGAACTATTCCCGCCATTTGACGGGACGCGCCCCCGGCGAACCGCCGCCGACGCTGTTTGAATACCTGCCCAAAGACGCAATTTTGTTTGTGGACGAAAGTCACGTTTCCGTCCCGCAGCTGGGCGGCATGTACCGCGGCGACTTCAACCGCAAAAACACGCTGGCAACGTACGGCTTTCGCCTGCCCAGCTGTATCGACAACCGCCCCTTGAAGTTCGAGGAGTGGAACAAAATGCGCCCGCAGACGATTTTCGTTTCGGCAACCCCCGGAAATTGGGAGTTGGAGCAAACCCAAGGCGTATTCACCGAACAAATCATCCGTCCGACGGGCTTGCTCGACCCGATTTGCGAAGTCCGCCCCATTGCGACCCAAGTCGATGATTTGCTGGCGGAATGTCACGCCTGCGCCGAAAAGGGACAGCGCGTTCTGGTCACCACTCTGACCAAAAAAATGGCGGAGGATTTAACCGACTATCTGGCGGAAAACGGCGTCAAAGTGCGCTATATGCACTCGGACATCGACACTTTGGAGCGTATTGAAATCGTGCGCGATTTGCGCTTGGGCGTGTTTGACGTGCTGGTCGGCATCAACCTGTTAAGGGAAGGTTTGGACATTCCCGAATGTGCGCTTGTCGCCATTTTGGACGCGGACAAAGAGGGCTTTTTGCGTTCCGACCGTTCGCTGATTCAAACCATCGGCCGCGCCGCCCGCAACGCCGAGGGACGCGTGATTTTGTACGCCGACAAAATGACGGATTCGATGAAGCGCGCTTTGGGCGAAACGGCGCGCCGCCGCGAAAAGCAGGAAAAGTTCAATCTGGAACACCACATCACGCCAAAAACAATCAAACGCGACGTCGCCGATATTCTGGAAAGCCTGCGGGAAAAAGAGGGCGGAGAACTGCCGACCAAAAAAGACGAATCTGTTTTGGCGAACGACAAAAAACTGCGCGACACTTTGGCAAAACTGGAAAAGCAGATGCGCAAAGCCGCCGAAGATCTGGAATTTGAACAAGCCGCCAAACTGCGCGACGAAATCAAACGCCTGCGCGCGATGTCTTTGCAGTTTTCGGATTAATTTTCAACCCATTGATAGGTGAACGCGCATTGCGCGGGGCAATCCGAACATTTATGACCGCACGCGCAGCTGCACGCCGCGCCGTCGGGATGCAGACGCTTGATTTTTCCTTTGCGAATCCAATGTTCGACCATTTCCTCCGCCGCCGATTCAGATATGTCGAAATGAATGGAAATATCTTTCAGCGACGCCTGTTTTTGTTCCTTCACATAGTCTTTGATATCCGACAAAATCATGCCCGTTCCCCCTTGTTTCCAAAAAAGCGTAGCAAAGCGTACACCGCGATTTCCGCGGCAATCACGCCCGCAATCCAGCACAGTGAAAACGTCGTGTGACGGCTTATTGTAGCAGCTTGATAGAACAAAGTCGACAGCGCGTACGCCTGCCCCGTCGTCCACAGCACGGTAAAGCCGACCCATTTTGCGCCGAACTCTTTGCCGATTGCGCCCAAAGCCGACAGACACGGCACATACATCAGAATAAACAGCAGATACGCAAACGCCCCGATTTTTCCGTTGAAGAATTCGACCAGCCGCTCGCCCGCCGTTTCCCCGTCGCCCGTCGCCGCATACAAAGCGTCCAAAGAACCGATGACGGCTTCTTTCGCCATGACGCCCGTAAACAGTCCGACCGTCGCGGGCCAGTTTTCGTCGGTAATGCCCAAAGGACGGAACACGGGCGTTACCGCTTTGCCGACGGACGACAACACCGATTCGTCGGCGGGAACGGCGTTGCCTTTGATGTCTACGGCGTTCAAAACATTCAGCACGATGACCAGCGGCACAATCAGCACGCCCGCGCGAACGATAAAGCCGTGCAGTCTGTCCCAAGTGCTGCGCAGAATATTCTTTAAAATCGGCAGGTGATAGGGCGGAATTTCCAAAATCAACGGCACGGGTTCGCCTTTCAGCAGCGTCCTTTTCATAATCAGCCCCGTGCAAATCGCGACAACAATCCCTATCAAATACAGCAAAAACACGATGTTCGATCCGCTTTTGGCAAAAAACGCCGTCGCAAACAAAGCGTACACGGGCAGCCGCGCCCCGCAGGACATAAACGGCGTCATGGTCAGCGTCACCAAACGGTCGCGCATGCTGGACAGAATACGCGTTCCCATAACGGCGGGAACGGTGCAGCCGAACGCCACTATCATCGGCACAAAAGCCGTTCCGGGCAGGTTAAAACTGCGCAGCATTTTATCCATCACGAACGCGCCGCGCGCCATATAGCCGGAATCCTCCAGCACCGACAAAAACAGGAACAAGAATCCGATGGGCGGAATGAACGTCGCCACCGTGCTGATGCCGCGCCCCACGCCTTGGGACAGCAGGATGTTCAGCCCTTCGGGCGCATGCAGATACGTCAGCAGGTTGGAAAACCCGCCGACCAGATACGTTTCGCCGAATTCGTCAATCGGGTCGATAAGCAGCCCGCCAACGGTAATCGTCCAGACGAACATCAAATACATGACAACCAGAAACAGCGGAATTCCCGTATATTTGCCCAAAGCGACCTTGTCCAGTTTTTCGGACAGGGAACGCGACAGGCGGTCTTCGCGCTTGATGACTTTTTTTGCCAATTCGTTAATCAACCCGTAGCGCGCGTCCGCTATCAGCGTGTCGGTGTCTTCGTCGAACCGCGCGGCGTATTTGCGCACAAAGTCGGGATTCGGCGTCAGCTTCGCGTCGTTGTCGCCGTCCAGCAAATGCGCCGCCAGCCACCGCGCCGACCACCCGTTTTTATCCGCCAACGGCTGCAGTTCGGGTATCATCTCATCCAGAGCCTTTTCAATTTCGGGCGGATAGGGAATGACAAAGTTTTCGTGAATTTGAACGGTTGTTTCCGCGATTTGACGCTTCAGCTCGTTCACGCCGCGCGAACGCGAAGCCACCATCGGAATCACGGGGGACTGGAACGCGTGCGCCAAAGCCAACACGTCAACTTTGACATGCGCCGCCGCCGCCGCGTCCATCATATTCAGCACCAAAATCACGGGCAGCTTCATTTCAAACAGCTGCACCGTCATATACAGGTTGCGTTCCAAATTCGCCGCGTCCAGCACATTGACGACGCAGTCGGGCTTTTGATACAGCAGAAAATCGCGGGCGATGCGTTCATCCTGCGACGACGCGGAAATCACGCTTAAAGAATACACCCCCGGCAAATCGACGACTTCGATTTTCTGCCCGTGATATTCAAAAAATCCCGATTTGCGTTCGACGGTTACCCCCGGCCAGTTGCCGACATATTGATGCGCGCCCGTCAGCGCGTTGAAAATGGTTGTTTTCCCGCAGTTCGGGTTTCCGATTAAAGCGACCGTTTTTGTCATGACTTTACCACAATGATGCCCGCGGCTTCCGCCCGACGCAAAGAAATCGAGTACCCGCGGATTGAAATTTCCAAAGGATCGCCCAAAGGCGCGACCCGCAGCACCTTGAACGCCGTCCCCGGCGTCAGTCCCATCGCCAGCAGTTTTTTGCGGTACATCGGACTTTGCCCTTTTTCAAAAGCGTCGATAATCCCGCAATCCCCCGCTTTCAGCGCGGTAAAGTTCACTTTTTCGCTTGCCGTATCCATAAAAGTTTTCCTCATCAAACTTTTTCACGTCAGAAAAGTATCATACCTTATATAGAAAGGAAAGACATATTTTGCACCCCTCAAAAAAGGGTATCGTTTTTAAACTTTCGGCATTATACTGGTCGGGTGTTTTTTTTAACGGGGACAAAATGCTTATTGAACTGGCGCATTACACTTTGCTTTTCGCAACCGCGGTTTTGGGATTGCAAACCGCTCTTCTGATGCCGACTTTGTGGTCGAAAGGCGCGGCGGTCGCCATCAAGCTGGGATTCCGCGGATTGGTGTTCGGCGTATGCCTGCTGCTGGCTTCGCTGGCCGTTTTGGCGGCGGGCTATGTCATGCGCGATTTTTCGATAGCGGTTGTTTTTGAAAACTTTTCGTCCCGAACGCCTGCGGCTCAGCTGCTGCCCGCCGTTCTGGCATCGCGCGAAGGGTACTTTTTTATATTTTTGGCAGTGCTCGGAATTTGCGCTTTGCTGAACTTTTCAAAAACGGATTTGCCGACGTATCAGGAGCGCGGGCGGTATCTGTTCGCTTGCGGCGGAATATTGTTTTTAATGACGGTTTTGATGATTACGACCGCAAACCCGTTCATCCGCATTGAAAATCCGCCATTGGAAGGATTGGGACTGAACGCCGACGCGCAAAGCGTCCCTTATGCTTTAAAACGGCTGTTTTTGTTTTTTGCGTTCGGCGTTTCGACAGCGGGCTGGGTCAAATCCGTATGCATGGCCTCTAAAGCGCGCCCGTTTGTCGCCCCGCAAATCCGCACAACGCAAACCGTGCTGATGCTGATGCTGGCGGCCGGCGGGCTGGAACTCGCCAACCGTTTGGTTTCAGCGGACAAAGCGGGATTTTTCGGCTGGCAGCCCGCAGTATCGCTGGAAACGGCGGCCGCCGTTTTGGCGGCGGGACAGCTGTTGATGCTTTATTTTGTCAAACTGTCCGCCGTGTTTACCCGTTGGGTCATCGCGTTCGGCGTTGCGGTGGCGGGATTTCTGGCCGCCGACTTTTTTGCCGCCGAATACCGTTTGTTCGCCATGAACGGGACCGACGTTTATTTTCCAAACCCCGTTACGGCGGCATGCGCCTTGTTCGGATTCATCAGCCTTTTGCTGTTCTTTTCGGCGTCTTTGTCGGGTAAAGCCGAAAAGGATGCCGGCTTTTCCCTGTTTTCACGGGAAAGCTTCGTCGGACTGGCGGCGGCGGCCTGCCTGTCCGCGGGATTGAGCATCGGACTAATCGCCCTGCTGCCCGCGCTGTTTATGTTCGTTCCCGATTTGCCTTTACGCTTGCTGCCCGATTTGCTGCGCAGGATTTTTACCGTTCATTTGCTTTTGTTTTCCGTTTTTGTCGGCATCGCCTTTTTGCGGAAATCCGTTCAAAAAGGCTGGACTTTGCCGTCACGGGCGGGATTTTTGACGTTTTGGGGAATTGTCGGCATTGTTGCGCTGAGTCTGCCCCCCGAAAAGCGCGTAATTGCCGCCTGCTGCATGCCCGCTTTGATTTTGTTGCGCACCGCTTTGAAAACGTTTCGTTTTCACAAAATGTCAAGCTTTGCCGAAGCATGGACGGCGGTCAAAAAAACGCCGCTGTTTTACTGCGGTCTGACCGTCTGCGCCGTTGGCTTTCTGGTGCTGTCGGCCGCGTTTTCAGCGTCTGTTCTGTTTGCGCGCGAAACAGAAAACACGGTTGCGCTGCAATCTGAAATCCGGCTGGAACACATTGTTTTGCATGTTGAAAAACTGGCCGAAAAGACACAGGACGCCCCTGCCGATTATCGAATTTTAACCATGCCGAAAACCGGATACGCCCGCCCGCTTTACGACGCGGTCAAATCCCCGATGACCGTTATTCATTCCGATTTTCCGACCGTTTCACTGATTAAAATCGCCCAAAACGGAGAAACGCTGGCCGTACAAACAATGACTTGTCCGGCATTGCGGCTGATATGGGACGCGCTGATGCTGATGATTGCCGGATTGGGAATTATGACGTGGTGCTGGAAGCGTGAACAATGAAAATTTACGGCTTTGCGGTTTTATTGCTTCTGTCGTTGCTTCTGTCGAATTTTCTGAATCTGGTTCGGTTGGATTTCAGCACGGAAGCTTCCGTCATTCCCCGCGCTTTGGACATTCCGCAGATACGGATGCCGCTGTACGGCAGAGCCGGCGATTTAATCCTGCCGAACCGCCCCGTAATGATTGTGTTTTTCGGATCGTGGTGCAAACCTTGCCGACTGGAATTGTCGATTTTGGCAAAACTGGCGAAACGCAAAGACATTCCCTTTGTCGGCATCGCCGTCCGCGATACAGCGCAACAGCTGGACGGCCTGTTTCAAAAAATTGAAAATCCGTTTGACGCCATCGCCTTGGATGACAAGGCGGAATGGACCAAAAGTTTGAACGCTTGGCGTGTTCCAAGCCTGTTTTTGACCGACGGCAAAGGAACGACCGCCTATGAAATCGGCGGCGTTTTGACCGAAGAATTTTATTTGCAAACCCTTTTGCCTTTGATACGGGAGCTTCAAAATGAAATACGTCCTTAGTTTTCTGTTGGCGGCTGTATCGGCCGCCCTGCCCGTCCGAGCCGACGATTTCGCGTCCGTGGAAACGGAAGCGCAGGAAATCGCGGAAAGAATCCGCTGTCTGGTCTGTTCCGAGGAAAACATCGAATCGGCTTCCGACGAAACGGCAAAAGATTTGCGATTTTTCATCCGCCGCCATTTGAACGACGGCAAACCGCAGGATCTGGTCGTCAATTTGGTGCTGGCGCAGTACGGCGATATGGTAACGTTGGAAGAAACGCCGCCCGATTCCACCGACGAAAACGAAAAAAGACTGGCGGAACTGTGCGCTTTGCTCAGTTTCGGCGCCATGGCTTTTTACATTTTCCGCCGCAACCGTCTGTTTAAAAAATCGGAGGACAAGCAATGACCGTCTTTTTAATTGCCGTTTTATTGTTGACCATCGGCGCGCTCAGCCTGTTCATTTTCCCGATTTTGCCGTTCCGCCGTGAAAAAAGCTCCCTTGTTTTCGCAAAACGCGGCTATATCGTTTTCGTGTTTTTGATTTTCGCCGTTTTGGTTCCCGTGCTGTATACCCGCTTCGGAACACCCGTCATGCGCGATTACCCTTTGATTGCCCGCGATACACTGGAAGCCGAAAAAGCCCCCTCCGATATGGCGCAAGTTCGCCGTTTGGAACGCTATTTGGACGCACACCCCGATGACGGCGCGGTGTGGGAACAGCTGGGGGCGGCTTATCGCGACGCCGCTTTGTACGACCAAGCCGCAACCGCTTTCCGCAACGCGATTGAATGGGGAATTCCCGAAGACATCACCAACTGGCACGCTTTGGCCGAAACGCTGATTCGCGCGCATAACGGCCGTATTTTGGGCGAAGCGCAAAAAGCGTTGGAAAACGTCCTGCGTTACCGCCCCGACGACCCGAAAGCCATTTATTTTCTGGGGTTGGCGCGTCTGCAAAACAAAGAGCCGCAAAAGGCGCTGGCGCTTTGGCGGCACTTGGAACAAATTTTGTCGGCGGAAGACCCGTGGTTGGGCGTCATTCAAGAACGCATCCAAGAACTGGGACGGGACGCGAAAATCAATCCCGCATCGGTTAAACCGAAAGATCCCGTCCCCGTTGCGCGTTAAATCCCCGGCGCCGTCGGCAACGGCGGGTTGACCGTGTTTTCTTGACGCAAAATCGCGGCGGTTTCTTTCAGACGGACTTCATCGCCGCCCTGCATGATAATCGTCGCGGCCGCCAAACGGATACCACATTCCTGCGTTTCGGAAATAACGCCCGTCGCGCCCAATTTGGTCAATTCCATCCAGCGCGTATCGTCGTTGCAGCGAATGAACACGGGAATGTTCTGATTGATTTCGCGCACCGCCTTCAACACGCGAATCGCCGTCGGCAAACCGCTGATGCAAATCAAAACGGATTTGGCTTTGTTGATGTTCGCGACATTCAGAATTTTTTCGTTCGCGGCGCTGCCGAACAGGCAGGGACGGCCGTTCTTTTTAGCGCGTTCAATATGCTGAACATCCGTATCGATGATGAACAAAGGAACATCGTTGCGCGCCAGCAAACGGGCGGCGGCCTGGCCGACGCGGCCGTAGCCGATGACCAGAACGTGGTCTTCCATTTCCTCTTCCTCGCGATCGTCGGACACGCTGGAAGCCGCGTCTTTCGCCGCCGTCAGCGCGCTTTGACGCTTGTCAATCTGTTTCAGCACAAAGTTGCTGACAAACGGCGTCAACGCCATGGACAGCGCGACGACAACCTGCAGCTGGGTCGAAGTGGTCGGGCTTAAAATCTTGTACGACTGCGCCGCCAAGTTGAAAATAACGAACCCGAATTCGCCCGCTTGACATAGGAAAATAGCCGATGTCGCCGATCCGACTTTGGACACGCCCAGTCTGTTTTCCAAAAAGAAGATGACGCCGAATTTGACGCTCATAACCAAAGCGGTCAGCAGCAAAATCTGCGGAATGTGCGAAAACGCGTACTGCACGTCAATCATCATGCCGACCGACAGGAAGAAAATGCCCAACAGCAAAGAACTGAACGATTCGACTTCCGCTTCGACTTCGTGGCCGAAATCGGTTTCCGCAATCAGCATGCCGCCGATGAACGCGCCCAAAGAAACGGACAATCCCGCCATATTGGTCGCCCATGCGGTTGCCAGAAAGACCAAGAAAATCAACGACGTGAACGCTTCATGGTTTTTGGTGCTGGCGACAAAGCGGAACAACGGCTTCATCACCATGCGGCCGATAAGGATAATCAGCGTAATCGCACCGATGGCGCGCAGGAAAGACTGGGACAAATCGTCGAAAACGGACGCACCCGAATTCGCCGCCATGCGGGGCAGCAACACCATGGTCGGGATGACCGCCAAATCCTGCAGCAGCAAAATACCGACCGTCGCACGTCCCGCGGGGGTGTGCATTTCGCCGCGCCCCTGCATCAAGCGCAACGCAACCGCCGTTGACGACATGGCCAAAGCAACCCCGATGATGATGGCTTCGTTAACGTTTTTATGCAGCGCGTACGCCGCCGCTCCGAAAATGAGCGCCGAAATCGCCATTTGCGCCGCACCGTAGCCGAAAATGTATTCGCGCATCGCCTTAAAGCGGTGGAACGACAAATCCAGACCGATTGAAAACATTAAAAACAGTAGCCCCAGTTCGCCGACGTTGTCCGCGACCTTCATATCCTTGATAACGCCCAAGCCATGCGGCCCCAAAATCACGCCAGCGGCGATGAACGCCAGCAGCGGATTGACTTTGAAACGATAAAAAATGGGGATGAAGATGACAACAGCCGCCAAAAAAGCGATTAATTCCCAGATTTGATCTCCGGTCATGGCACAGGCTCCCAAAAAAAATCAAGTTATTTCGTAACCAAATTTATATAACTTTTTCAGTCGAATTTCACTTAAAATATTGCGGTTCGAGCGATTTTTTTGAATTGAATTGACGGGCGGGTCCGGATTTGGCATTATAGAGGCTACGCATACAGTTTCATCGGAGGATTATCCATGACAAAATCCGAATTGATCGCCCGCATTGCAGAGCTGAATCCGCACTTGTATCAAAGCGATGCGGAAAAAATCGTTTCAACCGTCTTTGACGAAATCAGCGCGGCGCTGGCAAACGGCAATCGCGTCGAACTGCGCGGTTTCGGCGTGTTTTCCGTCCGCAGCCGCAACGCCCGCGCGGGCAGAAACCCCCGCACCGGCGAACAGGTCAGCGTCGAAGCCAAAAACGTCCCGTTTTTCAAAGCGGGTAAAAAGCTGAAAGATTTGCTGAACGCGGACGACGAAAAATGAAAATCATCCAGTTTGTTTTCGGTTGCATTGTTTTGTTTCTGACCGTATCGTTCGCCGTGTCGAACAAACAGCCGTACGCGCTGACTTTATGGCCGTTTCCGTTTGAAATCACTTTGCCCGTCGGCTTCATCGTTTTGTTTTTCGCGCTTCTGTTCTTTATTTTCGGCGGCATATACACATGGATTCAGACGATTCCCGTACGCAACGAACGTTGGCGGCAAACAAAAAAAATCCGTGAGCTGACGCTGAAAATCGACGAACTGAAAAAAGATGATTCAATCGTTTGATTTTTTTTCTTATCCGTTATAGATTGATGTCCCGTGATTAACTGAAAGGGTGTCATTATGAATTGGTTGACAAATTACGTTCGCCCGAAATTGCAGGGGTTGGTCGGCGCAAAGGAAATCCCCGACAATTTGTGGGAAAAATGCCCGAATTGCGGCGCGATGATTTACCACCGCGAACTGGAACAGAACAGTTTTATTTGCAACCAGTGCAACCACCACATGCGGATTACGCCCAAACAGCGGCTGGAAATGCTGTTCGACGACGGGCAATACAGCGAAATCGAACTGCCGCAGACCAAGGACGATCCTTTGGAATTTTCGGATTTGAAGGATTACGCCGACAGATTGAAAGACGCCCGTAAAAAAACGCAGCGGCGCGACGCGATTGTTGTCGCTTCGGGCACGATGGACGGACAGCCCGTCGTCATCGGCGCGTTCGATTTCGCATTTATGGGCGGGTCCATGGGAACGGCGGTCGGCGAAGCGATTATCGCGGCGGTCGAACTGGCGATTTTGCAGGACGCGTCTTTGATTTTGGTTCCCGCTTCGGGCGGCGCGCGCATGCAGGAAGGCATTCTGTCTTTGATGCAAATGGCCAGAACGACTTTGGCGATTCGCAAACTCAAGGAAAAAGGTCTGCCCTACTTTGTTTTGTTCACCGATCCGACGACAGGCGGCGTTACGGCGTCGTTTGCGATGCTGGGCGACATTGCGGTTTCCGAACCCGGCGCGCTTATCGGATTTGCAGGCGCGCGCGTCATTGAACAAACCATTCGCGCCCAGTTGCCCAAAGGTTTCCAACGCGCCGAATACCTGCGCGAACACGGCATGGTGGATATGGTCGTCGACAGACGCCAATTGCGTCCGACGTTCATCCGGCTGATAAACATGCTGCGCAGTCCGCGCCCCGCCGTTGAACCCGTTCCTTTTACACGCAAAAACTGACAGGTGTTTTCAATGAATTCAAAACCGTTGGCAGGGATTAAGGTCATTGACATGACCCACGTCCTGACAGGTCCGTATTGCACGCAGATGCTGGTAAACTTGGGCGCGGAAGTCATTAAAATCGAAGCCCCCGGTTCGGGCGACCATTCGCGCCGTTTTGCGCCGTTCTACAACGGCAAAAGCCTATATTTCGAGATGATTAACGGCGGAAAGAAAAGCGTCGTTTTGAACCTCAAAGACGCGGGCGATTTGGACGTTTTGAAACAGCTGATTGCCAAAGCCGACATTCTGGTCGAAAACTTCCGCCCCGGCGTAATGGCGAAATTCGGATTGGGCTACGAAGCCCTGCACAAAGAATTCCCGCGTTTGATTTACGCGTCGATTTCGGGATTCGGCCAGACGGGCCCCGACGCGTTAAAGCCCGCTTACGATATTTTGGCGCAGGCGCGCGGCGGGATTATGAGCTTGACGGGACAGCCCGACGGCGATCCGACTTTGGTCGGCGTGTCCTTGACGGATTTGCTGGGCGGAATCTTTATGGCGCAAGCGATTTCGACCGCTCTGTATCAGCGTGAAAAAACAGGCGAAGGCCAGTTGCTGGACGTCGCTCTGCTGGATTGCGAAATCGCGATGCTGGAATGTTCGATGATGCGCTATCAAGCCACCAAGCAAGCCCCAAAACGCGTTGGCAACCGCCATCCCAGCGAAGCTCCGTTCCAAGAATTCCGTTCCGCCGACCGTCCGTTTGTAATTGCGGCGATTGCGGGGGATGAAATGTTCGTGCGCCTGTGCGCCGCCATCGGCACGCCCGAATTGGCGCAAGACCCGCGTTTTTCAACGACCGAAGCCCGTCATGATTATGTGGACGAGCTGGGTGTCGAATTGCAGAAAATCTTTATTCAAAAACCGGCCGCCGAATGGATAAAGCTGTTGGAATCGGCCTCCATTCCCGTCGCATTGGTGCAGAATTTGGAGGAAGTCGCGCACGACCCGCAGGTTTTGGCGCGCGATATGCTGATAGATTCCGCCGACCCCGCTTTGTCTGGCGTTCAATTCATGGGACTGCCGATTAAAATGTCGAGCTTTTCCGATGAAAAGCCCGTCCATCAAAAAGCCCCTCTGCTGGGCGAACACACCGAATCCGTTTTAAAGGAATGGGGTGTCAAAAAGGGGTGATTCACACCCCTTTCAGCAGTTCCGTCAACGCCCGCGCGGCAATGTCGCACGCTTTGGGCGCGTTGGTTTCAAAATCGCCGAAATTATGTTCCCTGCTGTCCGAAATCGCGCGGATGATTGTTGCGGGAATGTCGTTCATCGTTGCGATTTGCATAACGGGCGCGCTTTCCATGTCAATGCAGACGGCGTTGAACTTTTCTTCCAGAAAATCCTTGTCGGCTTCTTCCGCAAAGCGGTCAAGCGTTGCCAAAGTGCCGCGGCAGCATGAAGCGTCAAGCCTGTCGGGGATGAAACCGTCGGCGCAAAAAGCGGGGTTGCCGTCAAACAAAGGCTTGGCGGAATCGACAACATCCGTCGGGCAGTACGAAGTTCCGAAACAGACGTCCCCGTGAACGACCTTGTCGGGAACGACGATGTCGAAAACATTCAAATCCCGTGAAATCGCGCCCGCCACGCCGCAAACGAAAATATGTTCCGGAGCGTATGTCATAATGACTTTTTGCGTTTTGGCAGCCGCAAACGTTTTTCCCACGCCGCAGCGCGCCAAAATCACATCGCACGAATCCAAAGCGAAACGTTTTTCCTCGAATCCGTAATCCAGCGTTTCCCCCAAACGGCCGAAAGCTTTTTCAACGGCATTGTATTCCATGGGCATGGGGCATAAAACGGCAACGATTTTTTTCATGGCTTTTTCCTGTGTGGTTCAAGTGGATGCTTGTTTTGTTTACCCCGTTTGTGATAAAAATAAAAGAAAAAGTTACCAAAGGGGGACTTTCATGAACAAATGGCAACGCAGGTTCTTCGATTTGGCGCGGCTGGTCGCAACGTGGTCGAAAGATCCGTCTTCGCAGGTCGGCGCCGTCATCGTTGACGACAAAAAACGGATTGTGTCCGTCGGCTTCAACGGCTTGCCCATGGGGGTCGAGGACACCGCCGAACGGCTGAACACGCGCGAATTGAAATACGAACTGATCGTCCATGCGGAAGCCAATGCCATTTTGACCGCGCCGAAATCCGTCAGCGGATGCACGATTTACGTCTATCCTTACCTGCCCTGCTCCCGATGCGCGGGCGCGATTATCCAATCCGGAATCAAACGCGTCGTGGTGGAGGACCGCCCCATTCCCGACCGCTGGCTTGAAAATTTCACTTTGGCCAAAACCATTTTGACGGAAGCGGGCGTCGAAGTGCAAATCATTCCGCCCGACAAGGACGAAAAACAATGAATGACACGCCTCCCCGCTGGGACTTGTCCCCGCTGTACGGTTCAATCGACGATCCGCAAATCGGCAAGGATTTGAAAGCCTTGTCCATGCAGGCGCATCGTTTTGCCCTGCGCGGACAGGGTAAAATCACCGCTATGCCGCCCGCGGATTTCGGAAAAATGATTGCGGACTACGACAAGCTGATTGCCAAAACGGACAAGCTCAACGCCTTTGCGGAAATGACGTATACGGCAGACAGAAGCGATAAACGCAACACCGTCTTTTATGAAAAAACGCAAACGCGAACGAACGCCGTTCTGAAAAAGACCGCCTTTTTTGAAGCCGAAATCGCCGATTTGTCCGATGAAGCCCTTAACCGTTTGATGACAGACAAAACGGTGCGAAAATACGGCTTTTGGATTGAGCAAGTGCGCGCGGACAAATCCGATTTGGACGCCGATACGCTGGCGCGGCTGGAAAAAAACGCCGCAAAGACAGAAAAAGCCCTGCTGTTGTACGATAAAACCCAGAACGAAATCGACTTCACGCTTGACGGCAAAAAAACAACGTCGAACGATTTGTATGCCTTGGCGTATTCCGCCGACGAAACAGAACGGTACAAAGCGGGTCTGGCGATGAACGACGGCTACAAAAGCAAAGCCGGCATTTTCGCTTCGGTTGTCAACACCGTTGCCAAAAACAAAGCGTTTTCCGATGAAAAACAGGGCTTTCATTCGCCTGTCGAGGCGCGCAACAAATCGAACCGGATTGACGACGCCGTCGTTTCGGCTCTGGTGTCTTCCGTTGACGAAGCAACGCCCGCGGTCGCGCACCGCTATTATGCGTTAAAAGCAAAGTGGGCGGGACGCGACAAAATCGGCTATTGGGACAGAAACGCACCCGTCAACGGTATCAAACCGCGCCGCTACACTTTTGACGAAGCCAAAGACATCGTGCTGTCAGCCTATGATTCATTTGACAAAGAAATGGGCGACATCGCGCGCGGCTTCTTTGACGAAAAGCGTATTGACGCCGAACCCCGCCCGAACAAAGAACCGGGGGAATACGCCATGCCGATTGTCAACGGCAAACCGTATATCAAAATGAACTTCGGCGGCACGACGAACGACGTGCTGGCGCTTGCCCACGAATTGGGACACGGCATCCACTACGAACTGGCAAAAAAGCAAGGTTCGCTTGGAATGCAAATGCCAATAACGACAGAGGAAACAGCCTCGATTTTCGGGGAAATGCTGACGTTCGACACTTTGTTGAAACGTGAAAAAGACCCGAAACAGCGTTTCGCTTTGCTGTCCGACAAAATGAACCGCGCCATGTTGACAACGTTCCGCCAAATCGCCCTGCACCATTACGAGGAAGACATTCATACAACCGTTCGGGAAAAAGGTGCGATTTCCGTTCCCGAAATCAACAACGCTTGGACGACCGCACAGCAAAAAATGACGGGGCCCGCCGTAATTAACGACGAACGGTCGTCGTCGTGCTGGGCGGATGTGCCGCATTTGCTGAAAACGCCGTTTTATGTGTACGGCTACGCTTACGGGGAATGTATGACTTCGTCGCTGTATCAGGTGTACAAAGACGGCAAAATCGCGGACTTTCCCAAAAAATACAAAGAAATGCTTGCCAAGGGCGCAACCGAACGCCCCGATAAGCTGTTAAAACCGTTCGGTTTGGATGTGTCCAAGCCCGATTTTTGGAAACAGGGATTGAGCATGATGAAAGGCTATGTCGACAAACTGGAACAGCTGACACCCGCCATAATGCAAACAAAAACAGCCGCTTTGCTGAAACAATCCAAAACGGCGGGCAGATAAACGAAAGGCTCGGATTTCTCCGAGCCTTTTTGTTTTAGTAATCTTTTTCGGCGTTTGACGTTTTTGTAACCATTGAAAATGCTTCCGCAACCGCGTCTTCTTTCAGCGTCAGTTTGAAATCCTCGCCGAAAGCCGCCAGAACCGTATTGGCGCGTTCCTCGGCCGCTTCTTTCGTCAGCAGCTTGCGCGTTTTTTCAACACCCAGCAAATCCGTTTCGGGATTGACGGGAACGGCCTTGACCGATTTTGCAACAACATACTTGCCGTCGGCGGGCGTTGAAGACACCGCCCCGACAGGCTGAGTAAACAGCGCATAGCGGATGATTTGCGGCACTTTATCGTCGAAACGGCCGACTTCGGACCTTTGTTCGTACGAAACGTTTTTCGTTTTGGCGACCGACGCGGCCGCTTCGCCTTTTTCCAAACGTTCCTTGACGGATTGAGCCAGCTTGCGCGCTTCGGCCTTCTGCGCGTCCGCCGTCCAAGCGGCGACCACTTCGGCTTTGGCGGCATCAAGACTTTTCACCGCGGGTTCGATAACGGCGTCAACACGCACGACATAGTACGCGTCGCCTTCTTCTATCATCGGGGAAACCTGCCCCTTGTCGCTCATAAACGCAACGGCCAGAACGTTTTTGGGCAAATCGACCGTTTTTCCGTTTTCCCCCGTCCCCGTCGAATCGACATGAACGATTTTTTTAACCGTCAAGCCTTCGGAAACGGCAACGTCTTCCAGTGATTCGCCCGCGCCCAAACGGTCGTCCAAAGCAACCGCGCGTTCCGTCATCGTGTCGAACGCCAAAGCGGCTTTCATCTTGGATTCCAGTTCATTTTTGACATCGGCGAAAGACTTTTCGATTTTTGGCGTAATTTTGTTCACGCGCAAAATCTGCCAGCCGAACGACGTCTGAACAGGTCCGACGATTTCACCTTTTTTGGCGGCAAAAACCGCGTCCGACCAGTCGCCCGTCGCAGTGGACGGCGTGATGTCGCCCAGATGCGTCTGTTCGGGCGTCTGCTTGGCGACGTCTTTGGCCACTTGTTCAAAGGATTTTCCCGCCTTCAAAGCTTTTTCGGCCTCTTTGGCCTCGTCTTCGGACACAAACAGCATTTGGTCGACGTCGCGGATTTCTTCGATTGTATAGGCGGCTTTGTTTTCCGCAAAAGCTTCCCGCAGCTCTTCGTCCGTGATTTTGATTTTTGCCGCCACGTCGTCAACCGTCAGCGCCATAACGGAAACCGAGCGGTATTCGGGGGCGATTAAATCGTCAGTCATGCCCTCGTAAGTCGACTGCAATTCGTCGGCGGTCGGCCGTTTGGCGATTTCAATCTCTTTCGGGTCAACGGTAAACATATCGACGACACGCTTGTCACCGTACAAGCGGTACATCATCTTCGCGGTGTCTTTCGGCACGATGACGGACGCTTTGACCGCATCCAGCAGCTGTTCCGATTTCATCTGCAGGAACATTTCGGAAATGAATTGATTTTCCGTTTTGCCCGTATTCTGCAGATATTCCTTAAAGACCGCCATGTTGAATTCGCCGTCGTATCCCGAAAAAGCCGCCATGTTGCGCACGGTTTCGCGCACGTCGTCCTCGGACACCGTCAAGCGCATGGTGTCGACGACGCGTTCCAGCACGGCGCGCGAAACCAGTTCGTTCAGCGTGCGCATCGGCAATCCGCTTTTATTGGCGTCGGCCTGCGAAAATTCGCCGTTCGACAACCGGCGCAGCATTTCGACGCTGCGGTTGTATTCGTTCAAAAAGTCTTGAATGGTCAGCGATTTTCCCTTCAACGTCGCCACGGGGCGGTTGCGGATGCGCATTTCGCTCATCCCTTGGATGCCGAACAAAGACATAAAGCTCAGCGCCGTCAGAATCAAAATGCCTTTGACCAGCCAGCTGTCTTTTTTATCACGGAAAAATTTTAACATCAGTTTATCCTTTAACGGTATAAAGTTACGCCGATAATAAAGTCTGCGCGGGATAATGGCAACAGCCTTTTTATATAAAAAGACGCTTTGAACGCATTTTAATGCTTTTTTAAACGCGCGGCTTGTGATACATCTAAAAGCAAATTTACGTTTTAACTTGAATGGAGTATTCATCAATGAACAGACGTCCTTTAGTCGCCGGCAACTGGAAAATGAACGAACTGCGTGCCGAAGGAATCGCTTTGGCAACGGGAATCGCCGATTTTTACGCGGGTCTGACCGCGCCGAAATGCGACGTTTTGGTTTGCCCGCCCGCTTTGTGGGTCGCGGGCGTCGCCGATGCCGTCAAAGGTAAAATCGCCGTCGGCGCTCAGGATGCGCACGCCGCCGAATCGGGCGCGCATACGGGCGACATCAGCGTTCCGATGATTAAGGACGCGGGCGCGACCTACGTCATCGTCGGCCATTCCGAACGCCGCACCGACCACCATGAAACGGACGCGGACGTCAAAGCCAAAGCCGCCGCCGTCATCAAACACGGCTTGACCGCCGTCATCTGCATCGGCGAAACCGAAGCGCAGCGCGACGCCGGCAAAACAATCGACGTCTGCCGTTCGCAGATTCAAGGCTCCGTCCCCGAAGAAGCGACCGCCGAAAACGTCGTCATCGCTTACGAACCCGTTTGGGCAATCGGCACGGGACGCACGCCGACGGCGCAGGATGTCGAAGACGTTCACGCCGCCATCCGCGCCGAAGTCGCCGCCAAATTGGGTAAAGAAGCGGCCAACGGCATGCGCCTGCTGTACGGCGGTTCGGTCAAACCCGCCAACGCCAAGGAATTGATGGCTCTGCCCGACGTGGACGGTGCTTTGGTCGGCGGCGCCAGCTTGAAAGTCGCCGATTTCCGCGCGATTATCGAAGCCTGCCTGTAATCCCTTGCAACAAAGGAATTGATATGCATACGTTTATTTTGGTCATTCACGTTATTTTGGCGATTTGCTTGGTTTGCGTCATTCTGATGCAGCGTTCCGAAGGCGGCGCGCTGGGTGGATTGGGCGGCAACAGCATGAGCAGTTTCATGACCGGCCGTTCCGTCGGCAACTTTTTGACGCGCACGACGGCGATTTTGGCGACCTGCTTTATGATTACCAGTCTGACTCTGGCGATTATGAGCAAAAGCCAGGCCGCGAAAACGCAGGAATCCTTTATGGCGAAACCCGTTGCGGCGCAAACCGAACAGGCGCCCGCCGTTCCGACGGTTCCCGTTTCCAAATAACGACTTTTTTGAAAAAGACAGCTTTTCGGCTGTCTTTTTTTTTGCTTTTTTTTATACAAGGAGTTCCCCTTATGCAAAACCGTTACATCACCGTCGGCAGCGTCAAATTCGGCAACGACTTGCCGTTCGTCCTCATCGGCGGTCCCTGCCAGCTGGAAAGCAAAGAGCACGCTGTCGGACTGTGCGGCAAAATCGTCGAAATCACCAAAGAGCTGGGCATCCCCTATGTGTTCAAAGCGTCGTTCGACAAAGCCAACCGCACGTCAATCAACGGCGCGCGCGGCATCGGATTGGAAAAAGCGCTGGATGTGTTCGCCGAAATCAAAAAAATCTACGGCGTTCCCGTCATCACGGACGTGCATGAACCGTATCAATGCGCGGCAGTCGCAACAGTCGTCGACATGCTTCAAATTCCCGCTTTTCTGTGCCGCCAAACCGATTTGGTCGTCGCCGCGGCAAAAACAGGCAAAGCCGTCAACATCAAAAAAGGGCAGTTCCTTGCCCCGTGGGACATGAAAAACGTTGTCGGCAAAGCCGATCAAGCGGGCAATCCCAACGTTTTGGTCACCGAACGCGGCGCGTCGTTCGGCTACAATACTTTGGTCGTGGATATGCGCAGTCTTCCGATTATGGCGCAACAGACAGGTTGCCCCGTCGTCTTTGATGCGACACACTCGGTACAGCAGCCGGGCGGCAACGGCACGTCGACGGGCGGACAGCACGAATTCGCCCCCGTTCTGGCGCGCGCCGCCGTCGCGGTCGGCGTGGCGGGCGTGTTCATCGAAACACACGAAGATCCCTCCAAATCCCCCAGCGACGGACCGAATATGATTCCTTTGGCGGATTTGAAAGGCGTCTTGACCGACTTGCTCGCCATTGACCGCTTGATGAAAAAGTATTGATTGGAAAGGAAAACTCATGTCCGACATTATTGACATTCACGCACGCGAAATTCTGGATTCCCGCGGCACGCCGACCGTAGAAGTCGACGTTGTGCTGGATTCGGGCGCATTCGGACGCGCCGCCGTTCCGTCGGGGGCGTCCACGGGCGCGCACGAAGCCGTCGAATTGCGCGATGGGGAAGCCGACCGCTACAACGGCAAAGGCGTCTTGAAAGCAGTTGATGCCGTCAACGACACGATTGCGGACGAAATCTGCGGCTACGATGCGTTCGACCAAATCGAAATCGACCATGCGATGATTGACATGGACGGCACGCCGAACAAAGGCAACTTGGGCGCAAACGCGATTTTGGGCGTGTCGCTGGCCGTCGCCAAAGCCGCCGCCGAAGAAGCGGGCGAACCGCTTTACCGCTATATCGGCGGGGTCAACGCGCACGTTTTGCCCGTGCCGATGATGAACATCCTGAACGGCGGAAAGCACGCGGACAACCCCGTTGACATTCAAGAATTTATGATTATGCCCGTGTCCGCTCCGTCGATTGCCGAAGCCGTCCGCATGGGTTCGGAAGTGTTCCACGCGTTGAAATCCGACTTGAAGCAGGCGGGACTGAACACGAACGTCGGCGACGAAGGCGGATTCGCCCCCGCGGTCAAAAGCGCGGATGAAGCATTGGGCTTTATTATGAAAGCGATTGAAAACGCGGGCTACAAAGCGGGCGAAGACATCGTTCTGGCTTTGGACGCCGCCAGCAGCGAATTCTATCATGACGGCAAGTATGTTTTGGCGGGCGAAGGCAAAACCTTTGATGCGGCAGGCATTGTCGATTATTACAAAAAACTGGTCGAAACTTACCCGATTATGTCGATTGAAGACGGCTGCGCCGAGGACGACTTTGCGGGCTGGAAGCTTTTGACCGATACTTTAGGCAAAAAAATCCAGCTGGTCGGCGACGATTTGTTTGTAACGAACACCGCGCGCCTGCGCGACGGCATTGACAAAGGCATTGCCAATTCCATTTTGGTCAAGGTCAATCAAATCGGCACGCTGACGGAAACGCTGAACGCCGTCGATATGGCGCACCGCGCGGGATACACCGCTATTCTGTCGCACCGTTCGGGCGAAACCGAAGATTCGACGATTGCCGATTTGGCGGTTGCGACGGGCTGCGGCCAAATCAAAACAGGCTCTTTGTCGCGCTCCGACCGCTTGGCGAAATACAACCAGCTGATGCGTATCGAAGAAGAACTGGGTGATTCTGCCGCCTATGCGGGAACAGGGATTTTCCGCCGCTTCCGTTAAGCTTTGGACACATTTTTTAATACAAAAGGGGAGACTATCCATAGGCTTCCCTTTTATTTTGGCTTTTACGCTTGACAATATTTTTGTTTTTAGACAAAATAGAAGCAACTTCAACTGCTTTTGCGGTGATTTATGTCAAATGAGAAAAATTGTCAAATAACACTGTATCTGGATACTCCCAAACTGTTTTTGCGTCCCGGATTGGACAAAGAGTACGGCAGTTTGATTGACGGCGGAATTAAGGATTCCACTTGGCTGACCGGCCACGCTTTCATCGGTCTGACCGATGAAAAGGGAAAAGAACAAAAATGGGGTTTCGGCCCTGTCGGATTCGACGACGATTTGATTAAATACACAACAGGCTGTCCGTCATATTTCAAGGACGAATCCGGCACACACTACAACGAAGCCGTCGTTTATCCCGTTACGCGCCAACAATACGACGCCGCAGCGAAAAAAGTCGAAGAACTGAAAAAGAATCACGGCGAATACAAACTGTTTTCCCGCAACTGTTCGACAACCGCGTCTTCAATCCTGCGGGCGGCGGGCATTAAAGCCCCCGACATTCCGACAGGATTGACTCCGCACGGATTGACGATAAAAAAACGCCTGATGCTGGCGGCGCGGAAAATTCAAATCGGATTGATAAAAGCCAAAAACAAAATCGCGAAACTGTTCGGCGGAAAAGTCGTCCCGACGACAAAGATTTTGGACGTTTTAAGAAACAAACCGCTCCCTGTCCCCATTAAGGACGGGATGAAAGCCAACGCAGCAAAACAGCCGTTGAATCCGACGGCGATTTTGACGGCAATGCTGAACAAAAAAGCCAAATCGAAATAAGCATTCGTCATCATAACGAGAAGGGCGTTAGCCCGACGAAGTGATCCATTTGCAGGATGCCGACCGCAAACGCGGAGTCAGTGGATTACCGCGCCCCTGTCGGGGCTCGCAATGACGGCTTTTTCTTTTTCGTCATCAACCCAGAAAGAAGGGAGAGAGGAAAAAAACTCAAAGATCCTTG
>ERZ808240.820-NODE-820-length-39942-cov-3.897536_pt1 | contig 39942 bp, 35 predicted proteins | sample MGYA00521084_ERZ808240 | MGnify/ENA primary metagenome ERZ808240 (study PRJEB31516, sample SAMN03275571) | gut metagenome | biome: mammalia-associated habitat; material: feces | host: Papio cynocephalus | place: Kenya | collected 2012-08-06 ... | reverse complement strand
GTGAATTTTCAGGGGATAGATTAGTTTTTCTGTCCCCTTGCTTTTGATGACCGGAGAATTTGCATATGAAAAGAACACCTTACAAATATTTGATTTATATTGGTATGACAACCGTCTCACTTGCCGTATTTATAACAGGAATTTTTCTTATAAATTATTCACTTAAAGGATATCAGAGCAGTAAGCTTGAAGAAGTTTCCGTTGCAGGAGAGCTTTACATAAGAGATGTTCAGGAAAATTATTCCCAGACGGGAAGTCTTGATACAGAGTTTATAAAAAAACTGGATACGATTTTTACTCATAGCTGTAATACTGAATTTATTATATATGATGAAGAAGGTCAGAGCATTAAAAATACTGATAATCCTAAAAGAAGTACACTGTCATACGATATAATACAAAAGCTTGATAATGATGTTTATCTTGCTTTTGATTCAGAAAATGTATCTGCATATGAACCTACTATGTGTTATGGCAGTAAGTTCAAAGTAAGATATAAAGGGGAAGAAGCCAGAACATATTATCTTATGTCGTATGTATGCGGAAAGAGTATAAGTAATTTTTCGCAGGGATTGCTGACAGTATTTGTAGTGATATTTATAATTCTTTTTGTGATAGCCGGAGGATTGTTTTCACTTGTTGCCCAGAATGCCGGAAAGCCTGTCCTTGAGATAGAAAGAATATCAGAAAAATATGCCAGAGGAGATTTTTCTGAAAAACTTGAAAAAAGCCAGAATACTGAATTTGACAGCATATATGCATCATTCAATAAAATGGCTGAATTTATAGAATCAAATGAAAATACAAGCAAGAATTTTATTGCAAATGTATCTCACGAACTCAGAACGCCCATGACTACAATCGGCGGATTTGTTGATGGTATTCTTGACGGAGTTATTCCTGAATCAAAACAGAATGAATATCTGAGTATTGTATCGCAGGAAATAAAAAGGCTCAGAATACTTATATCATCTATGCTTAATATGACAAAGTTTGAAGCTGGAAATATGAAACCCAACTTTACTGAAACAAATATAACTGAACTTGTCATCAGAACAGTTTTTATGTTTGAACAGAAAATAGAAGTAAAGAAAGTTGATATTGAAGGTCTTGATGCTGAACGTCTTATAGTTGAAGCTGATGAAAATTTAATCGAACAGGTTATATATAATCTTATAGAAAATGCTGTTAAATTTGTAAATAAGGAAGGCATTATATCATTCGAATTCAGAAAGAATGAAAGCAGTTGCTTTATAAACATAAAAAATACCGGAGAAGGTCTGACAGATACCGAAATATCACAGGTTTTTGACCGCTTCTATAAAACAGATTCTTCAAGGGGAAAAGATACAACAGGACTCGGTCTTGGACTTTCAATTTCAAGAAGAATAATTCAGCTCCATAACGGAGATATTACTGTAAAATCCATTTATGGAAAATATACTGAGTTTATTATAGAACTCCCGCTGAAACAGCCAAAATCTTAAAAAAGAAAGGAAATTTCTTTAATGGACAACAATGAGAAGAATATAAGTATGAAAAACGGAGGACTTTTTTCTGATATTCCTGTGGAAAACGGACAGCGTCCTTATGAAGAAAAAATTGAAATACCGCTTGACGATTCAGAAACAGAATATGATGAATTTATGTTTGAACCTCTCGGCTTTGAAGAACTTGAAAAGCAGAGTGAGCTTGAAAAATCGCAGAGAGTTCAGCAGAATGCTCTTAAATTCAAAAGACAGAGAAGAATTGTAATTCTGCTTGTTCTTATATTTTTTTCTGTTATTGCACTTGGTGTTTACTGTATTGTTTCTGATGTGCTTTCAAGCAAAAAATCAATATCAAATGCAAGTAACGGGAAAAACGTTGTGCTTTATCAGTCGCATAAACCTGATACAGCAAATTCAGAATATGTTGACGAAAACGGAAAATATTCAACGGAAGGTATTGCTATGACAGTACGTCCGAGTATCGTTGAAATTTATACATATGAGGATTCCTCTCAGTCAGTTTTAAAAGGTACAGGTTCAGGAATTATAATATCTGATGACGGATATATAGTTACAAATGAACATGTTCTTTCTGCTGACGGTTATCACACTGTAAAGACATATGATGAAAAAATATATGATGCAAAAATAATAGGGCGTGACAGCAAAACTGATATAGCAGTTGTAAAAATAAATGCCTCCTCTTTAAGTCCTGCAACGCTTGGTGATTCTGATGAAGTTGTTGTCGGTGAGGAAGTAATGGCAATAGGAAATCCTGCCGGACTTTTCGGAAGTGTTACTAACGGAATTGTATCAGCAGTAAACAGAAAGATAAAAGGAAAAACAACAGCTTACGAAATGGACTGTATTCAGACTAATGCTGATATAAGCCCCGGAAATTCAGGCGGTGCTTTGATAAATATGTATGCACAGGTTATCGGCATAACATCTTCAAAGTATGCAAGCACCACTCTTGAAGGACTCGGATTTGCAATAAGCATAAATGAGGCAAAACCGATTATAGAGGAGCTTATAAACAACGGTTATATTTCAGGCAGATTTAAAATAGGAATTACATTTGTAGGAATATCAGATGATGAAACAAGAACTGCTGCTGAAGAAGAAATCGGACATTCTCTGCCTGATGATTTTGAGGGACTTTATATCACTGATATAAATGAAGAATGTGATGTTGCGGAATCAGGACTTAAAAAAGGCGATTTTATTTATGAAGTCGAAGGAAAGAGCGTTAATAATTATGACAGCCTTTATAGTATTATAAAGAATTTTTCCGCCGGCGATACAGTTCATGCGAAATGTGCAAGCATATCAGAGGACGGAGAAATTACAAAATATGATATATCCTTTAAGCTTATGGAAGATACATCAGGAGATTATTGATTTTCAGCTCCTTATGTTTTTAGGTCTTTTGTGATTTACTCCGGTAACTCCGCCTGCTGATGCAGAGATTGTGCATATCAGAAATTTTCTTATGCTTAAAATATGCAGGGGACTATGGAAAAATATAAGACCTGCTATAAGCAGAATTATATATATTGCAAATCCGCAGAAAAGACCTTCATAAAGACCGTTTTTTCTTCTGAAAAGACCGCAGAAATATCCTCCGGAAAAAGAACCTGATAAAAGTGATACTGCTGAAAAAATTGTAAAGGATTTTATAACTTCTGTTGTATTGTAAAGGAATACTGAAAAAAGAAAAAGTATTCCGAAGCATATGATAATGCCGATTAAGGCACATACAATCAGCCATATGTAAAGATTTGTCCAGATTTCATTTTTGTTTTTCCGCATAGAAAAGACCTCCGCACAGCTTATTTATAATAAGCTATGCAGAGGTTTGTTTGTTTATTCCGCTTTGTTTTCAGTGTTTTCAGGTTCATATTTAAGGATAATATCCTTTATCTGCTGGTCATTTGTAAGGCCATAAAGTATCTTGAGATAGATGAGAGCATCTTTTGTATTGTTGTTTAAAAGTGACTGCTGAGAGAGGAGTGCAGAAACTTCAATTACAGTTTTGTCAGGCCCATATGGAATACCGTATTTTTCAAATGTTTTCTGAACAGCAGTATCATCAGGAGGAGTAAGTCTCTGACCTGTTATCATTGAGATATTGCGGAGTTCAGCTTTTACAGCAGAATACGGATAGAAAAGGATACTTGCATAATAAAATGCAACAGCATCATCATATTCCTTGAGGTCAACGCACATATATCCGAGGTTTGTATAGCATCTTGCAATTGCAGCAGGAGATGATGCAACTTTAAGGGTTTCTTTAGTTATTTCTATTATTTTGTCCTTATCTTTCTGAAGTTTGTATATTTCAGCAAGTTCAAATTTAGGGCCACAGTCAACAGGATTGTATTCAATGGCCTTTTTAAGAACTTTGATAGCTTTTTCAAGTTCTCTGTATTCTACGAGTATATATCCATATGCAGTTATCATTCTTGAAAAATCAAAAGGAGTACGGTTAAGAGTTTTTTCAGGCTTGAAAACTATCTGATAGAGATTATCTTCAAAGCTGTTGCGGAGTGAAACAAATTTTGTTGTATCACTTTCAGTAAATCCTTCAGTGATTTTGCTGTAAAGTTCTTCAGCAAGTTTAAAAGCGTTTTCAAGATTCTGTTTGCTTTTAAGCATTTCAATAATATCAGCATAAACTTTATCAAGACGCTTGCCGTTTATGTACATGATTCTCATAATGCTTTTCTGGTATTCCTCAGGCATTATTTCAGAAAGAAGGTCAATTACAGCACTTATGCCCTCCTCATCATTTTCTTTCATGTATTCCTCTGATTTATCAGAAAGGAACTGTTTATCCTTTTCAAAATCACCGGTAAGCTGTTTGCGTATTGATTTTTTTATTTCATTGGAAGTCATTAAATCCTCACTTTCTGACTAAAAACCTCTTTTAGCCAAATCCTTTTTAAATTTTGCATCAATTTTTTCCTGTTTCTTTTTAGCCTTGATTTCTTCTTTTGTAAGAGGACGGTCAGGCTGTGCAGGAGCTTTTTTTGTCGTAGATGAAGATGTTCCGAAACCTTTTTTTCTTGTTGAAGAAGGGCCTTTGTATTCTTCAAAAAGTCCGCTGATGTTATCATCTTTCTTTTCGGTGCTTTTCTTGATTTTTTCACCTGATACCTGTGAAAAAGCATCTTCAATAGATGTTATGATAGTAGGCATTTCAGCAGATTCCTGCATATCAAAGAGATTTGAATTTTTCTTTTTGGTTGATTCTGCGATTGCATTTGCAAAAGCTGAAGGAGTTTTCTTCTGCTCAGTTGCAAGATAAGATATATTTATATTTGATTTCGGCATAACAGGAGGAACGGAGTTCTGCTGATTGATAGCAGGAGCAGGATTGTTCATAACAGGAGGAACAGTGTTCTGCTGATTGATAGCAGGAGCAGGATTGTTTATAACGGGAGGAACAGCGTTCTGCTGATTCATAACAGGAGCAGGATTGCTCATAGCAGGAGGAACAGCGTTCTGCTGATTGATAACAGGAGCAGGATTGTTCATAACAGGAGGAACGGAGTTCTGCTGATTGATAGCAGGAGCAGGATTGTTCATAACAGGAGGAACAGTGTTCTGCTGATTGATAGCAGGAGCAGGATTGTTTATAACGGGAGGAACAGCGTTCTGCTGATTCATAACAGGAGCAGGATTGCTCATAGCAGGAGGAACAGCGTTCTGCTGATTGATAACAGGAGCAGGATTGTTCATAACAGGCGGAACAACATTCTGCTGATTCATAGCAGGCGGAACAATATTATTATTTACAGGCATCTGTAAAGGAATAAATATAGGCTGATTATTTGTATCATATCCTACAAACTGTGACGGAATATACTGATACATCGGACTACCGTCAGGAGCATATCCTACAAACTGCGGAATATTCATAATCTGTGGCTGTGAATTTCCCATAAATGAAGGAAAAGCAGAAGGCTGAACCGGAGGTGTATTTTTTTCAGTTTCATCTTTAAATACAGGAGAAGTATACTGATACATTGATTTTTTTCTTTTCATTTCCTCATCATCTTCCTCATCAGAATTGATATTGTTTTCTGAAATTTCATGACTTGATTCTGAATCAGCTTTTTCATCATTTTTGTCAGAATTTTCAGTTATTTCATCAAGAGCGGGAGCAGTTATATCATCAATGATATTTTCGGTTTCAGGTTCTGAATCCATAATATCAGGTATTTCAGGAATTTCAGGAATTTCAGGAATTTCATCAGGAACAGGAGCAGTAATATCATCAATGGTATTTTCAGTTTCAGGTTCTGATTCCATAATATCAGGAATATCAGGTATTTCAGGAATTTCATCAAGAACAGGAGCAGTAATATCATCAATGATATTTTCAGTTTCAGGTTCTGAATCCATAATATCAGGTATTTCAGGAATTTCAGGAATTTCATCAAGAACAGGAGCAGTAATATTATCAATGGTATTTTCAGTTTCAGGTTCTGAATCCATAATATCAGGAATATCAGGAATTTCAGGAATTTCATCAGGAACAGGAGCAGTAATATCATCAATGATATTTTCGGTTTCAGGTTCTGAATCCATAATATCAGGTATTTCAGGAATATCAGGAATTTCATCAATAATATTTTCTTCTGAACTTATTTCAGATGATGAATTGTCTTTTTCATCATTGAACAGACTGTTTGCAACATTATTCCACTGGTCATCATTTATAATTTCATTTGGATTTGAAGCTGTTTCAGGTTCAGTTTCCTTTGGAATATTGAACTGTGAAAGAAAGTCCATATCTGGTTTTGAAATGCTGTCATCAGTATTTTCAACAGGTTCTTCTTCCTGTCCTGAAATATCAAAATGTGAAAGAAAATCGTCCTCGTCATCAGAACTTTCATTGTTGCCGTTCAGATAGGTAAATTCTTCATCAGGAGAAATTGATTCTCCGTAAACTTCTTCTGATGAAATGGTCGGAGTATCATTGAGAAAGTCAAATTCACTGTCATTTGAATCAGAAAAACTACTTGTCTGATTGAATGATTCAGGCATTGTAAAATGTGAAAGAAAATCGTCCTCATCTTCATCATCATAAGTTGAGTGAACAGGTTCTTTAACAACCGGTTCGGGAACGGTTTCAGTTTCTTCTTCTGGTTTCTGAACTGCAAACTGAGCAAGAAAATCATTTTTGTCCTGAACTTTTTCAACAGGTTTTTCATTTTCCGTAACAGGCGGTGGAGCCGGAATTGCAAATTGTGCAAGTTCAGAGTTCATGTAAGGTGAAACAGGCTGAGAAACAGGATTCTGAATATCCGGAGAATCATTTTCAACAGCAGGCTGATTTTCTTCAATAAATTCAGGTTCTGAAAATTCGTCAGCAGGTTTTGCATGTCTTCCGGCAAGAGAAATAATATTTTCGTCAACTATGCCTTTTTTTTCACGAAGCTTTTCTTCTTTTATGAGTCTTTTTCTTTCCTTCTTGTCCTCATTTATAATTTTTTTCGCAAGAACAATACGGCATTTTTCGCAGGTTAAAGGCAGTATGTCCTCAGATGTGCCGGTTTCCATAAAATTACGTGCATCTTTCTGGAAATTTATGCCACAGGCGGTTTTTTTACTGTTATCAGTACCATGAATGACATCATCTTTGGCAGATTTGATAAGTTTGATAATCATGTGTTAACCTCCAATAAAGATTTTAATTATAGTTGCAGATATACAAAAATAACGAGCTATATCAAACTATTTTATATAACATATATTATATAATATATCAGAATAAAAATCAACACTTTTTTAATAAGTCGATGAAAAAAACCATTTTTAAAAAGTTATTACTAATTTAATTTGGTACTTTTGGCAGTTTTTTTACATTTTTGTTGCATGGTTTCTGTTCCTGAAAAGAAAAATCCAAAAAAATATGCGTTTCCTATTGCATTATTTTTGAATTTGTTGTATTATATATTTGTACATTATTGTGTTAGGAGGAGTTTTGTGAAGCTCGTTTCAGTAGTTGTTCCGTGCTACAATGAAGAAGAAGTTCTCCCCTTGTTTTATCCTGAAATTATAAAAGTTACTGACGAAATGAAAAAAAAATACAGTGACCTCGAATTTGAATTTCTTTTCATAGATGACGGTTCAAAAGATAAAACCTTACTCGAATTTCATAAGCTTGCCGAAAAAGACAGCAGAGTAAGATATATTTCATTTTCAAGAAATTTCGGAAAAGAATCCGGAATTTATGCAGGTCTTGAAAATTCAAAAGGCGATTTTGTCGTTGTTATGGACGCTGATTTACAGCACCCGCCGTCATTTCTTCCGAAAATGTATGAGTATGTAAAAGACGGTGAATATGACTGTGCAACCACAAGGCGTGTAAGCCGTAAAGGTGAATCAAAAGTGCGTTCATGGTTTGCAAGAAAATTCTATAAAATTATGAATAAAATTTCAGATACGGAAATAGTTGACGGTGCTCAGGATTTCAGATTTATGTCACGCCAGATGGTAAATGCTGTTCTTTCTATGAGTGAATATAACCGTTTTTCAAAAGGCATATTCAGCTGGGTCGGATTTAAAGTAAAATACATAGAATATGAGAATGTTGAAAGAGCTGCGGGTACTACTGCATGGTCATTCTGGGGCTTGTTCAAGTATTCACTTGAAGGAATTATGGCTTTTTCGACAGCTCCGCTTGTCATATCATCACTTCTTGGTCTCATAAGCTGTATAATAGCATTTATAATGATTGTTGTGATTATTATAAAGAAACTTGCTTTCGGTGACCCCGTTCAGGGATTTCCGACTATTATGTGTGCAATCTTCTTTATAGGCGGATTACAGCTTTTCTGTACCGGTATTCTGGGACAGTATCTTTCAAAAACATATCTCGAAACTAAAAACCGTCCGAAATATATTATGAGAGAAAATGAAAAAATTTACAGGGAAAGACTTGAAAAACAGAAAAATAAGGATTAATTACTTATGAGCAAGCATCTGAAAATTTTTGTTTCTGTTTTGTTTATCGTAATTATAACCCTTTTAATCTGTATAACACGCTTTTATTTTGATGTATCAAAGGATACAGCAAAAAATATAAGCAATCCTGTTGTATATTCCAGAACAGAACAGTCTGCAAATGGTCTTTGTATTTTCACAAATGAAAATAGTCTTTCAGGCGTTTCTGACAAGGACGGCAATATAATTCTTGAACCTGTGTGGAATACGATTGAAATAGAAAATGAAAATTCATTTGTGGTGTCATCAGATTCATTCGGAAATCAGACTCTTTATGGTTGCGTGGATTCTGAGGGAAATGTGAAAGTTCCTTTTGTTTACAGCGGTTTTGAAAAATTCGGAACTGAAAACATGACATTCTATGTCGGAAAAGTTGCGGGCAGTGATTCCTGCATAATTTATAACAATTCCTTTAATCCATGTTTTAACAGGGTATGGCAGGGATATGAAATATCAGGAAATAAAATCAAACTCTGCTATAATGAAAATGTTTATTCATATTTTGCAGGTGATGACGGAATATCCCTTAAAAGTGCTGTTATTAAAAACAAGGCAATGAAAAAAATATATTCTGTGAGTATAAACAGCCGTGTTCTGCTTTCAAAACTGGATTACAGAAATCTTGAAAAAATTTCGGACTGTATTTCTGCATATCTCAATTATGCTTTTACAGAAAATTTTTCATATATGGAAGATTATGTGATTTCCGGTCAAAATCAGGAATATTCAGCATTTTTTGAGGCTTGTCCTGAAGTTGTTTCAAAAAGACTGAGGGCTGTAAAGGATATTTCTGTTTATCAGGAAAAAACAAATGACGGAAAACAATATATTACTGCTTCTGTAAAAATATCTGCCGGAATATCATATGATTCTGACAGCAGTAATTTTGATTTGACTGACAATTATCATGCTGTACTGAGATTTCAGAAAAAAGAATTCGGTACAGTGAATATGATTTCAGCATCGTTTTCGGACGATAATATAAATCCGGAGGAATTTTCAGATTCTCCGGAAAATTAACAAAAAACAGGAGGACTCTTTATGTCTAAAAAAGTTGCAGTCATAATGGGAAGCGACAGCGATTTTCCCGTTGTAAAATCTGCTCTTGCAGAATTGAAAAAATATGGCGTTGAATTTGAGTGCCATGTTATGTCGGCTCACAGAACACCTGTTCAGGCATGTGAATTTGCTGACAAGGCTGTTGAAAACGGTTTCGGAGTAATTATCTGTGCAGCAGGTATGGCGGCTCACCTTGCAGGTGTTATTGCTGGTCATACTACTCTGCCTGTTATAGGTATTCCTATGAAATCAGCAGCTCTTGACGGTATAGACGCACTTCTTGCGACAGTTATGATGCCACCCGGAGTTCCTGTTGCAACAGTAGGAATTGACGGTGCTAAAAATTCAGCTATACTTGCTGTTCAGATTCTTGCTCTTTCAGATGAAACTCTTGCTGTTAAGCTTGCAGAATCAAAAAAGGCTATGGCTGATGCTGTAATTGAAAAAGATAAAAAGCTTGCTGAAAAAATTGCTGAGCTTTAATATACTTTAACTTATAAAAACGGAGGAATTTAAAAATGGAAAATATTGTTAAAAAAGAACAGCTCTATGAAGGAAAAGCTAAGAAGGTTTTTGCTACCAATGACCCTGATATTGTAATCGTTGACTATAAAGATGATGCTACTGCTTTTAACGGCGAAAAGAAAGGTACTATCGTAGGCAAGGGCGTTATCAACAATAAAATGACTAACTATATGTTCAAGCTTATCGAAAAGGAAGCAGGTGTTCCTACTCACCTTGTTGAAGAAATAAGCGACAGGGAAACTATTGTCAAGAAGGTTGAAATCGTTCCTCTTGAAGTTATTATAAGAAACGTTGCTGCCGGAAGTTTTTCAAAAAAGCTCGGTATTGCTGAAGGTACACCTCTTAAACAGCCTACTCTTGAATTCAGCTACAAGAATGATGACCTCGGTGACCCGTTCATAAATTCATATTATGCTCTCGGTCTTGGTCTTGCTACTCAGGAAGAAATCGACACAATCACAAAATATGCTTTCGCTGTAAACAAATTTATGCTCGGTTTCTTCAAAAAGCTCAACATTGACCTTATCGATTTCAAGATAGAATTCGGACGCTTTAAAGGTCAGATTATCCTTGCTGATGAAATTTCTCCTGATACTTGCCGTTTCTGGGACAGCACAACTCATGAAAAGCTTGACAAAGACCGTTTCCGCCGTGATATGGGCAATGTTGAAGAAGCTTATCAGGAAATCATGAAAAGACTGATGGGTGAATAATATGGGAGGATTTTTCGGTGCTGTATCTGAAAATGACTGCATTGCAGACGTTTTCTTCGGAACAGATTATCATTCGCATCTCGGAACAAGAAGAGGCGGTATGACTGCCTATTCCGAAACTCTCGGATTTCAGAGAAATATACATAGTATAGAAAATTCTCCTTTCCGTACAAAATTTGAAAAAGACGTTGAGGGTATGAAGGGTAATATCTGTATCGGCTGTATAAGCGATACAGACCCTCAGCCTATTATGGTAAGGTCAAAGCTCGGTTTGTATGCTGTATGCACTATCGGCATTATCAGCAATGCTGATGAACTTGTCAATGAACTTCTTGACAAAGGCTGTGCAAACTTTGAAACAATGAGCAGTGGAAATATCAATTCCGGTGACCTTATCGGTGCTTTGATTGCTCAGAAACCTTCATTCGTTGAGGGAATAAAATATGCACAGTCAAAAATAAAGGGAACTATGTCCCTGCTTATTCTTGAAAAAAACCGCATTATTGCCTCTCGTGACAAAATGGGCAGACTTCCTATTGTAATAGGAAAAAGAGATGACGGATACTGCGTTTCATTTGAATCATTTGCTTTTCAGAAACTCGGTTATAATACCTGTTATGAACTGAAAGCAGGCGAAATTGTAAGCATTACTGAAAAAGGTTTTGAAACAATCTCAGAGGGCGGAGATGATATGCGTATATGCTCATTCCTCTGGACTTATTACGGCTATCCGAATGCCGTATATGAGGGTGTTACCGTTGAAACAATGCGTACACGCAATGGTGAAATTATGGCTGAAACCGATATTAAAAACGGCAGTCTGCCTGATGTTGACTATGTATGCGGTGTTCCTGATTCCGGTATTCCTCATGCAATCGGATATGCAAATAAAAGCGGTATTCCTTTTGCAAGACCTTTTATAAAATACACTCCTACATGGCCGAGAAGCTTTATGCCTACAAGTCAGGCTATGCGTAACAGAGTTGCAAAAATGAAACTTATACCTGTTCATGAACTTATAGAGGGAAAGAAACTCCTTTTTGTTGATGACAGTATTGTAAGGGGCACTCAGATGCGTGAAACTGTTGAATTTCTTTATGAAAACGGTGCTAAGGAAGTTCATATGCGTTCTGCCTGTCCACCTATTATGTATGGCTGTAAGTATCTTAACTTCTCAAGAAGTACTTCTGAACTTGAACTCATTGCGAGAAAAATCATTGATGAAGCCGAGGGTGCAGAGGGTGTTAAATATATTGCAGAATACAGCGACTCCAGAACTGAAAGAGGAAAGTTCCTGCGTGATGAAATATGTCACAGACTGAAACTCACTTCACTTGAATTCCAGTCACTTGAAGGAACTGTAAAAGCTATCGGACTTCCGGAATGTAAACTCTGTACATATTGCTGGAGCGGAAAGGAATGACTTTGAATTGAATAATCAGATACATGAAGAATGCGGAGTTTTCGGCATTTATTCACGTCAGAAAACTGATGTAGCTTACAGGACTTACCACGCACTTTTTGCACTTCAGCACAGAGGTCAGGAAAGCTGTGGTATAGTTGTAAATGACAACGGAGTATTTTCACATCATAAGGACTTGGGACTTGTTCCCGAAGTATTCGGACATAATCATCTTGAAAAACTGGGTGACGGAAATATCGCAGTCGGACATGTACGATATTCAACTACCGGAAAGTCAAACAGAACAAATGCACAGCCTCTTGTAATTCGTCATGTCAAAGGGCCTATGGCTATCGCTCATAACGGAAATCTTATAAATGCCCACGAACTGCGTGAAAAATATGAGCTTAAAGGTGCAATTTTCCATTCAACAAACGATACGGAAGTTATATCCTATGCAATTACTGAACAGAGACTTATTCAGCCGTCAATTGAAAAGGCTGTTGAAATGGCAGTAGGAGAGCTTAAAGGTGCTTTCTCACTTGTTATAATGTCTCCTCAGAAACTTATTGCTGTAAGGGATTCAAACGGATTCCGTCCGCTTTGTATGGGAAAATGCAAGGACGGTTCAATAGTTTTTGCATCTGAAACCTGTGCATTGGACAGTGTCGGTGCAGAATTTGTACGTGACCTTGATGCCGGCGAAATCGTTGTTGTTGACAATGACGGTATACGCTCAATAAGAACTCACTGCGGAAAAAAGGGAACTATCTGCGTTTTTGAATATGTATATTTTGCAAGGCCTGACTCAGTAATTCAGGGTTGCAGTGTTCATAAGGCAAGACTCAAAGCAGGTGAACTTCTTTGGAAAGAACACCCTGTTGATGCTGATGTTGTAATAGGTGTTCCCGACAGCGGTCTTGATGCCGCACTCGGATTTTCTCACGCATCAGGTATTCCTTATGGTGTAGGATTTGTAAAGAACCGCTATGTAGGAAGAACCTTTATTCAGCCTACTCAGGCACAGCGTACAAATGCTGTCAGAATAAAACTAAATGTTGTAAAAGATGTTGTCAGGGATAAAAGAGTTGTTCTTATCGATGACAGTATCGTAAGAGGTACAACCTGTGCAAGAATTGTAAATCTTCTGCGTGAAGCAGGTGCTAAGGAGATACATATGAGAATTTCATGTCCTCCTTTTATAAATCAATGCTATTTCGGAACAGATATTGACAGCAAGGAAAATCTGATTGCCTGCAAGATGACTCTGTCTGAAATATGCCGTGAAGTTGGTGCGGATTCTCTCGGATACCTTAGTGTTGAGGGAGTAAAAAGCATTGCTGAAGGTGCGGACTGTGATTTCTGTGTGGGCTGTTTTACAGGAGAATATCCTGTTGAAGTTCCTGAAGTTATGCCAAAAGATAAATTTGAATATAAAATAGGTGAATAATTAACTAACAGAAAGGAAATTTTTTTAAATGAAAAGCTATTCTGAAAGCTACAAAAAAGCCGGCGTTGACGTTACAGCCGGATATAAAGCTGTTGAACTTATGAAGGCACATATCGCTAAAACTATGACAAGCGGTGTGCTTTCAGGAATAGGCGGATTCGGCGGACTTTTTGAAATAGATATGACAGGTATTAAAAAACCTGTACTTGTTTCCGGTACTGACGGTGTCGGTACAAAACTTAAAATCGCATTTCTTATGAACAAGCATAATACAGTCGGAATTGACTGCGTTGCTATGTGCGTAAACGATATTATATGCTGTGGAGCAAAACCACAGTTTTTCCTTGATTATATAGCAGTAGGAAAGAACTATCCTGAAAAAATTGCTGATATAGTATCAGGTGTTGCAGAGGGCTGTGTACAGTCAGGCTGTGCATTGATAGGCGGAGAAACTGCTGAAATGCCTGGATTTTATCCTGTTGATGAATATGACCTTGCTGGTTTTGCAGTAGGTGTTGTTGACAAGGACAAGATTCTTAAACCTGAAACTCAGAAAGCAGGAGATGTTCTGATTGCTATAAAGTCAAGCGGTGTTCATTCAAACGGTTTCTCACTCGTAAGAAACGTTTTCACTGTAAATGAACAGAACCTCAAGAGACATTTCTCAGACCTCGGAACTACTCTTGGCGACAGCCTTCTTACTCCTACAAAAATTTATGTAAAGGCAATTATGAATCTTCTTGAAAAGGTGAATGTAAAGTCAATTTCTCATATCACCGGCGGTGGATTCTATGAGAATATTCCTCGTTCACTCCCGAAAAACCTTGCTGCTAAAATTGAAAGAAATGCTGTACAGGTTCTCCCGATTTTTGACCTTATCGCAAGAACAGGAAATATTCCTGAACGTGATATGTTCAATACATTCAATATGGGTGTAGGTATGGTAGTATGCGTTGATAAGAACGATGCTGACAAGGCTGTATCTGCTATAAATGAATCAGGAGAAGAAGCTTATATCCTCGGTGAACTTGTTGAATCAGAGGAAGGTGTTATTATTTGTTAATCATTTTGCCGGATTTGCTTCTGCAAATCTGTAAAATTTTAATCTGAAAGGTGAAAGAAGATGAAAAAGTTAAATACAACCAAGGCAATAACCAGAATCATAGGAGGTATGCTTGCATGTACCACAATGGTTATGGCAAATCAGATTTCTGCATTTGCATATACTCTTGAAACAGGTACATATGTATACAGTGATACAGTCTCAAAGGAACATTACCTCGACCGTTACTATAATGACAGTGCAGTAAGAGAAAGAGCAGAATATATCTGGAACTTTCTTAAAAATCATGGTTTCAATGATGTTTCTGCATCAGCAGTAATCGGAAACTTTATGTGCGAAACAGGTAATCTTGACTGTTCAGTATATGAGGGCGGTGTTGATGATTATGCTGATGGTATAGGTCTTGCACAGTGGACTACTGTAAACGGCGGACTCGGCACAGGCGTTCATGCAGATTTGGCACAGTTTGCATATGAAAATTATGGCTGTTATAACTACACTCCTTATCCCTGGGAATCAACATATAATACATGGGTATCAAATCTTGACTGCCAGCTTTCATTCTTTGTTTCCGATTCTGCTCATGGCAACAAGGATATGACATGGTACGGATATTCAAGCCTTGCTGAACTTCCATGGAATGTTGAATATTTATCTGATTTTGCGTCACATGACTGGCTTGCTGATGCAGGCTGGGATACCGCAAGAGCTATAAAGAGAGCTACTGAAGTATTCTGCTTCCGCTGGGAAGTTGCAAGCGGTGACTATTCCAATATCGGAGATGTGAGACTTCCTTCTGCTCTTGCAACCTATGAATATTTTACAGGTTACAGTGCAGGTGAAATCTGGTATTAATCTGAAAAGAAGAAGCCGTTATTGAATATGAAATGACGGCTTCTGCATTATGAAATGAACGGAGATGATAAAATGAAAAATATAGTCGTTCTTGTATCGGGAGGCGGTACAAATCTTCAGGCTCTTATAGATGCCGAAAAATCGGGAATTATTAAAGACGGAAAAATTACATGTGTAATATCTTCAAATCCGGAGGCTTATGCCCTTGAACGTGCAGAAAAAAATAATATCCCGACAAGAGTTATTCCAAGAAAAAACTATTCTGACAGCGTTTCTTACAGTCATGCTGTTCTTGATGCTCTTGATGCTGAAAAGGCAGATTTGATAGTTCTTGCAGGTTTTATGACTATTCTTGATGAATGTGTAACAAAGGCTTATTCTTATAAGATAATAAATGTACACCCTGCTTTGATTCCGTCATTCTGCGGAGAGGGTTATTATGGCCTTAAAGTGCATGAAAAGGCTCTTGAATATGGTGTCAAGGTAAGCGGAGCGACAGTTCATTTTGTAAATGAAAAGGCTGATGCCGGTGCAATTATTCTTCAGAAGCCTGTTGAAGTAAAAAACGGTGATACTCCTGAAATTCTTCAGAAACGTATTATGGAACAGGCTGAATGGAAAATACTTCCGCTGGCTGTTTCTCTTTTCTGTCAGGATAAAATTGATATTGTTGACGGCAGAGCGTATGTGAGGGAAGAAAATGATTGAAAATATAAAAAAAGATGATTTCGGAATGGAGGGCAGTCTTTATATTGAAGCCTTTGATTCTGAATGTAATGTTGTAATTGATATTGAGGCAAGTCTTAACTATGCTGAAAAATGTGCGGAAATGATTAGTAATCTCTCTCCTAAGGCATTGAAGATTATTGAAAAGGCTCTCAGAATATACTGCCTTACCCGTGTCAGTGAACACAGACATCTTCTTGATACTCTTACATTCGATGTCAGAACTGTTAAAAATATGCTTGAATGTGTATATCCCCAGACAGTTTATATAGATGCTCCTGAAGGATACGGAAACGGTGTCCGTCTTGAATGTGAATGTGACTGGGAAGAAGAAAATGAGGGACTGATTACAATTACTGTAAAAGACAATGAGGTTCTCTATGTCGGCCCTTCAAATGACTTGAGTCCTTTTGATGAACTTGAATATTTTCACGATGATGAAAATAATTTCGTAAACAAAATATAACCGAAAGGAATTTTCTTATGATTAAACTTGATATTGCAAACGAACTCAGCAAAAACGCTTACCCCGGCAGAGGTATTGTTATAGGCAAGTCTCCTAACGGAAAATATGCTGTAACTGCTTATTTTATAATGGGCAGAAGTGTTAACAGCCGTAACAGAGTTTTCCTTGCTACTGATGACGGAATCCGCACAGAAGCTTTTGACCCTTCAAAGCTCAGTGACCCGCATCTTATTATATATTCTCCTGTAAGAGTTCTCGGAAATTATACAATCGTTACAAACGGTGACCAGACTGATACAATTTATGAACTTATGGAAAAGGGACAGACTTTTGAACAGTCTCTCCGCACCCGTGAATATGAGGACGATGCTCCGAACTATACACCAAGAATTTCCGGTATTATGAACATCGAAAACGGAAAATACAGCTATGCTATGTCAATTCTCAAGAGTGCAAACGGAAATCCTGATTGCTGTCAGAGATTTACATTTACATATGACAATCCGATAAACAGCAATGGTCACTTCATTCATACATATATGGGTGACGGAAATCCTCTCCCAAGCTTTGAGGGTGAACCTGAACTTGTAAATACTTATGATGATATTGATGAATTTACAGATATTCTCTGGAATAATCTTAATGAGGATAATAAAGTATCTCTCTTTGTAAGATATATTGATATTGAAACAGGCAAGGCTGAAACAAGAATTGTAAACAAAAACAAGTAATATAAAAAGGAGTTTAAAAAAATGGCAAACGAAATGCAGTTAAAATACGGCTGTAATCCTAATCAGAAACCTTCAAGAGTTTATATGGCTGACGGTTCAGAACTTCCGATTACAGTTCTTTGCGGTAAACCAGGATACATAAATCTTCTTGATGCTCTCAACGGCTGGCAGCTTGTAAAGGAACTCAAAGAGGCAACAGGAGTTTGTGCAGCTACATCTTTCAAACATGTTTCTCCTGCCGGTGCTGCAATAGGCAGACCTCTTTCAGATGACCTTAAAAAAATATACTGGGTTGATGATTTGGGCGAACTTTCACCGCTTGCAAGTGCATATGCAAGAGCAAGAGGTGCAGACAGAATGTCATCATACGGTGACTTTATCGCTCTTTCTGATAAAGTTGATGTATGTACAGCAAAAATGATTCAGCGTGAAGTATCAGACGGAATTATTGCTCCTGATTATGATGATGAGGCACTTGAAATTCTCAAGTCAAAGAGAAAAGGTACTTACTGCATACTCAAGATAGATGAAAATTATAAGCCTGCTCCTATCGAAACAAAACAGGTTTATGGTGTATCCTTTGAACAGGGCAGAAATGAACTCAAAATCAATAAGGAACTCCTTTCAAATGTAGTTACTGAAAACAAGAATATTCCTGCTGATAAGCTTGATGACCTTATGATTTCTCTTATCACTCTTAAATACACACAGTCAAATTCTGTATGCTATGTAAAGGACGGTCAGGCAATCGGTATCGGTGCAGGTCAGCAGTCAAGAATCCATTGCACACGCCTTGCCGGTCAGAAAGCTGATAACTGGTGGCTCAGACAGTCCCCGAAGGTAATGGGACTTCAGTTTGTTGACGGTATACGCCGTGCAGACAGAGACAATGCAATTGATGTCTATATAGGCGATGAATATGAAGATGTTCTTCGTGAGGGCGAATGGCAGAGAATTTTCAAGGTTAAGCCTGAAGTTTTCACAAAAGAAGAAAAGAAAGAATGGCTTGCTAAGAATACAGAAGTATGTCTCGGTTCAGATGCATTCTTCCCGTTCGGTGACAATATTGAACGTGCAAAAAAATCAGGTGTTGAATACATAGCAGAGCCGGGCGGTTCAATCCGTGATGACAATGTTATTGAAACCTGCAACAAGTATAATATTGCAATGGCATTTACAGGAATAAGACTTTTCCACCACTAATTTTTTTGGAAACTCTGTTTTTTCGGGGACTCTGTCCCCGAACCCCTGCAAGCTTTTTGAAAAAAGCTTGACCAAAAACTTTTATATATCAGTAAAAAGGAGGTTTTTAGCAAATGAAAAATATACTTGTAGTAGGTGGCGGAGGCAGAGAGCATGCTATAATTATGAAACTCGCTGAAAGCAGTCATGTCGGAAAAATATACTGTACTCCCGGAAACGGTGGTATATCAAAATATGCAGAATGTTTCAATGTAAGTGCAACTGATATTGAAGAAGTTGTAAAGCTTGCAAAGAGACTCAATCCTGATATGGTTGTAGTAGCTCCTGATGACCCGCTTGTTCTGGGAATGGTTGATGCTTTGCAGTCAGAAGGATTTATGACATTCGGCCCTAAGAAGAATGCAGCTATTATTGAGGGTTCAAAAGTATTCTCAAAAGAGCTTATGAAGAAATATAATATCCCTACTGCCTTTTATGAAGTATTTACAGACAGCGAAAGTGCAGTAGCTTATCTTAAAAAACAGAACAGCTATCCCGCAGTAATAAAAGCTGACGGTCTTGCACTCGGAAAGGGTGTAATTATTGCCCAGAATGAAGAAGAAGCTGTTCAGGCTGTTCACGATATGATTGATAATCTTAAATTCGGCAAAAGTTCTGCAAGAATTGTTATTGAGGAATTTTTAACAGGCCCTGAAGTTTCTGTTCTTTCATTTACAGACGGCAGAACAGTAATTCCTATGATTTCATCTATGGACCACAAAAGAGCTTACGACAATGATGAAGGTCTTAATACAGGCGGTATGGGTACAATTTCACCAAATCCTTATTATACAGATGAAATTGCAAACGAATGTATGGAAAAAATATTTATTCCTACTATAAAAGCTATGAATTCAGAGGGAAGAACTTTTGAAGGCTGTCTGTATTTCGGACTTATGATTACTCCGAAAGGCCCTAAGGTTATTGAATATAACTGCCGTTTCGGTGACCCTGAAACACAGGTTGTTCTCCCTATGCTTGATGCTGATTTATATGAAATCTTTGAGGCTGTATACAATCATACTCTTGATAAGGCTGATATAAAGTGGCATTCAGGAGCTTGTGCGTGTGTAGTAATGGCAAGCGGTGGTTATCCTTTAAGCTATCCTAAGGGACTTGAAATATCAGGTCTCGATGAAAAGGGACAAACTGAAAACTGCTTTGTTTATCATGCAGGAACTAAGCTTTCTGATGACGGAAAATTCCTGACAAACGGCGGACGTGTACTCGGAGTTACTGCAAGGGGCGAAAATCTTAAAACTGCACTTGATACAGCTTATAAGGGTGTATCACAGATAAGCTTTGAAAATGCCCATTACAGAAAAGACATCGGACAGAGAGCTTTAAAGGCTCTGAAGTAATTATGCGTAAAAACTTGCTGAAATGTTTTTATTTTGCACTTTTCGGGAACATATCATTTATACTGTTTGCAATAGTATGCTTTGTATATTATTATTCATTTGGTTCTATCGGAGTTGTTGTAAGGTCGATTGAAGCAATTGCATATGCTTTTGAGGGAATAGGATTTATTCTTAATCTTATAGCATCGATATATCTTTTCAGAACGGTGCGTGCAAGAATACTTATGAAAACAGGCTATTGTATATATATATTGGCTGAACTTGTTATGATGATTCTTGAGCTTAATTCATATCAGATTTCCTTTTACAAGCCGTATTCTTTACCGCTTGCCATAGCACATTCTGTTTTTTCGGCAGGTGTATGCTTTCTTTTTCTTTTCCTTGAACCTAAAGTAACCTGTCTTGAAGTTATGGTTACTGTTGCTGTGGGAATAATGTTTTTCGGAATGATGGGAAATATTTTCGGAATAAGAATATATTTCAGTATACTTGCAAATGCTTTTGCATATGTTGTGCTTTTTGCATCAGTTATATTTTTCATCAAACAGGAGAGAATAGAAATAGACTGTTATGGTGATAAGGCAAGAGTTGCAAAATATAAAAGCACATTCTTTGAAGAATGATTTTTTAATGCGGACGGTCTGCGGACTGTCCGCTGTTTTTAAAGAGGTGATTTTTTTGAATATAAGAATTGAATATCTGCGTGAAAAGACATTAAAGCTGACGTCTTCCGCAGGTGTATATCTTATGAAGGATAAAAGCGGAGCTATAATATATATCGGAAAAGCTAAAAATCTTAAAAACAGGGTTTCAAGCTATTTCAGGGAAAATCCTAATCACAATCCGAAAACGGCAAAAATGGTATCTCAGGTTTATGATTATGATTTTATAGTTACTGATTCCGAATATGAGGCACTTGTTCTTGAATGTAGCCTTATAAAACAAAATAATCCGAAATATAACATACTTCTGAAAGATGATAAAGGCTATCACTATATAAAGATTTCAGATGAAGAATATCCACGGATTACCGATGAAAAAAATATTTCCGATGACGGTGAATATTTAGGTCCTTATATGAGCGGATTTGTTACAAGGGAAACAGTAAATGAAGTCAATAAGGTTTTTATGCTTCCGACATGTGCAAAAAAATTTCCTCAGGATTTCCGTAAAGGCAGGCCATGTCTTAATTATCATATAAAACAGTGCATGGGAGTATGTATGGGAAATATCAGCAGTCAGGATTATAAAAATATTATAAATCAGGCTGTCGGATATATTAAAAACGGCAATTCACTTTCAGTTGAAAAGCTTGAAAAGGAAATGAAAATCTATTCTGAAAAATGTGAATTTGAAAAAGCTGCTGTAATCCGTGACAGAATAATTGCAGTTAAAAAGGCATCTGAAAAGCAGAAAATTATCAGCAACGGTGTAGATAATGCTGATATTATAGGCATAGCTTCAAATTATGACAGTATATGTATATCTGTTCTTATGTACCGTTCGGGCAGACTTTCAGATAAATCAGTTTTTACAGTTCCATATGGTACAGATAATATAACAGGTGATTTTATAAAGCAGTTTTATCATGGTAAAAATGATGTCCCGAAAGCAGTAGTAACAGAGGATATTCCTGAAGATTATGAACTTATAGAAAAAATGCTTTCAGAGCAGTCAGGACATAAAGTTAAAATCACAACTGCTGAAAGAGGACGGCTTAAAGAACTTTTAAGACTTGCTAAAAACAACAGTGCTGAATATATAGCTGTAAATGATTCAAGAACAAGCAGGGAAGTAATTGCACTTGAGGAGCTTTCAAAAATACTCGGTCTTTCAAAACCTCCGTCATATATAGAGGCATATGATATTTCCAATCTTTCATCATCTGCAATGGTTGCAGGAATGGTTGTTTTCAGGGACGGAAAACCTTTTAAAAAGGCTTATAAGCGTTTCAGTATAAAGGAAGTATCATATCAGAATGATTATGCAAGTATGCAGGAAGTTTTAAGGAGAAGGCTTTCAAAAATTGGAAATGATTCTGATGAATTTTTTTCACGCTGTCCCGATTTGATACTGCTTGACGGCGGTAAAGGTCATGTAAATGCCGTTGCACCTATTATTAGGGAAATGAACCTTGATATAGCTTTATATGGTATGGTAAAGGATAATAAGCACAGAACACGTGCAATTGCAACAGGGGGCAGGGAAATACAGATTTCAGGCTTTAAATCCGCATTTGCCCTGCTGACTCAGATTCAGGACGAAGTGCATAGATTTTCAGTAAGCTATATGCACAGCAGGCATAACAAGTCATCATATAAATCCGAACTTACGAATATAAAGGGAATAGGTGACAAGAAATCTGCTAAGATTATGCTGTTTTTCAAGACTAAAGAGAATCTTTTGAAGGCTGATGTAAATGAACTTGCAAAAGCCGGCGGAATAAGTCTTAAAACGGCTCAGGAACTCTATGATATGTTGCATTGATTTTATGGCATTTTTCGCCAAAAAAATATTTTTTTCAAAATATATGGACATTTTAAGAAAAATAATATATAATTGGAATAGGTGATTTTTATGAGAGTAATTACAGGTTCAGCAAGGGGCAGAAAATTAATTGCTCCTGAAGGTATGGACGTTCGTCCGACTACCGATAAGGTAAAAGAGGCTGTATTTTCTGCAATACAGTTTGATATTGAGGGTGCTTATGTACTTGACCTTTTCGCAGGAAGCGGTCAGATGGGTATCGAAGCACTCAGCAGAGGTGCAAAACGTGCCGTTTTTGTTGACAATTCTCAGAAAGCTCTCAGATGTGTCAACAATAACCTCAGAAGCACTGCACTAGAAAAATATGCTGATGTCGTAAACAGAGACAGTTATGACTATATAAAGCATATAAACAGGAAATTTGATATTATTATCCTTGACCCCCCCTATCGCTATAATCATATAAATAATATTCTTCCGTTTGTTGCTCCGAAACTCAATGACGGCGGATTTGTTATCTGTGAATATGAATCTGATTCCGAAATTGATATTATTCCTGATGAGCTTAAACTGAAAAAAACTTACCGTTACGGAAAAATCAATATCACAATACTTTATAAGGATTCAGCGGAGGAAGTTCAGTTATGAGAAGAATTGCTGTCTGTCCGGGGAGCTTTGACCCTATAACACTCGGTCATCTTGATATTATTACAAGAGCCTCAAAGCTTTTCGATAAAGTTGTAGTTCTTATTTCCAAAAATGCAGGGAAATCACAGCCAAGCTTTACGCCTACTGAAAGAATGTTCCTTGCTGAAACTGCAACACATGGACTCGATAATGTAGTGATAGATATACTTGACGGACTTCTTGCTGATTACGTCAGAAATGTAGGGGCTGTTGCGATTGTCAAAGGACTTCGTGCCGTAAGCGATTTTGAATATGAATTTCAGATGGCTCTTGCCAACAAGAAACTTTATGGCGGAGCAGAAACAGTATTCCTTACGACACAGGCTGAAAATATGTATCTCAGTTCAAGCCTTGTAAAGCAGATTGCATATTTCGGCGGTGATATAAGTCATTTTGTACCCGACTGCATACTTGAGGATATTAAAAAAAGATTGGTAAAGGAGAATAACAGTTATGAATATTGAAGAAATTCTTGAGGAAATTGAAGAACTTGTTGAAAAGTCCCCGACTGTCCCGTTTGTATCACATAAAAAAATGGTGGACAGTGACCGTCTGCGTGAGCTTATAAGCGATGCGAGAATGAATCTTCCGCAGGAACTTAAAGAGGCTAAGAAAGTTGAGCTTGAATCAAAGAAAATTCTTGATGATGCAAAAAAAGAGGCTGAACTGATTATCCAGAAAGCCGAAGAAAGAGCATCAAAAATTGTTTCTCAGGAGGCTATCGTTGAGGAGGCTAAAAAGAAAGCTGTTGAGATGATTAAAAAGGCTCAGCTTACTTCTCAGAACATTCAGAAAACTGCAATTGTTTCAATTACAAAAATGCTTGACGAAACAGAAGCAAGCTATAACAAGAACTTACAGTCAATAAGAGCTGTGAAAGCTAAGTTTCCTGCCCCAAAAAAATAAGAAAGTAAAGTTTTAACAGATTGTTCACGGATTATTCATAATATATACATATTTATGTGATAACATATTATTACAGTTAAATATACGCAAAGAGGCGTTGTTCGTATGATTACGGGCAACGTCTGTCTTTTTTTACGGAGGTTTTTATTATGGATAAGATTGATGCTATGCTTATAAATTTTTTGCAGGTTAATGCCCGTACACCTTTAAAATCACTCGCCTCAAAGGTTTTTCTTTCTGCCCCCGCAGTTTCTTCAAGAATTGATAAACTCGAAAAACAGGGAATTATAAAAGGTTACAACACTGTTCTTGACCACCAGAAATTAGGATATCATATTACAGCATTTATAAGTCTTGAAATAAGAGCAAGTCAGAAAAGTGAATTTTATCCTTTTATAAATCAATGTCCCAATGTTCTTGAATGTAACTGCGTTACGGGAAGTTATTCAATGCTTATAAAAGTTGCATTTCCGAGTACACAGGAACTTGATTCCTTTATAGGTCAGTTACAGCATTACGGAAACACTTCAACTCAGATTGTTTTTTCAACTCCCGTTTCACACAGAGAGATACATATTGAATAGAAAAGCGGTCTTTTTCAGACCGCTTTTTTTTTCAGGGCAAAAAATAACCCCTCTCAAAAGAGAGGGGCTTGAATTTCTTAGTTAATTCTGAATCAGTTCAGATATTAGAAACCATTAGCCTGGTCACTATCTGACTTAGTGTAATTATGTGTTAAAGGATTACCCATAGCCTGGTCATAAGCATCGTCAGCAGCTTCTTTAATAGTATACTTTGAGTAGTTGTCAACAGTGATAACAGATGGGAAAGCACCAGTGTATGTGGAGTCAGTAGCACAAGCAACAGCCTTGCAAGTACCGCCGTTCATACGAGCATCAACTGTACATTTGCTGATATCTTCAAAGTAGTTAGCAACCTTATCAAAGAGAGTCTGGTCAGCAGCAGCACCAGTCTTACCAACAGGACCACCAGATGCAGGTAAAGTAAACTTAGTATCGCCATGAGAAGCAGTAACTGCGTAAATACCACCCATATCAAAACCTTCAGCGTCCATATCTGTCAGAGCTGTATTGAAAGCTTTATAGATTGAAGAAGCTGATGTATTAGCTGATGAAACTTTAGATTTCTTAACATAACCGAGCATTGAAGGTACGAGAATTGCAGCGAGTACACCGATAATAGCGATAACAACGATAAGTTCAACGAGAGTGAAACCTTTAACCTTTTTAGTTTTCATATCGAAAACCTCCTTGTAAAAATAATAAAAACTTAAACCGGAGAATCCGAACCGGTAAAAGCACAAAGAACTGCGGTCGAGCTCTAACCGCTTTATGTTCTCTCTATGTACATAGTATATCATATTACTATAATTTTGTCAATAGCTTTCTGAAATAAAAACGAACTGTGAACAAAGTTTTACGAAAACGAAAGCTTAAACGTTTAAGTACAAGCTTTTTTCGTCATTTTACACAAAATGCTGTAAAATGAATTACATAGCATGTAAATAGCGATAAAATTCCTGTTTGTCCTGACACTTTTCAAGAGCGTCTTTTTCGTTGATAATATTATTTTTAACAAATCTTGCCAGTTCATAGTCAAGACACACCATTCCGAACTGTTTACCTGTCTGGATAGCGTTCTGAACAAGGTGAACCTTATCATCACGAATCTGAGCAGAAACCGCATCTGTAACGTTGAGAACTTCAAGTGCGGCAATACGTCCTGAACCGTCCTTTTTAGGAATAAGAGTCTGAGAGATAACGCCTACAAGGTTATTTGCAAGCTGAGTACGAATCTGTTTCTGCTGATGTTCAGGGTAAACGTCAATGATACGGTTGATAGTATCAGCGGCACTTGTTGTATGAAGTGTTGACATAACAAGGTGTCCTGTTTCAGCGGCAGTAACAGCGGCAGTAATAGTTTCAAAGTCACGCATTTCTCCAACGAGGATAACATCAGGGTCTTCACGGAGTGCGGCACGGAGTGCAAGAGCAAAGCTTCCTACATCATCGCCGACTTCTCTTTGATTGACCATACATCTTTTATGTTCGTGAACATATTCGATAGGGTCTTCAATTGTTATGATATGTGCGGACTTGTTAAGATTTACATAATCAATCATACCTGCAAGAGTTGTTGATTTACCTGAACCTGTCGGGCCTGTTACAAGAACAAGACCTCTCGGACGCATTGCGAAATCTGCAAGTATCGGCGGAAGTCCGAGGTCATCAAGTGTAGGAATATCGTTTCTGAGAAGACGTATAGCAATAGCCGTGTGACCTCTCTGGAAATATATGTTTACACGATGACGGTAACCGCTTCTTGTCATATATGAAAAGTCAGTATCCTTATGGGAGGCAACGCTTTTAGCCTGAGCCTCGTTTGTCATCTGGTTTACTATGTTGAGAATTTCCTCCTCGTCCATTTCCGGATACTGAGTTCTCATAGTTCTGAGCTGACCGTTAAGACGTACTACGGGAGCAATTCCGGCAGTAAAATGCAAGTCGGAACAGCCAAGAAGTCTTACTTCGTCCAGTATTCTGTTAATCTGAATTGCCATTAGAAAAATTTCCTCCTTTAATAAAGTTATATAGCATAGGTAACTCTTACCAGCTCATCAATAGAAGTACTTCCGTTCTGAACGAGTTCAGAAACGTTGTCACGCAAAAGACGTGTGCCATGAGCCTTAGCGGCATCTTCAATCTGTTCCTTAGTACCGCCCTGAGCGATGATTGAAGAAACAGTTGAATTACAATGAATAATTTCGTGAATAGCAGTTCTGCCCTTATATCCGGTATTATTGCATGCAGGACAACCGCAAGCCTCATAAATCGGAACAGAATGGTCAATTTTCATAAGCTTGTTTTCTTCGTCAGTTGACATTCTCTGTTTCTTGCATGCAGGGCAGAGAACCTTTACAAGACGCTGTGCAATAACGCCGATAAGAGAAGTTGCAACCATATAAGGAGCAACACCCATATCAACAAGTCTTACGATTGTTGAAGCAGCATCGTTAGTATGAAGTGTTGAAAGAACCAAGTGACCTGTAATAGCAGCTCTGATACCGATGTCAGCAGTTTCAGAGTCACGCATTTCACCTATCATAACAATATCAGGGTCCTGACGGAGTATAGAACGAAGTGCAGCAGCAAAAGTCATACCTGCCTTTGAGTTAACCTGAACCTGATTTATACCGTCAATATTTTTTTCGACAGGGTCTTCAACAGTGATAACGTTTACATTAGGCTTTGCAAGTTCACCGAGTGCGGCATAAAGAGTAGTTGTTTTACCTGAACCTGTCGGGCCTGTAACGAGTATAACTCCATGAGGACATTTAATCATAGATTCAAAAAGCTGATAGTTATATTCAGTCATACCGAGGTCAGTAATCTTACGGAGAGCAATCTGACCTGTTGAAAGAATACGGATAACTATTTTTTCACCGTTTACGGTAGGAAGTGAAGATACACGGACATCAAGTGTAGTTCCGTCAACAACCTGTGTGAAACGTCCGTCCTGCGGAACTCTCTTTTCAGCAATATTCATACCGCTTATAAGTTTAAGACGTGTGGTAAGTGCATTATGTACAACGTTGGCAACGTTCATAAGTTCAACAAGGTCGCCGTTTACACGGATACGGATTCTTGTATAAGTCTTGAAAGGTTCGATATGAATATCGGTAGCGTCAGCTCTGTAAGAGTTTTCAACGATAGTAGTAGCAAGCTTAACGATAGGAGCACTTTCTACTCTGTCTTTTGATTCTTCATCATCTTCAGCGTTATTCATATCACTGAATGCCTGAACACCTTCAAGAACGCTGTCAACATTCTGCATAGAATAAAATTTACCAATGGCTTTGTTGATAGCTGTACGTGTAGCAAAAACAGGGTCTGTATCCATACCTGTCATAACCTTTACGTCTTCAAGGATATTGAAGTTGTAAGGGTCATCAGTAGCAACAGTAAGACGTTTACCCTTGATATTGATAGCGATGATAGTATATTTTTTAGCAAGGGTTTCAGGAACTTTTCTTACTGCTTCACCGTCAATATCGAAGTTGGAAAGGTCAACATAAGGAACATGGAGCTTTCCGGCAAGAGCCTGAGCGAATTTTACTTCAGAAAGATAACCGAGTTCAACGATAACCTCTCCGAATTTCTTTGTACCTTTCGACTCCCGCTGAACAGCAAGTGCATTTTCGAGCTGTTCCTGAGTAATCAGCTGTTTTTCAACGAGATAGTCGCCTATTCTAATATTTCTCATAATAAAAACCCTCCGTTTTAATAATTTTACTTGTAAATTTTCCTTTATTATGTTATAATATCCTCATAATAAAAAATTTTTCAAAGGAGGTAAAACAAAATGGAAGAATTTGAAAATGTACTGAAAAGTGATTTTATGGACACTCAATTCTACATAATGTTCTACTTGATAGTATTTCTTTTTGGCATATGTATAGGGAGCTTTCTTAATGTTGTAATCATAAGGATTCCTAAAGGGGAATCGCTTATAAAGCGTTCCTCACACTGTATGACATGCGGTGCGAAAATACGTATCATTGACCTTATACCTGTGTTCAGCTGGCTTTTTCTGAGAGGAAAATGTCATTCCTGCGGAGAAAAGATTTCACCGAGATACCCGATAGTAGAGAGTCTTAACGGATTTCTCTATATGCTTGTATTTTGGGTAATGGATTTCAATGCTGAATCTGTAATAACCTGCGTTATGTTTTCGCTCCTGATAGTAGTCGGATTTATGGACTGGGATACACTCGAAATGGAACCGATAATTCTTGCAATGATATTTGCACTTTCGATTCTTTCAGCACTTCTTACTGATTCACTTTCACTGAAGCAGAGAATAATCGGAGCATTATGTATAAGTGTACCGTTTTTTATAATAGGAGAAGTCTGTAAATACTGTCTGCCGAAATGCCGTGAAGAAGGAATAAGGGGAATAGAGCTTGGAGATACCCTTCTTATGTTTGCATCAGGGGCAGTAATAGGAACACAAGCTATTATAGTTTCAGCTTTCTTCGGAATAATAATTGCATCTGTCTGCGGACTTATTCTGAAGATGATAAACGGAAATTCAAAATTTGCATTTGGTCCGTATCTTACGATAGGAATAGCAATAGGAACACTGTGGGGAGAAAATATAGCTGACTGGTATATTAATCTCCTTACAGTTGAATAAAAATCAAAAATCAGGCAGCAGCTTTTAACTGCTGCCTTTTTTGATGATTTACTGTGGTTTGTTTACTTCATCAGTCAATGAATAGATTATATAGATGTTATCATTGATGTTTCCGGAAACTCTTGGAGTTGTTCCGTCAGCGAGTGTTGAAGTAAGAGTAGGGAATGAAGGAGACATACTGCCTGCTGTCTGCAATTCTATTTTTGAAGTATCAGGAATCATATTTCCTGAACCGTCATCTTTTTTTCCATAAACATAGTATTCCTTTGGCTGACCGCCACTGTGTCTGTTTATTATGTTTATAAGCGGAATTGTTGCAACAGTATACTGACAGGTGAAAGGATATTCACCGTCAGCAGGAGAAGAAAGCTTGCTGTATTCTGCCTTGTCATAAGTAACTATACCAATTGAGAAATTTTCAAAGTTGATTCCTGAACCGTCAGAAATTGTTTCAATCTTAGCAGTATTGTCACTGCCTGAATTTACAAGCTGGCTTGCACCGAGCAGATATGCAAAATCAAAATCCTTAGTAAAGAATGTAGGATTAAGCTGAGCTTCCGGACTGCCTATTCCTGAAATACTTGCATCTGATTTATAGCTGATATTATTGAGAAGAATCTGACCTTTGCACATAGGAGTTCCATTAGAATCATTTTGAATACCGCCTGAACCGTCAGATACATCGCTGTTAAGAATAGTAATTATTTTTATATTGCCTTTTGTATATACAACGTCTGAGCCGTCCTTTGTGGTGATTGTTTCGTTGTAATACTTCTTGCGGAAGTCCTCAGCTTCATCTGCAAGTACAGCATCAGACATATTTCCCTGATAAACCCATACATTTTCAGCATATCTCAGGGAGTCCTGAAGATAATCCTGAATATTGTCAACATAGGCATTTGTCTTTTCAAAATCACTTGCTGTCTTGTTGATTTTTTCAACAGGGTCAACGAGTGCCAGAGCACCTGCCATAAGCAATGAGAATATAGCCATAACAACTATAAGCTCTATGAGGGTAAAGCCCTTAAGATTTTTCTTTTTCATATGTTTTTACCCTCCGTTATGTTGTTGGCTGAATTTCAACGAACTGGAAGTTAAGATTTGCATTAGGTGAATTTGCATCATATATAAGCTTATTGTCTTTAACAAGACCTTGTGTTGAATACTTGTTGGCATTCAAATCAGATTTTGCTTCTTCATCTACGGGGTCACCGTCTTTGATAGGTTTTCCGTCAGCATCTTTTAAAACATTTCCAGAGCCGTCAAGCTGGTATTTCTGAACTTTGACTTTAGTCGGATTTGTTTTACTTCCAAAATATACGCTGATATTCATATTATCCGGAGTAACCGGAACTTCATTTCCTGCTTCGTCAGTATAATAATAGTAATCGTCAACGCCGTCACTGTCAGTATCCATTGAGCTTACGTTTTTTGCGGCAGCATACGGAGCCTGAACAGTCATTTTTTTGTTGAGTCTGCTTGAGGCTTTTGTTGTACTGTCTACAACCTGACCTATACCAAGGAGAATAACGCCAAGAACTGCAAAAACAGCTATTGAAATAATGATTTCTATAAGCGTCATTCCTTTAAGCTTTTTTCTGCTTTTCATATTATCATCTCCTTAATACATATCATAGTACATGATTTCCCAGGATTCACTAAGAAGCTGGTTTGTTATAGTTGAATCAGCACTTCCGCCTGCATCAGTATATACAAGTGTGAAGTTATCACCGCTGTTTCCGATTTCCTTGAACAGAGCGTTTCCAATCCAGTGAGGATTTGCGATAGGCTTTCCGTTATATATTACACCGCTGAGAGCACCTGCATTATTTGCGATATTGAGCTTTGTGTAAGGGCATTTTGCAGTACCGCATATAGTATCAAGGTTCTCATATTCGATTTCGGATTCAGGAGTCTGAGTTCCGTAGAAAGTAATTCCTATCTTGTCAGTATCAGTGATATTACGGTTGCCGTCATCAATTTTCTTTGTTAAGATTGATGAGTTTCTAACAAGCAGATGACCATTTACAAGGAAGTTTACAGCACCATGTGAATCATCAACGACAATTTTTGAATTTCTCTGTAATGTTACATTGTCAAGTTTAACCCATATTGTGCCTGTTGGTTTTATTCTGATGTTTACAGTGCGTCCTGAACCGTTATCGCCCTTTATTGTACAGCTGTTTGTAATATCGATTACAGACGGGTCAGATGAAGGAAGATTTGTGGTTACGCCTCCCTGTGTTACAGTAAGGCTTGAAAGGTCATAAACTGTTGAAACATCAATACCGGACGGAATATCTGTAAGGTAGATACTCGGGTCAAAGCTTGAACCGATATAACCGATTGATTTCTTGATTTCATCAAGAGTAGTAACAAACTTATATTCCTGTTTGCTGTCAGGATAAGGATTTCCGCCTGCATCTGTTCCTGTTATAGCTTCTCTTGTCATAGTTTCAGGATAGATTGAACCCTTTGCACTTGTGAAGTCAGAAACAGGATAAACGCCTGTATATGCTTCAGTAGCACTTACAATATTTCCGGCAGAATCTTTATAATAGATAGTTTTGAAATCAGTAACAACTATACCTGTATCGCTTCCTGAATTAGGATTATGGTCATCACCGTCACAGTCACGCTGAGTATAATAAGGTGATGAAGTTACATTGATAACGCTTTCATCAACTTCAACAGGAGGAGAAGTCGGGTCAGTAGTATCATAATAATAGTACTGTTTGTTTGTAGGTGCAGTGCCTATTTCATTTCCGTACTGGTCAGCAGTTACATAATAACCGCCGTCATACTGATGAGGATTCCATGGGTTATGGTGATAAACGTTGTCGAATTTATCTTTTAAGTATCCTCTTGAAATTTCATCATCATTGAACTGGAAATCTTTGGACTGGAAATCTTTATACCATTGCCCTTTTTCATAGCAGTTTCCGAATTCATCATAATAGGTGATTTTACTATTTCTTGTGTCACCGTTGCGGTCAATCCAACCCCAAGCTCCCGGAGTATTTGATTCATAAACTTCATAGTTGTTGGTATCATAATCATAGTGTATATTATCTATTTTCTGATATTTCGGGTCAACACTGGTAACAGGAGGGTGCCAGATATTATTTTTTTCTATTTTTGTGTAACCTGGTTTAAGCTGAGGAGAGAAACCATTATACCTGTCGGCATAGATATTCTGGCCTATATTGAATGGTGCATTGAGATTAAGAGTTCCCCCGACAACGAGATTACCTTTGATGTTAACGCCGTTTCTTATTGTAACATCGCCTTCAACACGAACATCACCGCTAATGGTAACATTTTCCAGTTCAACATTTCCCTTTGAGTAGATATTTCCGCCCTTTGAATCAAACTGTGTTTCGCTTTTCTGATTCAGAGCATTGTTCCATGCTGAAAGTTTTGTATTTCCCGGTCCGCCGATTTTACTTGTGACACCTGAATCCATAAGATACAAATCAGTGCAGTCCATACTTGCCGGAGAAGAATTTGAGTTAAATGAGCCACAGAAGATATTATAAGGAGATTTTTTGCCGTTTGAATTATTTACCTTAATAAAAGAACTTCCGCCTGCATAGTTGACTATCTGACCGTTTACAAAAAGATATGGAATATCTTTCTGAACAAAGTCGCCTGTCATTTCATATTTGAGGTTTATATTTACAGGGTTGAAAAATTCAAAATCTTTCAGTACGACAGTTCCTGTACCGGAATTTTCAATATCGAAATTAAGATTACCGCCTGTTTTAAGGCTTCCGTTTACAAATGTCAAATCAGTTTTAACTATTGTACCGTTGTTAAGCTGATATTCGCCTGTTCCGTCAGCAGTAACACCGAGGGCTAAAGCACCTGTATAAGTACCCTGTGTTGTATCAGGAGTAAGACCGCCTGCTGTCTGAAGTCCTTTTATAGAAATCGGATTAGGTTCATCAGGAGATTTTTTTCTTATGTATGCACATACAGTGCTTTCTTCACCGCCGAGTTCAGCAGTAGCAGTAACTTTGAGAACCTGCTGTTCTTCCCAGGCAGATTTTTCAGTGTTGTAAACATAAGTATCATCAATATATTCAATTGAAATCTGACCGCTGTTCCAGTTACCTGAGTTATCATAGTAACCGATTTCACCGAGAGCAGAATCATTGATTTCGACAGAAGGAGTAAGAACATCTGTCTTTTTCATATTGACAATCATCTGAGCCACAGCATCACTTCTTGACATAGCCTCCGAGAAGCTTTCGATAGCTGCACGGGCAGTATATTCAGTCTGAGTTGCGGCATAATTTTTGTGAGACCTGTTGCTTGCTGATGTAGCAAGCACAAGTGTACTAGTAAGGAATATTATAAGCAGTGACATTACGGATATAACCGTAAAAAGCACTGTGCCTTTGAGTTTTGCTTTGGAATGTTTTTTCATTTTTTCTACCACCTTTCAAGTGTGACAAAGACAAAACCAAAACAGCTTATTCAAGAACAGGTTCGTCAAGCTCATAAACAGAGTAGAGATTAAGAACCATTGTAACTTCTGAAACTCCTGCTTCCTTACCTGAAGCGTCCTTCATTTTTTCAGCATCGGCTGAAAGTTTTCCGGTTGAAGGGTCAATACCGAAGTCTGTATCTGTAATTGTGATAGAGTCTATTCTTATAGCCTTATCCATTTTACTGATAGTTTCCATAAAGTTCCAGAGGTCATCTTTTGTAGCTTTGACACTTACACCATACTGCTGAACGAAAAGATTTTCAGCAGTTCTTTCAGAAAGAGCATTGCTTTCTTCAAGTTTCTTTGAGATTTCAGCAGTGTAGTTTCCGTTGAGGTCAGCGAGGTCAAGGATAGCAGTAGTAGGAACAGTAGGAGTATAGTAGTAATAATCGAGAGTAATATCCTGAATAGAACCTGCCTCCATACTCATAACCTTGAGATTTGATTCGTCCATTATGCTCTGCATATACTTGTCGAGCTGATAAGGCTGCATAAAGCTGATAAGGTTTCCGTCTGCAACTTCTTCTCCACTGAAGAACATAGAAGAAACTTTGTCTGCTTCGGATTTAGTGCTTTTGATATCATCTCTGAGTGTAGGAATCTGCTGAATTTTTGCATCAAGTCCGTCCCATTCCTGCTGAACGGCATCACGGGCTGTTTTATTTTCTTTAATGTCATTGAATTTTGGTTTAATTAATCCGAAGAATCCGCCTAAAAGCACTACTATGGCAATTACAGCCAGTAAAATGACACGGTCTCTGTAATTTAATTTCATGATTATTCAGCCTCCTCTGCTGTTTCACTGCCGGCTGTATCGTCAGTATTTGTTTCGGCAGGAGTATAAATTGATTTTTCGCCTTTCAAAGTAACAGTTATAGAGAAATTAACAGTAGATGTTTTCTTGTCAGAACCAACTTTTGTTATTTCACCAGTAGTCGGGTCAACAGTCTGTGCCTGTTGAGTTACTTCTGAAATGCTGTAATTTGAATATGTTACATCAACGAAATAATCCTTGCCGTAATCGGTTTTCAGAAGATTTTCAGCGAATTGTGCAGGGAGTTTCTGTGTAGGTTCATCAATACTGCTACATTCTACATCAAAGCTTATTCTTCCGTCAGAATACTGAGGGTTAACAATAGTTGCCTTGTCAACCTTTGTCGGAAGTTCAGAAATAGTCTTGTCGATAGCTTCCTGGAATACATCATATTTATCACCAAGAACAACAGGCTTTGAATCAAAAGCATCTTTGAGGTTGGTTACAGATGTGAGATATGTTTCAACTTCTGTTTTCATACTTGTAAGACTGTCGAAAAGAGCAATCTGCTGTGCAGTTTCAGGAGAATTGATTTTGCTCTGAAGGTCATCAATATCATGCTGTATACTGCTGTTTACGCCGGTGAGTATACCCCATACTATTCCGATAACAGCAGCACATGCAACAGTAGTTCCGAGAAGAAGATATTTATAAGTTCCGTCAGACTTGATTTTATTGTTGTTTACGGAGTCAGTTTCAAGAAGGTTAACCTTTTCAGTTTCCTTGTTACGCTTGAACATTGCACCGATAGCGTTTGCAAAGAGTTCAAATTTAAGATTGTCATATCCGTGAATTTGCGGAGGAGCTGTAAGAGTATCGCCATGAAGTTCCATTTTTGACATTTCATCGATAAGACGCTTGTAATAGGCGTTGTCACCGATTTCGCCGTAGAATATGATATTTTCAACAGTTTCACCTGTGTTACGGCTTCTCTGGAACTGGAGCATACGATAGATGTTTTCAACAACTGCTTCAAAAACATAGTCTTCTGAATCGTCATAGTCCTCAGCTGATATTGAAGCGAATCTTGAGAATGCAAGCTGGCAGTCCTCATTTTTTCCTCTTTTTTCATAAAGGTTAAGGCTTATGAAGTTCTTGTCAATCTGAACGGCAAGGAGAGGCATTTTTGTTTTGATTTTTGTATCTGCAAGAAGAAGTTTTGTAATACAGTTACAGCCAATCATAACAGATTTAAGTGAAATTCCGAGCATCTGGAATACTTTTTTATAGCAGTCTATAATTGCATAAGGACATGCAGTAGCAAGAACAGTAACAAGATTTTCTCTGCCGGCAGCAACATCTTCATCAGTATCGCCTACAATTACATAAGAAACAGAATATGTATCATCAATTCCGAGAGCGTTCTGCATTTCCTGCTTAACATTCTTTGCAAATTCCTGTTCCTTAGCCTTTTCGAGCTGAAGTTCCTTAAATATGGTGAGGTTTGAGGAAATACTTACAATAGCCTCTTTGTCAGCCATTTTGTTTGTTGCAAGAACGCTGTTTATAAGAGTAGCAACACGGGGAATATCCTGAACGTGACCGTTTACAATAATATCTTCATCGAGTTCAAGTGTAGCAGCGGAACTGATTCGGATTTTATTACCGCTTTCAGTACCTTTAATAATTCGTATATTTCTATCAGTAATATCAAATGACAGCATTTTTTAATCCACCTCTCAATTTTATTGAATATTTTCGAATGAGCCATAAAGTGCCGGAAATACAGCCATAAGAACCATACAAACAACAACACCCATAAAGATTATGGCAACAGGTTCGATAAGATGTACAAGGTTCTGAACAGCAGTATCAGCTTCTTCTTCATAGTAGCCTGAAGCATTTTCAAGGATAGTGTCCAAAGCACCTGATTCTTCGCCGACATATATCAGTGAACAGAACATTGATTCAAAGATTTCAGTTCTCTGTACTGAAGATGAAAGAGGTTCACCCTGTTTTACTTCATCAACAACAGTTTCAAAGCACTGGCTTATGTAGCTGTTTCCGAGAATGTCAGCAGCTCTCTGAATACATTCAACCATAGGAATACCGCTTGAATAGAGTGAACAGAAAGTTCTTGCAAAACGGCTGGTATAGATTGTAACCATAAGAGGCCCAACTGAAGGCATTTTTACAAGCATACGGTCAAATTTCAGTCTTACGCTGTCAATTTTAAGGATATATTTTATTCCGAAAATAATACCGCCGATAACGATTACAAGTATATACCATTTTGAAATGATGAAATCACTTATATTCATCATAACTCTTGTAAGTGCCGGAATATCGTTCGGGTCATCGAACATATTTGCGAATGTCGGAATAATGAATGTAAACATAAGGATAACAATAACTACGCAGAGAACCATAAGAATAGCAGGATACATCATAGAGCTTTTAATGGTATTGTGCATTTTGTTTTCCTTGTCATAATGTGCAGACATTCTCTGCATAATGACATCGAGTGAACCGCTGGCCTCACCGGCAGCAACCATTGAGATAAGAAAAGGAGGGAAAACGCCCTTATATAGTTCGAGGGAAGATGAGAACGATTCACCTTTCTGAACGTTTTCGTAGATGTCACGCCATATGAGTTTAGCGGATTCCTTTTCCTGTTCCTTGCACAGAATATCAAGAGCTTTTACCAGAGTGAGACCTGATGTAAGCATCGCACTGAGTTGTCGGCAGTTGAAAGACAACTCTTTTGTAGTGAATTTGTGCATGTTTTTTGAACTTTTTGAATCAGTTTCCTCATAGCTTCTGGACACAAGACCTTTTTCACGCATTTTTGCGAGGAAAGCCTTTTCATCTTCCGCAGGCATATTTCCCTTTACGGTCTTTCCGTTAGCGTCCACAGCTGTATAAGAAAAATTCTTCATTTAACCACCTCCATAAAAAATAAATAAAAATTGACAGCATAAAGCAATAATGCCCTAATAATAAAGATTATAGCATTTTTGAAAAGATATTTCAATTGCCTTTTTAGCATAAATACGTAGTATTTTTTTATTAATATTCACCAATAAATATACACTAAGTAATAATTATAATATTTTAATGTACAAATATGAAAAATTATCAATAGCAAAAGGGGATTATAAACTTTCTCTGTAAATCTTGTATAAATATTATATCATATAATTTCCAAAAAATCAATAGGAGATAAGAACTCTTTAGTAAAAGATAGATAAAATAATTTTTTTAAAAAAGTCGGCAGTCCGGACATGCCGTTTACAATTATATATTAATGAAAAATCCTGTTTATGACTGAAAAAAAGAAGTGCCTTTCTGAAAGGCACTTCTGATTTTAAAAATTATTCAAGACTTGTTATAATTCCTGCAAGATACTGCTGAATCATAAGGGCATCGCTTGCATTAAGACCGTTTCCGGAATTCTGAACATCACCGTTCTGTCTGCCGACAGGCTGAAGGAAGTTATTTTCTGAATCTGAAACATATGAAGAAATTGCAATGACATCAGCAATATCAACTTTTCCGTCAGTATTTGCATCGCCTGCAAGAACATTTGATTTTCCTATTTCAAAATCAGATTTTACAACATCTGTTTTATATCCCTTTTCGTCCTCAGCCTGTATAAGAAAGATATATTTTCCTGTTTCAAGATTTTCAAAAATCATACTGTAATCAATATCAGGAAAAACGTTGAAAGTTGTTGAATCAGGTGAGAATGAAACTTTCTGTAAAACAGTTCCGTCTGATTTAAGTATTTCTGAAGTTACAGTTTTGAGCTTGTATTTTGAAGTAATAGTTCCTCGGAGGTTGAAATATGAACCCTGTTTTAAAACTCCGGAAGGAAATTCCGCATTGGAAATCTTTATATCAGAATCAGTTTCTTCTGATTTTTTTACTTCAAAGCTGATTTTTTCAAGAGTAGCATTATATCCGCTGTAATCCTCGGCAACAAGCTTGTATGTATATGAACCTTCATCAAGATTTGAAACATCAAAAATATCATTTCCGGAAAAAGTATAGCTCTTGCTGTTTACAGAAGATTTTACAGTTTTCCATACTTCTGAATTTTTTGAATCATATATGTATGCAGAAACTTTATTCAAAGGCTGAACAGATTTTATACAGCAGTTTATTTTGAATGACTGACCATACTGCATAGTTCCTGACGGGAAAGATGAATTTTCAGTTTTTATCTGACTTTCAGTTGAAGGATTTCCTATCTGAAATTCTGAATACAGAAGTCTTACATAATTATCATTGCTGTCAGTAACGCTTACTTGATAGCAATAAAGACCTTCCGGCAGAGAACCGAAACGGATACCGGCATCAATTGTTTTAATGTTAAATTCAGTTGTGCTGACTTCCTTTTCAACTTCCTGATTGGCAACGCCGTTACGGTAATATATTCCTGCAACAACCTTTTTCATAGGTTTTTCTGAAGTTATAATGCCTTTAAGAATAAAGGATTTGCCGACAGGCAGACTTCCCTCAGGTTTGGTGAAATCAGTTATTTTTATATCAGAAGAAACAACTTCCACAGCATATGACCTGAACGGTACAACCGAAAGCAACATAACAAGCATAACAGCGAAACTTGCAAGACGTGATAAAGTTTTATTCATTTTTTACTGCCTCCATTAATTTTTTTCATAATAATATTTATACCACTTAAAAAAAATAAAATCAAGTAATTTGTAAATTTTTGTAAATAGTATCAAAAAACAGATGTTTTTTTTAAAAATTTCCAATTATTTCTATAAAAGTGTTGAAATTAAAAGACAGTTCATTTTCAGAGCTGTCTTTTTATTTTGATTATGAAATTATCAAAGCCTGATTTCCGAGCCATCTGTAAGCACTTTCAAATTCAGGTATTGTGTATTCTGTAAGGGCATCACCCTCAAGTACATCAGCCAGAATAACAGTACCCTTTGCCTTATTGTATCCTACAAGCACACAGCAGTGTTCACTTCTTTTCCATGTAAAGCTGTATGTGCCTGTTCCGGGTTCAGTATAATATGTACCTCTTTTCAGAGTCCATGTAGCACCGTAAGTTCTTGAAGGAGTACAGTACATAGTAATCCATACGAGAACAGGATTTCCGTTGTCAATCTGTTCGTAAAGGGCTTCCATATCAGCTCCGGTAATATCGTTTATGCTGTAATTACTTATATTATTGGCAGAAAGATAGCTGTTTGCTGTTCTAACCATTGTATTTTCATATGCACCGTATGAACTGCTTGATTCAGGAGAACCTATAAAAGCA
>ERZ808240.819-NODE-819-length-39963-cov-5.000827_pt1 | contig 39963 bp, 41 predicted proteins | sample MGYA00521084_ERZ808240 | MGnify/ENA primary metagenome ERZ808240 (study PRJEB31516, sample SAMN03275571) | gut metagenome | biome: mammalia-associated habitat; material: feces | host: Papio cynocephalus | place: Kenya | collected 2012-08-06 ... | reverse complement strand
GGCATAGAAATGCACCCCATTCCTTAGTTCAAGTATTTTATCATACTTGTCTAACAAATGGGGTGCAATTCACTCCGGCGGCTTTCTTACTTTTATTGGGTTTATTCCTTATCCTCGAGATAACTGCGCACCAGCTCCTGCAGCAGCTCATCGCGGTCGATGCGGCAGATAAGTGAGCGGGCGTTGTTGTAGTTGGTGATATACGTGGGGTCTTCCGACAGGATGTAGCCCACAAGCTGATTGATGGGGTTGTAGCCCTTGAGCATCAGTGAGTCGTATACCGCGGAGAGGATCTCCCGAATCTGTGCGCGATTGGATACCGTGGCGAACGGTTTGGTGGCGTCACCCACGTCCGCAACCCCCTTCAGTCAAAAAATCTTTCTGCTATTACCATACCACAGCGGCGGGCGAGTTTCAAGGAAAATCTTACCGGATGACCGCTCCATGCTGCTCTCGCAGTGCGTCGAGCACCGCGCGGACGGCTTCCTCGGCGTGATCGTCGGTGAGAGTTCCGTCGTCCGAGCGAAGCGTCAGCGAGAAAGCGACGCTCTTCTTCCCTTCCGGGATGCCGACGCCGGTGTAGACGTCAAAGAGCTTCACGCCGCGCAGGACGTTCTTTTCCGCTTTGCGGATGCACTCTGTCAACTCGCCGACAGGAACGGAAGCGTCGCACACAACGGCGATATCGCGCGTGATAGCCGGGAAGCGCGGCAGCGGCGTGTAGACCGGCTCCGCCCCCTGGAGATCGTGCAGCAGTACGACGTCGATCTCGGCGCAGTACGTCGCGCCGTCCAGCCCGTAGGCCGTGCACACGTCGGGGTGGATCTGGCCGAGCGTGCCGAGGCGCGTATCGCCCGACCATACCGCCGCGCAGCGGCCGGGATGAAACGCGGCGGTCTCCGAATCGGCGGTGAAGCGCACATCCGGGGTACGGGCGGCGCGCAGCAGCGCTTCCACCGCGCCCTTGAGCGCGAAGAAGTCCATACCGTCGCCGTAGGCGCCGAGCGTGAGCACGGTGCGCTCGTCGGCCAGCATCTCGCCGGGCAGCTTCTTGTACACGGTCGCCATTTCGTAGAGCCTGGCTTCCATGTTGCGGCGGTTGAGGTTCGTGGACAGCACGACGAGCATGGAGGGAAGCGCCGTTGTGCGCATGACGCTCGTATCCTCGCCGAGCGGGTTGAGGATGCGATAGTTGTCGCGCAGCGGGGAATCGGCGGGGACCTTGATCTTATCGAGGCTCGACGGGCTCACGAACGAGTACGTCATCACCTCGGTATAGCCCATGGCGCGGCATGCCGTTCCGAGCTTCTGTGTAAAGATGGTCTTTTCGCTGTAGCCGCCCTGCGTGGCCGCGCCGCGGATGTCGGTGGCTTCGATCTTGTCGTAGCCCCAGAAGCGGGCGCACTCCTCGGCAATGTCGGCGAGCATGGTGCAGTCACCGCGCCAGGAGGGGACGGTAAGCGTATTGCCATTGAGTTCAAAGCCGAGCGAGGTGAGCGTATCGACCATGAATTCGCGCGGGATATCGGTGCCGAGCAGAGCGTTGATGCGCTTGTCGTCGAGCTCGATGAACGTCGTCTCCGGTGCTTTGCCGAGCACGTCGATCGTGCCGTCGAGCACTTCGCCCGCGCCGAGCATTTCGACGAGCTCACACGCGCGATCGACCGCCGGGACGGTGGCGAGCGGGTCGAGACCCTTTTCAAACCGGCCGGAGGCATCCGTGCGCATGCCGAGGGCGATGGCCGTTTTGCGGATGGAGTGGCCGAGGAAGTTGGCGCTCTCGAACACGATGGTCGTGGTCTCGTCGGTGATCTCGCTGTTCGCGCCGCCCATCACGCCCGCAAGTCCGACCGGGCCTTCGGGATCGGCGATGACGAGCATGCCGGGCGTAAGGGCGTGATCCTTGCCGTCGAGCGTCTGGAGGGATTCGCCCTCTTCAGCGCGGCGGACGATGATCTTTCCGTCGTGCAGGCAGGCATAGTCGAACGCGTGCATCGGCTGGCCGTACTCGAGCATGACGTAGTTCGTGATATCAACGATGTTGTTGATCGGCCGCACGCCGGACGCGCGCAGACGGCGGCGCATCCACTTCGGCGACGGGGCGATCTTGATGTTCTTCACCATGCGCGCGGTATAGCGCGGGCAGAGCTCGGCGTCCTTGATCTCGACGGAGAGCTTTTCATGGATATCGCCGTGGCCGGCGGTCACCATAGGCTCGGCGAGCGTCAGGGGCGTGTGGAACGTGCAGGCGCTCTCGCGGGCAAGACCGCGCACGGAAAGGCAGTCGGGGCGGTTGTTCGTGATCTCAAATTCCACGACGCTGTCGTTGAGACCGCAGACATCGCGGATATCGTCGCCGGGGAGACAGTCCTCTTCGAGGATGAAAATGCCGTCCTCGATCGCGTAGGGGAAATCACGCTGCTCCAGGCCGAGCTCACCGAGCGAGCAGAGCATGCCCTCGCTGAGTTCGCCGCGCAGCTTGCCGGTGTGGATCTCCTTGCCGCCGGGCAGCGTGCTGCCGTCGAGCGCAACGGGGACGAGATCGCCGATGTTGACGTTCTGCGCGCCGGTGACGATCTGGAGCTCCCGCTCGCCGCCGACATTGATCTTGCAGACCCACATATGGTCGGAATTCGTGTGGCGCTCCATGGAGACCACACGGCCGACAACAACGCGGGAAATTTCGCTGCCGGTGACCTCCCAGCCCTCCACCTTGGAGCCGGACATGGTCATCGCGTCGCAGTATTCCTTATCGGGGGCGCCGATGGTCGTATATTCCCCCAGCCATTCTCTCGAAAGTTTCATGTCGCTACCTCCTTAAAACTGGGACAGGAACCGGGTGTCGTTTTCGTACAGCAGGCGCATGTCGCTGATCTGGAACCGGCGCATGACAAGACGCTCGAGACCAACGCCGAACGCGAAGCCGGAGTAGACCGTCGGGTCGATGCCGCTCATTTCGAGCACACGCGGATGCACCATACCGGCGCCGAGCAGCTCGATCCAGCCCTCGCCCTTGCACACGCGGCAGCCCTTGCCGTGGCACTCAAAGCACTGCACGTCCATCTCGCAGCTCGGCTCGGTGAACGGGAAGTGGTGCGGGCGGAAACGGGTCACGGTATCGGGGCCGTAGAGCTTTTTCATCAGGGTGTTGAGCGTGCCCTTGAGATCGCCCATCGTGATGCCCTTGTCGATGACGAGGCCCTCGATCTGGTGGAACATCGGGGAGTGGGTCGCGTCGATCTCATCCTTGCGGTACACACGGCCCGGGGACAGGATGCGGATCGGCGGGCGGCTGCTCTCCATCACGCGCACCTGCACCGGGGAGGTCTGGCAGCGGAGATGGACCTGCTCGTCCTCGGTGATATAGAACGTGTCCGTCCACTCGCGGACGGTGTGGTTCTCGGGGATGTTCAGACGGTCAAAGTCGTAGTCGGAAAGCTCGATCTCCGGGCCGTCCACGATGGAAAAGCCCATACCGATGAATATATCGACGACTTCGTCGAGCACGGTGTTCATAACATGCTTCTTGCCGAGGGAGATCTCCTTGCCGGGCATCGTCACGTCGAGCGTTTCGGCGCGGAGCTTTGCCTCCTGCAGACGCGCGGCGAGCGCGCTCTTGCGGCTTTCGATCTCGTTTTCCAGCTCGCTGCGGACCTCGTTCGCAAGCTGGCCGATCACGGGACGCTCCTCGGCGGAGAGCTTGCCCATCTGCTTCAGAATGGCGGTCAGCTCACCCTTTTTGCCGAGATACCGGACGCGCAGCGCTTCGAGCGAGTCCATGTCCACGGCTTCTTCGATCGCCCGGCGGGACGCTTCCCGCAGGCTTTCCAGCATTTTCTTCATGGCTTCCTCCTGTATTGATAAATACTTAAAAAAACAAAAAATAAAAGCCTATCATCCCACAAAAGGGACGAAAGGCATGCTTCCGCGGTACCACCCACATTCGGAGCTTTTAAAAACTCCGCTCTCTCGCGCTGTAACGGGCGCAGCCCGCCGGGGATTGACCGGCGCTCACGGGCGAACTATACGGAGCCTTTTCCGCGGGGCGCTTTCAGCCGGCGACGCCCTTCTCTGCTGCGGCGGTATTCCGTCATATTCCCGATCAACGCGAAATAACATATTCTTTATACCATAGTGCGCGCCGGTTCGCAAGAATAAATTTGACGAATGCGGCACAGGCTCTTATAATATAAGCTGGTATTTTATTGAAGGGGGCGACGTCGTGGCCGGGAATATGCCGGAGGTGAAGCGCGTATATTGTGACCGGAGCAGCGTATCCGTGCCACAGCGCAGGGCCGAAACGCACAAGGGCGATTACGGAAAGCTCCTCATCGTCGGCGGCAGCGTCGGATATACCGGCGCGCCGAATCTCTGCGCGAAGGCGGCGGTGCGTTCGGGCGCGGGGCTCGTATATCTCGGCGTGCCGGAGGCGATCTGGAGCGTGTGCGCCGTGAAAAACGACGAGGCGATGCCCTTCCCCCTTCCGTGCGTCGTCTCGGGCAAGCTCACCGCGGACGCACTCTCTCCGCTGCGGGAGTATTATGACCGCTGCGGCGTGCTCGCGCTTGGGCCCGGTCTTGGCCGGAGCGAGGGGACGGCGGCTCTCACCGCCGCGCTCATCCGGGAGTTTCCCGGAAAGATCGTCCTCGACGCGGACGCGCTCTGGGCGGTATCACCCGCGCCGGACATCCTGCGCGAGACAAAGGGCGAGATCGTCATCACGCCGCACGAGGGGGAGTTTCTCCGTCTCGGGGGCTCGCTGGAGGCCGGGCGCGAGCGCGGCGCGTGGGACTTTGCACAGCGGTACGGCTGCATCACGGTGCTGAAGGGCCACCGCACGATCATCGCGCACCCCGCCGGACGGCTGTACTCCATTGAGGCTGGCAATCCCGGCATGGCGAAGGGCGGCAGCGGCGACGTGCTGACCGGCGTCACGGCGGCGCTGCTCGGGCAGTTGGAAACGGAAAAGGCGGCCGTCACCGCGTGCGCCGTCCACGCCGGGGCGGGCGACGTATGCGCGCAAAAGCGGGGCGAATACGGCATGACGCCCTCGGACATCATTGAAGAGCTGCCGTATATTTTCAAGGAGATCACGAAGTAAAGAGCATGAAGCGGACGATTTTGTTCGCACTGATGATACCACTGCTGCTCACCGGCTGCGGTGCGCGGCGGGACGCGGAGAACTGGAAATCGTTTGCCGAAGCGGTCGAGACCGCGGAGCGGATAGCGTTCCATGCGGAAATCACCGCACACTGGGAGGACAGTTCCGCCTCGTTCGGCGCAGATGTCGCGCGCGAGGGCGGCGAAACATGCATCACTCTCACCGCGCCGGAGACCGTATCCGGCATTACCGTCCGCGCAAAGGGCGGCGAGACAGCGGTGGAGTTTGACGGCGTGATCCTGTCGCTCGACGCCGGGCGGAGCGAAACACTCTCCCCATGCGGCGCGCCGCAGCGCATGCTCACCGCGCTCACACAGGGCGCGATGGAATACAGCGCCGCGTCCTCGGCATCTTTTGCCGGTCCTGACGGCGAGAGCATAACGCTCTGGCGGGACGAGACCGGTGCGCTCACCGGCGCGGAGCTCGCCCGCGACGGGCGGAAGATTTTAACGCTGGAAATTACGGAGTGGGTCATAGAGTAAGGCTCCCTTGTGTAAAGGGAGCTGACAGCCGTCAGGCTGGCTGAGGGATTGTCCTTTTCGGCTTTCTGAAAATCCGACAACCCCTCCGGCAAAACCGAAGGTTTTGCCACCTCCCCTTACACAGGTGAGGCTTCAAACGGAAAGGAGCATCCTTTTATGGATACACGAAAGACAAGGACATGGGCAGAGGTTTCGCTCGGCGCACTGCGGCACAATGTGGAGGAAATGCAGCGCGCGCTGCCGAACGGCTGCGGGCTGCTCGGCGTCGTAAAGGCGGATGCCTACGGCCACGGCGCTTGCGAGATCGCCGCGGCGCTGCACGAATGCGGCTGCCGGTATCTCGCCGTTGCCTGTCCGCAGGAGGCGCTCGCCCTCCGGAATGTCGGAGAGACGATGCCCATTCTGATCCTCGGCGCGGTGGACGCGGCGTTCGCGTCCGACATGGCGGCGAACGATATCACGCTCTCCGTGGAATGCGCCGAAAAGGGCCGCGCCCTCTCCGCGGCGCTGCGCGGCGGAGAGCGGCTCAAGATCCACCTGAAACTCGACACCGGCATGGGGCGTCTCGGTTTTCGCGTGCAGGACGAGACCGCGCTGCGCGAGGCCGCCGCGGTCGCGCAGCTTCCGAATCTGGACGCCGAGGGCGTTTTCACCCACTTCTCCGTTTCCGACACGCCCGGCGAGGAGGAATATACCGCCGCACAGCTCGCGCTGTTTCTCGCCGCGGTCGAAAAGCTGGAAGCCATGACCGGACGCCGGTTTCCGCTGTGCCATTGCGCCAACTCCGGAGCGGTGCTCTCGTGGCGCGATAAGGGTGCGGCGCTCGATCTCGTCCGTCCCGGTCTTCTCACCTACGGCATTTACCCGGACAGTGAGCGCGGCGGCCTGTCGCTTACGCCCGTTATGACGCTCAAAAGCCGCGTGAGCGCGATCACGCACCACAAGAAGGGCGACTCCATCAGCTACGGCCGTCTCTGGACGGTGGAGCGCGACTGCACGCTCGCGGTGCTCCCCGTCGGGTACGCGGACGGTTTGCAGCGCTGCCTCTCCGGGAAGCTCGAGGTGCTGCTGCGCGGGAAGCGCGTAAAGCAGGTCGGGTGCATCTGCATGGACATGTGCATGCTGGATGTGACCGATATCCCGGACGCCGCCGTGGGCGACGTCGTCACGGTGTTCGGCCGTGGGGACGACGGCGCGCCGACGGTCGCGGAGCTTGCCGCGCTCGCCGGAACGATCCCCTATGAGCTGCTCTGCGGCGTATCGCTGCGCGTGCCGCGCATTTATACGGAGAACTGACACTTTTGCCGACAAAAGAAGGGATGGCCGCGCGCCATCCCTTCTTTCTCTTTATTCGGCATTCTTCCGCAGCAGGACTGTGAGCTCCCCGCTGGCATCCGCGCGATCTCCACGGCGCGCGATGAAACATCAAAGCCGCAGACAGAAAAGCCGTTCGCGGCGAGCTTTCGCGCATACGCCCCGCAGCCGCAGCCCGCGTCACAGACGGTTTTGACGCCGTGCCGGTGCAGCGCACTGATCAGCGCATCCGGTGCCATATCGATCGATCGAACGTATTCCACGACCCGCTCCGGATCGACCCGTTTCCAGGAGTGTTCCCAAAAGCGTTCCATAGTATTTCTTTCTCTCCTACTGCCCGGAATAAAAACCCAATCGAAGCCCAGCGGAGCGGGTTCGATTCGGAAAAGGAAGAAGGAGCTAACATAGTGCAGTTTTCGCCGTGAGTCGGAAACGGAACGGTGTTTGCTCCTTGATAGGAACCGAATCGAAGCCCAATGAAATGGGTTCGATTTGGAAAGGAAAAACAACACCATCGGCCGATCGGACGCCGCCTGCGGCGGCTGATGACCTTATGGTGTTGTTTTGACGCTGGCACGCCTGCCCGGGCTCGAACCGGGGGCCTCGGGCTTAGGAGGCTCGCGCTCTATCCTACTGAGCTACAGACGCATATGGTTTTGCCGCGCTGTGCAGCGCTTAAAAGCATTGTATCCCTTAAGTCACGATGCTGTCAAGACTTCTTTCTCTATCGGTATTTCGCGCACCTTTTTTCGGCAAAAGACGTTGCAATCGTATCCGGCATGTGATATGTTTAATTTACATGGATGGATCTCCCGTAAAATTGAATAGAAACATCCGAATGAAGGAACCGTGTGTGATCCACGGACTGTAACGGCAACTGTAACGCGGAGCGACCCCAATATGCCACTGGGAAACCGGGAAGGCGGGCAAGCGATGAAACGGAGTCAGGATATTTCACCGGATGGGTACCATCGCCCGGCGGCATTTATACGTTCCGGGAGTGGTATGTTTCCGATTAAAACGCTTTGATATTCTGAAAATACCGTCAGAGCAGCCATTGTGCTGCTCTGATTTTATTTTTCGGGAGTGCGTCTCTGGAAATTCTTTTTGCGAGATTCCCCCATGAGGAATTTTTCAGGGAGGGCATGACCATGCACAAACCGATCGACCGTTCCCGCATCGCGGACGGTCTCCTCTCTCCGGACAGGCACACGGAGGGATGAGCTATGAAAACAGGAACAGGAATGTTTTACGCCGTGGGCGTCGGCCCCGGCGATCCGGCGTGGATGACGCGCCAGGCATGCGATGTTCTGGGATTCTGTCCCGTCATTGCCGCGCCGAGATCCTCTTCCGGGGAAATGCCGGCGCTGGAGGTAGCCCGCGGCGGCGTCGATCTGAGCCGGAAGTCGATCCTGCCGCTGAAATTTACCGCAGCCCGGGCCAAGTCCACGCGAAACGCCGAGTATGTCCGCGCGGCGGGCAGCATCTCGCGCGTGCTGGACGCGGGCTTAAGTGTCGCCATGGTGAATCTCGGCGACGTTTCGATCTACGCCACGGCGTACTATGTGCTCGACGAGCTGCGCCGCCAGGGGTACGCCACGCAGATGATCCCCGGCATCACGAGCTTCTGCGCCGTGGCCGCAACGCTCGGCACCAGTCTGACTGATATGGACTCGCCGCTGCACATCTATCCGGAGGAAACGGAGAATCTGGACACCGCACTCGGGCTTTCCGGCACAAAGGTGCTGATGAAGTCCGGCAAGGCCATCGGCGAGACCGCCGCAGTGCTCTCATGCCGGGGGCTTGCGAAGGAGGCGTCCATGGTCGCCGACTGCGGTCTGTCATCGCAGAAAGTTTTCAACGCGATGACCGATCTGCCGGAGAATGTCGGCGTCTTTTCCACGGTGATCGTGCCGGAAGTGCACAGAGCCGCGCAGAAAAAGTGAATACAAAGCGCGCCGAAGCAGGTTTTTCTGCTCCGGCGCGTTGGTTTTTATGCTTTTTTCCCGCTGCGGTTCTTTTCCCAGAGCACCGCAAGGCCGATGAGCAGCAGATCCGGCTCGTACCGGATCTCCCGGCGGCAGAACGGCGTTACGCATCCGGCAAGCCCGCCGGTGGCGATGACCGCAGCGCTCGCGCCGAGTTCCGCTTCCATGCGCTCGATCATCCCATCGAGCAGGGCGGCCGAGCCGTAGATCGCGCCGGACTGCATGCAGGCGACGGTGTTCGTCCCGATGCACTTTGCGGGCGCGTCGAGCGAGACGCGCGGCAGCTGCGACGTGTGGCCGGAGAGTGATTCCATCGACAGGCGAAGCCCCGGCACGATCGCGCCGCCGGCAAAGCGACCCTGCGCGTCCACGGCGGAGATGGTCGTGGCGGTGCCCATGTCGATGACGATGAGCGGCGGGCGGTGCAGGTGCAGCGCCGCGACCGCGCCGACGACGAGATCCGCCCCGATCTGGCCGGGATCGTCGAGCCGGATGTCCAGCCCGGTTTTGAGGCCCTTGCCGACAACGAGCGCATCCAGCCCTGTGAGGAGCTTTACCGCCCGGCACAGCGTGGATGTGAGCGGCCAGACGACGCTCGAGAGGATCGCACCTTCAAAGTCCTCCGGCTGGTAGCCCGCAAACGCGAGGACGTTTTTCATGCCGACGGCGTATTCGTAGTCGGTCTTGTTCACGTCCGTCGCCATGCGCGCCACGGCGCGGATCTTCCGGTTTTCGATACAGCCGAGAACGATGTTCGTGTTGCCGGTGTCGATGGCAAGGATCATGGCTTTAGTTTTCCTTTCTCCCGATACGGATCAGCCGCAGAATGACGGGGCTGAGAACGATATTGATGCCAAGCTCGGCAAGGAAGTTGACGCCGACGAGTCCAAAGATCATAAACCGTCCCACGTTATCGCCGAAGCCGAGGCTCTGCGCCATATCAGCAAGCATCGGCATAAAGAAGATCCGGCAGCCGAGCAGAAAAATGCCGGTGTTCACGACCGGGCAGACGATGGCCGCGGCGACGGCCGCGAGCGTGCGGTTTTTCGGAGCGAGCCACGCATATACGACCCCCGCCATGCCGCCGCAGGCAATGCCCTTTACGAGCACCGTGAGCAGCGTTCCCGGCACACTGAAGGCGAAAAACGCCGCGGCGTCGCCCGAGAGCAGTACCACCATGCCGAAAACAAAGCCGAGCCACAGCCCCGCCGCGCCGCCGTATACCGCCGCGCCCACCACGATGGGCAGCGCGACGAGCGACACCGAGACCGGCCCAAACCGGATGAAGCTGCCGAGCAGCTGCAAAATGACGATCAGCGCCGTGAAAAGCGCCAGCCCCGCCAGACGCCGGGTCTTTCCCTGAGAGTTTGCATTCATATTTGATTCCTCCTGCTGTTGCTCCCTTAGTATGTACCCAATTGGTACGGGATGCAGCGCATGGCTCATTATAAAAGCAAAGCCCCTCTGCGTCAAGCAGAGGGGCGTATTTCAGTCTAAATGTTCCATGATATCGTTGCCGGTGTCGGCGCCGACGAGCGAGCGGACAAGACCGAACCGGCGGCAGTCGTAGCGCGGGAATTCCTCGCTCGCAAGCGTCGGGCGGTGGGCGTACTGCAGTTGGCTCTCGTGGCAGAGCATGGCCTCCGAAGCTACTTCAAACGCCGTTTTGCCGCCAAAGCTCTCCAGCGGCGTTTCCACGTCGAGGATGATCGGATTTTCATCGGCAAAGTGAAGATACAGCTTCGGCGTATCCCAGACGCCGTACTGCGCGGCGCTCTCCGGATCGTACGAAGCGTCCGCGGCGTACACGACGGCCTGTTCGAGCGCGCGCGCGTTGAGCCGGTGCGCACCGTGGCCGTATTCGCCCTCGCGGTCGTGGCCGACGGCGACGAGCGGCTTAAACCGCCGCAGCAGTCCCACCTGATAGGCGATCACATTTTCCTCGCCGAAGCTCTGCTGCGCCGCCTCCAGCGTGAGAACGTAATAGTCCGGGAACGGCCCGATGACCGGATAGTTCCGGATGCCCATCGTCCAGAGCGCATCCAGGAGTTCCTGCGGGCGCGGCTGCCAGTCGTAATGATTCACAAGATACGCCACCTGCACCGTGAGCCCCCGGTCCACGCACTGCGCGGCGAGCGCGCCGAAGAAGATGACGTCGTCATCCGCGTGGCTTGGGAAGAGCAGCACATCCGCCTGTTCGCACGGCGGCTGCCATACCTGCACGTCCGCCGGGGCCGCGCCGGTCGTGAAGAGACGCACCTCGCAGAGCGGCGAGGCTCCGGTGAACTCGATATCAAGCTCCGTCACCGTCTCCGGCAGCGCGAGATATTCATGCAGGAAGCCGTACTCGCCGCCGGAGACGTCCCCCGCGGCGGTGTGGACCGTGAACGCTTCGCACGGCGTATACCAATAGAGATAGAGCGCGCCGATGGGCGTTTCGGAGGAAACGTGCAGCGTGTTCCCGGCGCGGTAGTCGATGCGGGAGGTACGGTCGCCGTCGCGGAGGATCGGCGTGTAGCCGCCGATGTTGTCCGAGAGAACGACGCCGTCCGTGATCTCCGCCGCGGCCGGCTCTGGCGTGGGTTCCGGCGTTGCTGTCGGTTCGGGCGTGGGCGTGGGCGTCGGCTCCGGCGTCGCCGTGGGTGCGGCGGTCGGTGCGGGAGTTTCTGACGGCGTCGGCTCCGGCTGCGCCGGCGCGCCGCAGGCGGCGAGAAGCGCGCAGAGCAGCGCAGATATCAGAAGAAGAGAAATACGTTTTTTCGTGGCGGGGGGCCTTTTTTCCCCGGCCGGCGCGGGGGGGGGTTGGGGGGATTTTTTGACGGTTTTTCGTGGCGGGTGTCCTTTCTCCCGCGGCCGGCGCGGGGTGGGTTTGGGGATATTATAGGACGTTTTGAGGTAAAGCGTCAAGAGATTCCAGGAGGGGCAGAGCCCCCACAGCTTCTCAAAGAAGTCTCGCAGAGTTTGCGCCCGCAGGCGCAAATAGAGTTCAATTCATTTTCTCCGGCGGCGTGTACGTCGGAGAAAATACCGCTCGGCTCGCAAACGTGCGAGCGAAGCGAGTGCGCTGCGGCGAGCCGCAGCCTTTTCAAACGAGAGCCCAACGAAGTGGGTCTCGTTTGAGAGCTTGTCAAAAAACTTTTTGACAAGTTCAAAGCCCCGGAGCTTAGTTTGCTCCGGGGCTCGACCGTTTATTTCGTTCAGCCCGCGTTGCCGGACGAGGCGTTACCGTAGGAGGCGAAGTTGCCGGCGGAGGCATAGTAGGCGTTGCCGCCGGAAGCGTTGCCCGCCGAGGCGGTCTTGGGGCCGCAGCCCGCGAGCGTGAGCAGCAGCGCCGCGGCGCTGAGAACGATGGCGATGATCTTTTTCATGGATAGTACTCCTTTTCTGTCTGTTGATGATTGATAATCTTCCATATATCGATGCGCCCGGCGCGGAGCAGGAGGAGAGATACCGCGCCGGGTTGCGCAGCCGACAAATTATTCGATGGCCGCTCCCGCGGCGATGGCGGCGAAGAACGCGTCCACTTCCCCGCTCTCCCATCCGGCGGTGAGAAGCCGCCGGTCGCGCACGAGACCGAGTTCCTGCCCGGAGGTGAGCGCTTCCGCCGCGGTCCGCACCGTCTCAAGGCGGGTTTTCAGCTCCGCGTCGTTTTCGCCGTACCGCACAGCGTACGCCGCGCCCGCGTCGCGCGCCGAGGCTGTGTCACGTCCGTCCGCGAGATACTGCCCGAGGATGGACTCCGCCCAGCGGTAGGCGCCGACCGCGCCGGAGGCGGGGTCGTAATCCTGCGCAAGACGCTCAAGGATGCCGCCGAGGCCGGCGAGCGGTTTGGCTTCTTCCGGCGTGGGCGATACCTCCGGCAGCGGCTCCTGCGTGGCCGCCGGGATCGCTGTCGGTTCGGGCGTCGCCGCGGCCGCGCGCGATTCAAGCGGCAGTCCCGCCGCCGCCATCGCTCCCGCAAGGAGCACAAGCGTCAGGAAAACGATGACAACTCTTTTTTTCATTGTCTTCTCCTTTCGGGAAGCGTTTATCCGGCGAAGCCGTTCAGTTCGATATTGTTCAGCTCGCCGAGCGTCTGCACCGTGACGCCGTGAGAGCGCAGCCACGCGTTCGTGCGCGCGGAGGCCGCAAGCGGACGGACAGTGTAATTATCGTAGACATATTCGCCGTTTCTGTCGGTATGGACGCCGGTGGCGGTAATGTAGATCGGCTCGATCGTCTGATAGAATTGCTCGTCCTGGATGATCTTGGTGCCGCCGATGGTCCCGTCGCGCAGGTCGGGGACGATGCAGGTTTCGTAAAGCTCCCAGAATTCGTCCGCTGTGAGCGTGCGCAACTGCTGGACCGGCGGAGTCGAATCATACCATTGAATGCTTGCGCTGAATACGGTGGTCTCGCTCCGGTCGCACGGGAAGAGCGCCCGTTCCTCCATCAGCTCGCGGGAGTTGAGAAGCTCTTCATACTGCCGGATATTCCGGCTGATGCCGTCGTTCCCTGCGGGGAAACCGACGGTATTGGTGCCGCCGGTCACATACGGGGTATACTCGTCCGTGGCATAGGTATATACGCGCCGCGCAAGGAGCTTTCCGTTCGTATCGTAATACTCGATCGTCAGCGGGTAAGTACCGAAGTCCTGCTGGCTTTCATATGCTCTTTTGTTTGCGATGATGTCCTTCTGCAGGGAGAGGAGCTTTTCGATGTTCTCCGGCTGCATGATGCGCGTTTCGTCGTATTCGCCCCAGCCGTTCACCGCAGCGTACCCGATCTCGTCCGCGTCGGGCTGATAGCGCTCAACGCCGAACACGTCGAGCTCGGTGCCGATGACGAGTGCGCAGAGCAGCGCGCAGAAAGCGCCGAGTCCCTTCCAATGCCGGTCAAACACGCGCAGCGTTTTGCGCATGAGCGCGTCCGCGCCGAACCAGCCGACCGCCGCGCCGAAGAGCATGGCAAGGAGCAGGATCGCCACTCTCGCCGGAGTACCGACGTTCCCGGCGGTGTAGGAGCCAACATTGAATACGGTCTTGAGCATCAGCAGCGCCATGCTGAGCGTGCCCACCGCGGCAAGCCCCCACCGGAAGAGCGGGCGCAGCACCGGAACGGCGGCGACCTCGCCCGCAGCCTCCATCCGCCGGTGGCGGAAGAAGATCACCGCAAGCCCCGCGAGGATCACGCCAACCGCGGCATAGATCGCCGCAAGAGGGATTGCATACGAATAGCTTCTCACATAGTTGTTGAAAAAGTAGTAGACCGGCGAGAGGATCGCTAGCTCCCAGCCTGTGTCCCGCACGCCGAAGAGCAGAAACTCCGCTATGTACCGGACCACGACCTCGATCCCGACGAAGCCGTAGAGCGCAATGACATAGAGCGCCGGGAGCACCGCGGCGTTTCCGGTGAACACCGTGCAGAACGACGCAAGGCCGAAGACGGCAATGTTCATCAGCACCACCACGACTGCCGAGTACAAAAGACTTGAGCTCCACAGCGAGCCCGCACCGCCGTAGAGCAGCAGGCTCACGAGCATGGCGAAAACGCACGGCAGGATGAGAAGCGTCAGCGCCGCAAGCATGCTGGAGATGAGAAGCGCCTCGCGCGTTACGGGCAGCGCCGCGATGTACGCCGCGGAGGTCTTGCGGAACATCCAGCTGTGGACGGCGATGGCCATCACCACCGCCGCGATCGCCGCGGCGAGGATCTCCCGGCGCGTCAGATTGCTGAGGATGCTGTAGCTCACATACTCGGTCGCGTCCATAAGATCGGCGTAGTCGGCATTGATATACCGTCCGCACATGAGCGTCAGGAAGCAGAGCACCGCGGCGTAGGCCGCGCCAATGATCCAGAAGCGGGAGAGCGCCCGTTTGTATACGGCCGTATTAAAGAACATTCTTTCGGACGGCATCGTCCACACCTCCCAGCTCGTAAATGAAGATCTCTTCCAGCGTCAGCGGCACGGAATCCATGAACAGCGGGTGCAGCTTCTCGAGCCACGCGAGATTGTTCTCTTCCCTGCCGCGCAGTATGAGCGTCTGCAGCTTGCCGGTCGAGGAGCGGTGGAGAATGTCCAGTCCCTCCTCCGGCAGCGCCGTGCCGTCCGGCAGGGCGAGCAGCACCTTGGTCGTCGTCTCCTGCAATTCGGAAACGCTCTTCTCGAGAAGGCAGCGGCCGCGCTGCATGATGCCGACGTGATCGCACACGTCCTCCAGTTCGCGGAGGTTGTGGGAGGATACGAGCACCGTCATGCCCTCCTCCGCCACATCCTCCATGACGAGGGACCACACCTGCCGCCGCATCACGGGGTCAAGGCCGTCCACCGGCTCATCGAGCACGAGCACCTCCGGCCGCGCCGCAAGCGCGATCCAGAACGCCGACTGCTTCTGCATGCCGCGCGAAAGGCGGCGGATGGGGCGCGTATCGTCCAGCGCGAAGATCTCGCGCAGCTTTTCGTAGCGTTCGCTGTCAAACCGGGGATAGAGCGCGCGCGTAAATTTCATCAGATCGCGCGTCGTGCTCGTGGAAGTATAGTACGGCTCATCCGGGATGCAGAGCATGCGTGCCTTGACCGAAGGGTTTTCAAATACCGGTTCCCCGTCGAGCAGCACCGCGCCCGCGTCCTGCCGGAGAACGCCCATTATGTGACGGATGGCGGTCGTCTTGCCCGCGCCGTTCGGACCGATGAGCCCGTAGACTGAGCCGGACGGGACTGTGAGATTCAGCGCGTCGAGCGCCTTGAAGGCTTCGTAGATCTTTGTAACGTTTTTCAGTTCAATGCTCGCCATGGTCGCCTCCTCCGATCTTCTCTATGATCTCTTCCTCGCTCACGCCGAGCCAGCGAAGCTCGCGCACCGTTTCCTCCAGCCGCGCGAGAAGCTCCTCGCGCCGCGGGTCGCTCTGCGGGGAGAACTGGGCGCAGAAGCTGCCCTTGCCGGGGACGGAGACGATGTACCCCTCGCTTTCCAGCTCGCGGTAAGCGCGCTGGATCGTGTTCGGGTTGATGGCGAGCGATACCGCAAGCTCGCGCACCGAGGGGAGCTTTTCCCCCGGCCGCATCGCACCGGTGACGACAAGCCGCCGCAGATCGTCCTTGACCTGCTCATAGATCGGGCGCCCGTCCCGGTAATTGATCGTGACCATGCCGCCACCTCCTTCCGTGCGTGTTAACTGTATTATTGAAGTTAACACAGTTAATACAGTTTGTCAAGCCCCAAAAACAAAAAAGTCTCCCTCTGACGAGGGAGCTGTCGAGCGAAGTGAGACTGAGGGAGAGAAAAACTGCATGCTTCCGCGCAGAATGTCTCTCCCTCCGTCTTTTGCCTTCGGCAAAATCCACCTCCCTCGTCAGAGGGAGGCTTTTCTTAGCCGGATATTTTATCGAGTTCCCGCTCGCAGTCGGGCATTTTCTTTAACTGCGGGTCGCGGAAGAGCTTGCCGCGCATCGTCACCATGGACACATGGCGCAGCGCCTCGAGATCCTCGAGCGGATTCTCCGCCGTAACGATGAGATCGGCGCTCTTGCCGGGCGTGAGCGAGCCGGTGATGCCGTCGATCCCGGCGATCTTCGCGTTGCCGAGCGTCGCGGTGTGCAGTGCGAAGGCGTTGGATACGCCGCAGAACGTATGGAAATAGCGCACCTCGCGCCACATGTCGTAGTGCGTGATATACGGGCAGCCCGTGTCGGTGCCGAGACCGACGGGGATACCGGCGGCCAGGCACGCCTTGGCGCACTCGATGATGCCTTCGAGCACGACTTCGCCGTTGTACTGCTCCATTTCGGTCGCTTTGCTGACGCTGCGGTCAAAGCGGGCGTACGGCACCGCGGCGGAGAGCGTTGCTACCTGCGCCGCGCCGCGCTCTTTGAAAAGGCGCAGGATCTCCTCGTCCGGCTTCGCGCCGTGCTCGATCGTATCCACGCCGTTTTCGAGCGCCACGCGCACCCCCTCGGGGCTTTCGACGTGCGCCGCGACGGGCAGGCCGAGCCTGTGCGCTTCCTCGCACGCCGCGCGGACGTACTCCGGCGGCATTTTCAGCTCGCCCGGCTCGCCCTTTTTCTTCGCGTCCAGCACGCCGCCGGTGATCATAAGCTTGATGAGATCGGGCTTTGCCTGCGCGATCTTGCGCACATCCGCCGCGGCTTCCGCGGCGCTCGTCGCCTCGTAAGCGAGCGAGCCCGCCATATGCCCGCCGGGGACGGAAACGGCCATGTCTGCGGCGAGAATGCGCGGGCCGTCGCACTTACCCTCGGCGATGCGGGAGCGCAGGCGCGTATCAATGTCCGCGATGCCGCCGACGGTACGGATCGTCGTAACGCCGCTCATAAGCTGCGTTTTGGCGTAGCCCTCGCACATGGCGAGCGCGATGCGCCGCGTGAGCGCCATGGACGTCATAAACTTTACGAGCTTACGGGGATTGCCCTGCTTTTTCGGGCTGCCGCTCGCGGGCAGATGGACGTGCAGGTTGATGAGGCCCGGCATGAGATATCCGCCTTTCAGATCGACGATCTCATAGCCGGCGAGGTCCGTCCCCTCGGGGACGATGTCGAGGATCTTCTCGCCGTCCGTGCGCAGCACCATGCCGCGCTGCGGCTGCATGTCCGCGCTGCCGTCGAGCAGCACGCCGTTCGTGTAAGCGTATTTCATCGGTTTTTCCTCTTTTTCTGTCTATCTATAATGGCAAGAAGAGACTTATCCTTCCGGCGCGGCTTCCGCCGTCTCCTGCGGCATGACCGGGATCTGCTGCGGCTCCGGCGTCGGCTCGGGCGTCGGTTCCGCGGTGGGCTCCGGCGTCGGCGCCTCCGTGGGCGCGGGCGTCGCAGTCGGCACGGGTGTCGGCTCCGGCGTCGTTTCGAGATCGCCGAAAATGCCGGTGTCGTACCCACGGTTCGTCGGGTCGTTGAACTGGATCACGGGCAGCGGCTCGTTGATCTGCGACATGATCCGCCGCCAGATCTGCGCGGCGGGGTTGCCGGAATAGTACATGGGGGCGGGGTTATCGTAGCCGGTCCAGACGGCGGTCACATAGTACGGCGAGAAGCCGCAGAACCAGCGGTCGTAGTCGTCGGAGGTCGTGCCGGTCTTGCCGGCGACGGGCATTTTGCCGTAGCCGAGATAGACCTCGTAGCCCGTGCCGTACCACGCGGCGGCCTCGAGCATTTCGGTCATGCAGCGGGCGGTGTCCACACTGAACACATGGCTCGTCCGCATGCCGTTTTCGAGAACGGTGTTGCCGTTCGAATCGGTGATGAGCGAATACGATCTCGCGTAGGTCATCTCACCGTCGTTCGGGAAGGTGGTGTACGCCTGCGCCATTTCGCGCACCGTTACGCCGTAGGTGAACTGGCCGAGAGCGAGAGGGGCATAGTCGCGGTCCGCCTCGACGAGCTGGAAGCCCATGCGCTCGGTGAGGTATTCAAAGGAAACGCTCGGCGTGAGCTTATCGATGATCTGCGCGGCGACGGTATTCTTCGAGCGCACCAGCGCGTCCCAGATGGTGATGATGCCGTCGTAGGAGCTGCCGGAGTTGCGCGGGTACCAGTAGGTGCCGCGCAGCTGGATATCGGGACTGTCGTCCACGAGCGTAGACTCGGTGATAAGGCCGAGATCCATCGCCGGGCCGTAGACCGCGAGCGGCTTTGCCGAAGAGCCGGAGGGCCGGTGCGCGTCGATGGCGTAGTTAAAGCCGAAGTTGCGGTCCTTCTCGCCGATCGCGCCGCCGATGGCCTTGATCTCGCCCGTGAACGGGTCGATGACCATGCACGCGGACTGCAGCGGCTGGCTGCTGTAGTAATAGGGCTGCGGCATGCTGTCCGGGTCGGTGTAGATATCGTCCACGACCTGCTGCACAAAGGGATCGACGCAGGCGTAGATCTGATAGCCGCCGTGGTACAGGAGCTGGCGCGCCGCAGCCTCGGAAAGGCCGAGACGCGACTGCAAATCGCTCAGCACATCGTTGATGACCATTTCCACATAATAGGAATAGATCTCCTGCTGATAGACCTCGTTTTCGCCGCGGATGAAGTGCAGCTCGTCGTTATCGACCTCCGCAACGGCGGCGGTATATTCCTCATGGGAGATGTAATCCTGGTCGTACATCTCGTAGAGGATGGTCTTGGTGCGCTTTTTGTTGTTCTCCACGCTGGCGAAGGGGCTGTAGCGCGAGGGGTTGTTCGTGATGCCGATGATGCTCGCGCACTGGGCAAGCGTGAGATCCCGCACGTCCTTGCCGAAGTAGGTGTTCGCGGCCATCTGCACGCCGCTCGCGCCCTCGCCGAAGTAGACGACGTTGAGATACCACTCCATGATCTCTTCCTTGGTGTATTCCTTTTCGAGATCGAGAGCGCGGAAGATCTCCACGAGCTTTCGCTGCACGGTGACGTCGTCTTCCGTAGTGACGTTTTTAATGAGCTGCTGCGTGATCGTCGAGCCGCCGAAGTCGTTTTTCATGCCGAGGAACATGTTGACGAACGCGCCCGCCGTGCGGTACCAGTCCACACCCTTGTGGTCGTAAAAGCGCTTGTCCTCGATGGCGACCGCCGCCTTTTCGAGATACGGCGGCAGTTCGTCATAATCGACCCAGATGCGGTTCTCGTCCGTTGCGAGCACCGCAAGCTCTACGGTCTGGCCGTCGTTATCGTAGGCCCAGATCGTACTCGAGAGCGAGATGGCGTAGTCCTCGAGCGTGATGTTCAGGTCGGTCGTGAGGTTGTTCTTCACATAGTAGGCAAAAATGCACGCGAAGAGAAGTCCGCCCAGCAGCAGCACGAGCAGCACCGAGAGCACGATGCGGACAATGAACCGCACCATGTCTCCCACGGTGGATACGGCGGCATCGCCGACGGCGAGCGCGGTGCGCGCGCCCTTCGGAATGCCGCGGGAGCGCTTTTCGCGCGGCGCTTTTTTCTTCGCCTTTTTCGCGTCCGGCTTTTTCTCCGGCTCCGGCGCGGGTTTGCCGGTCTCGGGAGACGGCGCGCCGTTTTCCGGCACGGCCTTGTCGGTCTCCGGCACGGGCGTTCCCTCCCCCGGCGCGGGCAGCGGCACAGTATCGCCGGATACGGGCGGCACCGGCGCGGTATCGCCGTTCGGTATATCGTTGTAGGGGCGTTTCTGATCCATAGTTGCCTCCGGGATGATCGAGCGTATACGTATAATAATAAATCATTATACCATACTTTTGAGAAATATTGTATCCGAAATGGAAATTTTTTAAAGTGGGTATGTACATGAGACGGAAAAAACGGGTAATTCGTTCATTTCCGGGCATACTGCGCAGAGACGACGCAACGGAAACGGAGGGAATTGCATGAAAGCAGGACGCATCGGCGCGGTATCGCTCGCGCTGTGCGCCGCGGCGGGCGCAGCGATGCTCACGCTCTCCGGCGGAAAGAAGGCGGAATACTGCTCGCTGGGGGAATATCACGGGCGCGTGGCGATCTTCGCGCCGGACGAGCGGACGCTGCCGCAGCAGATCACGACGATCGCGGTGCACACGCTGCCGAGCGCCGACCGCGAGGCGCTCTCCGGCGGCATCGCCGTATACAGCCGCGAGGAACTGTACGCCCGGCTCGAGGATTTTGGATCGTGAACCGTTCGAGCGGATATACTTGATTTTTACCGCATTCATGGTATAATCAAAATACCCGAAGGAAAAGCGGGATCCATACAAAAGAGGTGCTGACATGAACGAAGATTTCGGCGGCGATATCATTACCATCTCCGACGAGGACGGCAACGAGTTTGATCTCGAGCTGCTCGATACCATTGAATTTGAAGGACAGACGTACTGCGTGTTCGTCCCGGCGGACATTGAAAACATGGACGTGAACGATCCCGATTACGGTCTCATCTTCCTGAAGAGCCGCGAGGAGAACGGCGAGGAGCTGTTCGACTCCGTGGACGACGATGACGAGCTGGACCGTGTGTATGAATACTACCAGCAGATCACGGAAGCGGAAGAAGAGAAGGAATAAGATTTTCTTTCTGCGGTGTTCGTAGCCACACTACACCGGGTCATTTTAAACCCACATTAGATATAAGGGATGCCTATCTCCGGCCGTGAATTGCAGGCCTCCCGGCTTATGCCGGACGTTGGAAGCGCGGAAGCGATCGGGCGGCGACCCACCTGCCGAGTCGTGCAGGTTCTAATCTGACCCCTACGGCATTGCGGATGGGGGCGCACCTTCGGGTGCGCCCTTTTTTATTTTCAAACAAACCCCACTCCGTTGAGGGGTTTGTTTGAGAGAGCTGCGGCTCGCTGCAGCGCACGCATTGCGCGCCTGCGGGCGCAAACTCTGCGAGGCCTTTGGGCGCGCTTTCTTTGTTCTCCGGCAATTTGCCGCAGGGAAGCGCGCCGCGGCGGCGCGTTTTCTCCCTTTTTGCCGTTGCGCGGAGGGGCTGCATCGTCGTATCTTAATAGCATACCAAACAGGTAGGAAGGTAACACGCGATGACATCCTTGCAGAAATGGGGAAAGGCCGTCCGCACGACGGTCCCGGTCATGGCCGGGTATCTTGTGCTCGGCGCGGGCTTCGGCATACTGCTGCGCACGCGCGGCTACGGTCTAAGCTGGGCGCTCGCCATGAGCGCGTTTATTTACGCCGGGTCGATGCAGTATGTGGCCATCGACCTCCTGACCGGCGGCGCGTCGCTCCTGACGACGGCCGTTACGACGCTGCTTGTGAACGCGCGCCATCTTTTTTACGGCATTTCCATGCTCGAGCGCTACCGCGCCGCGGGAAAGTACGCGCCGTACCTCATTTTCTCGCTGACGGACGAGACCTATTCGCTCGTCGCCGCGCGCGAGGATCTCACCGGCGCGGAGTGCTTCCGTATCTCGCTGCTCGACCAGCTTTACTGGCTGCTCGGCACGGCTCTCGGTTCGCTCGCGGGCGCGTATCTAAACTTCAACACGGCCGGCATCGACTTTTCGCTCACGGCGCTCTTTCTCACGGTGTTCACCGAGCAGTGGCTGGAAACGAAGGATCACGCCCCGGCGCTCATCGGTCTCGGCGTTTCGATCGTCTGCCGTCTCCTGTTCGGCGCGGACGGCTTCCTGCTGCCGACGATGGGCGGCATGCTCTGCTGTCTTCTCGTGCTCGACGCGCGCCGGACGAGGAAAGGAGACGCGAGCGCATGAATACGCACGCCGTTTTGCTCATCGCGGTATCCGCGCTCGTCACGGCGCTCATCCGTTTCGCGCCGTTCCTTGTTTTCCGCGGCAGTCGGGAGACGCCCGCCGTGGTGCTCCGGCTCGGAAAGGTCCTGCCGTGCGCGGTCATGGGCATGCTCGTTGTGTACTGCCTGCGGAATATGGACTTTGCCGGCGCGAACCACGCCCTGCCGGAGATCATTGCCGCAGCGGTCGTCGTGCTGCTGCACGTCTGGCGGCGGAATACGCTTTTGAGCATCGTCGCCGGAACGGTCGTTTATATGCTGCTCGTGCAGCTCGTGTTTGTGTAACGAAACGCGGGAGAAATCACAGAAAACTGTGGTTTCTCCCGCTAAAACATTAAGCCGGATTCCGAGAAAATCTATTTGCTGCAGTCCATTGCTGCTGTTTTTTGCTCAGCCCTCCTTGTTATCTCCGTCAGGATCGCAGGAAGAACAGTAAAAGTCCCACGGGCTGTATGTTTTGTTGGGGCAGGTGTTGTGTTTCCCCATGCAGTAATAGGATTCCTTGCCGCTTGAAGAAGATGATGACGACGACGAGGAGGAGCCGGACGACGATTTTGTGCCGCTCGCCGCAGAGGTCAGACATTTCATGCACCACGTCGCATCCTCGTCGATGTAGCGTCCGCATTTTGCGCATGTGCCGGAATGAACGGTACAGCAGTTGGTATCCCCACTTGAGGCGATCGGTCTTGTACATCCTGCATGCGCGCATTTTGTTGTCGATGTGCCGTATTCATTCGTGAACACCGCTTCTGCAGCATCGGTTTTTTGCTCTGTCGCAGGAATCACTGCCGGTTTTTCCACAGGAGGTTCCGTTGCCGGGGACGCGGTTTCCTCCAACGGCGCTGCTGTCGGTTCCGGTTTATTTTCCGATATTCCGCATGCAGTCAGGCTAAAAAGGAGGCACATTGCCAAAACAAAAATCAGAATTTTTTTCATTTTCTCTTCCTCATTTCCATGGAATTGGTTCTACCGAATGTGACTGGCTGTTCCAGTAATGGCTATCGCCCCAGTCGTAGTATTGGCCCCAGTCTTCCGCATCGTAGGAATCATCACCGCAGTTTGCAAGCAGAAGAAGCGAGAGCACGATGGCAATAGCAATAATTGCTTTTTTCATTTTATCACTCCTTTGCGGTGTAAAATTGTATTGTCATTCTATCATAATTAAACTAATAAATCAAGTTAAACTATGAATTTATTATACGGACCGTACCATATTGTTATACTGATACGGGTGATTTCATGGCGATTGATTATGCAATGATCGGAAAGCGGCTGAAAGAGAGCCGCATGGCTGCGAAGCTGACGCAGGAAAAGGTGGCGGAGGCGGCGGATATCACAACGGTGTATCTGTCCAAAATCGAAAACGGAAAGGTCACGCCGACGCTGGATACCCTCGGCGCCGTCTGCGCGGCTGTGGAGGCCGATCTGGGCTATGTTGTGTCCGGCTGTCAGTACAGCCAGAAGACCTATGGCAGCGAAACGGTGCTGCAGCTCTTCCGGTCCTGCACGCCGGAGGTGAAGCCGATCGCCCTGGCGGTGCTGAAGGACCTTGCTGCGCTGAAAAAGGATAAGGAATAAAATAAGGATAAGGAAAGCCGGAAGTCCGCGGACTTCCGGCTTTTTGCATCGTCTATGGAATTGGGAAAACCCCTCAGTCACGGCGCTGCACGCCGCGCCAGCACCCCCGTCAGGGGAGCCAAGTGGGGGGAAACTAACTTGCCTCTCCTCGATAGGGGAGGTGGCTAAACCGAAGATTTTGACGGAGGGGTTATTTCTTCCGCCGGGTCTCTTCGATAAACTTTTTCCAGCCGCCCTTTTCCTTGTTGACGATCTTCAGCAGCGCTTTGATCTGCGCGTCCGAAAAGACGTTTGCCATGCGCGCGGCGTTGCGCCACGGCATATCGAGCACATACATGAGATTGCCGGCGTTTTCCTTGCTGCCTACGAGATCCATCACGCGCCGTGCGGCTTCCAGCGCGTTGTACAATCCTTTTCCCAGCCCACCGGGGAGGTATTTTCCGCGGGAGATGGCGTCGTTGAAGTCCACCGCGCCGCGCTCTTCCCAGCGCGCGGGCGGGATATCGTGCCCAAGGAGGGCGGCGAAGCTATCGTCGGAAACATGCTGCACATCCGCGCGGCGGTAAACGTCAAACTCCGGCGCGGCGTATTCATCGAAGGGTGTTTCACCGCTCACATGCACCGTGTGCACGAGCCGGAGATCGCGGCAGGACGCGCCGACGCAGAGCTCATATTCGCCCTCTTCCACGACCCAGCGGTTTTTCGCGCAGCTCCAGACGGCGAAGCTCCGCTCGCCGAGCGGGAGAAAGACGGTCTTTTCCTCGCCGGGCAGCAGTTCCACGCGCGCGAAGCCCGCGAGCGAGAGCGCGGGGCGCAGCATGCCGCCTGTTTTCGCACGAACGTAGAGCTGCGCGACCTCCGCCCCGGCGCGGCTGCCGGTGTTTTTCACCGTGAAGCTCACGCCGCCGGGCGAAAATCCGCCGGGCGCGTAGGAAAACTCCGTATAGCTCAGGCCGTAGCCGAACGGGTATTTCACGCGCTTGTGCGCGCTTTCATAATACCGGTAGCCGACGAACAGCCCCTCGCGGTATTCGCTCGTCGCCTCGCGCCCCGGATACCACGGCGCGCAGGGCGTGTCCTCGAGTCGGACGGGCATCGTCTCGGCCAGCTTGCCGCAGGGGTTCGCCTCGCCCGTGAGCAGCGCGGCGCACGCCGTGCCGACGGCCTGCCCGCCGAGATAGAGATGCAGCACCGCGCGGGCGAACACGTCCCATGTCATTTCCACCGGGCTGCCGCACTGCAAAACGACACCGACATTCGGATTGACCTCCGCGATCTCGCGCAGAAGATCGAGCTGGTTTTCGCGCAGGCGCATGTGTTTGCGGTCGTACCCTTCCGTCTCGCTGCCCTCGTCCAGACCGAGGAAGAGCAGTACCTTATCGCTTTGCGCGGCAAGCTCCCTTGCCCGGCGCAGCAGCCATGGCGCAGCGGCTCCGCTGCGGAGAAATCCTTTCTCATACCCGGTGACGTTCACGCCGGAAGCGCGCAGCGCATCGAGCGGCGCATCCACCTGCGTGGGGTTGACGCGCGAGCTGCCCGCGCCCTGATAGCGCGGCACGGCGGCAAAATCGCCGATGACGGCGACGCGCTCGCCTCGCCGCAGCGGGAGAAATTCCTTTTCGTTTTTCAGCAGCACGGCAGATTCCGCCGCGGCTCTCGCGGCGAGCGCGTGGTGCGCCGTGCCGTCGAAAACGCCGCCGCACGCGAGCGCTTTCTGTGCGGTAAACACGAAGTCCAGCACATGATCCACCTGCTCGTCGAGAAGGGCCTCGTCGAGCGTCCCGTTTCGCACGGCCTCGACGATGTGCCGGTCGGTCTCGCCGTTTGAGGCGGGCATTTCGAGCGACGATCCGGCGCGCACGGCGGCGACGCGGTCATTATTGCCGCCCCAGTCGGAAACGACGAGTCCGTCAAAGCCCCACTCGCCGCGGAGGATATCGCGCAGCAGGTGCTCGTTTTCGTTGCAGTAAGTACCGTTCAGCCGGTTATACGCCGTCATAAGAGAGCGCACGCCGCCCTCTTTGATCGCGGTCTCAAACGCGGGGAGATAGATCTCGCGCAGCGTCCGCTCGTCCATGACGGAATCGGTCGCCATGCGGCGCAGCTCCTGCGAGTTTGCGGCAAAATGCTTCACGCACGCGCTCACGCCGGTGCTCTGTATGCCGCGGATCATTGCTGCGGCGAGCTTGCCGGAGAGCAACGGGTCCTCAGAGAAATACTCAAAGTTCCGCCCGCAGAGCGGGCTGCGCTTGATGTTCACTCCCGGCCCGAGCACCATGCCGATGCCCTGCGCCACGGCCTCCTCGCCAAGCGCGCGGCCAACGTCGGAGAGCAGCGTCTCGTCCCAGCTGTTTGCAAGCGCGCTCGCCGTCGGAAAGCACGTCGCCGGGACGGAGCGGCCTAGCCCCAGCGCGTCGGAATCGCTCTCCTGCTTGCGCAGGCCGTGCGGCCCGTCCGTCATCATCTCGGACGGAATGCCGAGCCGCTCCACGGCCTTCGTGTGCCAGAAATCCAGCCCGGACGTCAGGCCCGCCTTTTCCTCCAACGTCAGCTTTGCAATGAGATCGGCGTATTTCATATGCGCGCCCTCCTCATACCTTATAATTAACTGCATCATAGCAAAAAAACCGCCCGGCGGCAATATGTACCGACGGGCGATAGAGAATTTGATTCAGTTTTCGATGATGCGCTCCACGCGCGGCGAGAGGGCGCTCGTGAGCGCGCACCCCTCGTTCGCGCCGCAGAAGTTTGCGACGTCCTGCGAGAGGAGGGCGTTTCCCTCGCGGTCAAAGCCGAAGAGCGTGACCTCCTCGCCCACCTGCACGTCCATGCCGGTCACATCCACCATGCACTGATCCATGCAGCACGCGAGCAACGACCGCCGCTTTCCTCGCACGAGGATATCGCCGTGCATCTCCACAAGCGGGAGATAGAGCCCGTCGCCGTAGCCGACGCCGACAATGGCGACATCCGCGTCGTGATCGAGCGTGTACACCCCGCCGTAGCCGAGCTTTTCCCCGGCGCGGCGGCGGTGGACGGCCATGACGCAGCTGCGCCACGAGGCACACTCGCGCACATTCCCGCGCGGCTGCGTCGGGTGATCCATGATGAGCCGCCGCCCGAGACGCACGGCGTCAAAGTGGTATTCGGGGTAATACTCGCTCCCGGCGCTGTCGCAGATGTGGCGCATCGGCACCGCAAAACCCGCGCGCTCGACCTGCTCGGCGCTGCGCAGCAGCAGCTCCGCCTGCGCGCGGCAGAACTCCGGCTTTGCGGTGTCGGCAAAGTGGGAATAGACGCCCGCGAGCTTCACACGCTCCCCGGCGGCGGAGAACTCCTTCAAAAGGGCTTCCAGCTCATCCCCCGGCGTCACGCCGACGCGGTGGAGGCCGGTGTCGATCTTGATCTGCACCTTCACTTCCGTCTGCGCCGTCTCCGCCGCCGCAGCAAGCACAGGCAAAAGTCCAAGCCGCCCGGCGGTGAGCGTGAGATGCGCGTTCACGGCGTCCGGGATGGCGCAGGGCAGCGGGTTTCCGAGAATGAGCGCATCCTTTTCGATGCCGAGCGCTCGCAGCGCCAGCCCCTCGGACACGTGCGCGAGCGCGAATATACGGATGTTCGGCAGTGCCGCGAGCGCCGGAGCGGTGAGCGAAAGCCCCAGCCCATAGGCGTCGCACTTGAGCACCGGGATGATCTCCGCGCCGGGCGAGAGCGTCTTTTCGATGGCGGCAACGTTGGCGCACAGTGCGTCCGTATGCACCGCCAAACAGGAATTATTCAAACTATTCATATAATAATTCATAAAGCCGTCTCCATATTATTCACATATTCACCGCATCCATGCATATAAAAAACGCCGGGCGCGGCGTGAAAGGCGCGGAAACGATGCATATTATATTGTATAAAACCCGTTTATGCAAGAGAAACCTCCGGCTTTTGGCAATATCACTAAAAACTGCGAAAGAAAAACGGAAGAAATCGAATTAAAAATCATTGACATTGTATAAATATGCGATTATACTATGCCCAACCTGAAACAAATTCATTCCCGCTGAATGGAAAGGAAAGAAAAGAAATGAAAAAGATCACAGCAATCGTTCTGGCTCTGCTCATGGTACTGAGCCTTGCTGCCTGCGGCAGCGCTTCGTCCGAAAACAAAACGCTCATCATGGCGACCTCCGCCGACTATCCCCCGTACGAGTTCATCGTTCTGAACGACAAGAACGAGCAGCAGTACGTCGGTATCGATATCTCCGTCTCCGAAGCCATCGCTGCGGACATGGGCAAGGAGCTGCAGGTCGTGAACATGGACTTTGACAGCCTCATGGCCGGTCTCCAGAAGGGCGACGCCGACATGGTCCTCGCCGCCATCGAGGTCACCGAGGAGCGTCTCGAAGCCGCCGATTTCTCCGATCCCTACTACACCGACCTGCCTCCGATGATCCTTGTCAAGGCCGACAAAGCCGGCGAGTACACCAGCATTGAATCCTTCTCCGGTAAGAGCGTCGGCGCGCAGACCGGCACGACCAAGGCTGATCTCGTCACCAGCGACATGCCCGGCGCAAATCTCGTGGGTCTCACGAGCGTGAACGATCTTGTCAACCAGCTCGTGTACGGCAAGGTGGACGCCATTGTTGTTGACGGCGCCGTCGCGCAGCAGTACGCCAAGTCCAACAGCGATCTCGTCGTGGCGGACGTGAGTCTCGGCGAAGCCTACCCCTACTGCGTCGCCGTGCAGAAGGGCGATCCGAAGGGTCTGCTGCCCTCCATCAATGCCACGATCGCCAAGCTCGTTGCTGACGGCACGATCGAGCAGTACATCGCCGATGCCGAAGCTCTCAGCGACCAGGCGATCGGGTAATAAGATCGGGCAAAAAACCGTACATCCTTCTCTTTGAAGCGTGTGCGCCCTGTCTGTGAAAGCAGGCAGGGCGCATATGTGCCGTTTTGCTCTCCCGCTTCACTCTCCTGCTTCCAAATACAGAAAAGGTCAAGGAATAGTATTATGTGGTGGTCCAACCTGTTTGCCGGCATGTCCCCGGCGAACTTCTTCAACTTCTCCTTCCTGCCGAAGTATCTTTCCTTCTTCGTGCAGGGGCTGGAGTATACGCTGCTGCTTTCGATCATATCGGTAGGCCTCGCGGTCATCCCGGCGCTCGCGCTCGCGCTCATGCGTCTGAGTCGCAACAAGATCGTGCGCAATCTCTCCGGCGCATACATCGCCGTGTTCCGCTCGACGCCGATGATGGTGCAGCTCTACATCATTTTCTACGGTCTTTTCAGCGTGATCAAGATCCCCTCGGTCGTGATTCTGGGCTTCATCGATCTCTCCCGCTTCATTCCCGGCGTGGTGGCGCTCGCGCTCAACTCCTCGGCGTATGTTGCGGAGATCATCCGTGCGGGCATTCTTGCCGTGGACGGCGGACAGAACGAGGCGGCGCGCTCGCTCGGTCTCAGCTCGTGGCAGAGCATGAAGCTCGTTGTGCTGCCGCAGGCGATCAAGAACATCCTCCCCGCGCTCGCCAACGAGCTCGTCACGATGGTGAAGGAATCGTCCATCTGCTCGGTGCTCGGCATGACGGAGCTCATCTGGGGCGCCAAGACCGTTGCGACGACGACGTACAAGACGCTCTCGCCGTACGTTCTTGCAGCGCTCGTGTACTTCGTCATCAACTACCCGGCCAGCAAGGCCATCGAAGCGATCGAAAGGAGAATGCGCCGTGGCGACAGGATCTGAACTTATCCGCGTGGATAGCGTGACCAAAAAATTCAAGGGCGGCGTCACAGCGCTCAACGAGTGCTCGCTCAGCATTTCGCGCGGCGAGGTCGTGGCGATCATCGGGCCGTCCGGCAGCGGCAAATCCACGCTGCTCCGGTGTCTCAACCTGCTGGAAACGCCGACCTCCGGCCACATTTATTTTGACGGTGTGGACATCACCGACAAGAAGGTGGACATCAACCTGCACCGCCGCAAAATGGGCATGGTGTTCCAGCATTTCAATCTTTTCCCCCACAAGACCGTGATGCAGAACATCACGCTCGCGCCCGTCACGCTCAAGCTCAAGACCGAGGACAAGGCAAAAAAGCGCGGCATGGAGCTTCTGGAGCGCATCGGTCTTGCGGACAAAGCGAACGAATATCCGAACATGCTCTCCGGCGGACAGAAGCAGCGCATTGCGATCGTCCGCGCGCTGTGCATGGAGCCGGACGTGATGCTCTTTGACGAGCCGACGAGCGCGCTCGACCCCGAAATGGTCGGCGAGGTGCTCGATCTCATGCGCCAGCTCGCCGCCGACGGCATGACCATGGCGGTCGTAACGCACGAGATGGGCTTTGCCCGCGAGGTGGCGAGCCGCGTCATCTTCATGGACGGCGGTGCGATCCTCGAAGAGAACACGCCCTCCGAGCTTTTCGACCATCCGCAGAATCCCCGTACGCAGACGTTCCTCTCGAAAGTGCTGTAATGCCCTCATCCAATAAACGTTGACCGCTCCGAAGAAAATTCTTCGGGGCGGCTTTCTTTTTCAGGCCGGTTTCAGGGAATCCCTGTATAGTAGCGCCATCAAAGCAAAGGAGACCCACCATGAGCGCATATACTTTTGAACGGCGGGAACTCAAATACCGTATCACAGACACACAGCGCGCAGCGCTCGAAGCCGCGTTCAGCGCGCGGATGCTCCCGGATGAGCATGGCGAGAGCACCATCTGCAATATATATTACGATACGCCCGATTACCGGCTCATCCGCGCCTCGCTCGAAAAGCCGGCGTACAAGGAAAAGCTGCGGCTGCGCAGCTACGGCGCAGCCGCCCCCGGCAGCGAGGTGTTTCTCGAGCTCAAAAAGAAATATAAGGGCATCGTCTACAAGCGGCGCATCTCGCTGCCGGAGGACGCCGCCGGGGAATTTATTGCCGGGCGCGCCCCGCTCGGCGAGCACGGGCAGATCGGGCGAGAGATCGAATACTTTGCCGCTTTCTACGCTCCCCTCCTTCCGGCGGTACACCTTTCCTACGAGCGCAGCGCGTGGTTCTCGCGCTCCGGCCGCGACCTTCGCGTCACGTTCGACAGGAACATCCGTTTCCGGCAGGAGGATGTATCGCTCACTCTCCCCGCCGGAGGGCAGCGCATTCTGCCCGAGGGCGAATCGCTCATGGAGATCAAGGCCGCGGCTGCTCTCCCGCTCTGGCTTACGGCGCAGCTCGATGCGCTCGGCATTTTCCAGAGCACCTTTTCCAAATACGGCGAAGCCTACAAAACCATTCTCGCCGGGACACAAAAAACGTTTGGAGGTAAAACGGCATGACGACTTCGGTCTTTGCAAGCATTCTCTCGTCCGGCGCGCTCACCGCCGGGCAGTTTCTTCTCCTCTTCGCCGCGGCGATCGCACTGGGGCTCATCATTGCGCTCGTGTACTCGCGCTGCGGCGACTGCACCAAGAGCTTTGCCGTCACGCTCGCGCTGCTGCCGGGCATCGTGTGCGTTGTGATACTGATGGTCAGCGGCAGCATCGGCGCGGGCGTTGCGGTCGCGGGTACGTTCTCGCTCGTGCGTTTCCGCTCCGCGCCCGGCACGGCGCGGGAGATCCTCGCTGTGTTTCTTGCCATGGCGGCGGGCCTTGCCTGCGGCATGGGCTGCATCGCAGTTGCGGCGGTGTTTACACTTCTTGTATGCCTTCTCTACGCGCTGCTTTCCCGCTCGCGCTTCGGTGAGGAGAAAAACGGCGACAGGCACCGGACGATGCACATCACCGTGCCGGAATCGCTCGAATATGCCGGGGCGTTTGACGACATTTTCGATACCTACACCGAGAGCCGCCGCCTTATGCGCGTCAAGACCACCAGTCTCGGCAGTCTCAACCGGCTCACCTACGATATCATGCTCCGCCGTGCCGGAGAGGAGAAGGCGTTCATCGACGCGCTCCGCTGCCGAAACGGGAATCTGGAGATCAGTCTCACGCAGCACGCCGCCGAGGGCTGCGAGCTGTAAGGAAAGGAGATCATCGCCCATGAAAAAGGTACTTTCTATGATACTGGCCCTTGCGCTCTGTCTCTCGCTCGCCGGCTGCGGCAGCGCCGAGGCCGCGAGTGACGGCAACACCTCCAGTGCCGTCTCCGCCGCGGACAGTACCGCCGCGGCGTCGGAGATCGAACTTCTCGCCGCCGAAGCGGAGGCCGAGGAGGATGTGGAAACGACCGTCACGGTCACGCTATCGGACGGCGCGTCCAAAGCTGACGGCGCGGGCGTCACCGTCTCCGGCGATACGGTCACCATCACCGCCGGGGGAAGCTACCGCGTGACCGGCACGCTCACAAACGGGCAGATCGTCGTGAACGCGCCGGAGGAAAAGGTCGTCCTCGCGCTCGGCGGCGCTTCCGTCACCTGCGAGAACAGCGCCGCCCTTTACGTGGTCAAGGCGAAAAAGGTCATACTCTCGCTCGTCTCCGGCAGCGAAAACGCTCTCTCCTCCACGGGCGAATACATTCAGACCGACGACAACACCGTGGACGCCGCGATCTTCTCCAAGGACGATCTCACGATCAAGGGAAGCGGCTCTCTCGCCGTTTCCTCCAAGACCGGCCACGGCATCGTCTCCAAGGACGAGCTGAAGGTCAAGAGCGGTACAGTCACCGTCACAGCGGAGAAAAAGGGTCTGGCGGCCAACGATCTCGTGGAGATCACCGGCGGCGATATCACCATCGCGAGCGGCAAACACGGCATTCACTGCGACGAAGCGCTCACGATCTCTCACGGCACGGTAAACATCACGAAATCCTTCGAAGGATCGGAAGCCAAGACCATTGAAATTTCCGGCGGGAATATTTCTATCGCCGCGAGCGACGACGGGTTGAACGCTACCGACTCTGCTTCCGGCACAGAGGCGGACGGATGGGGCTGGGGATTCGGCGGCATGGACGAAGCGCAGGAAGGCGTCTATATCCTCATATCCGGCGGAAAGCTCACCGTGAACGTCTCGGGCGACGGCCTCGACTCCAACGGTGATCTCACGATCACCGGCGGCGAGATCTATGTGAGCGGCCCGACGAGCGACGGCGACGGCGCGTTCGACTGCGCCGGAACAGGCACGATCGCCGGCGGTACGATCATCGCCGCGGGCTCGTCCGGCATGACGCAGAGTCTCTCGTCCGATACGCAGGGCGTGATGCTGCTCACGCTTTCCGGCAAGCAGGACGCCGGAAGCAGCGTGACGATCAAGGACGCGGACGGCGCGGTACTTGCCTCGTTCACGCCGGAGAAGGCGTACAGTTCGGTCGTCATCAGCGCGCCGGGCACGGAAAGCGGCGGGACGTACACCGTTACCTGCGGCAGCGAGAGCCGGAGCGTCACGCTGGAGGGTTATACCTACTCCGAAGGCGGCTTCAACGGCGGCTTCGGCGGCGGAACGCCCGGCAGCATGGAAGGCGGGTTTGGCGGCGGCCGCCCGGGGGCCGATTTCAGCGGCGAGCGTCCGGACGGAACGCCTCCCTCCGATTTTGGCGGAGAGTTCCCCGACGGAACCCCTCCCTCCGGTTTTGACAGCGGTAAACCGAACGGCACGCCGCCCGCCGGATCCTCCGGCGGCTCGATCACATAAGTGCAGATATGCAAATCCCCTCCGGTTTTTGGGCGATCCGAAAACCGGAGGGGATTCTTTGTTTTCTGCAAGCGGTCATTTTCCTTCCGCCGTTGTACTGTCGGCTTGAGCGCTCAACACCAGCAAATCTGTGATCACGTCCTGGAGAAGGGGCAAATATTTGTCATTGATCCGATGAATCTGGTTTGCCAATACATCGTCTTTTGTCCGCTCCTCTCCGTACAAAACGTAATCCGCTGACAGTCCAAGCACACTGCATATCTTCATAAGCATTTTCACCGAAATGCCCGTCCTCCCTCTTTCCACTTCTGCCATATAGGAAACGCTGACATCCAGCAGCTCAGCAAATTTTTCTCTGGTATACCCCATATTCTCCCGAGCTTTTCGAATCCTCATATACATATATACTGCCACCTCAACAGTTAGTATGGGTGATAGTGTTTTTATTTAACATCAATTGACATTGTATGTTAAACATATTGTATTTATTGATATCGCGTGGTATTATTGCAGTAGTTTCCTTGAAAGAGATGAAATGGAGGAAAAGCGAATGTCAAAAGTCAAGATCGTTCAATGTAAGGTCTGCGGTGCCGAAATCGCATCCAACGCAAAAACCTGCCCACATTGCGGAGCTAAAAACAAGAAAAAGCGCCCCGTCCTTTTTATTCTTATTGGTGTCATCGTGTTTTTTGCAATCATAAGCGGCATTTCCGGCGGCAGCGACTCTGAAAAAAACGGCAACACGGCTTCTGATTCTCCGGCGGCAGCAGCATCAAAGTCAGCGGCGACTACTGCACCCGTCAAAACCGATTACGGTGTCGGCGAGCCTGCCGAAGAAAAGAATATAACAGTCACCCTCGTAAATGTAACTGAAAGTACCGGTTCCGCCTATAACCGCCCCACAGAGGGAAATGTTTTTCTCATTTGCGAATTTGAAATTGAAAACGATTCTTCCAAAGAAATTTCCGTCAGCTCTCTGGTGAGCTTTGACGCCTATTGCGATGACTACGCCTGTAATTTCAGTTTGAACGCCTTACTGGAAAAGGGGAACAAAAACCAGTTGGACGGTACAGTTGCCGTCGGCAAAAAGTTTAACGGCGTCGTAGGCTATGAGGTTGCCGCCGACTGGAAAGAGTTCGAGATCCACTTCACACCCGACTTCTGGTTTGGAAAGGATATCATCTTTGTCACTAACCACGAGTGACCGTTTTTCCCCCTATATTTGTTCGCAGTAAAGACCACCTGCCAAGTCAGTGATTGCCGAACAGCCGCAGCGGAGAAAACCGCTGCGGCTGTTCTTATGCCTTAACCAAAAGGTATTGCGTGATCGGAATTATATCAGATATCCCGCGAAATCCAAACAAGTATGAACCAGGATCGGCCAGCCTATGGAGCCGCTTTTTTCGTATATTGCCGAGAACAACAGCGCTCCGACAATGCCGCCGCCAAATTCGCTGAGTATGTCCGCAATCGTTCCGCCCTGGATCATATAACGGGAGTATCCATGGGCAAACCCGAACACCAGTCCGCCCAGAATGACAGATATCTTGAAATTAAACGTTTTTCGCAGCTCGTTATGCAAACAACCCCGAAAGACAAATTCCTCTCCGCATCCGACGACAATAAAGTAAAACAGAAATGCGTATAACCGCTCCGGCAGGAGAATAGCCACCAATGCGGCGCATACGCCGATAGCTGCCCACGGTATCCACCTGCCTCTTCCGAAAGAGGCAACGTGAACATACACCGCCGCAAATGGGATCAGCGCCGCGGCCTCCACTGCGTCGTATGCTATGCGCCTTTTGCTGTTGGAATTTGAAAGATCCTGTAATACGGCAAAAGGAAATTGTTTGGCAAATGCCGTTGAAGCCACGATATAAATCAAAACAATGATCACCGCAGCCATAGAGCGTCTGTAATACGCTTTATTCAAGCAAGTACCTCCCTCCTTCTTTACGACTTCATTGTGCCGCTGGGATCATAACACATAGAGGAAACCTCTTCAAGGCAATGTGAATATTATAAATTCCTGTACATATGTGCGAAAACGGCGCGACCTTTTCGGTCACGCCGTTTTCATATAACAGTGGGGCTTTTATTCGCCGATGCGGTAGGCCCGGCCCTGTTCTTTGGCGACCTTGTGCGCATTGAGCGCCGCAGGGACTGCACCGATGGCCGAGAACAGATACAAGCTGATAAGATTTGCCGTATAGCTGTCGGTATCTACCAGCTCATGCATCCACGCGAACGCCTGACCGAAGGAGAGGTCCAACTCCTGCGTGGCCGTGATCGCAATGTCTACGCGGTTTCCGAGATATACCGCGGCAAGCATCACAACAACGCTCACGGCAATGCCCAGCGCGGAGAGTTTGCCCGCGCCGCGGCGGTAGCCGCCGATGGTGCAGTAGCCAAGCACTACGCCGGAGATCGCCGCCACATACCCGAGCTGGCCGATCAGCACGATCACCGCCGCGCCGATCACTCCGCCGATAAGCGCACCGAGAATGCCGCGGCCGATGTTCTCCGGGGTCTCCGCGCGGACGCGCTCGTTCTGTTCCGCCCGGCGGCTGACCTCGGCAAACAGCTCCGGCGCGAGAAGCTGCGGCACGCCGTTCGTCATGCAGCCGACCGTCGCGCCGACGGCGCGGGAGATCTCGCAGCAGTTTTCGTAGCCGTTGTTGTGCAGGTACGAAAGGAGTTCCGGCAGCAGCGTATGGATCTTTTCCGCGCAGGATCTCGCCGTGGCGCCTTTGCGGAGCGAAAACGTGACGCGCGGCCCCGCCGTTTTGCAGCCGGTCAGCTCCGGCCGCGCCTGGATAAGGTCACGGAAGCTCTCTTTGTCCGGGTCTTCCCCGCCGCGGAGAACGGAAACGATCAGCTCGTTCTTCTCCGTCCGCAGCAGGAACGTATATTCCCCGCGCGTGCCGCAGAACGTCGCGCCGTCGCGCGCCGCGATAAGCCCGTCCTGCTCGCGCAGCATATCCGCCAGCTTCATTCTTTCTCTTCCTCCTTCGGCGCGTTGAGCGCGGCGATCTCCTCGGGGGTGAAGTTGTACACAGCGTCGCAGAACTGGCAGCGCACCTCAATATCTTTCTGCTCCTCGCGCAGCGACGCGAGATCGTCCGCAGAAAGGCTCGCGAGCGCGCCGAGCACGCGCTCCCGGCTGCAATAGCACTTATACGCCATATCGCTCTCCGCCGTCTTGTGCCACTCGAGACCCTTGAACACCTGCGCGACGACCGCCTCCGCGCCGTCCTCGTCGAGAATGGTCGTGAGCTGGTCCATGAGGAAGATGTTGTCCTCCAGCGCCTTGACCGTCTCCTCGGCGGCGTTCGGCATGAGCTGCATAATAAAGCCGCCCGCGGCCTTGACGCTGCCGTCGGGATTTACAAGCACGCCGAGCGCGCACGCAGAGCCGAGCTGGTCGCTCTCGGTGAGAAACGCCGCGAGATCCTCGGCGATCTCGCCGCTCACGAGCGCGGCGGAGCCGGAGTACGGCTCGCGCAGGCCGATGTCGCGGCTGACCGTGAGAAGGCCCTCCTTGCCGACCGCGCCGGAGACGTCGAGCTTGCCGTCCCGCTCGCGGACGGGAAGATCGACCTCGGGGTGGGAGACATAGCCGCGCACGTTGCCGGCATTGTCCGACACCGCGAGGATCGTTCCGATCGGCCCGCCGCCCTGGATGCGCAGCGTGAGCGTGGCGTTATCCTCCTTGAGCATTTCGCCGAGGAGCGACGCGCCGCAGAGCGTGCGGCCGAGCGCCGCCGTGCCGACGGGGTGCAGATGGTGGATGTCTCTTGCGCGCTCGACCATGTCGGGCGCGGTGATGACGGATATTTTTGCCGTGCCGTCGTTCGTGACGGCGCGAAGAATTTTGCCCATGGTTTTTTCTCCTTAGAATGTGGTTTCCGAAGGTTTACAATCCCTCAGTCAGCTTCGCTGACAGCTCCCTTTGCACAAGGGAGCCAATTAATTTTCAGAATGTCAAAAAAGCCTCGCAGAGTTTGCGCCCGCAGGCGCAAATGAAGTTCAAAACATTTTTACCGGCGGCGTGTGCGTCGGCAAAAATACTTCTCGGCTCGCAAACGTGCGAGCGATAACGAGTGCGCTGCAGCGAGCCGCTATCCCCTCAAACGAGAGTCCAGCGAAGCGGGTCTCGTTTGAGAGCGTGGCAAAAATACTTTTTTGACAAGCTCAATTTTACTCCTTCACACACTCGGCGGTGAAGAAGAGCCGCCCCTGGTTGTGCTGCGGGCCGTCCGTGAAGAGTCGGATGCTGCCGAAGCCCGCATCGACAAGGTGCTTTTCCAGCGTTTCCGGCGTATAGATATACTCCGTATGCTCCTCCTGCTCGCGGCGGTAGGTCTGGCCCCTGGTGCGACGGAAAATGTCCATGCCGTAGCGCAGCTCGTTTTCCACGACCTCCGAGCGCCAGAGACAGAGCGTATCGTCCTCCTCGTCCACGAAGCACTGCCCGTCGAGCGAGCGCATATGCCCCGGCGAGAGGAAGTCAAAGCAGAGCGTGCCGCCCGGCGAGAGAAACAGGTGCAGCCGCCGGAACACCTCCGGAAGCGTTTCGGGCCGCATGTAGTTTACGCCGTCGAGCGAGCACACCGCGGCGTCCACGGTGTCGTAAAGATCAAGCTCCTCCGCCCGCTGGCAGAGAAGCATCGGCGCAGCGATGCCTTCCGGAAGCTCGCAGAGCTTCTGCTGGAACACCGAGAGCATTTCCGCCGAGGCGTCCACGCAGATCATCTCATACCCGCGTTCGGCCAGCAGCAGCGAGAGCGTACCCGTGCCGCAGCAGAGATCCAAAACCGTATGAACGGCCCTGCCGCTGTGGACAAAGGCCGTTTCATACCATGTCTCCAGCGCTTCGTACGGCACGTCTCCGGTCAGCGCATCATACCGCGCCGCAAGAGGTCCATAGCACTGGCTCATTTTTCTTCCGCTTCCTTCTGTTCCCTCAGCCGGCGGAACGCTACGCTGTAGCCGTCCTCGCCGTACTGCAGCGAGCGGTTCACGCGGCTGATCGTCGCGCTCGACGCGCCGGTCTTTTCCAGTATGTCGTTATAGATCATGCCCTCGCTGAGAAGCACCGCCACCTGATAGCGCTGCTCCATCGCCTGCAGCTCGGATACCGTGCAGAGGTCGTCGAAAAACTTCATCAGCTCTTCCACGGTATTGAGCGTAAGGATCGCCTTATACATTTCCTCGTTGCGCGGTTTTTTCATGTGTTTGTTCATACAGCGTTTTACCTGTACCCTTTTTCATTTTAGCTTAGCGACGCTTTAGCTAATAACTGTATTGTAACGCGCCGCGCTAAAAAAGGCAAGATGGAGCTTTACACGATTTAAAGAGTGATTTTTGGTGAGAATGTTATTGCCGAGCGGAGAAAAATACGGTATAATAGATACAACCATATATAAGGGAGGTTTTACCCGTGATTCCGCCTTCCGGAACGATCGTATTCTGGGTCGTGGCGCTCGTCGTGTTTCTCATCGTTGAGGCCGTGACCGCGGGGCTTGTATCCATCTGGTTCGTATTCGGCTCGCTCGTGGCGCTCATCTGCGCGGCGCTCGGCGCGGCGGTGTGGCTCCAGATCTTCTGGTTCGTCATCGTCTCCGTCGCCACGCTCGTGCTCACGCGGCCGCTCGTGAAGCGGTATGTGGACAGCCGGAGCGTCGCCACCAACGCCGACCGCTGTATCGGCCGCACCGCCGTTGTGACAGAGCGCATTGATAATCTCGCCGCTGCCGGCGCCGTACAGCTCGGCGGCGTTGTATGGACAGCGCGCAGCACCGACGACGCCGTCACCATCGAGAGCGGCGAGCGCGTTACCGTCCGCGCCATTGAGGGCGTGAAACTCATCGTAGAGCGCACCGTGCGCTGAACGTACATTGTATTTTAATACTGTATTTTAAAGGAGGATATCCCATGATCGTATTAGCCATCATTCTCGTGCTGGTTCTCGTGCTGATCATCACGAACCTGTGCGTCGTGCAGCAGGCGCAGGCCTACGTCATCGAGCGTCTCGGCGCGTACAGCACCACGTGGGGCAAGGGTCTCCATGTGAAGCTGCCGTTCATCGAGCGCGTGGCGCGCCGCGTCTCGCTCAAGGAACAGGTCGCAGATTTCCCGCCCCAGCCCGTGATCACGAAGGACAACGTCACCATGCAGATCGATACCGTTGTCTATTTCCAGATCACCGATCCGAAGCTCTATACCTACGGCATCGAGCAGCCGATGGTCGCCATCGAAACGCTCTCCGCCACGACGCTCCGCAACATCATCGGCGATCTGGAGCTTGACCAGTGTCTCACGAGCCGCGACATCATCAACAGCAAGATGCGCGTCATTCTCGACGAGGCGACCGACCCCTGGGGCATCAAGGTCAACCGCGTGGAACTCAAAAACATTCTCCCGCCGCAGGACATCCAGAACTCCATGGAAAAGCAGATGAAAGCCGAGCGTGACCGCCGACAGGCCATCTTGCAGGCAGAAGGCACGAAGCGCAGCCAGATCCTCGTCGCCGAGGGCGAAAAGGAAGCCGCAATTCTGAAAGCGGACGCGGAAAAACAGGCCGCTATCCTCAAGGCAGAAGCCGAAAAGCAGGCGGCCATTCTCAAAGCTGACGGCGAAGCGCAGGCCATCATGGCCGTGCAGAAGGCCATGGCCGATTCCCTCG
>ERZ808240.817-NODE-817-length-39987-cov-55.601523_pt1 | contig 39987 bp, 23 predicted proteins | sample MGYA00521084_ERZ808240 | MGnify/ENA primary metagenome ERZ808240 (study PRJEB31516, sample SAMN03275571) | gut metagenome | biome: mammalia-associated habitat; material: feces | host: Papio cynocephalus | place: Kenya | collected 2012-08-06 ... | reverse complement strand
GAAAATAACGCCTGTTTTTTTATATACATTGTCCGCTTTCTTCAAGTTGGTGACCATTATCGGCAATTGGGATGGTAAACTGCAAAAACGCTCACGCAAGCATAGGCGTATGCCTCCTGTTCAAGACCCACGCGCTCGTGCAGACAACAATGTTCTATACCACATCCACGGGACGATCACACGCCACATCCACGGGACGATCCCACGCCGCATCCACGCGACAATCCCACGCCGCATACACGGGACAATCCCACGCCGCATACACGGGACAATCCCACGCCACATCCACGGGACAATCCCACGCCACATCCACGGGACAATCCCACGCAACATCCACGAGACAATGACTATCCTATGCCGCATGCCGGGCTGAAAGCCCAGCGAGTACACAGCCCAGGGCAAGCGAAGCGGCGCCCTGGGTTAAAGCGACAATTGCAACCACGCCCTGAAGGGGCAAAAGTATTCATAACCAGCAAGTCGTGCGACTATACTTTTGCCCCTTTAGGGCGTTGGCTCACGCGCACTTCCTACCCAGGGCGCCGCTTCGCTTGCCCTGGGCTGTGTACTCGCTGGGCTTTCAGCCCGTGCAAATAGAGAAGTCAAGCGCAAGCCGTGCATGCAGTAAAGCCGCTCGCAGGCCGTGCAAATAGAGAAGTAAAGCGCAGGCCATGCAAGCAGTAAAGCCGATCGCAAGCCGTGCAAGCAGTAAAGCCGATTGCAAGCCATGCAAATAGAGAAGTAAAGCGCAGGCCGTGCAAGCAGTAAAGCCGCCCGCAGGCCGCGCAAGCAGCAACGATATTTCGAATGTAAACCGCCCACACCAGTCTATCCCCGTCCACGGAGCATAAAAACACCACGGCTTGTGTGTCATGCGTGAGCGGTTTCATCAGTTTGCAATCCTACGGTGTGAGCGGTTACATTCGGTTTACATTCAAGCCGCCCCTCACGACACCCCCTCACAACCGAGCCGTCATTTCACCGCATCGCCCGTATACTGGCCGATGAAGAAGATGGCACCCGTGGTGCGCTCGGTGATGAGATAGAGGAACGGGCGGTCAGCATGAAACTCCACGCGGCGCGGCATCTCGGGGTTCAGAGCTGTCATGGCCACCATGCCGATGGTTACGGCAGCAGCCTTCGTGCCCTCCTCGCTCACCTCGATCTTGGCCTTCTGGAACATCGACGACACATAGACCGGCTTGTCTGCCATCCGGCCGAAGTCGGCACTGGTCGTGAAGATGGACGGTGCGCCGAGGGCGGAGATGGGCTGGTTGAGCTGCGTCTCGGTAGCGGTGGTGAAGCGTGGCAGCTTCAGGTCGACCACACACTTGTCCATGTCGTTCTGCATCCGCGTGACCTTGTCGGCCGTGAGCGAGGCCGCAATGTCGTTGACCGACTTGCCCTCGGCGGGCAGGATGACCGTCATGGCATAGTGGTCGTTGCCGTAGGGCAGGCGCACGGCGGCATAGTCGGCATTGTCGGTGTACATGAACTTGTCCTCCTGGTGCATCATCGGCACCTTCTTGATGTCGCGCGTGTAGCCGCGGAAGTTCTCGGTCTTCGTGTCGGCCTTGTCAAACTTCTTCTCCCACGTGCCATTGAAGTAGATGGCATTCATCAGCACGGCAGCCATGCCCGGGTCGAGCTCATCCACGATCTTGGGTATCATGCCATTGGTCTGCTTGTCGCACCATCCGTTGATGGCGGCCAGAGCCTTCTTCGATGCGAAGTCCATGCTCTCCACGTGCGCGTCGTAGAGGGCCTGCATGGTCTTCCGGTAGTCGCCCTTGAGCGAAATGTTCTTGTTGACGGCGATGCAGTTGGCGATGTTGATCTGCGTCTGGCGGTCGAGGCGCGAGGCGATGTTGATGATCGACTTGTAAGTCTCGTTGAGCGTCTGGAGCGAGGTGCCTTCGAGGCTGAGCGCCTTCATGATCTCCCCGTTCGTGGCACCATTGGCACCATTGGCCAGCATGCCCATGAGGTAAGCCACGCTGACGGGCGACACCACCTTGGAGTCCATGCCCGCCTGCGTGCGGTAGAGGTTCAGCGCGAAGTCGTTGGTCTTGGCCACTGCGGCGCGCTGGTCATCACTGAGGATGAGGTAGCCCGCGTCCATGTTGTCGTCAAACCTGATGGCCTGGCGATTGCCATCGTCCTGCGTGTTCTTCTGCGTGTTCTTCTGCGAGGCGCAAGAGCCGAACGCCGTGGCGGCCATGAGTGCGGCTACGCCCATGCGTGAAATTTTCTTGTTCATAGTCTATCTTCGTTTTCTTGTTTATTATCACTGCTATTCCTCCTCTATGATAGAGAATGCACAACCTGGCAAAAAATTGCATGGCATGACAAGAAAAAATGCAAATTCCACCTCTTAAGGCCCTGTTTCAGCCGGCCTCACCGGCAAGTCACGCTGCGTGCTTCCTTCAGTTGCAAGACACGGGGACAAACTGAAAGAATCTATTATCAAAGCACTTAAAAAGATGGTTATCATCACTTTTTTCAGACAAATTAGCTTCACTTATATATTTTTTTATTAATTTTGCAAACAGTATGTTATTAAATAGAGATTTATGAAGCATTGTTTACTCACATTGTCATTGGCCCTGCTGTCTACAGCGACAAGCGTGGCCCAGACAACATCAGCAAGCGCCATCACCGCACAGGCAGGCGTCAACTCGTACGTGGTGGAGGGAGAGACCTCACAGACCATCTACTGGAAATTCACAGCCGACAAGAACTACATCGCCGGCATCTCACCCCTGGACGGCTCTTACAGCACCCCAACGGTCGGAACGGAGTTCACCACCAACGCTGACACGCAGAAGGAGCAGCTCGTCGGCATGAAGAACGCTTCCATCAAGTATCCGAAATGCGGATACCCATTTAAGAAAGGTGTGACTTACTACATTGCCAACACCGGCTACCAGGCTGCCACGGGCTTCCAGCTTGAGCTCACCGAGAACGACAACATCGACGGTGGCGTCACCGCCGACAAGCCCGCGTCGATCTTCAGCGGACAGACCACTTATCTCGGCGACCCATACAGCACCAACTACAACGGCTACTCGGCTTACGCAGTCCACAAGGCCACCGAGGACGGCATGCTCACCATCACGTCGGGCAACTACATGAACGTCAGCGTGAACGGCACCGCATACACGTCGGAATACAGCGACGGATCCTACTCGTTCGGATTTGGCGTGAAGAAGGGTGAAGACTACAACATCACCTTCTCCAACCTCTACCAGCCCATCATCGTGACGGCGCAGCTCAGCCACCCCACACAAGGCTCCATCGAGATGCCCTTCGAGGGAAAGGAAGGCGAGAACACGCTGCCCGCCGACCACAACAAATACTACTACACGTTCACGCCGCAGACCACGGGCTTCCTCACCATCAGCAGCGACCATGAGCTGCCGGGCGGCACCGTGGCCATCTACAACGGCAAGACGGCATCGTCGCCCCTGGCCACATCCGAGCAGGGCTCGTTCGGCGTGCGCACAGAGGTGCAGTACACCGGAAGCACCTATTACATCGCAGTGGACAAGGTCATGGGAACCGACGCCGATGAGACCTTCACCATTGCCATGGAGCCCTACAAGGCCGGAGAGAAGGAGGACAACCCCATCGTCATCGAGACACTGCCCTCTACACTGACCCTTGAAAACGCACAAGGCACTTACTACTACGCGGTGAACGTGCCCGCCAAGAGCAACAAGTTCATCACCGTGAAGGCAGAGGGCGACGTGGACACATACACCACCGTGTCACTGTACCCGAACGGCAACTCATGGGGAGGCGTCAACGGCAACAGCTTCGTGGAGGCCAACGTCTACAACGACTATGACACCAAATACATCATCAAGTGGGTGGCCAACGAGACCGCTCCGCTCTCGTTCACCGTGGCCTACAAGGACATCGAGAAGGGTGACGCCATCACCGACCCGATAGAGGCTGTGGCCGGAGAGAACGCCATCGCAAGCGACGGCACCAAGTATTATCGCTACACGGCCACGCGCAGCGGCAAGCTGGCCATCGACCTCAGCAGCCCGGAGATGTCAGTGACATTCCCGCGCGGCACCGGCACCTACGACGGCACCTACGATGCCATCATCAACGGACTCACCTATTCGCTCGAGGCCGAAGAGGGCACGAGCTACCTCATCACCGTCAACAACGCCATCAAGGGTGAGTCGTTCACTCTCACCGAGAGCGACTTCCAGCAGGGTGAGGTGCGCGAGAACCCCATCGCCGTGGAAGGCAACGAGTTCACCGTCGGCAACAAGCAGAACAACTGCTGGATCAAGTACACGGCATCGGCTGACTGCCAGCTAACCATCGACTGTGACGCGCCCTACCTGGACAACGGTGCCAACATGGTGTACTACGGCAAGGCCAACGAGAGCATGAGCGGCATGGTCAGCACCAAGCAAGACGGCAGCAGCTACAGCAGCTACTTCCACGGCACCAAGATTGTCAAGGCTGGCGACGAGGTGCTCGTACACCTGCAGCTCACGGGCAACGTGGAGGGCTACAAGGTGACATTTGCCGAGGGCGACCTTCCTGAGGGTGCCTCTCCCGCTACTGCCTACAACCTGGCGGTCGGCGAGACGCTGAACCTCCCGAGCTACAACACCGTATGGGTGAAGGTCAACGTCAAGAAGGGCGACAACGTCTTTGTGGCCAACTCAAGCGTGCGCACCATCATCTACAACTCGCTCGACGATGCACAGAACGAGAGCAACGGCGAATATGTCTCCTACGACATCTCCTACGACGAGAACTACAACACGATAGCCACGCTCAAGAAGACGGTCAACGCTGACACCACCATCTATCTCCAGATCACGGGTTCTTACAGCGACTATACCTTCAAGTATGAGAGCAACGGAACCGCTGACGGCATCAACGCCATTGAGGGCCACAGCGACAACGCCACAGGCGTGTTCACTCTGAACGGTGTGAAGGTCGCCGACAGCACACGCGGCCTCAAGAGAGGCATCTACATCGTTCGGCTGAACGGCAAGGCCAAGAAGATGGTCATCAACAAGTAAAAACTTACACAAGGAGCCTCCGGCCAACGCAAAAGGCTCCCGCACACACCCAAAAACGGTGGAGGACCGCGGCACTGGGCCGTAGCCTTACACTGTTTTTGGGTTTTAGGTGGGTTCTATAAATTAGCTTTGTCAGAGTTTGTGGCTCTTTTTGAGGTCATAGTGTCAGTGAGTGAGGGAGTATAGCGGGCTATATGACCGAACGAACTGGCGCTATGAACCAAAAAGAGGCCAAAAGACGGCAAAACATAACCCCTACTGTGACTTGTTACCTAAAGGTGGTAATTCATAGAACCCTCCTTTAGGGCTTACAGGCCTCGGCTGGCGGAAAGCCCACCAATGATTCAGAATAACAATAATTATCAACCACAAAACAACACACATTTATGAATGGTCTTAAACGGTTGCTACTGGCCTCCGCCATCAGCGCGGGATGCCTGCAAGGCGCTTGGGCTATCGGGGCTTACCCGCACCCCATCGTCATGCGACAGCCAGACGGCACCACCTTGCTGGTCAGGATTCAAGGCGACGAGAACTACCATTTCGTCACGACGGCTGACGGATTCCTCCTGCAAAAGGACAAAAGCGGGTTCTTCTGCTATGTCGACTATGACATGAGAACCGGCAAACGCGTCCCCACTCGTCAGCGAGCACACAACATGGACGAGCGCACCGACGAGGAGAAGCAAACGCTGGCTCACCTCACTGCCGCGCAAACCATGAACGCAGACTTCCTGAAACGACATGCCATCACGCGCAAGGCTCCCGCCAAGACGATATCACCACGCATCGTGGCGCCACGACACGTCATGGGCAAGAACGCCAAGGTCAGGGAGTCACAATATCTCGTCATCCTCGTCAACTTCACCGACAGCGTGATGCGACACGCCAACAGTGACTTCGACCGCTGGCTCAACGAGCCGGGATACAGCGTCAACGGAGGAACGGGAAGCGTCAAGGATTACTGGCGCGACAACTCCATGGGACAATTCATCCCCAACTTCAAGGTTGTGGGCCCATACACGCTCTCCAAGCCTACTGCCTACTACGGACAGAACTACGGTGACTCGGGCACCGACCTCAATCCGCGCGACATGGTGAGCGAGGCCCTCGCCCTCGCCAAGGAGAACAACCCGGACCTCGACTTCTCACAGTTTGACAACGACGGCGACGGCGAGATGGACAACTGCTACGTGATCTACGCGGGCTACTCGGAGGCCAGCACGGCCAACGTCAACGACATCTGGCCGCACAGCTGGAACTTCACTACGGCCGACGTCTACGGCAACATACCCGACATGCCTGAATACGATGGCGTGAAGGTCAACAACTACTCGTGCTCAGCAGAGCTCGTGGGCATGCCCGGCAGCCCCGCTGTGCCATCGATGGACGGCATCGGCACGTTCACACACGAGTTCGGACATGTGCTCGGACTGAAGGACATGTACGACACCGACAGCTACACCAACGGCAACGCGCTCGACCCGGGCGCCTACAGCCTCTATGCATCGGGCAGCTACAACAACAGCAGCAACACGCCGCCCTGCCTCATGGCCTTTGAGCGCATGCAACTGGGATGGATGAAGGAGGGCGAGGACATCATCGAGCTCAAGGAGCCCGAGGACGTGACGCTCGACAACATATCCGCCAACAAGGCGCGCTTCATCAACGCGCAACCGGGAAGAGCCGACGGTACGGGAATGGAATGGTTCATCCTCGAAAACCGCCAGCAGACCGGATGGGACAAGTACATCCCGGCCCACGGCCTGCTCATCACCCACTACGACTACACCAAGGAGATGCAGGAGAAATGGTGGGACAACAACGGCCCCAACAACGTGGCGCAGCACCGGTGCATGTACATCGTGCCTGCCGACGGCATCGACGACAGCAACTCGCGCAGCGGCGACACCTACCCGGGCTCGTCGGCCAACACCGAGTTCACCGACACGTCGACACCTGCCGCCATCAACTGGAACAATGAGAAACTGGGCGTGCCGGTGACCAACATCAACGAGGGCGACGGCCTCGTGCACTTCCAGGTGAGCGGAGGGGCCAGCAAGTGGAGCACCGTCAAGACCCTCGTCCCCGAGGACGTGAAGGATGCGACTGCCACGTTCCGCGCTGACATCGACAATGCCGGTGACGCCAAGGCCGTCGAGGTGGGCTTCTGCTGGGCTCTGTCAAGCGACACCAAGGAGCCGCGCCTCGGAGACAAGGCCACCATGAGCAAGGCCACCGACAACGCCAGCACATCATCGGTGACAGTCGACGGCCTGATGCCCGGCGTGGAGTATGGCGTGCGGGCTTACATGAAACTGGCTGACGGAACGACTACTTACGGCTCAACCGTGCCCTTCACGACAGAGTGCAAGACGGCCGTGGTGGACATCGACCATCCGTTCACCGACGACTTCACATCGTGGACCAACGGACAGCCTGACTGCTGGAAGATTGTCGACAACAACAGTGACGGCACGACGTGGATTGCCGATGAGTCGTCCAACTCTATCGTCTACTCGTTCAACTACTGGAACGACGCTGACGACTATCTCATCTGCCGCCGGCGCATACACGTGCCGGAGCATGGCACACTGTTCTTCACGCGTGGCGTGTCGGAGCAGACGGCCATTGAGAACCTAGAGGTGCTCGTGTCCACCAAGTCGAGCGACCTGAAGGACTTCCACGTGCACGAGCGCCTGTCGTTCGCCGACTACTTCTACCAGCAGCACATGGAGGAGGTGGACCTCAGCCAATATGCCGGGCAGGACATTTACCTGGCCTTCCGTTGCTGCTCCGACAAGATGCAGGGCGACCTGTGGCTTTGGGACGTGATGGTGACCGACAAGCTCCAGACACCGACCATCACCAAGTTTGAGCGCAATGCTGACGGAGGACTGCACGTGGAGTGGACGCCCGTGGAGGGCGCAGCGGGCGCACCGGGCTACAACTCGCCCTATTACCTCTACTTCGGCAAGGAGACCGACGAGGTCAACCAGGTGGCTGAGTTCACGCCGATGTCCGCCTACGAGGAGTCGGTCGGCAATGTGGCCCTCTACAACGGGGGACTGTTCTTCACCGGCAATGGCAGCGTGACGCTGAAAGACTATCCCGAAGGCATCGACCGCTGCATGTTCATCGTGACGACAAGCGGCCCGCTCGGCTCGTCGACGCTCTCCGTAGAGGGAACCACCGACGGCTCGACGTGGCAGATGGTTGGCCCGAAGACGGTCTGCAAGGAGTATGACGCCGATGGACAGGAAGTGGACCTCACATCTTACCTCACGGGCAAGCACTACCGCCGGCTGCGCTTCACCTTCCAGCATGGGGGACGCAACGCACGCGTCAAGTACCTGTCACTGGTCTACAACGACGGCAAGGTCTACAAGGACCTGGCCGCCGGTGGTGTCAACAACAATTACATCGACATCAACCCGACCACCGAGGGTGAGTTTGACACCGGCAAGTACAAGGTCTGGGTGGCTTCTGGATGGTACGGCCTCTATTATGACGAGTCGGTGCCGGCCTATTACGAAGCCTCTGCCACAAGCATCGGCGACGGTGTCAAGGGCACAGGCGTCACACTTGCCTCAGGTGCCGACGGACTGCACGTGAGCGGCGTGAAGAAAGGCTACACCGTGACCGCCACCTCGGCAGCGGGCGTGGAGTTCTTCCGTGCCACGGCCGACGGCAGTGACATCGTCATCCCCGCAGGCCACAGCCGGGGCTTTGCCGTGATAAGCGTCAGCGGCGAAGGCCACTCATGGCACACCAAGACATTCATCCAATAACACGAATTTTCATCTTATGAAAGCAAACAAGATAACAAACCTGTTGCTGGCCACGGCTGTCTGCGGTGTGGCGTGGGCTTCCATGGGGGCCTTCACCGACAACGCTCACAAGAACGTTGGCGACAGCGAGAAGGTGCGACCCTCGCAAGGGCTGGCCAGCCTCGCCCCCATCAGCCACGCCCACTACACACCCCTCAAGGCTGAGGGCAACAACGGTGTGCCCTACGGGCTGAAAGCGGAGGGCGTGAGCGACCGCGCCGTCACCCTGTCATGGATATCGCCGGAGCCTGTCGACGGCTATTTCGAGGATTTCGAGAGCCACAGCGATTTCGAAATCAACTCCGCAGGCAACATCGGCTGGTCATATATCGACGCCGACAACAAGAGCACCTATACCTGGCAGGCATGCACATTCCCCAACCAGGGACAGAAGATGGCGTTCATCGTGATGAACCCGTCGCAGACATCTCCCGCCACCGACGAGAACCCCGACTTCACGCCACACTCGGGCAAGAAGATGCTGGTGGACTTCTGCGCCGTCGATGCGCAGAACAACGACTACATCATCTCGCCCGAACTGTCGTTCGACCAAGATTTCCAGGTGAGCTTCTACGCACGAAGCTACAAGACCGGAACCAACTTCAGCCCTGAGCGCATACGTGTGGGCTACTCCACGACAGGCAAGCGCCCGTCAGACTTCACGTATGTCAGCGAGAGCCCTTACGTGGAGCTGCCGGCACAGTGGACGCTCGTGAAGTACACCATTCCGAAGAGCGCCAAGTACGTCACCATCAACAGTGTGTCCGACGATGCGTTCATGCTGCTCATCGACGACATCTTCATCGGCACCAACAAGGTGCGCCCGGCTTCGTCGAAGGTGGCGCGGGCTGCCGCCAAGAACCCTGTGGTGGGCTTCAACGTCTACCGCAACGGCGAGAAGGTCACGGCGAAGCCCGTGGACGCCGTGACGTTCACCGACAGCGTGCCTGACTATGGCGACTACTCCTACACCGTGACGGCTGTCCGCCAAGACGGCACGGAGTCGACGCAGAGCGAACAGCTCCAGGTGAATGTGCCCGACACGCGCATGCTGCCTTTCGAAGATGCCTTCGACGACTGGACACTGCACGAGGACAAATGGACCGCCGAGCAGCTCGACGGCTCGGAGGAGTCGAAATGGTCCATCGACTATTATGAGTATGGTCTCGTCGACCCGGCAGCTACCTACTCGTGGTCAGCCAAGGACAACTACAATGAGGCCCTCAACACGAGAGAGCTCCACACAGCCGACCGCAACAACACGGTGCTGCGCTTCCAGTTGCGCCTGCGCAACTCGGAGAAGGCCAATGTCGACTACCTCTCCGTGGAGGTGACAAGCGACGACGGCAAGACATGGAAAGAGATCAAGACCTACGACAACGCCAACGGGGGCTTCGAGTGGACCACCATGCAGTTTGACCTCGGCAAGTATCTGACCAGCGACCTCTTCAAGGTGCGCTTCCGTGCCCATGGCGCCAACGCCAAGTGGATCAACTACTGGTATGTCGACGACATCAAGATATGGAATCCCGTATGGACAAGCGGCAAGCTCAACGTCGTTTCCGACGCTGAGGGCAGCATCGGCGGATGCGAGGTGACGCTCACCGGCGACAACGGTGCGGTGGTGAAGGACACGACCGACGCCAACGGCAACATCAGCCTCGACCGCATCGAGGCGGGCACCTACACCGTGAGCATCGCCAAGCCGGGTTACAACATCTACCGGGGCTCATGGCAGGTGAACAGCGGCACCGACAATGCGTTCAGCGCAAGACTGACCAAGCCCTCGGTGTCGCTCTCCGCCACAAGCATGGCAGCCGACATGGCAGCCGAGGACTATGCCGTGAAGAAGTTCTCCATCACCAACAACGGTGACGGTGAGCTGACGTGGCACTTCGGCACGCAAGCCGCCAAAGCCTCAGGCGACGACAGCAACCGCTGGGAGACACAACCCTCGTTCACGGCGTCAAGCGACCTGCAACAGTCGATTGCCTTCGACGGGGAGTACTACTACACCACCTCATCAGTGGAGCTGGGCAAGTTCTGGAAGTATGACCGCAACGGCAAGTTCATCGAGCAGTTCAGCATCCCGGAGATGTACTACGCGCTCTATGACCTCACCTACGACGGCCGCTACTTCTACGGCAGCGACTACTCCAGCCGCATCTTCAAGCTCGACTTCGACAACCGCCGCATAGCCGGCATCATCCATGTCAACTCGACCAACGCCTCCGACCAGGCGACCATCAAGAGCCTGAAGATCACCCACATCAGCTATGACCCCGACCGCAAGGGCTTCTGGGTGGGCAGCTTCACCAACATGTTCTTCATCAATGCTGAAGGCAAGATGATGACGGGTGTCATCAACCTCGCCTCCTCGGGCAGTGTGGCCATCTATGGCTCAGCCTATGACAACGTGTCGCCCGGCGGCCCTTACCTGTGGCTTTCAGACATGACAGCAGAGAACACCGACCAGATAGACAAGGTGCTCATCAGGCAGTTCAGCGTCAGCCGCCTGGCCATGACCGACGTGAAGCATTCGCTCACCGACGCTCCGGGCTACGTGCTCGGCAACCAGACCTCGGGCGAGAACTACGTGTGCGGCATCTTCGCTTCCACCGATGTGGTGCCCGGCAAGCTGACGCTCATGGGCGCGCTCAACCAGATGCCCAACCTCTTCTTCCGCTACACACTCTGCGAGACTGACAAGTGGCTCAGCATCACGCCCAACCACGGCACACTCGCACCGGGAGCCACACAAGACTTCAGCATCGGGCTCGACGCCCTTGAGGCCAAGCAGGGCGACTCGTTCACGACACATGCCGTGCTGAAGACCAATCCCGAGACCGACGACCAGGCGGTCGCCATCAGCCTCAACGCCACAGGCGAGTCGGCTACGCCGCGTCCGCAAAACGTCATGGCCACGGCGGGCAACCAGTGTGCCACCGTCACCTGGCAGAAAGGCAACGGATCCGCCACGGCCGACGGCTACAACATCTACCGCAACAACCACCGCGTGAACACCGCGCCCGTCAAAGGCCTCACGTTCACCGACAGCCAGCTCACCTATGGCGAATACACGTACAAGGTGACTGCCGTCTACGGCTCCAAGGAGTCGCGCATGAGCGACTCCGTGAAGACATTCGTCAAGGACGGAGCGCAATACTACGCCCCCGTCAACCTGGCCTCCACCATCGACGGCAACAAGAACGTGCACCTGTCATGGGCCTCACCGCTTGCCTACGCCGACAAGGACGCCACGATGGCATGGTGCAACGGCAAGCACGCCGATGACATCGGCCTCACCGACGGCGGCATCTATTATGCCGGCGTGGCATGGGACGCCGACGACATCGTGCCTTACCGCAACAAGCGCGTGAAGTCGGTGGCCGTGCAGATCGTGAACCCTGTCACCTACATGGCGCTCATCATCCAGAAGGACGGTGAGAACATCTACAAGAAACGCTACAACGGTGACCTGAAGTACGATGGCACCCTCTCGGAGATTCCCGTCGAGGGCGACGTGGTGCTGGAGCCCGGACACCGCTACACCTTCGGCTTCCAGATCATGAGCGACGCTGGCGTGCAGCCACTCGGCATCGACGACTCCAAGGCTGTCTTCAACAAGGGCAACCTGCTGTCGAGCGACGGCAAGAGCTGGCACTCGGCTTCCATATCGGGCATTGAGGGCAACTTCAACATCCGCGTGAATGTGGCATCGGCAGCCAGCGACGAGCAGCAGCCCGTGGGCTACAATGTCTACCGCGACGGCGAGAAGGTGAACGCCGAGGTCGTCAGCGCCAACACCTACAATGACGTGCTCCCGACGACCGGCACACACACCTATACCGTCACGTCGGTGTATGCCGACGGTGGCGAGTCGGCCATGAGCCAGGCTACAAGCGTGGAGGCCTATGAGATCAAGGACCGCACCGCTCCCCACAACATCCACGTCGACGTGGAGGGCAACCGCGACATATCGCTCCGCTGGGACAACCCGACCGTCGGCGGACAGCAGACGCTCAGCGCCGACCTCACACGGCGCCCCGTGACCACGGACAACGACTGCCCGGAGTTCATCTCCTCATTCCGCGGTCCGAAGTCGGGAATGGCCGTCGCCACTGACGGCAAGTGGATCTACACCTCCATCTACAATGAGGACGGACGCATCGAGAAGTATGACCTGCAAGGCAACAAAGCCGGCAGCTACAAGATAGACGACATCGACGGCATACGCAACATGGCGTTTGACGGCGAGTGGCTCTACATCGCCGACAACACCAACTACATTCACCGCGTGGACCCCGCCACGATGCAGAACCTTGAGGACATCTCCATCTCCGAATACTCACGCCACATGGCCTACGTGCCCACGCTCGACAACGGCAACGGCGGATTTGAGGTGGGCGACTGGGAGACGTCCATCTACGTGGCCAAGAATGGCGGCAAGCTCGGCACCGGCCCCTCCTTCAAGGGAGCGTCGGGCACAGCCTACTACGACGGCAAGATCTACGCCTTCGAACAGGGCAACGACGCCAACAAGTACACCATCGGCATCTACGACTTCGCCACCGGCGACCGCATAGGCTCGATAGACATGGGCAAATATGGCGAGATCGACAACATCGCACCGGCCACGGCAGGCGGCATGTCGTCGTTCACGTCAAAGGACGGCATCACCTATCTGCTGCTCGCGTTGCAGCGACAGGACGAGGCGACAGAGTTTGTGACGCTTGACCTCGGAGGACTGACCACCGTGGCCGGCTACAACGTCTACCGCAACGGGGAGAAGCGCAACAGCGAACTGCTCACCCGCCGCTACTTCGAGGAGACGGAGACGGCAGAGGGCACCTACGACTACGAGGTGCAGACCGTGTACATCAACGGCGACACATCCGGCATGTCGCACAAGGCATCAGCCACCATCTTCCCCACCGGCGAAGCCAAGACGCCAGTCAATGTGCAGGCACGGCAGTCGAGCTATGGCTACAACGTGCTCCTCTCATTCGCCGACCCCGACATGTATCTCAACGCCGCAAGCGTGGAGCGCTTCGAGAGCCAGGCTGAGGGCAGCGAGGTGTACGCCGTGAAGGGCGAGCGCTACCAGTCGAACTGGACGGTCGTCTCCGACCAGGCGTTCGACGGATCCAAGGCAATGACGGCCGACAGGCAGAAGGCTGCGTTTGCCGTGGTGCCCACGGCGGGCATGAGCTACCTGCGCTTCGCCGCACACAACGCCGACGACCATGACGGAGACGGCAAGCTCACGCTCTACTACTCCACCGGCGGCACCGACCGTGAGAACTTCATCTTCCTCAAGGACATCACCACGGCTGAAGCCTGGCAGGATGTGACATGCGAACTGCCGGCCGGCACGGAGTATGTGGCCTTGGCGAAGGAGGCCTCCCAACCCGCGCAATACGTAGACAACGTGGCACTCTACGCCGACGCGCCGCAGAGCAACGTCTACGGATTTGACATCTACCGCAACGGCACGAAGGTCAACTCGCAACCGGTGAGCGGCATCTCCTATGTCGACCGCAACCTGTTGCCCGGCAAGTATACCTACCAGGTGACACTGACCACGAAGACGGCCGCCGTCAGCGAGAAGTCGGCTCCCGTGAGCCTCGACCTCTACTACGACAACGGTTCGCTCGCACCGGCCAACCTGCGCGTCAGCCAGACCGCTGAGGGCAACAAGCTCTCATGGATGTTCCCGGCGCTCGGAGAACCCATCTACCTGCGCTGGCACGACGGCTACAACTACAACGCAGGCGGCCTGTCCAACGGTGGCGCCTTCTTCGCAGGAGCCAAGTGGTTCGCATCCGACCTGAAGGGCTACGGCTCGCTCGCCCTGAGCGATGTCGAGGTGTACATCAACCAGATACCCGAGGCGCTCTTCCTGCTCGTCTACGAGAACAACACGCTGGTGCGCCAGCAGTATGTGCCCACCCTGAAACAGTATGCGTTCAACACCATCCACCTCGACGAGCCGCTGAAGGTCGACGAGACGAAGGATCTGCGCGTAGCCGTGTACGTGGAGCACAACGAGATCACCGTGCCGCTGGGCTACGACCACGGTCCGGCACGCAGCGGGCGCGGCGACCTCTACTCTTCTGACGGCGTCACCTGGACCACCATGGAAGAGTCGGGTTCAGAGGTTGACGCCAACTGGAACATCTCCATCGGCCTCTCGCCCTACTCCAACTCGCTGCCCGGCACCTCCCAGAAGGCACCTCGCCGCACGCTGCGCTTCACCCCGAAGCACACGGCCCCCGCAGGGGCCACGCTCAAGGCGGTAAGCGCAAAGGGCGAGACGGCCAGCGACAAGAACGTGTTCTACGGCTACAACGTGTACCGTAACGGCGAACGCCTCAACGATGACCTCATGACGGACACCACCTACACCGACAACAAGAAGGCCGACGACAAGTACCTCTCCTATCAGGTGTCGGCCGTCTACGCCATCGCCGGCGAGAAGTTCTCCGACAAGGTGACCGTCGCGGCAACCGGCATCGACGGCATCAGCATCGACGCTGGCGTGAAGGTGATGGTTGAGGGCAACAACCTCGTCGTGCTCGGGGCCCATGCCGGCGACCGCATAGCACTCTACACTACCGAGGGCAAGCAGATGGCCAGTCTCACGGCCACCGACAGCTACCGCCACGACATCAGCCTCGCCACGGCGACCGCAGGTGTCTACGTGGTGAAGGTCGGACACAGCACCTTCAAGCTGAAGATATCGCGCAACTGACACGAAACGTCATCATAGAGAAAAAGGAGCCAACGTCATCAACCTGACTGTTGGCTCCTTTTTTTTGCCCCACCTGAATTTGGAGTGACGAAAACAAGGGGTAAAGATAAACCCAACGCAAAGGTCTCGTCACGCCAAATGCCGGAGAACTGTTCTTTACATGAAGTTTTTTTTCGAACACGAGATTTGGCTTTCCCTTCGGCCACCGATTTTCGATAGTCGAAAACCCACTGACCAAAGGGAAGCAATTGAACGAATGAAACGAATGTCGTCAACAAGATAACTCTTGGAGTCTTCAACGTTGTCGCTTGACGGGCTATGTACAACGTTGTCGTTTGAGGGCTGCGCTCGACGTTGTCGCTTAACGGGCTATGGACAACTTTGTCGCTTGACGGGCTGCGCTCGACGTTGTCGCTTGACGGGCTATGGACAACTTTGTCGCTTGACGGGCTGCGCTCGACGTTGTCGCTTAACGGGCTGAAAGCCCAGTGAGTACTTAGCCCTGGGCAAGCGAAGCGGCGCCCTGGGTTAGTACGTCAGATGTAACCTGCGGCCTGTAAGGCCAAAAGTGTTAATAACAGGCAATAACTGTGTGGCTATACTTTTGCCCCTTTAGGGCGTTGGCTCACGCAGGATTCGTTACCCAGGGCGCCGCTTCGCTTGCCCAGGGCTAAGTACTCACTGGCCTTTCAGGCCGTTGCAAGCGGCAGAGGCGTACCACAGGCCGTGCAAGCGGCAAAGACCACAGGCCGTTGCAAGCGGCAGAGGCGTACCACAAGCCGTGCAGCGGCATAGACCACAGGCCGTGCAGGCGGCAGAGGCGTACAACAGGCCGTGCAAGCGGCAAAGACCACAGGCCTCGAACGTTGTCACTTGACGGGCTATGTACAACTTTGTCGTTTTGACGGGCTATGTACAACTTTGTCACTTGACGGGCTATGTACAACTTTGTCGCTTGACGGGCTGCGCTCGACGTTGTCGCTTGACGGGCTGAAAGCCCAGTGAGTACTTAGCCCTGGGCAAGCGAAGCGGCGCCCTGGGTTAGTACGTCAGATGTAACCTGCGGCCTGTAAGGCCAAAAGTGTTAATAACAGGCAATAACTGTGTGGCTATACTTTTGCCCCTTTAGGGCGTTGGCTCACGCAGGATTCGTTACCCAGGGCGCCGCTTCGCTTGCCCAGGGCTAAGTACTCACTGGCCTTTCAGGCCGTTGCAAGCGGCAGAGGCGTACCACAAGCCGTGCAGCGGCATAGACCACAGGCCGTTGCAAGTGACAGAGGCGTACAACAGACCGTGCAGGCGGCATAGACCACAAGCCGTTGCAAGCGGCAGAGGCGTACAACAGGCCGTGCAAGAGGCAAAGACCACAGGCCGTGCAAGAGGCAAAGACCACAGGCCGTGCAGGCGGCAAAGACCAGAGGCCGTTGCAAGTGACAGAGGCGTACAACAGGCCGTGCAGGCGGCATAGACCACAGGCCGTGCAAGCGGCATAGACCACAGGCCGTTGCAAGCGGCAGAGGCGTACAACAGGCCGTGCAAGCGGCAAAGACCACAGGCCGTTGCAAGCGGCAGAGACGTACAACAGGCCGTGCAAGCGGCATAGACAACAGACCGTGCAGGCGGCATAGACCACAAGCCGTGCAGGCGGCAGAGGCGTACAACAAGCCGTGCAAGCGGCATAGACCACAAGCCGTTGCAAGCGACAGAGGCGTACAACAGGCCGTGTTGTTTGCACTCCTGCTGCGTGAGCGGTTTGAAGCGGTTTACATTCCATCCCAACGCAAGGGTCTCGTCACTCCCAGTTGCGGGAAAACAAAAAAAATCCCGGGCAGCCAGCCGGCGCCATGCCGACCGCTACCCGGAACACACCCCTCATGGGGAATTTGCCAAAACGAAGCGAGGCGCTACGGCCAGCCTATTTCTTGTCCGCAGCCTTGGGCTCCGCAGCCTTCTTGCGCGGTGCGCGCTTGGCGGGAGCCTTCTTCTCAGCCGAAGCCTTGCCCTCATATTTCTCGCGCAACGCCTCCAGTTCCGCCTCACTCTTCTCCAGTTTGGCTTGCAGGCGCTGTATCTCCTGATCCTTCATGGTGATCTCGTCACCCTCGTTCTTGATGGTGGTGAGGAGCGAGTTGAGCTGGTCGTTGTCGATCTCAGGCGGATAGAGGTCGTTGACACGCGTGATGAAGTCGCCGAGGATGTTCATGTAGTTGGTGAACGCATCAAACGGTCCGCTGTAGATGCCACGGTCGAGCCCCACGTTGGAGGGCTTGGTGGTCATGAAGCGGAAGTTGTTGCTTGCCTGCAGGTAGTCCCAGTCCACATTGATGCGCGGGTCATTGGCAATGCGCACACGCTCGGCCACGCTGTAGAGCTTCTCGAAAGCCTCACGCTGCATGGGGTTGCCCAGCCAGCAACTGACATCGCGCTCCTCATCGACCCACGAGAGGGTGTCGGGCACGCAAATCTCGCCCACACTGGGCGTGGCGTCGAAGATCTCCGACGGTGTGGCAAAGCCCACGCCTCTCTGCTTGGCGCACGCCGGCAGCGCGTGGATGAAGTCGAGGATGTTGGAGCTGAGCGGCTGTGCGATGCCCAGGGCCGTGAGCTCCATGAAGATGTTGATGACGTTGTCGCCCTCGGGAAGGGCCGCTATGCGGTCCATATAGGAGTCGGCGAAGAGAGGATAGCCCTCCCAGTTGGAGTTGTTGAAGCGCAGGCTGATGTCGTCGCTGAGCGCGATGTCGCGCAGCAGAAGCTTCAGCTGGGGAGCGAGGGCGCAGTGGTAGACATAGTGGGGGCTCTTCCATCCGAGGACATGCTTGGCGCCCTCGGTGAGCATACCCTTGAATCCCATCTGTGCGGCCTGCAGGCCGATGTCGTCACTGTAGATGAGCGATGAGTTGCGGAGCACCGTCGGTTTCTTGCCGAAGTAGTCCTTGATCTTCTGGCACTGCTTCTTGACGTCGGCTGCGAAGCACTCCTCATCCTTGAGCGAGCTCAGTCCGTGGCTGTAAGGCTCGGCAAGGAACTCCACGCAACCGGTGTTGTTGAGCTCCTGCAACTTCTCGAGCACCTGTGGAGCGTGCACCTCGAGTTGCTCGATGCCTACGCCCGAGAGCGAGAAGGCCACCTTGAAGAAGTCGCCATTCTCCTCGATCATCTTGCCGATGGTGTTGAGCGCGGGCATGTAGGAGCGCTCCACGATGTCGTTGATGCTTCGCTCGTTCTCGTAGTCGTCATAATAATAGTGGTCGGTGCCGATGTCGAAGAAGCGGTACCGTTTCAGATGGACGATCTGATGTATCTCAAAATATAAGCAGATTGTTTTCATTGTTCTTTTTGAGATTGGGCCTCCGCCGCGCTGCCCTGTCATCGGGGCGAGGCGGAGGGCGGGTTGTATTTTTTTGAAAAAATGATGAAGGTTCTTGTTAGTGGTCTCACGCGCCGTGACGGCGCCCGGGCTCGTCAGGTCCAGTGGAGCGTGCGCATATAGAGCTCACGTATCCAGCGTCCCACCTTCTCCCAGGTGATCTGGTCGACCTCCCGCTTGCCCTCATCCTGCAGATAGTGGAAGAGGCTGTCGTTGTGGCAGATGCTGTAGATGGAGTCGGCCAGCGCATGGATGTCCCAATAGTCGACCTTGATGCAGTTGTTGAGGATCTCGGCGCAACCGCTCTGCTTGGAGATGATGGTGGGCGTGCCACACTGCATGGCCTCGAGCGGCGATATGCCGAAAGGCTCCGAGACCGATGGCATTACGTAGACGTCGGAGTCCTTGAGACACTCATAGACCTGCTTGCCGCGCATGAATCCCGGGAAATGGAACCTGTCGGCGATGCCGCGCTCGGCTGCGAGGTAAATCATCTGGTCCATCATGTCGCCCGAGCCCGCCATGCAGAAGCGGATGTGTCGCGTGCGGTGGAGCACCATGTTGGCCGCCTCGACAAAGTATTCGGGGCCCTTCTGCATGGTCAGTCGGCCGAGGAAGGTCACCACCTTGTCCTTGCCCGTGTGGTCGGGACGCGGGATGGCCGCGTTCTCCGGACTGAGGGGATAGACAGCGTTGTGCACGGTGAACACCTTGCGGGGGTCCTGGTGATACTGGTTGATGACGGTGTTGCGCGTCAGGTCTGACACGCACATGATGCAGTCGGCATGGTCCATGCCGTCCTTCTCGATGGAGTAGACAGTGGGGTTGACGTGTCCGCGGCTGCGGTCATAGTCGGTGGCGTGCACGTGGATGCACAGGGGCTTGCCGCTCACCTGCTTGGCGTGGATGCCGGCGGGATAGGTGAGCCAGTCGTGGGCGTGGATGATGTCAAACTGCTCGGTGCGGGCCACGACGCCGGCGATGATCGAGTAGTTGTTGATCTCCTCGTGCAGGTTGCCGGGATAGCCTCCCGCAAACTCCATGCACCCCAAGTCGTTGACGTGCATGAAGTTGAAGTCGGCATAGATATGGTCGCGGTAGCGATAGTAGTCATGGGGATCCATGAGGTTGCCGATGCGGCTGCTGACATAGTCGAAGTTGACATCGCGATAGGCGATGGGCACACAGTTCATGGCGACGATGTGCGCAAACGTGTGGTCCTCGTCGCCCCAGGGCTTGGGCAGGCAGAGGGTGATGTCCACATCACCCTGGGCGTGCAGGCCCTCGGAGATGCCGAAATTGGCAGTGGCCAAACCTCCATACACATGAGGAGGATATTCCCATCCAAACATTAAGACTTTCATAGACGTGTCCTCCTAATGATTAAAATTTATACTTTTCGAGTTGTTCCAATGCGCGCAGGATCTCGGCGACGTTCATGGCGAACGACATGGCGCCACGCCCGTGGAAGGGCGGGTTGCCGTCGAAGAGCTCGGGCAGGGTGCCCAGGCAGTGATACTGCATCTCCTCATCGTAGCCCACCATCTGCCGCTCGATGAAGCTCAGGCGTGTGCGCTTGTAGAGCTTGAGGCTGGCCTCCATGTAGAAGCCGAAGAGCCACGGCCACGCCGTGCCCTGGTGGTAGGCGTAGTCGCGCTGGGCCTGCGGGCCGACATACATGGGATTGTAGCCGCCACTCTTCGGCGAGAGTGAGCGCAAGCCCTTGGGTGTGAGCAACTCACGCGTGCAGAAATCGATGATACTCTTCTTCTGCGAGTTCTCCAGTGGCGAATAGTCGAAGGCTGCGGGGAATATCATGTTGGGGCGCACGCTCTGGTCGCGCACGTCGCCGTCCACATAGTCGTAGAGGTAGCCGTAGGGATTGACAAAGGTGGCCTGGAAGGCAGTCTTGGCCTTGTCGGCAGCCATCTCCAGGCGAGCGGCGGTGTCGCCCTTGCCGGCGTCGCGCGCCAGCTCGGCACCAAACATCAAGGCGTTGTACCAGAGGGCATTGAACTCCACGATGTAGCCCGTCCGGGGCACGATAGGCCGCCCGTTGGCGGTGGAGTTCATCCAGGTCACTGCAGTGTTCTTGCCGTCGGTGCGCACGAGCCCGTTGTCCTCCAGGGTGAGGTTGGGGTGCTCCTCCTCGCGGATGAAGTGGAGGATGTCCCACACGAGCTGGCCGTACTTCTCGCGGCACTTGTCGATACCGACGGCCTTGGCATACTGCTGTACGCACCAGATGGCCCACAGGGGCACATCGGGCTGGCCGACCTCGTAGAGCCTGACCGTGAGGGGCTTCTTCTCCATAAACTGGCGTAGGCCCTTCTCGGCCGTCTTCATGACAGCCTCGAAGAAGCTGTTCTCCTCGATGGAAAGCGTCAGACCCGGCAGCGAGATGAATGTGTCGCGGGCACGCGCCTTGAACCAGGGATAGCCGGCGAGGATATAGGTCTCGCCGTTCTTGCCCTCCACATGAAACTGGTGGGCGGCGTTGACAAGACAATGGAAGAAATTGTCGCGCGGCGCACGCTCGTCGACCTCTGTCTGGAAGAGGGTCTTCAGGCTGCGCGTCTTGCACTCGGACGTGGAGGCGGCGAAGACGATGCTCTCACCCTTGCGGATGGGCAACTCAAAGTAGCCGGGCACGTAGAGGTCCTCATTGGAGGCGTAGCCGCGCTCCTGCTCCTTCGGATACTCGATGCCGCGATACCAGTCGGGCTGGAAGACAAACTCGCTCTTCTTGGAGAACTGCATGAAGAGATCGGGATAACCGGCATACATGCAGGTCTTGATGCCATTGTCGACCTCACTGTAGGCGCGGCTCGCCACGGCATTCTCGTGGGTGAACTGCCGCACGCTGCGGAAGGCGAGGAAGGGACGGAAACGGAGCGTGGTGGCCGAGTGGGCGTCGTCGAGGGTATAGCGTATCAGGATGCGGTCTTCAAAATGCTGGAAGACCACCTCCTTGCGCAGGACGACACCGCCCACACGATAAATGGTGGTGGGCACCTTGTCGCAATCAAACTCGCGGATATACTTGTGACCATTGGGGCTAAAGTTGTTGCCCTGATACTTGTGGAGTCCCAGGTTGAACTCGGCGCCGTGCTGGATGACCGTGCAGTCGAGCGACGAGAGCAGCACATGGTTCTCATCGTCCAGGCTGGGCACGGGCACAACAAGCAACCCGTGATACTTGCGCGTATTGCAGTCGACAATCGTGGAGCATGAATAGGCCCCCGACCGGTTGGTCCGGAGGATTTCCTTGCCCAGCGAATCTTGCAGGTTGGTCATCAGCGCTCTTTCGAATCTAAGATAACTCATAGTTCTCAATTCAGGCTTTTATGTGGGTTAGATTATTTTCCATTAGGTAAGGGGCAGACCGCCAACGGTGAGCTCCTGGCCTCCTTTTGTGCTCAAAGTTAATAAAAAACCAACAGAGCGCAAAGCAAAAACCAACTTATTTTAGTCAAAAGACATAAAAAATAGAGGGAAGCAGGCTCTGCGCCCGCTCACCGGCGAAGCCCCACGTGACTGTAATCGCACACAGGATTTTTGGTGGGGCGGACAAGGCTCGGAAGACATCTCGGCCTCGGTCAAGAGGACAGCCGACCGCCATGCTCTTGGCAAGAAAACGGCCTAACCGATGCGATTGTCATGATTTTTGGTCGAAAAGTTTGTCACGGATGACCGATGAAATAGAACGCGAAAATCGCGTTTTTTGCTGGTCGCGCCACGATTTGCGTGGGGTAATTTTGCGATAAAGGGTATATTGTGTTGCGATATACCCTTTATCGCGATGCGATAAAGCGTTAATCGCGTCATGATAAAGGGTATATTGCAACGCGATAAAGGGTATTCTTTGATGAAAAGTGTTTACTTTTTAAGCCGAATAAAATTCGAAGACTCGTAAACTCCCAATTATCAGCCGATTACGAAAAGTGCCGAAAAATCGCGTATTTCGGCCAAAATATTTTGAAGTTGAAAATAACGCCTGTTTTTTTATATACATTGTCCGCTTTCTTGCAAGTGCCGTTGAACCCTCACAGGCGATGCTTTTTGGGCGTTGGCTGAGCTTTCGCCCAGCCAACTCGCTACTCGGGTATGAGAAAATTGATGACCTCCTGCTCCACGGTGATGCGGAAGGGCCCCACAGGGGTGTGCATCAACCGGCCGTCGACACCCACGAGGGCGTGCTCGGCACGCTCCACCACGACCTCACGCGTGCGGTAGGGGTGCACGGAGCGGTGATTGAGGATCTTGCCCTTGAGGAAGAGATAGATGCCCTCGAAGAGTTGCGTCACACCAGGATGATAGACCACCGAGACATCGAGCAGCCCATTGTAGGGCACGGCATTGGGCGTCTGGCCATAACCGGAGGCATTGCCCACGCACATCGTCATCACGCGACGGTCAAGACGGTCGGTGTTGATCTTGAGCTTCATGCGGTAGTCGAGCCGCTGGAAAATCAGCAGGATGAAGGAGAAAAGGAACGACAACGAGCGCGAACCGAAGAAGTGGCGCGTCTGCCGGCGCAGGTTCATGATGGCGGCTATAAGGCCCACGTTGACACAATTGAGGAAGTAGCGGCGGCAGGCCTCGCCCTTGCGGTTGGTGTAGCGGATGCAGCCAAGGTCGATCTTGCGCACTCGGCGGTCCTTCAGCCAGTGGATGGTCTGCTCATAACGGTCCTCGTCAAACTCCCAGAAATGGGCGAAGTCGTTCATCAACCCATTGGGGATGACACCCAGCGCCACGCTCTCGCGCACGCTCTTCTCCGCCTGCATGAGGCAGTTGACAGCGTCGTTGAGCGCGCTGTCGCCGCCCACGATGACGAGGGTGCGGTAGCCATTGTTGATAAACATCTTCACCAGGCGATCCACGCTGCCCGCGTTCTCGCTGGTCACATGGTCATAACGGATGCCGTTTTCCTTGAGGCATGCCTCTATCTTGGCCCACCGCTTGGCAGACCCGCCAAATAGTCCCGACTTAGGGCAATAGATGATGCCCCAACGATTGTCTTCCATATTGTTATCTCTTTCGGCCCTCCCAACAGGGGCTGGCCGCGTCGTTCTGTTTGTGTTGCTCGTCTCAACGGATGAGACTGCGGATGTCGGCCTGTATGCGGTCCATCGGCTGCTGGCCGTCCACCCAGTGGATAGTGAGGCCACGGCGCTCCATGCCGCGGAACCAGGTCATCTGCCGCTTGGCAAACTGGTGGATGGCTATCTCCAGCTGGCGGTGCATCTCGTCGTAGGTCAGGTGCCCCACCACATACTCGGTGACAAACTTATACTCCAGGCCGTAATAGGTGAGATCCTCGGGCTTGACACCCTGGCGGAGCAGTCGCCGTATCTCGTCGACCATGCCTCCCTTGAGCCTGCGGTCGAGGCGGTCGCTGATCTTGCGGCGCCGCACGTCGCGGTCCACGCTCACGCCGATGAGGATGGTGTCGATGGCCGGCATCTGCCGCAGCGCGGTGGGGTGCTCGAGGTTGTAGGTCTCGATCTCTATGGCCCGTATGGCCCGCTGGCAGGAGTCCACATCGGTGGTATTGTGCATGGCCGACCCCGTCTGCCGCTTCAACTCCCGGAGCCGGGCGGTCAGCTCGGCCAGCGTCTGGCCCTCCAGCCGGTGGCGCAAGTCGGCATCCTGGGGGACGGGCGACAGGGCATAGCCCTTGACCACCGCCTCGATGTAGAGGCCTGTGCCCCCACAGAGGATGGGCGTCACGCCACGACGGGTGATGTCATCGTAGGCCGTGCGGAAGTCTTGCTGATACTGGAACAGGTTGTACTTCGTGCCGGCGTCGGCGATGTCGATGAGGTGATAGGGCACGGGCTGGCCGTCGACGGTGTAGTCCTCCAGGTCCTTTCCCGTGCCGATGTCCATACCGCGATAGACCTGCCGCGAGTCGGCCGACAGGATCTCTCCGCCGAGATCGTGGGCCAGCCGTGCGGCGATGGCGGTCTTGCCCGATGCGGTCGGGCCGAGTATGGTGATCATCTTCATGGCGCAAATGTAGCTAAATTCTTGCAAATGAGCAAGCAATCAATAAAAAAACCGCTCTTCCCCGGATGAGGAAGAGCGGTTTGTTATGTTTTTGAATCCTTACAGGAATTACTTCTGCTCAGCGAAGTACTTGATGGTGCGAACCATCTGTGAAGTGTAAGAGTTCTCGTTGTCGTACCAAGAGACGACCTGCACCTCGTAGGTGTCCTCGTCGATCTTCACGACCATGGTCTGAGTAGCGTCGAACAGTGAGCCGTAGCGCATGCCCAGGATATCAGAAGAGACAATCTCCTCCTCGTTGTAGCCGAAGCTCTCGTTGGCGTGAGACTTCATAGCCTCGTTGACCTTCTCGACAGTGACGTCCTTGCCCTTGACAACAGCGTAGAGCAGAGTGGTAGAACCGTCAGCCACGGGAACGCGCTGAGCAGCACCGATCAGCTTGCCGTTGAGCTCAGGAAGCACGAGGCCGATAGCCTTGGCAGCACCTGAAGAGGCAGGAGTGATGTTGCAAGCACCTGCACGGCTACGACGGAGGTTACCCTTGCGCTGAGGACCGTCGAGGATCATCTGGTCGCCTGTGTAAGCGTGGATGGTCTGCATGATACCGGTCTGGATGGGATAAACGTCGTTCAGAGCCTGGGCCATAGGAGCCAAGCAGTTGGTGGTGCAAGAAGCAGCGCTGATGATCTGGTCGTCAGCAGTCAGAGTCTTGTGGTTCACGTTGAAGACGATGGTCTTCAGGTCGTTGCCGGCAGGAGCAGAGATAACGACCTTCTTGGCGCCAGCCTGGATGTGAGCCATGCTCTTAGCCTTAGATGTGTAGAAGCCAGTGCACTCGAGGACAACGTCCACATCGAGCTCACCCCAAGGAAGCTCAGCTGCGTTGGGCTTAGCGTAGATGGTGATCTCCTTGCCGTCGACGGTGATAGATCCGGGCACCTTAACAGTGCGGCCATCCTCCTCGTACACAGCGTCCTTATACTCAACGGTGTGCTTCTTCTCGCCACCCAGGATGCCCTGATAGCCGCCGTGAGTGCTGTCATACTTCAGAAGCTGAGCCAGCATCTTCGGGCTGGTCAGGTCATTGATAGCAACCACCTCATAGCCGGGAGCTGCAAACATCTGACGGAATGCGAGACGGCCGATACGACCGAAACCATTGATAGCTACTTTAACATTTGCCATTTTACTTGTGTTTTATAGTTGTTAAAAATATAACTTTCTGTCGTGCGCTGCCTGCATGTGGCCGCATCCTGGCCACGAGGGTCGCGCGAAATAAGGAGTATCACAACGGCACGCCTGTCACAAAGGCACACTATTTTTCCCTTTTTCGGGCGCAAAGATACAAATATTTTTTTAATTTTGCAGCCGAAAAGAGTATTAAATATATTAAAAAAGAAAAGGTGGCAAGGACGGAAACGCATGCGTCGGGGCAGGAACCTGCGCGAGTGTAACGCAGACATGGCAAACCGCGCGTCCCTCCGAGGGCGCCACAGGGGCCTACCGGCCGCCCACAGGCCGCAAAGGAAATCAAACATTTAAACATAAATCAAGTTACTATCATGGGAAAGTTTATCAATGAGTTCAAGGAATTTGCCGTCAAGGGAAACGCCGTTGACATGGCGGTCGGTGTCATCATCGGCGGCGCGTTTGGCAAAATCGTATCAAGCATCGTCGACGACCTCATCATGCCGCCCATCGGCTGGCTCATCGGCGGTGTCAATTTCACCGACCTGAAGGTGACGCTTCCTGCCGAGAAGATTGCGGACGGCATCGAGATGCAGGCTGCCACTATCAACTACGGCAACTTCTTGCAGAACATGCTCGACTTCGTCATCATCGCTTTCTGCGTGTTTCTCCTGGTGAAGGCCATCAACAAGCTGGCCCACAGCAAGAAGGCCGAGGCTGCTCCCGCACCTGCCCCCGCACCGGAGCCGTCAGCCGAAGAAAAGTTGCTTGCGGAGATACGCGACTTGCTGAAGGAGAAGAAGTAAGCACACCCCTAGTGACAAAGAAATGGCGGGACTGCCTGTTCGTGTGTGAACAGACAGTCCCGCCACTTCTTTTCCCCCAATCTTGATGGGACGTGACTACAGCCGGACGGGATAACCCAGTGTCACCTCCGTGTAGTCGGCTTTCAGGTAATGGGCCTTGACATTGGCGCCCACCTGCAGTCCGCCCAGCCGCCTGAAGGCATAGCGCAGCCCGATGCGCTCGTAATAGGGCTTTTCCAATCCACGGGCCGCATGACCCATGTGGCGGAACACATACACACCGAGAGACATGTTGAGCGACAGGTCATGCCAGAACACTTCATGCTTGGCCGCCAGACCGAAGCTCCAGGGGCTGTGTCTCTCATCATATCCATTCGTCTCGTCCATCTGCCTGATGTGGGAGGCATAGGTGCCATAGAACGCATCCACGCCGATACCCGAGGCCCAACGGCGACGGTAACGGCACATCACGTCGGCCGACAAGGCATAGGCGGCATACACCTTGAAGTGCTCCTTGCGATAGGCTGGGTCGTCGGGCGGGGTCTTATACTGCGTCTGCTTCCAGTCCTCCTCCAGCGTCTTGGCTCCGGCGGCCACCGTCAGGTCCACATACCAATAGGGGTTGAAACGCGGGCTCCGCATCATCGGGGAGGCTTTCACCACCTCCTTATAATAAGGCATGTAGACCACGCCAAGCGAAGGCGCCACGAAGTTGGCGCCCTTGTTGGGTCGGCTCAGCGCCCCGTTGCTGTGATGATAGTAGTCCACGCCGGCACGGATGCCCCAGTCGGCAGCCACACGCCAGGTGAGGTGCAGTCCTGCGCCAAAATAGATGAGCCAGCGAGAGCCGATCAGCTCATTGTCGGCATTGTTGTCCTTATCGTATTTGCGGCGCGAATAGGTCGTTCCGACACTCAGCGAATAGTCGGCCGTCCAATGGCTTGTGCGAAAGAAGGGGCGCGAGAAGGTGCCATAGAGCGACGCGGCGTTGCCCATGCGTGAGTCGTAGCCGACCTCTTGGGCCATGCCCCATGTCCGGTCTTGCGTCTTGTGCATGGTCACGCCATGGTTCCAATGGAAGCGGACACCCACGCTAAGGGTAGGGAATCCATAGTCGGCGGCAAAAGCGTCGCTGTCTGACGGCAGAGGCGCATAGGTTGCCTCAAGGGCCGCAGCCACATTGTCCTTGCCCTTCTGCCACATGCGCTGATAAGAGTCCATGACGACGATCCGGCCTGGCAACACCGACAGCGCCCCACCCCAATGTTGTCCCTGGAGCGAGTCGCCGGCCACACTGCACACGCTTGGCGACAGCGCCAAGCAAGCCAAAGCCATCAATCTTGTCATTTTTCTCTTCATCTCTGTTCTGCTGACGACGCCCCCTTTGCTGAGGAAATGGCGTCAGGTCTCCCCCCTGTACAAGTCCTGCCCGTTACGGTTCTTACCCGTTACAGGTGCTCCCTGTTTCGGTTCTTCCCAGTTACAGGTGCTCCCCGTTACTGGCAAACAAAAGCCCCTTCGGAAGGAAGGGGCTCAGGTCTCGTGTCTATATTTTCGTGTCTCGTCGCACAAGCGTGTGCGACCGTCCGCTGTCATTTGCGGATGTAGTCCTTTGCCACCAAGTCATAGTAGAGTGCTTCGAGCTCCGCGAGCTTGAGCCTCTCCACACTGTGCTCGATGGTTCGTATCAGTTCATCGCGCCGACTCTCCTCATCAGCGCCAAAGTGGGTGTAAACTTTCATCGGTCCGCAACAATGATGGCTGGTCGGAAAGCCTTATTCCCACTCGATTGTCGAAGGCGGCTTTGACGAGATGTCATAGCAGACGCGGTTGACACCCTTCACCTTGCGGATGATCTCATTGGACACATCGGCCATGAAGTCATAGGGCAGACGGGCCCAGTCGGCTGTCATGGCGTCCATCGAGGTCACGGCGCGCAGGGCCACGGGATGCTCGTAGGTGCGCTCATCGCCCATCACGCCCACTGAGCGGATGGTGGACAGCAGCACCGTGCCTGCCTGCCACACGTGGTCATAGAGCGACGTGCCGTCGGGCATCCGGTAGTCGTGCATCTTCTCGATGTAGATATCATCAGCGTCCTGGAGGATGCGCACCTTCTCGCGGGTGATGTCACCGAGGATGCGCACAGCCAGGCCGGGGCCGGGGAACGGGTGACGCTTGATGAGGCGCTCGGGCATCTGAAGCTCATAGCCCACCCGGCGCACCTCATCCTTGAAGAGCCACTTCAGCGGCTCGCAGAGCTGCAGCTTCATCTCCTTGGGCAGGCCGCCCACGTTGTGGTGGCTCTTGATGGTCATGCCCGTGATGCTCAGGCTCTCGATGCGGTCAGGATAGATGGTGCCCTGGGCCAACCACTTGGCGTCGGTGATCTTCTTGGCCTCAGCGTTGAACACCTCCACGAAGTCGCGGCCGATAATCTTGCGCTTCTGCTCGGGGTCGGTCACGCCTTCCAAGTCCTTGAAGAACTTCTCGCTGGCATCCACACCGATGACGTTGAGGCCCAGTCCGTTGTAGGCCTCCATGACCTTCTCAAACTCGTTCTTGCGCAACATGCCGTGGTCGACAAAGATACAAGTGAGGTTCTTGCCGATGGCCTTGTGCAACAGGGTGGCGCAGACACTGGAATCGACTCCGCCCGAAAGACCGAGGATGACGCGGTCGTTGCCGACCTGCTCCTTGAGCTCCTTGACCGTCGACTCGACAAAACTGGCGGGACTCCACTCCTGCTTGCTGCCGCAGATGTCGACCACGAAGTTCTTCAGGAGCAACTTGCCCTGCAACGAGTGATACACCTCGGGATGGAACTGCACGCACCACACGCGCTTCTCGTCATTGGCAAACGCGGCATACTTCACGTCGGCCGTCGAGCCCGTGACATGAAATCCGTCAGGAATGGCGGTGATGGTGTCACCGTGGCTCATCCACACCTGCGAGCCCTTGTCGAAGCCCTTGAAGACGGGTGATGTGGTGTCGATGGTCTCCAGGTTGGCGCGGCCATACTCGCGCGTGCCGGTCTGCTCCACGCTTCCGCCCAGCGTGTTGCTGATAAACTGCGCGCCATAGCAGATGCCAAGCACAGGATACTTGCCGATGACCTCATTGAGATCGATGCGGAAAGCCTCCTTGTCGTGCACGCTGTAGGGCGAACCACTCAGGATGACGCCGATGACAGACGGGTCGTCCTTGGGAAACTTGTTGTAGGGCAGGATCTCGCAGAAGGTGTCGAGCTCACGCACACGGCGGCCGATGAGCTGCGTGGTCTGTGAACCAAAGTCGAGGATGATAATCTTCTGTTGCATATAGAGTGTAAAAAAGTGTGAGTGTCTTGTTGTGCCAACCCCTTGCATCGTCCGGGTCAGCGTGTGAGCGACTCGGCGAACGCGTCAGCGTCGGCCAGCGTTTCTATCTTGCCGACATCCATGAGGCGCAGGCCTGTCTTGACATATCCCATGATGGGCGTGGTGGCACAGGCCTTGAGGTAGAAGTCCATGATGGGGAACTTGGCTGGCCACCCCACCATCTGCGGGAACAGCGAGGGCGAGAAGGCATGGATGCCGCTAAAAGCGTAGAGATGGAGATGGCCCGCCACGACCATCGGTTCGTCGCCAGCGGCAAGCGGACAAGTGAGCTGCCGCAAGGCCGCACGCACCTCGGCAAACGGCGATTTCACCTCACCGGTGGCTATGTTGACCCATCCCACAAGGAGCATCTGGTCGTTGAAGACCAAGTAGCGCTGGGTCTTGCGCCAGCTCACCAGCAGGCGGGCGCCGGCCATGAGATGCGGCACGCCACAATCGGTGCACGTCACCCGCCAATCGGCGCGGTAAAACTTGTCGAGATCCACATTGCTGAGGATGTCGACATTGTGTATCAGGATGGGGCAATGGGGTGTGAAGAGAGGTTGGGCCTTGCGCAGGCCGCCACCCGTGTCGAGCAAGCCGTCGGTCTCGTCGCTGACATGAATGTCAAGGCCGAAGTTGTCGTTGGCCTTCAGGTAATCGGTGATTTGCGACGCGAAATGATGCACATTGACAACGAGATGCGTGAAGCCGTCATCGCGCAAGCGCCCGATGACGCGCCGCAACAAGGGTTCACCGCCCACAGGTACCAAGGCCTTGGGCATGGTGTCAGTGAGGGGCTTGAGGCGCGTCCCCAAACCAGCGGCGAAAATCATGGCTTGCTTCATATGTGCAAAGTTAACTATTCTTTCTCAATCAGCAAAGGTTTGGCCGTCCTTTTTCACGGCAGGCAACGTCTGGCTGATGCCCTGCTCGCGGTGGCAGACGCGCACCTCCACGCCAAACTTCTCATGGATGTGCTCGGCCAGGTGCTGCGCACTGTAGACGGAGCGGTGCTGGCCGCCCGTGCATCCGAAGCTGAACATGAGGCTGGTGAAGCCGCGTTGCACATAACGTGCCACATGCTTGTCGGCCAGGGCATACACATGCTCGAGAAACTCGAGAATTTCACCGTCGTCCTCCAGGAAGCGTATGACAGGCTCGTCAAGGCCGGTGAGCTTCTTGTAAGGCTCGTAACGGCCAGGGTTGTGGGTCGAACGGCAATCGAAGACATAGCCGCCCCCATTGCCCGACGGGTCTTCAGGGATGCCCTTTCGATAGGAGAAGCTGTAGACGCGCACCACGAGCGGTCCCTTGCCGTCATACTTGGAGAAGGTGGCGGGGCCGTCTTGCGGATGGGCGGGATAGATGTTGCGGTCGGTGGTCTTGTAGCCGTCGGCACGCTGGTGCACAGGTTCCTCGCGATGGGCAAAACGCGGCAACTCGGCCAGGCGGCCGAGCACCTCGCGCAGATAAGGATAAGGGAGCACCTCCTCGCGCAAGCTCAGCAGGTCGCGCAGGTTGTCCATGGCCATGGGTATGCTGTCGATGAAGTGTTGCTTGCGCTCATAGAGTCCGCGGAAGCCGTAGGCGCCGAGCACCTGCAGCGTGCGAAAGAGCACGAAGAGACTCAAGCGACCGGCAAAATGGCGCACCGAAGGCACTTCGGTATACAGCTTGAGCGAGTCGTAATATTCGGCCACCAGTTCGCGCCGGAGCTTATAGGGATAGCGTGCCGAGGCCTGCCACAGGAAGGAGGCGAGGTCATAATAATAAGGTCCCTTGCGTCCGCCCTGGAAGTCGATGAAGAAGGGATTGCCTTCGGCATCGAGCATGACATTGCGCGCCTGGAAGTCGCGATACATGAAACTCTCCGAAGGCTCGGCCGTCAGATCCTTGGCAAAACGGCGGAAGCTGGCCTCCAACTTCATCTCATGGAAGTCGATTCCCGTAAGTTTCAGGAAGTCGTACTTGAAATAGTTGAGGTCGAAGAGCACATTGTCCTCGTCAAACTCGGGCTGGGGATAGCAGACATTCCAGTCGAGTCCTCTTGCGCCGCGTATCTGCAGGTCAGGCAAAGCCCGTATGGTGCGCTTCAGCAGGGTCTGCTCAGCCAGGTCGTAGCGTCCTCCGGCCTCCCGCCCGCCACGGATGGCATCGAAGAGAGAGGTGCGCCCGAGGTCGGTCTGCAAGTAGCGCATCTCGTCGTCGCTCACGGCGAGCAGCGCGGGCACGGGCAACTTACGAAGGGTGAAATGACGGTCAAGACTGACAAAGGCGTGGTTCTCCTCACGACTGGTGCCCACGACACCGACCACCGTCGAGCCGTCGGGCGCGGTGAGACGATAATATTGGCGGTTGCTTCCTGCCCCAGCCAGTTTTTCCACTTGCGCGGGCTGTGCGCCGGCCCACTGCTGATATAGCTTGACGAGTTGTTCCATGATGGGTGATTAATATATATAAGGTGTCACATTGGGAGATGATGGCGAGCGCAAGCCCATCATCATCTCACGATCCGATTCATTGACGAGGCGCGCCGTGGCTTGATGCTCCAGGCCAACACGCCCCATACCTTGAAATTGTCGGTGGAATAGACGCGGATGCGACTGTATTTCTTGTTGGCCGGCACGAGTTCGATGTAACCTTCATCCTTATGGGTGAAATCGATGAACTTCAGCGTAAACTCGCCGTCAATGAAAGCCACGACAATGTCGCCCTGCTCGGGCTCGAGCGCCTTGTCAATGACCACGATGTCACCTTCGCTGATGCCCGCGTCAATCATTGAGTCACCGACGACCCTCGCATAGAACGTGGCAGCCGGATGCTCAATGAGATCCTTGTCAAAGTCGAGGCTCTCAGCCATGTAGTCCTGTGCGGGGCTGGGAAATCCAGCCTTCACGCCACCCGACGCGAAGGGCAGCGGGGAGCTGCCGCTAAACTCGCCCGAGAGAATGAGCAATTCGTTCATGGCTGTTCCTTTCCATTCTTCCGCGGCTGGTCGGCCTGCCGCTCCTTGCCCTCGATGGCCTCCTTGTTCTCCTTGCGCAATTCCTCCTCAAACTCACGCCACTCACGCTTGCGGCGGCGCGTGTCGTCCCAATCGGCCAACAGGAAGTCGGCCACGATGAGCAGCAAGAGGATGCCAAGCGTCATGGTGAACGAGCGGGTCAGGAAATAGAGCCCCGCAGACACAAGGAGGAAGACCAGACTCTTCTTCCAGTCAATGTGAAATTTAGCTTTCATGTTGCAAAGTTAACGCTTTTCGCTTAAAAGCCGTCATGTTCCGAAGAAAAACCATTAAGCGCCCGGCCCATCCATGATGGCGCCCGGCCCATCAGACACGCGGTCTGACGAGTCGGGCACCGAGAAACCATTGCATTATGAAAAAACTTACATCACTATTTTCTTTCCGTCGACGATGACGACACCATGCGCCGGCAAGCGGTCGAGCTTCTGTCCTCCGAGCGTATAGATGCCCTTTGGCGCGCGCGTCGCATCCTGTCCGACAGTCTCAATGCCCGTCTGCACCTTGCCTCCGAGCCCCCTGACGTATCCGGCATAGGCATGCTTGCGATAGAAGTCACCCGTCCAGACACCCACAGGCGTGTTGGCGCGCCATCCGCTGCCCACGGGCGAATCGGTCATGCACCACTGGCAGATGCCCCACTGCTGCTCGGGCGGCACTGTCTTGAGATAGGTGCTGACGATCCACTCGTAATAGTTGGCCATACGCTGATGCATCTCCTCGGTCATGTCGGCCGTGGCTACCGCATTGCCGCTGGCGTCATCCATGCCCATGTCAAACTCGCTGACACGCACCAGCTTGCCCGATGCGGCCATCAGGCGGAACATCTGCTCGATGTGCTTCTTGCGGTTTTGGAGTGTGCCGTCGTCCATCGAGCAGGAGAGGTGCATCTGTGTGCCGATGCCGTCGATATGGGTCACACCGTCGGCCTCCCACTCGCCAATCCAGTGGATGAGCGACTTCAGCTTCTTGTTGTCATCCCAGAACGACTCGAGGTTGTAGTCATTGATGAAGAGCTTCACGTCGTCGGGACCATACTTGCGGGCCAGCCGCACAGCCTGGCGCACATACTCGAGGTCACCCATGAAGTCCTGCCAATAGAAGGCGTCGCCGCCCACGTCCCATGCGCCCGACTTGTATCCGTCGGCGTGTTGCAGGTCGTAGTAGCCGTCACCGTCGCTGTCGCCTCCGCTGATGGCCTCGTTGACCACATCCCAGGCCTTGACCTTTCCCTGCGTGGCCTGCATGATGCCCTTGATCCACTTGTCCATGGCGTAGACCAAGGTGTCATGACGCTCCTCGGACGTGAGGGGTATGGTGGAGGGCAGCTTGAGGTAAGACAACTGGTCGACGATGGTGGGAGCACCGAAGCTGGTGCGCGAGTCCTTCACGAAAAACGACGACACGTCGGTTCCTTCCAGGTCTCCATTGGTGAGCATCTCCTTGCCGTTGACCTTGAAACTGACGTTGTCGAAATAATAGGTGTTAGCGTCAGCGAGCTCACTGAGGTTGAAGGCTATCGACTTGCCGTCTCTCGACAGCGTGCCCTTGCAAGTCACGGTCTTCCAGTCAGTGGTGAAATAGACATCGCCGAGAGCCTCGTAGTGAACGTAGGAACCCGGGGCGTTGTGTATCTGTGTGGAGGCCTTGGCAGCCTGGTCGGCACGCACGTCGGCCGAGAACTCATACTTGGCACCCTGCTTGAAGCCCGAGGTGACAATCCAGAACTGGTTGTCCCACGCGCTGCTCGTGCGCTGTCCGGCCTTCACCTCGATGCATCGGCGGTCTTCGGTCACGCGGCGCGCCTTGACAGCCTTCGACACGGTGATGTTGCGCACATAGATGTCGCCCACAAAGTCGCCACACTGGAAGAGCAGGAAGTCGCCGCCCTTCGAGTTGTAGTAAGTCGCCTCCACGGTCTTCCATTCCGTGGTGAAGGGAATATCCTTAGCCACACCACCGCTCCAGGTGCCGAGGCTCGTGTGTATCTTGCCGGCATCGGAGCCCTTCACCTCCATAGTGACCCGGTAGTTCTTGCCCTTCTCGAGCGACAGGCCGGTCATGGCCAGGAACTGCACCTCCCACGACCCCACCTTCTTGGTGGTATGGATCTGCAGTCCGTCAGTCGACGTGTATGTCAGCGCATAGCCGTACTTGTCCATGTCAGAGTGCCAGCCCACCGACTGACTTGTGCGGAAGTCCTTGGTCGTCTCGGGCACATACACGGTGATATTGGCTTCGGGATCATCGGGTGCCGGACGGTCCTTGATGAGGCTGCGCAACCAAGCATTGGGCTGCTGCGAGTGCCAGGCCAGCGTGTGGCCATAGACATGCAAGCCGGCAGCGGTGGCGTTGTTGACAAACTCGGTGACGTTGCCAAAGTTCATGTTGCCGTTCTGGTCCACGCAGCTCGACATCTTCATGGCGTTGCCTGTCACCACCTCATCATAATAGTTGTTGGCTATTTCCCTGACGCGCGAGTCATTCTTGTAGTCGCTCACGCCAAGCGCGACCGCCAGTTTGAAGTTGGGATATTTCGTGCGGTTGACATATTGCTTCAGCGGTGCGTAGTTCTTCAGGTAGTTATAGTTGGCATTGCCCGGTACGCCCATCTCATAGCTCTTTTGCGCGAAAGCCGCCGAGAAGGACATGGCCGCAGCCAAGGACAAGAAGACAGATTTGGTTGTCATACGATTCTGGTTGTTAGTTGGTTTTTACACTTCACAAAGTTATGGAAAATCTGTGGAAATATCCATCCCCATATCGCACTAATTTGCAGTGTCTTGGCCGAATGAGACATACGGCAGACCATCATGAGACAGCGACGCACCATCCGCCCCATGCGCCATACGGCTTTTGGGGCAATTCCCGCAAGGTTTACGGCCCCGATGGCCACATGCGGTTGCGGTCAGGAAGGCCTGCGCTTCACTTCCAAACATCGGATGACCAACATATCACCTCCAAATGGCCGAAGAGCCAAAAATAATTCCTACCTTTGCGGTGCAAACCATTAACAAAACGAGACAAAATCATGAAAAGATTCCTGGCGCTACCCCTTGTGCTGTTGGCCCACGCCGCGCTGGCCCTGGCGCAACCATCGAGCGCTCCTGTCGGCCCCGTCGCCACCCCACGCCACCAACTGACCCCCACCCCGCCCATGGGGTGGATGACCTGGAACCTCTTCCAGGGCAACATCTCCGACCAGCTCATCCGTGAGACGGCCGATGCCATGGTCGAGGGAGGCTACGCCGAGGCCGGCTACCGCTACATCTTCATCGACGACCTGTGGCAAGGCGGGCGCGACCGCCACAACAACATCATTCCCGACCCGAAGAAGTTTCCCAACGGCATGAAGGCCGTGGCCGACTATGTGCACTCCAAGGGTCTGAAGCTCGGCATCTATTCGGATGCCGCCCAGCTCACCTGCGGTGGCTGGACCGCCAGCCTGGGCTTCGAAGCGCAAGACGCCCGCACGTTCGCCTCATGGGGCATCGACTACCTGAAATATGACTACTGCAACGCACCGGCCGACAGTGCCACGGCGCGCCGGCGCTACCGCACCATGGCTAACGCCCTGCAACGCTCTGGGCGCGACATCGCCCTGGGCATCTGCGAGTGGGGCCAGCGCCACGGAGAGGAGTGGTGCGAAGAGGTGGGCGGCCAACTGTGGCGCACCTCCTACGACGTGCGCGACATGTGGCGCGACACACTGGGGCAAGGCGGCATGGGCATCCTCGACATCGTGAACATCACGGCACCGCTCGCACCCCACGTGCGCCCGGGCCAATGGCCCGACATGGACATGCTCGTGGTGGGCCTTGACGGCAAGGGCGGCCCGTCGAGCGACTTGGGCGGCAAGGGCTGCACGCTGACCGAATACCAGTCACAGATGAGCCTATGGTGCATGCTGGCCTCGCCCCTCGCCATGAGCAACGACCTCAGGAAGGTGCCCGAGGAGGTGCGCCGCATCTTGCTCAACCGTGAGATCATCGCCATCGACCAAGACACGCTGGGACGCGCCGCCGAGCGCAAGGTGCTGACCGATGTCTGCCAGATCTTCGTCCGCCCGCTTGCCGACGGTTCACACGCCGTGGCCATCCTCAACACGAGTGATCGCCCCGCCACGTTCACGGCCGACTTCGCGAAGCTCGGCATCGAGGGCCGGCAGACCGTGCGCGACGTGTGGCAGCACCGCGACATCGCCCACACCGCCACCCGCTGGAAAGGACGTGTGGCGGCGCACGAGACCAAGGTGCTCGTGCTGAAGAAACAATAACGATGAAGCCAAACAAAAAGACCGCCCGGTTTAGCCTTCACTTGCCTTGGCAAGCGGCCAAACCGGGCGGTCACCTTATATTAAGGTATACCCTATATATTATGGTATACCCACCACGAGCGTGTGCAGCGGCTTAGAGGCCGAGGCCCTTCAGGGCTTTGCTGGCAGCCTCGTTGACCTTCTCATTGGCCTTCTTCTGGCCCTCCTTCACCTTCTCGGCAGCCTTGTTCTGCGCCTTGGTCACCTTCTCGGCAGCCTTGGCCTCCGCCTTGTTGACCTCTGAGGACACCTTGTTCTCGGCAGCGGTCTTGGCGTTGTTCACAGCGTTGGTGGCGGCCGTCTTGGCGGCCTCCTTGGCAGCTGCCGGCGCGTTCTCCACAAGCTTCTTGGCCGCGGCAGGCGCAGCCTTCAGGGCAGCGCTGGCAGCCTCGGCGGTAGCGGCGGCTGAAGCAGCCTTCTGGATGTAGGGAGCGGCGAGCTTCACGGCGTCGTCAGCCACCGCCTTCTTAGCTTCCTCAGCAGTGGCGGCAGCCGTGGTGGGCAGGTTCTCGATGCCTTCCACGAGGCTGGCGATGGTGGTGTTGCCACTGGTCACAGCCTTGATGCTCTCGGCGTTCTGCGAGAGAAACTGCTTGATGCTCTGTCCGTAAGCCTTGGCCTCCTCGAGCTTGCCTGCGTTGACCAGGGCCTTGTAGGTGGCTTGCAGCGTGGCCAGCGTGGTGGTGAGCGACTTTGTGTCCTTGGCCTGCAGGGCCTGCGTGGCCTCGCCGGTCAGCGTGCTGATGGTCTGGCTGGTCTCCTCGCTCAGTGCAGCCGTGTCGACGGCCTCTGTGGAGTCGGCCTGTGCAGCCACACTGTCTGATACGGGTGCGTCCTTACTCGTGTTACCTCCGCAACTGCTCAGCATGATGGCTGCGACAGCTGCAATAGTCAAAAATGTCTTTTTCATGATTGCTTGATTGATTTATAAACTCTTAATCTTTCTCCGCAAAGATGGTGCCAAGCCTTCCCCAGCGGCCTGTTTTTTTACGTCACCATCAGTACGGAAGCTAATGAATAAACGCAAACAACTGGCTGATGGTATGCCATTTTAAATCATTTAACATAAATTACCTTCGCAACAGGCGAGTTCTACAAATTAGCTTTGCCAGATTTTAAGGTTCTTTTCGAGGTCAGCGCGTCAGCGAGTGAGGGAGTATAGCGGGCTATACGACCGAACGAGGCGGGACTACGATCCGGAAAGAGATCCAAAGACTACAAAACGCAACCCTTCATCATTCATTCTATACGATTTAACTTCAAAGTCAACCGATTTTCGTCTTTTTGTCGTAACTTTGCCTAAGCCTGCATAAGATAAAAAAATGAAAGAACTTATACCCAATGGGGGTATTCCCCGCGGTACGCTATTCGCCATGGCTGTCATGGGCGGCCTGACGGTAGCCAACTTGTATTACAACCAGCCGTTGCTTGAAGACATGCGGCAGTCGCTTGGGGCTACGGAACTTCAGGCCAACTTGATAACGTTTATCACCCAGTTGGGCTATGCTTCAGGACTTGTCTTGATAGTGCCGTTGGCCGACAAGGTGTCACGCCGCAAAATCATTTCCGTGGACATGAGCGTGGCCGTGGTATGCTGCCTGGCGATTGCATTGACGAAGCACCTTTGGGTGACATGGTTGGCGTCATTGGTGTTGGGCTGCAACAGCGTGGTTCCGCAGATGTTCGTGCCGGTGGCAAGTCATTTCTCCAAGCCCGAGAACAAGTCGCGCAACATGGGCATTGTGCTGACAGGATTGCTGAGCGGAGTGCTCGGAGCGAGGGTCTTGAGCGGATATGTGGGCGATTGGGCCGGTTGGCGAACCATGTTTGCCATAGCCGCCGTCATCATGATGGCATGTCTGATATGCATGTTGCGCACATTACCCGTCATGCCCAACAGTTTTGAGGGCAGCTACGGCAAGTTGATGCGGTCGATAGGAAGCATTTACCGCCGATACCCTGCCATCCGCATCTATGCCTTGCGTGGAGGGCTGAGTTTCGGCAGCATGATGGCAATATGGTCGTGTATGGCTTTCCATCTGGCAGGCGCACCGTTCCATGCGGGAAGTGACGCGGTGGGTATGCTGGGACTTTGCGGACTGGCTGGTGCGGCGGCAGCGAGCGGCATCGGCAAATACATTCCCCGGCTTGGCATAGAGCGGTTTTGCCGGATAGGAAGTGTCCTGCAGTTCTCGGCATGGGCTGTGGCTTATCTGTCTGAAGTTTCCCACCCCTCTATTATCAGAGAGTGAGCACTATACAAAATCCCTA
>ERZ808240.816-NODE-816-length-40007-cov-5.516720_pt1 | contig 40007 bp, 52 predicted proteins | sample MGYA00521084_ERZ808240 | MGnify/ENA primary metagenome ERZ808240 (study PRJEB31516, sample SAMN03275571) | gut metagenome | biome: mammalia-associated habitat; material: feces | host: Papio cynocephalus | place: Kenya | collected 2012-08-06 ... | reverse complement strand
ATGCGCTGGCGCTTCTGACCGCCGGGAGCTTTGAGGAGTTTGCCGTTCGCATGAACGAGACGGCTGCTCGTCTGGGTATGGCGGACAGTCATTTTGTGACGCCCTCCGGGCTGGACGCCGAGGGACACGGCGCCAGCGCTGCCGATATGGCGCGGCTGGGGGCAGCGGTGTTGCAGGTGCCGCTGCTGGCAGAATTGTGTCGCAGCCGCACAGCAGCGGTAACGCTGGGTGGGCGACATTGTACCCTCAGCAATCACAACAAGCTGTTGAAGCTCTATGACGGTTGCATCGGACTGAAAACCGGATTCACAAAAAAATCCGGACGCTGTCTTGTATCTGCCGTGGAGCGGAATGGCATCACTCTGGTCGTAGCGACCCTGAACGGCGGCGATTACTGGAATGATCATATGGCGCTGTATGAATACGGATTTTCGCTGGTGCGGCGGGAGGCGCTGCCGGATGCACCGACGGAATGCCCGATAGCCGGGGGCGTGCGGGATTCCGTCCCTTTGACGGCGGCCGGAGCGGATGCGGCGGTGCTGACTGCCGGAGAGACGCTGACCGCTACGGTGGAGTTACCGGATTTTCTGTGGGCACCGGTGGAGACCGGGCAGCCGGTGGGCCGGGTGATCTACACTGCCAGCGACCGAGTGGCGGCTGTCCGCACCCTGACGGCGGCAGAGGAAGTGCCTGCCCGGCCGGTGCCGGGCTTCGGCATTCGGTTTCGCCGCCATTTGATCCAATTGACCGAAGCCCTGCTGGGCGGGTAATTCAACATAGGAGAAATGAAACATGGCAATGGTACGACTGCAAAAACTGCTATCTGAGCGAGGAGTGGCTTCACGACGTAAGGCGGAGGAGCTGATCGCCGCCGGACACGTAAAGGTGAACGGGCACGTGGCCTCACTGGGGGACAAGGCGGACGAACACAAGGACGTCATCCATGTGCGGGGAAAGAAGATCGGCGGCGCGGTAGCGCCGGTATATATTGCATTGCATAAACCACGTGGGTATATCACCACCCTGAAGGATGAGCAGGGACGCAAATGTGTGCAGGAACTGGTGGCCAACGTCGGCGTGACCGTGTTCCCGGTAGGGCGGCTGGATCGCGAGAGCGAGGGCCTGCTCCTGTGCACTAACGACGGCGACTTCGCCAACGCTGTGATGCACCCCTCCACTCATGTGCCCAAGCTTTATCGTGTGACCTTGCGTTCTCCTCTGACAGATGAGCAGAAGCTGAAATTTGAGGAGGGCATTTTGCTGGATGGACGCAAGACCGCTCCGGCGGAGATACGGGTGATATCCAGTGAGCCGGGACGGTGCGTGGTAGAAATCACCCTGTTTGAAGGACGTAACCGCCAGATCCGGCGGATGTGCGAGGCGCTGGGGCTGGAGGTGGCGCGTCTGCGCCGCACCGCCGTGGGCGGTGTGCGGCTGGGAATGCAGCCGGTGGGCAGCTGGCGCTATCTCACCCCCAGGGATGTACGGGAACTGGTGATGGCTACCGGATCGGCGCAAAAAATAGCCGCAGATTATATCAAAAGCGGGAGGGAACCGGATCGTGATTACCATTTTGCCCGCCGATAAGGCGTTTTTACAGTCCATTGAGGCTCCGGCCGATACCGAGGCGATGGTGCTGCGAGACAGTAGCGGCACAGTGCTTGGTCATGCTCTGTTCCGAGTTTCCGGGGACGAGGCGGAGATTTTGCGTGCGGAAACGGACGAGCCCTTGATGATTGAAGCACTCATCCGTTCGGTGCTGAATGCCGGAGACTGCCGTGGAGCTGTGACCGGTGTCTGTCGGGTGCAATCGCTGGCTCCGGTGCTGAAACGGTTGGAGTTTGCCCCGGCAAATGACCGCTACGAGGTTTCCATTGACGCGTTTTTCCGTTCCGGCTGCCGGCATGAGAACGGCCAAACACAATAATGGACCCTGTTTGTCGCTTTGGCCGTAAAGCTGGAACATCCGCACGACATTTGGCTGCCGGGCAGCTTTCATTTTGGCGGACATCCCTACGGGGTCGGCAATGCCTTAACTGCGGTCGAGTCGGTGGGGCCGTAACCGTGCATCGGAAGTATGAGAAGCCGTTTTGCCGGATAAAGTAAAAAAATCTCAAAAAACTGCTGAAAACCCCTTGCCAAATCCTTGTCAATCGCATATAATACAGGTAATATGGAGAATGTGGGGTTTCGCAAAAACCTCTGATTTCGGAAAGGATTGGGTTGTATATGAAAAAGTTTCAGATCACGGTAAACGGCAATGCGTACGATGTTGAGGTAGAGGAGATCGGCGCGACCGCGCCGGCGACTGCTCCCGCGGCAGCCCCGGTTGCTGCTCCTGCCGCGCCCTCCGCTCCGGCAGCGGCCGGCGCCAACGATGTGCTGTGCCCCATGCCCGGCACCATCGTGGATGTCAAGGTGCAGGTAGGCAGCGTGGTAAAGCAGGGCGATGTGCTGGTAGTGTTTGAGGCCATGAAGATGGAGAACGAGATCATGGCGGCTGCCGACGGCACGGTGACGGCTGTGTATGTCAACAAGGGTGACTCTGTAGAGTCCGGAAAGGTGCTGCTCAGCTTGAACTGAGCGGTACGCTGACATCACTGGAAAGGATGAGTTCTTTTGGCTAAAAAAATCGGGATTACCGAAACCGTGCTGCGGGACGCGCACCAATCGCTGATCGCCACCCGTATGTCTACGGCTGAGATGCTGCCGGCACTGGATGCGCTGGACAAGATCGGTTTCCACTCTCTGGAATGCTGGGGCGGCGCTACCTTTGACGCCTGTTTGCGGTTTCTGGATGAAGACCCTTGGGAGCGCCTGCGCACGCTGAAAAAACATATGCCCAATACCCCGTTGCAGATGCTGTTCCGGGGGCAGAATATGTTGGGCTATCGGCACTATGCCGACGATGTGGTCGAGTATTTTGTGCAGAAGTCTGTGGCGAACGGCATTGATGTTATCCGCATCTTTGATGCGCTGAATGACATCCGTAATCTGCAGACCTCTATCAATGCAGCACGTAAGGAGAAAGGTGCTCATGTGCAGGTGGCGATCTCTTACACCACCAGCCCGGTGCATAATATCGAGTATTTCGTGCAGTATGCGAAGCAGCTGGAGGAAGCGGGCGCGGACTCCATTTGCGTGAAAGATATGGCCGGTCTGCTCCTGCCCCAGAGCACCTATGACTTGGTAAAAGCGTTGAAAGAGAATGTGAAGCTGCCGATCCAGATCCATTCTCATTTCACCGCAGGTATTGCCGATATGGTGCTGCTTAAGGCCATTGAGGCAGGTGCAGATGTGGTGGACACCGCTCTGTCGCCGTTGGCGATGGGTACGTCTCATCCGGCGACCGAATCCATGGTGGCGGCGCTCAAGGGGACAGAGTACGACACCGGTTTGGATCTGGCGGCGCTCAATGAGATCACTGCCTATTTCAAAACCCTGCGGAAGAAGTATTTGGATTCCGGCCTGTTGAAGCCGAAGATGCTGGAAGTGGATACCAACGCTCTGATGTATCAGGTCCCCGGCGGTATGCTGTCGAATCTGGTCAGCCAGCTGGAAAAAATGGGTGCCTCTGATAAGCTGCAGGCAGTGCTGGAGGAGGTTCCCCGGGTGCGCAAGGATGCGGGATATCCGCCGCTGGTGACGCCTTCCTCCCAGATCGTGGGTACGCAGGCGGTGTTTAACGTGATGAGCGGTGAGCGCTATAAGATGGTGACCAAGGAGTTCCGCGGCCTGATTCGCGGCGAATACGGTCGCACGGCGGTGCCGGTGGATCCGGAATTCCAGAAGAAGATCATCGGCGATGAGGAGCCCATCACCTGCCGGCCGGCAGATCTGCTCAGCCCGGAGCTGGACACCATCCGCAAGGAAGTCGAGCCGTGGTATACCCAGGAGGAAGACGTGCTGACCTACGCCATGTTCGGACAGGTGGCCACCAAGTTCTTCGAGAAGCGGGCTGCGGGTAAGCTGGGAGAGGATCCCAGCGGCAGCCACAGTGCTAAAGTCACTGTGACTCCTGTGTAAACACCGCGAGAGGGACGTGCGTAAGAGCGGATCCACCGGATCCGGGTATGGCCGGAAACGGCTGGCGATAGCGGTTTCGCAGGGAACGGATCGGAAACTGAACGGTCTGTAACGGCATAGCGGAATGTTCGTGCCGAGAAACGGATAAGTCCCGTATGGGCAAAATAACCGGGAGCCGAGGAGAAATCCTCGGCTCCCGATGCGTTTGGGTCATTAGATGGATGATCGCTTATTTCAGGTTGTTCTGCTCGTAAGCCTGGATCATCTTCTTGACCATCTGACCGCCGATAGAACCGGCCTGACGGGCAGTCAGATCGCCGTTGTAGCCCTGCTTCAGAGTCACGCCAACCTCGTTGGCAGCCTCCATCTTGAAGCGGTTGAGGCCCTCACGCGCCTCGGGAACGATGCTCTTGCTGTTCATACTCTTACACCTCTCTGTCATCGCAGCGGTTTTGCCGCCGCTTGATTTGTTTTGCGTTTGCAGTAGTAGTATGACCGGCAAAATGCGCGATTTTCCTGTCAATTTGTGACAAAATGATACCTGTCGGATCAAAGACGCCCCCGTGCAAAGCTGTGAGACCAGCTTTGCACGGGGGCGATCCTTATGTACTCCGGTAGCTTCTCGGCGAACGTCCGTACAGACGCTTAAACACCTTGCCGAAATAGTTATAATCGGAGAAACCGACCGTGGCTGCGATCTCGGATATGGGCAGGTCCGTGGTGCGAATGAGCTTTTTCGCCCGATGCATACGCCGTTTTAGAATGTATTTGGAAACGCCCATGTGCAGCTCCTTGCGGAACAATTCGTATAGTCTGGTTCGGCCGATACGCAGTTCGGCGCACAGCGTCTCAACAGAGATGTCCTCGGATAAATGTGCGTCGATGTATTCTCTGGCCGATTCCAGCAGCTTACTGTTTTCGGGAATGATCAGTTCCTTATAGAGAATGTAGGAGGTGCACGCTTCCATGATCTTAGCGGCGGCCAGGATATCCTCCTGGGATTTGTAGGAAATGGCCTGGATTGCGCTCTCCAGCGCGTGGCGGTCGATCCCACAACTGCGTTCCCAATAATCCAGTTTTTTCAAAGTGGAAGCCTTGTCGGCTCTGTCGGTGATCTGCCCGAAAATCAGATATCCGATGATGGTCTCGTTTTCATGCAGAGGAATGACCGCCTCCACCAGCCCTGCGTGACAATGGTAGATGATGGGGGAGTCCGCCGCTGCACATTTGGCAAATGCTCGGCGATCGGAGCGCCGACAGCTGCCGCGCGTTTTGGCGCAGTTGTGCATCAGGCGACAGAAAGCGCATCTCTCTCCGGGGCAAGAGGTCAGTTCATGGAATGCGGCGTCAAACAGCACAAATCGAATGCCGGTCAGAGAATAAAACGCCTGCATCATCTCTTCGATTTTTGTTTTATCCAACCGAATGCTCAAAAAATCCGCTCCTCCGTACAAAATTACCGATTTTAGGACGATGATATCTATCATAGTATCACACTTCCGGATAAAATGAAACCAGAAATTTTGACAAGGAGGTATTTTTATGAGCAGGCAGATATTTGCGCTGTATTTCGGCAATCGGGGGTTCATGCCCGCCGAACTGATCGAGGGCGCACGGCAGGACATGGTCAAAGCGGTCACCGACGCCGGCTATGGGTACATCATGATGGATAAGGACGCTACCCGGTACGGGGCAGTAGAGACGCGGGATGAGGGACGCGCCTATGCCCGGTGGCTGAAGGCGCACGAGGGCGAGTACGACGGTGTGATCCTGTGTATGCCTATTTTCATTGACGAAAACGGCGCAGCGGCCGCTTTGCAGGATGCGGGCGTCCCCATCCTCATGCAGGCCTACCCCGACGAAATCGGTAAGCTGGACTTTAAGCATCGCCGGGATGCCTTTTGCGGCAAATTCTCCGTCACTGACGTGTTTGAGCAGTATCGGATCCCGTATACGGTCATGAAGCCTCATGTGGTGGATCCTCTGTCGCCGGCGTTTGCCGAAAATCTGCACAACTTTGCAGCAGTGTGCCGGGTGGTGAAGGGGATGCGCCGCTTTACCATCGGTTGCATCGGTGCCAGGACCACCGCATTTAAGACGGTGCGGTTTGATGAGGTGACCATGCAGCGGCATGGCATCAACGTGGAGAGTTTCGATCTGTCCGAATTGTTCGAACTGGTGCGGGCGAAGGCGGATACCGACGCGGCGGTTGTAGCAAAAAAAGCCGCACTGGAGCGGTATACGGATTTTTCCTCTGTACCGGAGGACAAGAAGCTCATGCTGGCGAAGATCAGCGTGGTCATCGACGAATACATTGACACGTATCACTTGGATGCGATCGCCCTGCGCTGCTGGAACGAAATGGAAACATACCTGCGTGTGTGCCCGTGTCTGCTGCTGTCCGAGCTGAACGACCGTGGCATCACCGCCTCCTGCGAAATTGATATGTGTTCCGCAATCACCATGCGTGCGCTGGCGCTGGCGACCGAAGGCCCGGCCGCCTGTCTGGATTGGAATAACAATTACGGCGACGATCCCGACAAGGTGATCCTGTTCCATTGCGGCTCAACGGCGCAAAAGCTGATGGCGGCGAAGGGTACCGTGACCTCCCACAAGATGTTCGATAAAACCGATCCCGGCAGCGGTTGGGGCACGAATGAGGGACGCATCGGTGCGTTCCCCATGACCTTCTCCAACTGTAAGACCGAAGACGGTAAGATCACGGTATATTTCAGTGAGGGCGCGTTCACCGACGATCCCATCGAGCCGGAATTCTTCGGCTGCGGTGGCGTGGCACAGATCGACCATCTTCAGGATAAGCTGATCCGTCTGGCACGCGGCGGCTTTAAGCACCATACCACGGTTGCAAATGGTCATGTGAAATCTGTACTGGAAGAAGCTTTCCGCATCTATCTGGGTTATGATGTGGTAAGCATTGAGGGCTGAGCGATGGTCATTGGCGGATTGGATGTCGGTACTACCGGCTGCAAAATCGTTCTGTATGATGAAAATGCTGCCCTGATCCATGCCGACTACCGGGAATATGCGGCCGTCCACGCGGGCGGTCGCCATGAAATTCATATGGGGGATATTCGTACAGGGGTGCTGGAGCTGCTGCGGCGAGCGGCAAAAGCGTACCATGTGGATGCGTTGGGCGTGACCAGTTTCGGCGAAACCTTTGTAATGCTGGATGAAACGGATACGGTGCTGGCACCCTCCATGCTGTATACCGATCCCCGCGGAGCGGAGGAATGCGTCGATTTGTGTGCCGCTGTGGGGGAGAATAAGCTGACTCTCCTATCGGGCGTACGACCTCATCCCATGTATAGCATTGCCAAGCTCCTGTGGATGAAACGGCATCATCCGGAGATATACGCACGATGCCGAAGAATCCTCCTGGGCGAGGATTTCATCGTCTACACCCTAACCGGTAACCCGCAGATGGATTATTCCCTGGCTGCGCGAACCGGGGCGTTTGATATCGAGAAAAAGGCATGGATTCCGGAGATACTCCGGGCGGCCGGGGTCGATGTGTCTCTCCTGTCGCGCCCGGTTCCGAGCGGTACGGTCGTCGGCCCGATTCGCCCGGAGATTCAGAAGGCGTTGGGGATTGACTATACGTTCACCGTCGTCAACGGCTGTCACGATCAGGTGGCAGCGATGCTGGGATCCGGGGTGTTCCGCACGGATTGCGCCATGGACGGCACCGGCACGGTGGAATGTATGCCGGTGGTTCTCACGAAAAAACCGTCGGACGTGGATTTTTACCGGTGCGGGTATTCGGTGGTGCCGTACGTGGGGAACTTCTATGCCTGCTATGCGCTTTCCTTCACAGGCGGCGCGACGCTGAAATGGTTTCGGGATAATTTTGCGGAACTGGAACAGCAAGAGGCGCAGCAGCAGGGCGGTAATGTATATGCCGCACTGGATGGACGAGTGGGGGAACAGCCGTCCGGAATACTGGTGCTGCCCCATTTTGCCGGGGCCGCGACACCGTACATGGATGCGGATTCCAAGGCGGCATTTGTGGGAATAACGCTGGAAACCACCAAGTATGATCTATATCGGGCGCTGATGGAGGGCACCTCTTACGAGATGCGGCTGAATTTCAGCCGTATGCGGGCACAGACGGGTGAAATTCGGGAGATCCGGGCTTCGGGCGGCGGTGCCGTTTCCGACGTATGGCTGCAAATCAAGGCGGATATTCTCAATTCGGAGATCACGGCGCTGGCTGCCAGAGAAGTCGGGGCGGCGGGTACAGCCGCTTTGGCGGGTGTCGCCGTGGGGGCTTACAGCGATGTTCAGACTGCTGTGGCCGCTATGGCTCCGGTGCGCAAGGTGTTTCTACCCGACCCGCAAAAACAGCGCAAATATGACGCGCTCTACGAACGATATGCAAAACTCTACGATGCAGTAAAGGAGCTGAGATGATGAACTATGTGGGAAATCCTCTGCAAACCTGCGGTGTCGAGCAGTACACGTTGCACGGCGGCAAGGGGGAGGGTATGCGCTTTCTGTACGTGCGCAATGGCCTGGGATTGGAGCTGTGGCTGTCGCTGGATCGGGCGGGGGACCCTTCCCGGGTGACGTTCGCCGGGGATAATATGGGGTATTTTGCTCCCTGCGGTTATGTGGCGCCGCAATACTACGATGGCGTGGGGGCCGGTTTTTTGAAATCCTTTACGGCGGGTTTTTTTACCACCTGCGGACTGACGGCGGTGGGGTCACCCTGTACGGATGAAGGGGAAACGCTGCCCTTGCACGGAACCGTTTCCCATATTCCGGCACAACTTATGGGAATCGCGGAGGACGAACACGGGCTGACGGTACGCCTGCAAATACGGGATGAGGCGCTGTTCGGTCGAAAACTGGTGCTGGATCGGGAGTATACCGTGTCCTATACGGAGAACTGTTGTACGGTACAGGATACGGTGACAAATGCGGGGGATGCCGCTTCGCCGTACATGATCCTCTATCACTGCAACATGGGCTATCCGCTTTTGAGCGAGCATAGCCTTGTACGGAATCCCGCACACCGGGATCACGCCCCGTAACGCCCATGCAGGATTGTTCACCGAAACCGCCCAGACTCCGGAGCAGCCGCAAGCGGGTTATGAGGAGCGCTGCTATTACTATGACATGGAGACGCAGAATGGCATCGCGCAGGCGGGAATCTATAATCCGGACATCAAAAAGGGACTTGTCCTGCGGTATGATACGGCGCAACTGCCCTGTTTCACCGAATGGAAGATGATGGGCAGGCGGGATTATGTCCTCGGTCTTGAGCCAGGCAATTGCACCCCCGACGGACGGGATGTGCTGCGAAGAAATGGTACTCTGCGGTTCCTGGACATAGGGGAGAGTGGACAGACGCGGGTGGAATTCCAATTTGTGAAGGGCCAAGATTCATTTGAAGGGGTGTTCTGAGTGTTAGTGACGTTAAAAGAAATTTTGCAGATTGCCGAGGAAAAGCAGATTGCTGTCGGCTCCTTTAATACGCCGAACATGACCAGCCTGCGGGCGGTGATCGGAGCTGCGGAGGAGCTGGGGCAGCCGGTGATCCTCATGCACGCGCAGGTGCATGAGGAGATGGGATTGTGCCGCATGGAGGAGATGGCTCCGGTGATGCTGTGGTTCGCACGTAAAGCGACCGTGCCGGTATGCGTACATCTGGATCACGGTACCGATCTGGACTATGTGAAACGGGGGTTGGCGCTGGGTTTTACTTCGGTCATGTACGATGGCTCTGTGCTGCCGACGGCGGAAAATACTGCCAATACCTGCGTCGCAGTGGAGGCGGCAAAACAGACCGGCGCCTCGGTGGAGGCGGAGATCGGCTCCATGGGTGCACGGGAAGGCGGAGAGGGCGCTGCGGCATCCATCTACACCGATCCGGATGCGGCGGTGCGATTTGTAGCGGATACGGGGATCGACGCGCTGGCCTGCGCCTTTGGTACGGCGCACGGTTTCTATAAGGCGCAGCCGAAACTGGATCTTGAGCGGCTGTCCACTATCCACTGCCGCATCGCCGTGCCTATCGTGATGCACGGCGGCTCCGGGGTCAGCGAGGCGGACTATCGAGAGGTGATTCGCCGTGGGGTGCGCAAGGTGAACTATTATACCTACATGGCCAAGGCCGGCGGAGACGCTATCTCCGGTAAGACGTACGCGCAGTTTCATGATGCGCTGCTGGATGCAGAGCAGGCGATGCGGGATAATGTGAAACGCGCTATTACGGTGTTTGCCGGATTGGAGTAAGTCGACGGGAACGGGAATCGTACACTGTCGGATCGGACTGCGGAAAGCCGCAAAAAGCGCACTTGCGGAAAAACGCAAGCATTGCTTGACAAAATGTCAAGGTGTCCGGGGTTCGAATCCCCGATGGATCACCAACAGAAAAGCCTTGAAACCATTGGGCTTCAAGGCTTTTCTGTTTCTCTTCTATTATAAAAATACGTAGCAACCACGTAGCAACCGCCCCACATATAACTGCCGCAAAAAAGCCGCTTTTTGGTATTATCTTCACCAAAAGCGGCTTTTTCTCTTACCCGAAAATCAAGTCCTATTGTATTTTTTCTACGGCAGCGGCAAGTGTCGGAGCGGATTGTTTTATATAGTGGTCGATATCTACGGAAAAATCTGCATGACCCATCAGCGCAATCATATCCTCCTGCCGTACACCGGCAGCAGACATTCGTGTGGAGAAAGTGCGCCGGGTAGCATGGGGCGGCAGCTGCCGTACACCGATCTGCAGCAACGCTTGCTTATAGAGCTTTTCTCGAAAATAATGTGCCGGCATCGGCGATCCATCCGGACGGCAAAACAACGTTTGCCCGTGCCGCTGCCGTTGTGCTTCGATAATGGCACGAATTTTCGGATGAACCGGCACCAGCCGATCTCGTCCCGCTTCTGTTTTGCTGCCGCCCACCAGCACCAGCACACCGTCTGTTTCCTTAACGGAAAACGGTGTCAGCGCCAGAAATTCGCCGATACGGAACCCGGTATAAATCATACACAGGATCCAATCGGCATAGGGCACCGCGCCGACCGCCTGCTCAATACGGGCACATTCCAGATCGGAAAAGCAATCCTTGACCGGTCGCTTTTCGGCTTTCGGCAGCTGTATAAATTCAGCATAGTTTTTGTGGGTGATATCATTCTGAATAGCGTAGCGGAACAGTTGGTTGAGCAGCACTCGGATTTTATTCAGAGCCGAATGAGACAGACCAGCTCGCTCCACCGTACAGCCGTTGCGCACAATGGTATGTGGTTGGCTCAACCCGTCGATGATTTTCTGCATCTGGGCGGTGCGTATGTCCCGCACCCGGATGTCGGAAAGGGGCGCACAGCTTTTCCACGCAGCGGCATACCCCTCCTGCATAGAGCGGGACAATTCCCGTGTGGCTACCGGGTACCATTCGGCGTATAACTCTCCCATAGTCATTTGCGGTTTGGTGATCGGTGCACGGATGTATTCCGCCAGGGCTTCGTTCGCCTCCTCTTGGGTGGCGTAATATCCAATCACTGTCCGGGCGATTCTGCCACCGTCGATGTTCGCCGGCGCAGCCGCTACCCAGGGGCGATGCTTTAAGTCCGACCGTTTATAGACTGTGCCGCAGCCGTTCTCCCGTTTGGCTGGCTTGCGCCGTGGCATACAATCACCCCCCAATTTTCAAAGTGAAGATTATTCACATTCCGCCAAATACCGGCGCAGTTCGGTGAGCCATTCCGGGGTGTAAGAGCCGATGGGCAGCAATTCGCCGTTGCGGTATTCCGCCACGGCACGAAAGCCGTTGCCGTTGTCATAGAACGTTGCTTCATTGCAATAGGGCAGCACCGCCGCCAGCGCCGCAAAGCGCCCCGCAAACCGACGGCGCACATCCTCCTCCGGGATGCCGTGACCGCCACGGGCAACCCGGTTCTGAATCCGGGCAAGGCATTCCTCCACAGTATCCAGCCCCACATAATAGAGCCGGACGCAATAGCCAGCCTCGGCAGCACGGCGAGCCATCACCGCCGGGCGGTGTCCGGACAGGGTGGTCTCTTGGGTGAAACAGATCCCGGCGGACAGACAATCCTCCATCCGTTGCAGCGCCAGTTTGCCGCCCGCCACGGCATCGCCGCCCAATTCGGCGGTGAGCTTATCCACGTCGATGATCCGTCCCAGGTCATTCATCTCGGTGCGCAGCACGCCGGTGAGACTGCTTTTCCCGCAGCCGTTCACGCCGCCGATGATGGTATAGGTTTTCATGTAGGAATCCTCCTTTAAGTGTGAATAACCTTCACAAATGCAACTCACTTTTTCAGCATAGCGTAGAATGCATCCTCCGGGATAATTTCAATCGCAACACCCTGCTGCTGGTATTCTTCGGCTTTTTTCTGTTTGCCGGTTTTGCTGCCCGTGATAGAGTTGAAATACTCGTCATTTCCGACGATCAGGTAATTCGTTTTCTTCGTAACGTTATTGTCACAGAGGCCGCCGAAATCCACCACGACCTGCGCCGCATCAATGCGCGCCAGCCGTTCCAGCTTTCCTGTGAACACGCACCGTTTTCCAAAGAGCGGGTGGGTTTCGTCGAAGGTGTCCGTCCTGGGCGTAACCTTCCGCAAATCCACCTTGTCCCGGGGAACGGCGTAGGATTTGTTTTTAGCGCAGCGGTCGACAAATTCATCAATACCCACCGTCTGCCACACCCGTTTCCGCATAGCGTAGTAGCACGCAAGTGTCGTCTGGCAATCCGCCAGCGCCCGGTGACGCGTTTCCGGCGAATAGCCGATCTTGGCTGCAATATTATCCAAACGGTGGTGCCGCAGCTCTGGAAACACCTTCCGGGAAATGCGCAGAGTATCCACATAATTGTTGGTAAAGGGGACCCGCATCGTCCGCATAAATTTGTTGTACAGAAAATTCACATCAAAGCTGGCATTGTGCCCGATGATCACATCGGCGCCGATGAAATCCCGCACGGCGGGGAAAACCTGAGCGGCGGCGGGTGCGGTAGAGAGCATGGCGAAGGTAATCCCGGTTTTATCAATGATGGCTTTATCCAGAGACGTATGGGTTTGCAGCTGCACCAGCGACGAAAAGGTATCCACCACTTCGTTATTCCGCACCCGCAGCGCGGAAACCTCAATGATGTCGTCCAGCGCCGGCGAAAGGCCCGTCGTTTCCACATCGACCACCGTGAAGTTATCCGGGAAAGCGATCACGCTGTTTCCCTTTTGCGCAATTGTCTGGTAGGGATTCACGTAAGGCGTTTGTCCGGGAATGCGGTAGGCAGCCGGTTGCGGCTGTGTTTTCTGGGAATTCCCGAAAAGCGAGCGGATCAATGTTTCAATAGACATAACAAAATACCCCTCTCTGTTTTATACTTCCCGGACAATGAGCTTCGGCACGCCGATGATGCTGCACTGTTCGAGATTGCACCCTGTGATCGTTCGCGGTGGGTAAGACGGGTTGATCGGCACAAGCCTTAACCAATCCTCTCCCATCGTAAATTCTACTTTTTTCAAAGTCGCCATATCGTTGTCATACCGCACCACGCCGATATCGCCGGAGTGCTGGAGTGTATCCGATTTCAGCACCAGCACCCGATCCCCGTCCAGATAGAGCGGGTACATACTGTCCCCGATCACCCGCAGGCAGAAATAATCGCTGCGGGGACGGCCGTGCAAATAGGAGGCGGGCACTTCGATGGTCTCGCCGCTCCAGTCCTCCGTCATGATATGCTCATATCCCGCTGCCACTTCGCCAATGACCGGGAATGTGACAGTATCCTCTGTCGTGATTGGAGCGGGCATATCGTCATATCCATCCCAACCAAGAAGATATCCTGGTGTAGTATCCAGTGCTTTTGCAAATTGACTTAATTTTGTTTGACTGATATCACGCAATCCCAACTCGATTTTATTAACAGCAGAAGCCGTCTTGAATCCGACTTTATTAGCCAGTTCCTGCTGCGAAAGACCCTTTTGTTCCCGCAAAGCACGGATGCGATCATAAACGGTCATAAACCAACACCGCCTTTCTTAACTCGATTATAATGAAAATAAGCCAAGTTGTCAACAAAAATTGAAAAAATATCAAAAAAGTGTTGACAAAATGGCTAACGAGGTGTATCATGAAAGAGAAGTAGCCAATATGGCTAATCGAAAGGAGGTGGGTAATATGGAGCAGTTTTGCAAAGTCAAAGGAAGAATGAGGGAAAAGGGATTAACTCAGGCGATGGTGGCAAAACAGCTTGGGTTAAGCAAGCAGGCATTTTCGAGTAAAGTTAACGGAAAGACGGATTTTAAGCTATCCGAGCTTGAGGCGTTATGCGGGATTTTGGAAATAAGCGACCCCACGGCTTATTTTTTTACCGTATAAATAGCCAAAATGGCTTATTCGAAAATCGGAGGAGGTGAGAATGTGACAGAGGGTCAAATTTGGTTCCTTATCATTTCGGTATGGAGCATCGCATGGATAATCCTCTGCGCCAGAATGTGTGGGAACAGCAGTGCATTATGACTCTACGTTGTGTGGGTGCTGACGTGGCTTGTGCTTGCGGCGGCGTGTTACCGACCGTGGGTAAGTCTCGGTTAAGCGGCTGCTTATTTTACCCAGCTGTCCCATCAAACTGGATAGATCACCGTATTGCCCCCGGTGGGGGCAGAAATGAAAGGAGAGCAGAAGAATGAACAGCACCGAGTTATTGGAAAACACTTTGGATATGGAGCCAAAGCGATACGGTAAACACAGCGACGATGAAATCGCCGCGCTTGCCAACGTGCCGGTGAAAATGGCAGCGGAATATCTGGGATGGAGCATCCCGAGTATGTACTACTGTTTGCAGGCTGGGTTATTTCCCCCGACCGTGGCGCTGACCGCCAAGCATTCCACCGGCAGACGGGACAAATACAGCTATTGGATCAGCGGGGTGGCGCTGGTGAAATTCCGCCGGGGCGAAATGCCGGTGGAAACCCACATCCATGTAAACCGGAATCAGTAAAAAGGAGAGCAGGAGGGAAAGAGCAATGACACTGGAAATTCTGAACGAATGGATATTCCCGATTCTCTGCGCGGCGGGGGCGCTGGCGCTGATCGCCGTGGGGATATTCCGGGACCGGGCAACCCAAAAGGAACTGGACCGGCTCTATGACCACGAGGACAAGGTGGAGAATGCCCGGGTATACATCGAGATCATCGACGGCAAGATCGCCGATCTGAAAGCCACGAACCCCGAAGATGTACTGTATGCGCTGATGGGGGCGCTGGGGACCCACATCGGGCGATATCTGCCGGCGGAATCCTCTCTGGGGGACAGGATGGGTCTGGTAGTCTCCTATCTGCGCAGCGCCGCCCGGAGCGAACTGGAACGGCAGGGACGGATCAGCGCCGCCGCGCCCACCCGGCGCGAGCGGCTGCTGGAGAAGATGGAAAGCAAAGATTTCACGGCGGCGCTATTACAACTGGGCACCGACAGCATGAACCGCTGCGCCTGGTGCGACCGGGAGAAGCGGCAATGCGGGGTAGAGGACTGTACCCCCCAGCGGGAGCGGAAATGCGTGCTCCAATGGCTGGGCGAGAAACCGGCAGGCGACGGCGATGTCTGAAAAGCTGTTACGGGAATACGGCGGGCTGGTGGAGATCACCCGGGGCGGGCGGTATGAAATCCATGAGGAGGGACAGCTGCTGGCCACGGCAGACAGCGAGCCGGTGGCGGACAAGCTATTCTTCAAGCGGGCGCTGGATGCCGCCTGCATCGCCGCCGGAGACATGAGCCGCTGCCGGCTGACCCCGGCGGGGCGGCTGGCCTATCTGGGCGCCCCGCCGCCGGAGCCGCCGCAAGAGCCGCCCAAAAAGAAAGAGCGCCGGTTTATTAAACCGACGCTGGAGGAGGTGCGGGACTACTGCACCGAGCGGGGCAACACGGTGGATGCCGCCGCCTTTATCGACCACTATGACGCCAACGGCTGGATGGCGGGGCGGGTGAAGATGCGGGACTGGAAAGCCGCCGTGCGCACCTGGGAGAGGAAAGAATACCAGACGCATGAGAAAGTGAAAAAGCGGCTGAATTCCAACCCGGATGAAAGCAGTCTGGATTTCGGTGAAGAATTCATGGACGAGCTGGCACGGCGCACACCGGTATTTACGCCGCCCGTGACAAAGGAGGAAACCACATGATCGTCTACATATCCGGCGGCATCACGGGGGTGGCGGACTATAAGGAGCGGTTCGCCGCCGCCGAAAAGCGGCTGAAAGAAAAGGGGTATACCGTGCTCAACCCGGCGGTGCTGCCGACGGGGCTGACCCATGAGGCGTATATGCAGATCTGCCTGCCCATGCTGCGGGTGGCGGACGCTATCTATCTGCTGAAAGAATGGCAGGAGAGCCCGGGCGCCACGGAGGAATTCTTCGCTGCCCGGGAGGACGGCAAGACCATCTGGTATGAGCGGGTGGGGCTGCCCGGTGTCCGCTGCCAGGCGCTCTGGGCGGGCATGGACGGGCTATTCATCTCCAACCTGCAGAATGACACCATCCGGGCGGAATACGCGCAGCGCCAGCGGGAGCTGGGCAAGCGGTACGACGAGGCGCTGACCAACCCGGAGCGGGTACAGTTCGACCGGGACATGGTGGCAAAGTACGGGCTGGAATACCCGCTGCCGGGCTGGGCGGAATGGCGGCTGAAAACGTGGGAGTTTGCGCCGCCGACATAAAAAATGCCCCGCATTCCCGGGCGGGTGAATGCGGGGCGCGACCCAACCTTTACAGAGCAGAAGAAACAGGTCTCTTTTAGAATCAGGTCTCTTATATTGTACCTTAATATGGGTGAAAAGTCAAGGAACAGCCCGTATATTCTTTGCAAAAAAAGGAGGTGCTGCCTCCTATGACGGGCTTGTATTGGATAGTAAGAAATCAAACACGAAACGGGAGGAAAGCATGAACATCACACGGGAGCAGCGGGTGATCGCAGGGCCGCGGATGGAGGTCAGCTTCTACGAGATATTCCCGGACGGGCGGCGCATCCCGGAGCGGGCACCGAAAACCAAACTGTCCACCGAGGCACAGATGAAATACAACCACGATCAGGCGCAGAAAAAGATCGTGCTGCTGATCAGCGCCAATTTCATCCGGGGGGACATACTGGTGACGCTGACCTTCGACGACGATCACCTGCCGGAGAGCTGGGAGGAGGTGCGGCGGATCATCCAGAACTACATACTACGGCTGAAGCGCTGGCGGAAAAAGAACGGACTGGGGGAGCTGAAATATCTGTACGCCATCGAGCAGACGGTGCGCAAGAGCGGCAGGCGGCAAGGGCAGCTCCACTGGCACGTGCATATGCTGCTGTCGAAAATGCCCCGGGATGTGGTGGAGGATCTATGGCCGGCGGGGGTGCGGGTGAATGCCCGGCGATATAACCCCGACCGGTTCGGCAACGAGGCCGCCGCCAAATACATCGGCAAGGACACGGGAGCGGGCAACAAGCGGTTTGCCTATTCCCGGAATCTGAAAAAGCCGGAAAAGCTGCCGCCCCGGGACGGGCGCATCACCCAGCGGGCGGTGAAGCAGATGGTGCAGAAACGGGAGCACGATGCGGAATACTGGCAGCGGAAATACCCGGGGTATGTATTCTGCGGGTTTGAAAAGCCGCCGGAGCTGTGCCGGAACCCTTACAACGGGTATTGGTATCTGACGGTGATCCTCTATCGGGAGGAGACCCGGAAAAAGGTGGTGAAAAAAGAGTGAAGAAAATCTGTTGGTATTGCGGGGCGGAGTTCAACGGCGCCAGCAACCGGCGGTATTGCAGCCCGGAATGCCGGAAACGGATGGATATGCGGGCGAAAGCCGCCGAGGAGCAGGTGCGGCACGGGATGCAGCACGCCCGAAACATGGAGGCGATTGGCATCATCGCCCGGGAGGCACGGGCGGCGGGGACGAGCTATGGCAAATATGTGGGCAGAGAATATGCCGAACGGCATAAACGCAAGAGATGAAAGGGGAAATGCGTGTATGAGCGACAACGTGAATCATCCGCAGCATTACACGGCGGGCGGGATCGAGTGCATCGACGCACTGGCCGCCGCCACGGTCGGGCTGACGGGCATCGAGGCGGTATGCACCGCCAATGCCATCAAGTATCTGTGGCGCTGGAAACGGAAAAACGGCGCCGAGGATCTGGAAAAGGCGCAATGGTACATCGGACGGCTGCTGGAGCATATAAGCGCAGCAGACCGGCAGAAGAAAGGATGAGAGAGATATGGGAGTTGTCGGAGAATTGTATGAGGCGCGGCGGAATTGCCGGGCAGCAGACTTGATCGAGGAGCAGCAGAAACAGCTGGGTCGATGCCCGGCGTGGGGCGTGGGCGAACAGCTCAAAAAGATGTGTCTTAAAGACCGGCGCATTGCGGCGCTGGTGGAAAAGGATCTGGAATCCCCGGGAATGGGGATCGCGGAAGCGGAGAAGAAGATCCGAGAGTTTGCGATGAAGAACGGCGGCTTTGCCACCGAGGAAGAGGGCGAGCAGATTCTGCGGGAATTCTACGGACTGGGAGAAGCCGAAAAGGGAGAACCCGCCCCCGCCGCGCCGGACGTGCTGTCGTTGACGGATTTTCTGTGACGGGGGGCAGCGGATATGACGGGCGGAATATTGCGGGAAATTGCCGCGCAGCTGGAGCGGGTAACACCGTCCCCGGCGCTGCAGCGGCAGCTGGAGGAGGACAGGGACGAGATCGAACTGGAGATCGGATTGCCGCCGCTCCTCTATAAGCGGGACAGCATCAGCCCGGAGGAGGTTGCCGGCGAGATGGCGCTATGGTGCGATACGGCGAGCGGCGGTAAGCCCCGCTGGGGCGCCCGCTGCCGGTGCACCTGGTGCAACGCGGAATTTATCACCGGGTGGCGCGAGGGCGGATTGGAGGTCATACAGAGAGAGGGCGATGCGGGCATCTTTCCGGGGATGCCGGATGCAGATGAGATAGGTGCCCGGTATGAAGAGGGGCAGTGCATCGAATGCCCCTTCTGTGGGAAACAGCTGGAGCTGACGCGAAAATCCAAGCTGCCGGCCATGGGGCGCACCCGGCGGGTTATGCTGCAGGATATACAGAGTCTGGAGGTCGGGGGTGTTCGGTATACGGTGCTGATTGCGTGGCTCATGAGCCGGTGGGTGCACGATACCGGTATGGCGGACGATATCGACCCGGTGGAGGCGTACATTCTGGACACCGACGGCAAGATCATCCGGATGAAACGGCACACCACCGCCTGGCTCGGGCAGATCAACACGCTGCTGCCCCACTGGGAGCGGGTGCAGCGGGTGCGGGATCCGGACTATATCCGGTATTTTTCGGCGGACGCCATCAATTACACCAAATGCGGGTGTATGCCGGTGGCACCCATCGAGCCGGAACAGCTGGCGGGCACCACCGGGGAGAAAACCGGGCTGGCGGAGCTGACGGACGAAGGGTGCCGGGAGCCGATCACCTATTTACAGCAATGGAGACGATACCCGGCTATTGAGAATCTGGTCAAGGCAGGCTGGGGCAGCACGGTGCGGGATACCATTCTCTGCGGAGAGGACATCGGCACATGGGCCGACCTCACCCAGCGAAAGCCTGCCCGGATGCTGGGCATGAACCGGGCGGAAGTGGCACAGATGGGAAAGCATAGATGGGACTATGAAACGGCTAAGGACTGGAGCGCCTACCGTCAGGCAGGCGGTCGGCTGCGGGCACAAACATGGGAGGTCTATCGGCGAACATTGGGGGTTCCGTTGCTTGAAAGTCTCCCTCACTACGGTGTATCTCCGGAGCGGGCGGAGCGCTATCTGCTGCGGGAAAATGAGCGCGGGCAGATTTTGGCGGACACCTGGGATATGAGCGAACAGCTGGGGCTGGATATGGCTGACCCGCAGGTTTTATTTCCCAAGGAGCTGCGGGCAACCCACGCCCGACTGGCGGCGGCGGTGAACGAGCAGAAAAGGCGGGAGGAATCGGAGAAATCCCGGGCACAGTTTCAGGCGATTCTCGACCGGTACGGGCATCTGGAATGGAGCGACGGGGACATCTGCATCCGGCTGCCCCGGAGTCTCGCCGAGCTGGTGCGGGAGGGCGCCACACTGCACCACTGTGTGGGCGGCTACGGAAACAAGCACACCAGTGGCAGCGACGTGATCTTCTTCGTGCGGCACGCCCGACGGCCGGAGCGGAGCTGGTATACGCTGGATATCCGAATGAATGCCGGAAAACCGCGAGAGGTGCAGCTGCACGGGTACAAAAACGAATTGGTCCACGGCAAGGAGCTGCGCATCCCCCGCCGGGTGCGGGAATTCTGCGACCGGTGGGAGCGGGAGGTGCTGCTGCCCGGATGGAAACGGGCGCAGCGGCAGGCTGAGACGAAAAAACAAGTGAAAAAGGAGAATGCAGCATGAATGAGATCGTAAGAAGTGACCGGGAGATCGCCGCCCAGATCAACGCCGTGAAACGGCAGACCGCTCAGGTCTGTCTGACGGCGGCGGTGGAGATCGGACGGCTGTTATGCGAGGCGAAAGCCACCGTCCCTTATGGCGACTGGGGCGGCTGGCTGGAGAATAACGTAAATTACAGCCAGAGCACTGCCAACAACCTGATGCGGCTCTATCAGAACTACGGCGAGCAGGAGCAGATGAGCTTTCTGGAGGAGAACAGTCTGGAGATCTTCGGGAGCCTGTCTCCCTCTCAGGCGCTGGCGCTCCTGGGAATGCCCCGGGAGGAGCGGGCAGACTATGTGGAGACCCACGACATGGAGACCACCAGCGTGCGGGACATCGAGGCGGAGATCGCCGCCCGGAAGGCGGCCGAGGAGCAGGCGGCGCAGGCCAACGAGGAAAAGGCGGCGGCGCTCTCAGATGCCGAGAATGCCAGACGGCTGGCAAAGAAAGCGGAGGAGCAGCTGGAGCGGGAGCGGGCGGCCATGCAGCGGGAGCTGGAGGAGGCAAGAAAGGCGGCAGCCACTGCCGGACAGGTCGCTCTCACCGCCACGGTGGAGCCGGACGAGGAAACGCTGCGGGCGCTGCGGGAGGAATACGAACAAAAGCTGGAGCAGCAGAAACAGGCGCTGGAGTGGGCAAAAGCCGCCGCCGAAAAAGCGGGCGCCGGGATGGCTGCGGCGATCACTGATGCAGCCGCCAAGGCGAAAGCCGCTGCCGAGGCGAAGTTGACCACCGCCGGGAATGCGGCGGTACAGCGGTACGGGGTGCTCTATGACAACATCCAGCGGGAATTCAACCAGCTGATGGAGCTGGGGGCAGAAATCCGGCGGAACGCGCCGGACACCGCCGACAAGCTGGAGCGGGCGCTGCGGGCGGTGATCCAGAGCATGGCGCAGCGTGCCCGCCCGGAGGAGGGATGACGGATGGCAATTGTGGAAGTGGTCTATTGCATGGATTGCCGCTGGTGCGCGGATGAGGGAATGAGCGGGCGATACTGCAACCACCCGGACAACCGCAATCCGTTGGGGTGTCTCCCAAAGGACTATTGCAACAATGGTGAAAGGAGGAGCGGGGATGAAGTGCAACACACCCAAGCTGACGGCTAAGGAGATGAAAGCGGTGCGGGAGGAGTGCCAGCGGCAGTTTGACGAGCTGATCGACGAATTCAACCGGCAGGTGGTGCTGCAGCTGCTCCACGTGCTGCACTTTGAATACGGCTTCGGGCAGCAGCGGCTGGAGGCTTTTGCCCGCAGGCTCAAAACGATGCAGAACGGGCTGCGGGACAAATACGAACTGAGCGAGGGCGACACCGCGTGGCTCTGCGAGCAGCAGCTGCGGGCGGATCACATCGACGTGGATACACTGCTGGAGGGATGAAGAATGGCAAAGAATGAATACGGGGTCAAGCTGGACAGCAACGGATACGCGCCCTCTATCGTGCCGGGGCACGGGGAATGGCAATGCTACGGCTGCGGGCGCAACCGCAACCTGGAGCGGCACGAAATCTACGGCGGGGCATTCCGCCGGAAATCAAAAGAATACGGGCTGTGGGTGCACCTCTGCCCGGATTGCCACCGGGAGGGGAACGAGGCGGTGCACAAAACCGGTGGGTACGGTCTCAAGGCGGAGGGGGAAATCGCCGCCCTGACTACATACGGCTGGACGGTGGACGAGTTCCGCCGGCGATTCGGCAAAAACTATCTGGACGGGGAGGAATAACCTATGCAAATGAAGAAAGCCATCGAAACACTGGTCAAGGAAAAGTATCTGACCATACTGGACGCCCAGGGGACGGGCGCCAGCGTGCCCCAATGGGTCAGCGGCGGGGGAGTTGCCTATCCGCTGGAGGGGCTGCCGCCCATGACGCCGGAAATCCTCCGGGTAGCCTACGACATCCCCATCGGCTGCCGGATCGACAGCAAGCCGCTGGAAAGTGCGCTGTGCTTTGAGGACATCGCCGACGGAGAGGAGCCGCTCACCCCGGAAAAGGTGCAGCTGCAGCCCGGGGACGAGGCGGTATCCAGCTATGAGACACCGGACGGGACGCTGTTTCTCTGCCGGAAGTATCTGAAGCCGGTGCTGGACGGCTCTCAGGTAGGCATCTATATGCGGCGCACCGCTGCCGGGCAAATTTACGGCGCTGTCAAGGACGGGATGAAGCTGACGGCGCTGGTGATGCCCTACCGCTGTGTGACGCCGGAATGGATCGGGGAGCTGGAGAGCGTCACCGCCCGATTGGCTCTGGCGCTGGAGCGGGCGGACAAATTCGACTGGTAAAGGAGGAATGGACATGACCCGGACAATGCTGAAATCCTATCGGGACTTAAAATTGGAGCGGGATCGACTGGGAATCCTCATCCACAATCTGGAGCAGACGTTGTATTCTCCACGGTCGCCGAACCTGTCCGGAATGCCCCGGAGCGGGTCTGGCAGCCCGACCGAAAACGCCGTTATCCGGCACGCTGATCTTGTGAACCAGTACAACGGAAAAATGGAAGAGCTTGCCAGGGCCATACGAACAATTGAAAAAGCCATCGACCGCTTGCCGTCGAAGGAGCGTACTCTGATTCGGCTGTATTACATAGAGGGCATGACCTGGGAAGAAACCGGCGTCGTGATGCAGTACAGCTGGAGCCAGTTACACCGCATACACGCACGGGCGCTGGCAATGTTGGAAAGTCTATAAAACGGAAAAATCCGGCGGGGAAAAACCTGCCGGATTTTTTAGAAAATGAAACTTTTTTTGGAAAATCTATTGACATAGTAGTACGACTATGGTATAATATAGACAGTGAAAGGAGGTGAGACCCATGCAGGACATAACAAAAGCCTTGCAGGACTTGGCAAAAGCGGTTGAGAGTAACCAAACAGTTAAGAGCGTTAAGGTTACGATCACCATGCAAAAACCCAAGCCGAGCAAGGCAACCAACGAAAGCCGATAGCTTTCATGGGCGGGGGCTGGGAGCGAAAGCTCCCAACCCTTAGCCCCATGATAACACATAGCCCATCAAAAAGCAAGTGTCGAAAGGAGCGTAATTATGACAATTGCAAAAGGCGAAAAGGTGTATACGGCGCAGGAATGCGCCGATCATTGGGTTCTCACGTGGAAGAGTGGTGCAGTAACGGCGGAGTTCAATATTCCGCGAAGTATTTGTGCAACCGCAGAGGACCTGGCCGACTATGTGCGCAACACCGACGGACTGTGAGGGGAAAAGCGATGGCCGAGAAAAAACTGACCCCGCAAGAGCGGTATGCCGCCAAATACAAAAAGCAGTTCAAAATTGACTGTTTCACGTCAACAGAGCAGGACATCATCGACAAGCTGGAGAGCGTGCCCAACAAAGCAGGATATATTAAAGCCCTGATCCGTGCTGACATTGCCGCAGGGGCGAAAAGTACGGAATAGAATGGCATACGCAAATGTGCTATACTGATACTGTGGAGATCCGGAGCGAGAGCTGCCGGGTCTCCTGTTTTTATACCGGCATAGGAGACACCGGTGAGGTGGGAGGGCGGGCATGAGCTACGGCAAACGGGAACGGTTTTACCACAGCATGGCGTGGAAACGGTCACGGGCGGCCTATATTGCCTATCGCAAGGCAATCGACGGCGGGCTGTGCGAAGTGTGCCACGAGCAATTGGGAGATACCGTGCACCATAAGGTGTGGTTGACCGACGCAAACGTGGACGATCCGGACATAGCTTTGTCTTTCGGCAATTATTGTCTGATATGTCGGGACTGCCACGCAAAGGAAAAAGACCCGAATTGTAAGCCGATCAGGCGTTATACATTCGACGACGACGGAAACATCGTCAAAACCCGATTCCCCCCATCCGACAACGAGGGGTGGGGGAGCAAGTGACCGTTCGGGGCCTCACGAATTACTCCGACGAGCGCAAGAGGGGGGTGTATCCATGGCGAAAATGTCCAAAGAGAACCGAATCAAAAAAGAAAAGAAACGATTGATGGGAATCTTTGCGGATCTCGATGAAAACAAGCTCTCCGCCGTGCAGGCACTCATCGACCGGCTGGCTTTTATCACCGTCAATCTGCAGGATCTGGAGGAGGATCTGCTGCGGGATGGCTGGGTGGAAGAATACCAGAATGGGCAGAATCAGAGCGGGATGAAGAAGAGTGCCGCCGCCGATGTGCATATCAGTCTCACCAAAAATCTGAACGCACTCTCTAAAAATCTGCTGGACATTGTACCGGCCGCTCAACGCAAAAGTAAGCTGGCGGAGTTGATGGCCAAATGACGCCTTACGCCAACGCCATACAGGAGTATTATCACAGGATCCAGACCGGCGAGATCGTCGTCGGAGAGTGGATTCGCCGTCTTTATGAGAAGATCACCGCCGATCTGCGGGGTGGTCTTTTCTTCTTCGATGCCAAGACCGCCAACCGGGCGATTGAGTTTATCGAGACCTTCTGCCACCACTGCGAGGGACGAAACGACCTGATTCGGCTGGAGCTGTGGCAGAAAGCCACGGTCAGTCTCCTGTTTGGCATTGTGGATGAGGGAGGTCTGCGCATCTGGCGCGAGGTGTTTATGGTAATGGGACGCAAAAACGGCAAAAGCCTGTTTGCCTCCGCCATTATCGCCTATATGGCCTATCTGGACGGTGAATACGGCGCAAAGGTGTACTGCCTTGCGCCGAAACTGGAACAAGCTGCCATTGTATACGACAATTTCTACAAGATGGTGCTGATGGAGCCGGAGCTGTCCGACCTGGTGCAAAAGCGCCGCTCCGATGTGTATATGGAAAGCACCAATACCAGCATACGCCCGCTGGCGTTCAATGCTAAGAAGAGCGACGGTTTCAACCCGCATCTGACCGTCTGCGACGAGATTGCCAGCTGGCCGGCGGAACAGGGACGCAAGCAATACGAGGTTATGAAATCGGCGCTCGGGGCCAGAAAGCAGCCGATGATCCTATCCATCAGCACCGCCGGGTACGTCAACGACGGTCCCTATGACGAGCTGATGAAACGTTCCACGGCATACCTGTTGGGCAATAGCAAGGAGCGGCGCCTGCTGCCGATCCTCTACATCATCGACGACATCAGTCGGTGGAACGATCTCGCGGAGCTGCGTAAGAGCAACCCCAACATCGGGGTCAGCGTCTCGGAAGATTTCTTCCGGGAGGAGATTGCCATAGCGGAAACCAGCCTGTCCAAACGGGCGGAGTTTCTGACAAAATACTGCAATATTAAGCAGAGCAGCACGGCGGCGTGGCTGCCGTATGAGGTGGTGGATGCCGTATCCGGCGGTGCTTATACGCTGGAGGATTTCCGCAGCAGCTACTGTGTGGGCGGTATCGACCTGTCACAGACCACGGATCTGACGGCCTGCTGTATTGTGATTGAACGGGAAAGCAAGCTGTATACGTTCTGTAAGTTCTTTATGCCGGCCAACAAGATTGATGAATTGCAGGAGCGGGAGGGTGTTCCGTACCGCCTGTATGTGCAGAAGGGCTGGATACAGCCGTCCGGGGAGAATTTTGTGGACTATGAAGATTGCTTTGCCTGGTTCCGGATGCTGGTGGAGGAATACGAGATACTGCCGCTGCAGGTGGGATACGACCGGTACAGCGCCCAGTATCTGGTGCAGGAGATGGCGCAGTATGGTTTTCATATGGACGATGTGTTTCAGGGCAACAATCTGACGCCGGTGTTGCACGAGGCAGACGGGCTGCTGCGGGACGGAGTGCTGTTGCTGGGAGACAATAACCTGCTGAAAGCGCATTTTCTCAACGTGGCGGTGCAGCAGGATACGGAAAACCGGAAGATTCGCCCGGTGAAGATCGAGAGCCGGGCACACATTGACGGCTTTGTTGCTGTGATTGATGCGCTCACCGTCCGGCAAAAGTGGTACGAGCAGATCGGCGAACAGCTGAAAAATACCGCATAAGACGAAAAGGAGAGGATCGCTACGGGTGCGTTTGATAAGATTTTCGGAAGGAGACCCAAGGGCTGGAAAAAGCTCAACGGATATTTTCAGATGCTGGATGGATACACGCCGATCTTTACCACGTATGACGGCGGCGTATACGAGATGGAGATCTGTCGGGCGTGCATTCACACCTTTGCCACTCACGCCAGCAAATTGCAGCCCAACGTGGAGGGCGCCGACCTGCGGGGGCTGCGGCAGCTGCTGAATACCCGTCCGAATCCGTTTATGACTTCGGCGCAGTATCTGTATAAGGCCGCCACCATCTATGAGACGCAGAACACCTGCTTTATTGTGCCGATACTAAATCAGTACGATCAGACGGTGGGCTTTTATCCGGTCAATCCGCAGCAGGTGGAGGTGCTGGACATCGGGGGCGAGGCATGGTTGCGTTACACCTTCCGAAATGGGCAGAAAGCCGCTATGGAACTGTCTCGCTGCGGCGTGGTGAGCAAATATTTATACTCCGGTGACATCAAGGGCGAGAGCAATCGGGCGCTGAACCCAACCTTGCAGCTGCTGTCTACGCAGAACCAGGGCATTGCCGAGGGCATCAAAAACAGCGCCAGCTTCCGGTTTATGGCAACCGCCGGCAACTTTTCAAAGAACGAGGATTTGGCAAAGGCGCGGAAAAAGTGGTCAGATGAAAATCTCGGCCCCGATTCCGGCGGGTTGGCGCTGTTTCCGAACACCTACACCAACGTGCAGCAGATCCAGAGCCACGCCCAGATCGTGGACCCGGAGCAGGTGCGGATCATTCAGGAGCGGGTATACAACTATTTCGGCTCCAATGAGGAGGTGCTGCAAAACAAGACCGTCGGGGATCAGTGGTCGGCCTATTATGAGGGGAAAATCGAGCCGTTCGCCATTCAGCTGTCTCAGGCGATGACCTGCATGACCTTCACTGACAATGAGGTGGCACGGCACAACGCCATTGTGTGGAGTGCCAACCGGCTCCAGTATATGACCAATGCGGACAAGCTGCAGGTCAGCTCCCAGATGTTCGACCGGGGCGTGCTGTCGCTGAACGATATTATGGATATCTGGAATCTGCCGCACGTGGAGGATGGAGACCGGCGCTATATCCGCAAGGAGTATACAGAAATCAGCCAGCTGGATCAGGTGACACAGCTGCAAGAGGAGCTTGCCGGCGCTAAAGCATCGCTGGCGCAATATAAGGAACCCGAGGTGAAAAAGGATTGACCTATGCGATTGGTTTCGATGGAGTGCTATATAGTAACGGTGTACTGAGCCAAGACATTTTGTCAAGAATCAGGGAATTGCGCACAGCAGGTGACAAAATATACGTATACACAAGCCGTTGCGGAAGTACCTTGGATAAAGCAAAAGAGCTTTTACAAGACGTTGAATTGGATGGCATAATCGGAGGAAAATTCTGTGCAGACTACTACGTTGACGATAAAAACATAACCGTACCGAAATTTCTGCAAAAAGGGGAAAGCACAGTTCCGGTAAAGGTTTTGTACGGTCCTCCGTGTTCGGGTAAAAGTACATATGCAAAAGAACACAAGGGTGAAAAGGATGTAGTTTATAACTATGATCGCATCAGCGCAGCTCTGACGTGTGACGATTTGCACACAACCGACAAGAGAAGATATGCACATGAATTTGTGGCAGCTTGCCGACGTGCCATTGTCAATGTAGCGAAAGCGGGTAGTCACGATGCCGCAGGCGTGTGGCTGCTTTTCACAAATCTAACGGAAAAAGTAAAGGAGTGGCTTAAGGAACTGGAGCCGGAGTATATTCGGATGGACGTATCCGAAGAAGAATGTTTAGCCCGCCTTGAAAAGGACGAGACACGCCCCGACAAGGATAAATGGAGGGAGACTATTCACGCATGGTTTTTGAAACATCCGGAAGAAACAAAGGAGGATGCACGTATGGCAACACCGCTGAATAAAGACAAATTCAAGAATGCAGCGCAGGCCCGTTCTGTGCTGCTGCTGCCGGTTACGGACGGACAAAAGCGCTTTGACACGGAGCGGTACGTGGAGGGTTATGCCGCCAAATACGAGCGGTATCTGCTCTATGATGACGGAGAATACGGTAAAACCTATGAGCGGTTCGACCCGGGCTGCTTTGACCATACCGACCTCAGCGACGTCATTATGCAGTTCGATCACGCCGGTCGGGTGTTCGCCCGCACCACGAACCGCACGCTGCTGGTGGAACCGGATGGCGTCGGTTTGTTTATGGCCGCCGATCTGGACAAAACAGATCTGGCACGGGGACTGTATGACGACATTGCTGCCCAAATGATCACCAAAATGAGCTGGCGGTTCCGGCTCGGCAAATATTACATTGAGCAGGAAAACGGCTCAAAGGATCGCACCATCGTACATACGGAGATTCCGAAGATTTACGATGTCAGCGCCGTCAGCATTCCCGCCAACCAAAACACAGAGATCAATGCTCGTGATTTCGTCCACGGAGTGATGGAGGAGATCGCCCGGAGAGAGGCAGAGCTTGACGAGAGACGCCGGAAACTGCGTCTCAAAATACAACTGCAATAGGAGGAAATCATCATGGCAAGAATCGACGAGATTAACAAACGTCTGGCAGACATCTCCGCCGCGCTGGATACAGCGACCGGCGAGGCGCTGACGGAACTGGAAACCGAAGTGAACGCCCTGATCGCCGAGCGGGCACAGATTCTGAATGAGGTGCAGACCCGTCAGCAGCTGCGCTCCAACATCGCCGCCGGCACATTGACCGGCACCACTATTGAACATACCGAGGAGGAAAAACCCATGGAGAATCGCACCTTTACCACCGACAGCGCTGAATACCGCGCCGCATGGCTGCTGCACCTGCAGGGACGGCAGCTGACCGAGGAGCAACAGCGCACCGCCGTTTCGGCATCCGGCGCCATTCCGACCCAGACATTAGATCGGATCATCGCCCGTCTGGATGCCAGTCCGCTGCTGTCCCGGATCGACATGACCCACATCCCCGGCAATGTGTCGATCCCGGTAGAGGATTCCGTGGCCGATGCGGCGTGGGTCGCGATGGGTACCGCCGCTACCGATTCTGCCGACAGCATCACCACCGTGACCCTGTCGGCGTATAAGCTGATCAAGACGCTGGAGATCACCGCCGATGTGGAGGCGATGGCCATCGACGCCTTCGAGGATTGGATCGTTACCCGGCTGGCAAACAAGCTGCAGCTGGCGCTGGATAACGCTGTAATCAACGGCACCGGCACCAATCAGCCCAAGGGCATTGTCACTACGCTCAGCACCGCCACCGGAACCTTCACCAAGGCCGGTATCACCTATAAAGATCTGATCAAGATCATGGCGGCGTTGCCAACGAAATATGCGCCGAATGCGGTATTCGCTATGCCCCGTGCTCTGTTCTACGGCGATGTGCTGAACATCACCGATACGACGGGCAAGCCGGTTGTGCATGCGGATGTGGAGAGCCCTGCCAAATTCAACATTCTGGGCCACCCCGTTATCATCGACGATAAGGTGCCTGCCGACAACCTCCTGTTCGGCGATCTGTCCGCCTATAAGATGAACATTGCCAAGGAACCGGAGATCACCGCCGACGATTCCGTCGCTTTCCGTACCGGCAGCCGGGTATACCGTGCCATGGCGCTGGCGGACGGCAAGCTGGCGGAGGAGAGCGCCTTCGTCCGCTATAACCGTGCAGCGTCCTGATTGTTTCAATACCCCGGGGTGTCACAGCCCCGGGGTAACCCCTGCGAGGAGGTGCAGTAATGGCACAGGCAGAGACAATTGCCAAAATCAAAGCCAATCTTCGGATCACCCACGAGGCACTGGATGCTGATCTCGGTGATACCATCGACGCCTGTTTATCCGATCTGAAAATCGTGGGCGTGAAAAAGCCGTCGGAGCAGGATGTGACCATTCTTGCAGCCATCAAGCTGTATTGCCGGGCGGCCTATACAGACGACACCGAGAAAGCGGCCGCCTACATGGAACGTTATGATGCCATGAAAGCCACATTGATGATGGCAGCGGGATATGGCGGTGATACGGATGAATGAGGTATTGTCGCTGATAACGGAAACGCACACAACCGATGAATCCGGCGACCCGGTTATCCTGCAAACGGCTCGACAGGTGTTTTGCCGCGTGGCGAGCGTCGGCGCGAAAGAGTTCTACCAGGCGGCGGCTACCGGGCTGAAACCGGAGATCAAGTTTGTGCTGACGGATTATCTGGACTATGAGGGCGAGAAACTGGTCCGGTATGAGGACGGTGTGTATCATGTGCTGCGCACGTATCGCAATGGGCAGGAGCTGGAACTGACCTGTTACAGCGAGGTGAATCCATCGTGAGCATACCGAAAAGTGTCATAAAATTCAAGAAAGGCGGCATCGTGTACACCTCCAGTGTGGATCGCGCACAGTATACCATCCAGGAGCTGACACGAGCGGCGCTGCGGGATGTGGGCAAGTTTGTCGCCCGTACATGCAATAAGACGGCCATGCGGCTCCCGGGGCTTAAAAAGAGCCGCAGGGTCCGGGGGCGCTCCTCCGCTTTTCAGTATTGGGTGCTGAAAAGGGAGGGACACCTGCAGGTGGGCATCAAACACGGCACCTGGTATGGCGAGCAGCAGGAGCTGGGCACGCGCAATCAACCAAAGCGCGGGATTCTGCGCAACAGTGTGTACGACAACATTCCTACGATTATCGAAATCGAAAGCCGATACCTGTCCGAGCTGGAGCGGGCGCAGCGGCTCATCGAAAGCGAAGAGGACTACCGTGGAGGTGCCGATGGTGAGTAAAACCGAAGAATTGCGCAAGCTCATTACAGCGCAGCTCAACACCGTCCCCGGAAAGACCTACCATCGGTATGCGCCGGACACGGCGGACTATCCATACAAAACGTTTGAGCTGTCCCGGGTCAATCTGCAGGATCTGGAGCGGGACGACATCGACCTGTGTGTGGATGTTTGGGATCACGCCGTCGATCCGAAAGCGGTCGAACAAATCGCGGACGCTATCGAGGCGCTGCTCAATGCCGCAAATCTGCCGCAGACACATATCTTGCCCACATTCTTCCGGGACAGTCGATATCCGGTAAGCGAGGACGACAAGACCATCCAGCATATCCAACTGCATTTTACCGTGCAGAATTACACCCGTTAAGGAGGGAAAATCAATGCCCAAAGCCATTGAAGCCCCTGCAACACTATCCGTACAAGGAGGAGAAAACACTATGGCAAATCCTACGAAATACACCGGCACCGGCGCGGTAGCCACCACCGACTATAAATACGTCAAGTGGGTAGGCAGAACCAAGGGCGGGCAGGCCGTCACCATTGAAATGCCCAAGGCCATTTGCCGAAGCAATCCGGATTGGACTTTCGCCGAAAAGGACGATACCGTGCCGGAGATCGAATTCGAGGGCGTGTACAGCGACGATGATCTGGCGGCCGGCACCCGCACCGAGCCGTGGACGCTCACCGTGGCAGACGGCACCACCGCCGGAAACGGCGAAATCGTGCTGGGTGTCGGCAAGTTCTATGTCGGCGCCGCATCCGGCTCCGCCACTTGCGTGGGTCTGACCCGTGGCGGCGGCAGCTTCGTTGTGGAGCGGGAATATCGGGAAATCAACGCCGATGAGGACCCCGGAGCCGTAGAGGGTCGCATCGAGCAGACCTCCGGCCGCCCCAAGCTGAAGCTGAACGCTTTGCAGTGGCTGACGAAGGTCGCCACGCTGTACAGCGGCATTACCACCACGACCTGATAGACCAGGGGCGACCGGGCAGCACCGGTCGCCCTCATTTTGTAAAGGAGCTGAACGAATATGCGTAAATTGAAAACTTCGGATATTCCCGCCGCGTGCCGCTGTCTCAAAAAGCTGGGGCTGAAAGACCAGATTCGAGAGATTGCTCAAAGCAGCGACAGTGTGAAGGATGCCTGGAGCAAGGGCTTTGATCTGCTGTGGAATGTTTTTGACATCGCTACGGAGGTGGAGGGAGAGCAGCACCTGTATGCTTTCCTTGCCGGTCCCTTTGAGATGACCGCCGAAGAAGTGGCGGATCTGGAGCTGCCGACCCTGTTCGCCGATCTCAAACAGTTGGCGGAAGAAAATGACCTGACCGGTTTTTTCAAGTCTGCGGGCAAATTGATGAAATAGACCTCTTCGATTTGCTCCTGCACCGGTATCACAACATCGACTATGTTCTGTCTCTGGACATTGAAACAGGGCTGCAGCTTATTCTGAAAGCCCGGGAAAAGGAACGGGATGAGCGTATATTCCAACAATGGGTGGCGCAGCTGCCGGTGATGGCGCTGGGGGACAGCGTGATCGGATTCGGCGAATACCGGGACCGCGTGACCGGCGCCAATGTGGATTTTCGACCCACATCCGAAATATTGGCAGAACTGGACGAAGTAGAAAATCAGTTCCGGAAGGAGGATGCCGCGCGTGGCACTTGAAATTTTCAAACTGGTCGGCTCCATCTTCGTGGATAGCGAGCAGGCCAACAAGAGCATCAGCAAAACGGATGAGAAAGCGCAAAACTTCGGGAAAACACTGCTGAACGGTGTCAAAACCGTCGGCAAATGGGGTGCTGCCGTGGCAAAAGGCGCGGCTGTCGCAACCGGCGCCGCCGTTACGGCCGTTACGGCAATCGGAACCGCATCGACCAAATCTTATGCGGATTATGAGCAGCTGATCGGCGGTGTGGAGACGCTGTTCGGCGAGAGCGCCCGAAAGGTGCGCGACTATGCGGATGCTGCATACAGGACCGCCGGTTTGTCGGCAAACGACTATATGGAAACCGTGACCAGTTTCTCCGCGTCTTTGCTGCAAAGCCTGAAAGGCGATACGGAGAAAGCGGCCGAGGCCGGCAACCGGGCCGTAATCGACATGGCGGACAACGCCAATAAGATGGGCACCGATATTTCCAGCATTCAGACGGCCTATCAGGGCTTTGCCAAGCAGAACTACACCATGCTGGACAATCTCAAACTGGGGTACGGTGGAACAAAGCAGGAAATGGAACGTCTGCTGGCCGATGCCACCAAGCTATCCGGCATCCGGTACGATATCAGCAATCTAAGCGACGTGTATGAGGCCATCCATGTAGTGCAGACCGAGCTGGGCATCACCGGCACAACGGCCAAGGAGGCAGCAACGACTATCTCCGGTGCAATCGGCTCCATGAAATCCCAATGGAAAAACTTTCTGACGGCGTTATCGGGTGAAGGATGGGACATTGGGGTTTATGTCGAAAATCTTGTGGACAGCATCGCTACCGTTGTGGACAACCTCATTCCGAGGATCCAGGCGTTTCTGCCCAATATCGTGGACGGCATCGAAATATTGGCAGAAACGCTGATTCCGAAGATCCCTCCGGTCATTGAATCCCTGCTGCCGGGCGTGCTTAACGGAGCGGTAGCGTTGGTACAGGCTCTGGTGCACGCGGCTCCGGGCATTGTACAGATGCTGGTTGGGATTCTGCCGGCGCTGCTGAGTGCCGTTGCGCAGCTGACAATCGCCATTATTGACCGTCTCCCGGATATAGTGCGGAGCATCTGTGCCGCATTGCCCACGCTGATCCCACCGCTGATCGACGGCATTGTGCGGCTGTTTGTTTCGCTGTGTGAAAACTTTGGCGCGATCCTCCAGCCGATCATCGAGGTGCTGCCGGAAGTAATCGTTGCCATTGTGGATGCGTTGCTGGATAATCTGCCGACGCTGATTGATGGGGTGATTGCGCTCGCTGTTGGGGTAGTAGGTGCAACCGGTCAGATCATCGAGAAGCTGGTGCCGATGATCCCGCACATAGTTCAAGCGATTGTTAAGGCTATTCCGAACAACATCCACGCCCTTTTCAACGGCATATGGCAGATACACGAGGCGCTCTTGGACTTGGCCGGTTCTCTCGTGACCGGGCTGTGGGACTGGGCCAAAAATTGTTGGCAAGTGCTGGTGGATGATGTGCTCGCGCCCATCGCCACCTGGATATACGACCACGTGATCACCCCGATTGTCGATTTCTTCGTCGGCTTATGGGATAGCATACAGTCCATTTTTTCTGCTGTCGGCACCTGGGTATATGACACGATCATTGCGCCGGTTGCGGGTTTCTTCGTCGGGCTGTGGAACAAGATTGTAGACACCTTCCATATGGTGATCGACCCGTGGATCGAAATCTGCAAGCGGGCGGCGGCACTGGTGTACGATAAGATCATCGCGCCGGTACAGGAATTCTTCGTCGGTCTTTGGGCGGATATAACGGCTCTTTGGGGAACCGTCTCCGGATGGGTGAACGAAATGATCGTACAACCCGTCGTGAACGCGGTCAACGACATTTGGAGAAAACTGAAGGAAGGGGCTGTACAGGCCTGGGAGGGCATTAAAGGCGTGTTCGGCTCGGTGGCCGATTTCTTCGGCAATGTCTTTTCTAAGGCCTGGAAGAAGGTCAAGGACATATTCAGCACCGGCGGAAAGATCTTCGACGGAATCAAGGATGGCATCGTAAAGGCATTTACAACGGTGGTCAACGCCATCATTAAAGGCATCAACAAGGTGGTTAAAATCCCGTTCGACGGCATCAACTGGGCGCTGAAAAAGCTGAAATCCATCAGCATTCTGGGCGTCAGCCCGTTTGACTGGATCAAATTGATCAGCGTTCCGGAGATTCCACAGCTGGCCCGTGGCGGCGTGCTGGAAAAGGGGCAGACCGGTTTGCTGGAGGGCAACGGCGCCGAGGCGGTCGTTCCGTTGGAAAACAACCGCAAATGGATCCGCGCAGTGGCGCAGGATATGGATGCTGCTGTCGGCGGTATCTCGGGCAGTCGTGTGGAAGCGGTGCTGCTGGATATCCTTAACACGCTGGGGGAGCTGCTGGGAGCGGGCATCTATCTGGATACCGGCGCTCTTGTGGGCGGATTGGCAAAGCCGCTGGATCAGAAATTCGGGCAGATCGCCGCCCGGAAAGCGAGGGCATAGTCATGGCTAAGGGCACTACATTTGGGAAGTACCACAGCAACAGAGATTTGAAATTGATTCAGCAAAAAGTGGAGGTTTCTCCGGCGCAGCCGAAAACCCGCTACGTGGATATCCCCGGCGCCGACGGTTCCAAAGACATGACCGAGGCGCTGGGGGTAGGTGTCAAGTTCAATGATCGGACGATTCGATGGGACTTTGCGCTCTACCCGGGTGATAGCTGGTACGCAAGGCAGCAGACGGTGAGCGGGCTGCTCAGCGGTGGTTCCTGCCATATCGTACTGGATGATGACCCGAACTATTATTACGACGGCCGTCTGATCGTTGAGACGTATGAAAGCGACAGGCTCCTGCGTCGGATCACGGTCAAAGCGATTTGCCGCCCGTATAAGCTGCATAAGGTCGAAACAGTGCGCAAGCTGGAGAATATACCGGCAGAGGCCACGACCGTTGTCCTGCAGAATGACCGAATGCCGGTGGTTCCGACGATCACAGTAGAACAGTCTACGACCATTGCTTTCGGCGATTTTTCGGCCACGGTACAGGCCGGCCAGCACAAGCTGCTCGGCATCCGTCTTACGGAGGGGGATAATACGCTGACGGTAACGCCGGCTGTGGCAAACGGAACATGCACGATACGGTATCGGGAGGGGGCGCTGTAATGTATCAGTTGAAGTATGGGCAATACGCGCTCTATGATCCCCGGGATGATAGCTTACTGATTCGGGAGCCGGATGTGCGTTTGGCCATCGGCGAGCCGGGCTCTCTCGCGTTCACTGTGGATGCCGATCATCCCCATGTGTCACAGCTGCAAAAGCTCCGGGGCACGGTGGAATTGTTGCAGGACGGAAGCCCCATATACAGGGGCAGGATCCTCCGGGATGAGCGGAACTGGGATAACAGTCGGCGGATCGAAACGGAAGGATTGCTGGCCGGCCTTAATGACAGCATCATACCTCCGTTCGATTTCCCCGGCGATTTTTCACAGGACGAAGAATACCAGACGTCTGCGGAAAACGGCAATGTAATCGCGTTTTTTCTCGGTTGGCTGCTGGCGCAGCACAACGCACAGGTAGACAGTGACCGTCAGATCCGGCTCGGCACTGTAACGGTCACGGACAGCAACAATTACATTGCCCGTTCCGCCACGGATTACGCGACCACGTGGGAAACGGTCAAAGGCAAACTGTCCGACAGTGCGCTGGGTGGGCATCTGCTGCCACGGTACGAGAGCGACGGCATTTATCTGGATTACCTGGCCGATTTCACCCTGACGAATATGCAGCCGGTTGAATTCGGCACCAATCTGTTGGACCTGTCGGATTCCATAGATGCGGCCGATATTTACACCGCCATCCTGCCAATCGGGGCCGAGGGGTTGACAATCGAAGATTTACCCGACGGACAGCTTACCACGGATCTTGTGAAAGAGGGAAAAACCATTTACAGCATTGCCGGACGAGCGGCCTACGGGAAGATTGCGAAAGTCATGAAATGGGACGACGTTACCGTGGCGGCGAATCTGCGCAGCAAGGCGGCGGAGTTGCTGGCCACGGCCGGCGTGCTACTGACCGACAGCATTACCGTAAAGGCATGCGATCTTCATTGCGATGACGACCAGATTGCTGCCTTTCGGGTCGGACGGTATATTCAGCTGTCCAGTCCCCCGCACGGGATTGAGCGGTCTTTTGCATTGGTGACATTGGAACCGGATATTCTGGATCCCGGCAATACCAATATCACGCTGGGGGCGACAATCAAGACCCAGACGGAGCGTAATCAAGCGCAGCAAGCAGCCACAGCAGAGAAAATCGAAAAACAGGCGACTGCCGCCAGAGAAACATCCGACGAAATCCAATCTCTGCGCCAATCCACCACCGAGCAGATCACCACGGCCATCCGGACGAGTGAAAGCGTCATATTTGAAGCAATGAGCCGCTATGTGGAAACAGGAGATCTGGATTCGTTTCGCAAAGAGGTATCTCTGCAGTTTCAGCAGACGGCGGAGCAGCTGAACCTTACATTCAAGACCGTTACCGACCGGATCGACAACGTGGACGGCGATTTGCAGAGAAAATACAATGAGCGTCTCAAATACATCCGGTTCGTGGATGGAAACATTGTCCTTGGTGAAGAAGGAAATCAGATCACTCTGACCATTGAGAATGACCGGATCACCTTCAAGCAGAACGGTCACGATGTAGCCTGGTTCCAGAGTAATCAGTTTTTTGTGACCGATGCGGAATTTACCAATTCGGTGCGTATCGGAAATTTCGCTTTTGCGCCGGGAGTCGGCGGCAACCTGTCATTGAAAAAGGTGGGAGATTAACCATGGCGGATCAGTTGGTCAAAACCGGAGCGCACGGAGAGCAGCTCTATGTCCGTTACAGCACCTCGCAAAGCATTGAAAATAACCGGAGCACCGTATATGTCAGTATGTGGATCCGCATCCCGGCCGGGTGGAATGTGGGGCCGTGGGGCGATTACGGCGGCTCATACGTGGGGCGCAGCTGGCTGACGTTTAGCGGCGGCATCGGGAATATTGCCGCAGGCGACCATACCCTGTCGGATACGATGAGTTTCACCGTCGATCACAACGCAGACGGAACCGGCTCAACATCCATTGAGTGGAAATGGGGGGTCAATTCGTCCTGGGGTGGGTTTGTTAAGCCGTCCGGCTCATTCAGCATCAGCCTGCCGACCATCCCCAGAGCAACGACGCCGTCGCTCTCCGCCGATACCGTCGAGATGGGGGCAGCGCTGACCGTTACAACCGCCGGAGCGTCCGATGCATTTACGCACCGATTGCTATACAGCTGGCACGATTCCGGGTGGCAGGAGATTGCAAACGGTGTAAAGAGCCGTTATATATGGACCGTGCCGCTCACCTTTGCCAACAGCATACCGTCCAGCACTTCGAGTTGGGGAACGATCCGCTGCGAGACATATAACGGCACGACGTTGATCGGCTCCAAAGATGTGAAGTTCACGGCAAAGGTTCCGGACAGCATAAAACCGACGTGCAGTTGTACAATTGCCGATGCCACCGCTTGCTACGCTGCGTATGGGGCGTTTGTGCAGTCCAAGAGCAAGCTGAAGGTTTCGATATCGGCCGGACTGGCGTATGGTTCTCCCATCAAAAGCTATAATGTCACTTTCGAGGATAAGCGGTATACAGACCAAAATACGACGACCGATCCAATCAGCGGAGCGGGTACGCTGTCGGTTCAGATTGCTGTTACGGATAACCGGGGGCGTCAGTCGGATACGGTGACAAAGACGGTTTCGGTTTTGGAGTACAAAGAACCGGTGATTACGCTTTCGGCCTATCGGTGCACCGCTGCTGGCGTTCGCGATCCAAAAGGCGCATACATGAAAATCGCCTTTTCGGCCGTGATTGCAAAATTGAATGACCAAAACGCCGCTTCGTTTCAAATTCGCTACAAAGCGTCCGGAGTCGAACAGTGGACGCAACTGAATGGGACCGGCACAACGTATGCATCGGATCCGCTGGAATGTACGCTGGATTCTCCGTGGAATGTTGAAACGACTGTGACCGATTCGCTGGGAAGTACAACTGCCGCAGCTACGATTCCGGTTGCATTCACATTGCTTGATGTCTACCGGGACGGAACGGGCATTTCCTTTGGAGGCGTGGCGACCGGCCCGGGAATGAAATGCCATATGGCCGCGGATTTCGTAGGCTCCTTAACCGTGCAAGGGCAGCCCCTGCTGGACTATCTTAAAGCGTCGCTGACAGACTTCTTTCTGCCGGTGGGATTCATCCTCATGACGGAATCGGCAGAGTTTAACCCCAACACGGCATACCCCGGCACCACATGGACGCGCATCAAGGATCGGTTCATTCTTGCTGCCGGCGATACCTATGCAGCCGGGTCTACCGGCGGTGAGGCGGAGGTCACGTTAAGCGTAATGCAAATGCCAAACCACGATCATGGAGAGAGAATGCCAGCTTACGGTTATGAGGGCTGGGACTTAACCGATCCATGGCCGGGGTACTCAGATGGATATGCGGTGGCTTTTAATTATGGCAATAGCGATCAGTACAAATACAGTACACCGTTGCACGTTGCACACGTTGGGTCTTATGGCACAAACACGACGGACAATGGCGGTAGCCAGCCCCACAACAATATGCCGCCCTATGCGGCGAAGTACGTATGGGAAAGAACAGCATAAGGAGGACGCATGATGGAGGATACGGAGCATCGGCTGACGGCCGTAGAGGAACGGGCAAAGTCCAACAGCCACCGTCTGGAAACCGTGGAAAAGCGACAGGCGGAGATCGGGGAGCTGGTCACCAGCATGGCCACCATGGCGCAGAAGCAGGAAACCATGGAACGGGATGTGAGCGAGATCAAGACAAAGATTGACGTGATGGTTTCCAAGCCCGGCAAGCGGTGGGATGCCATCGTGGACAAGATTCTGCTGGGCATCGTGGCGGCGCTGGTGGCGTATGCGCTGGCGCAGCTGGGGCTGCCGTGAGGAGGTGACGGGCAAGATCACCCAGGAGGAATACACCGATATCAACGAAAGGAGCAAATGAGTATGGCAAAAATCTATCTGTCGGCGGCGGCACACGCCACCGACAACCGGACGCAAT
>ERZ808240.815-NODE-815-length-40008-cov-6.655971_pt1 | contig 40008 bp, 33 predicted proteins | sample MGYA00521084_ERZ808240 | MGnify/ENA primary metagenome ERZ808240 (study PRJEB31516, sample SAMN03275571) | gut metagenome | biome: mammalia-associated habitat; material: feces | host: Papio cynocephalus | place: Kenya | collected 2012-08-06 ... | reverse complement strand
CTCCTAATATCTACGCATTTCACCGCTACACTAGGAATTCCGCTTTCCTCTCCTGCACTCAAGGTACCCAGTTCAGGGGGCTGACATTGGTTAAGCCAGTGCCTTTCACCCCCTGCTTAGGTAACCACCTACGCACTCTTTACGCCCAATAATTCCGGATAACGCTTGCCCCCTACGTATTACCGCGGCTGCTGGCACGTAGTTAGCCGGGGCTTCTTAGTCAGGTACCGTCATTTTCTTCCCTGCTGATAGAAGTTTACATACCGAAATACTTCATCCTTCACGCGGCGTCGCTGCATCAGGCTTTCGCCCATTGTGCAATATTCCCCACTGCTGCCTCCCGTAGGAGTTTGGACCGTGTCTCAGTTCCAATGTGGCCGTTCACCCTCTCAGGTCGGCTACTGATCGTCGCCTTGGTAGGCCGTTACCCCACCAACCAGCTAATCAGACGCAGGCCCATCTTATGCCGATAAATCTTTGACCATCTCACCATGTGATAAAATGGCATTATGAGGTTTTAATCATCGTTTCCAATGGCTATCCCTCTGCATAAGGCAGGTTGCCTACGCGTTACTCACCCGTCCGCCGCTTTCCATCTCTTCACTCGACCGAAGTTTCATTCCGAGATTTCTCGCTCGACTTGCATGTGTTAGGCACGCCGCCAGCGTTCATCCTGAGCCAGGATCAAACTCTTAATGAAAATGGTATTTCATCTCAGATCACTCTGAGTTAAAATCGTTTGTTCTTCTCAAGACAGACGCATTTGCGTTCGCTAATTCGTTTTGAATTATTGTCTTTTTCAAGAAATTGTCGAGAAACTCTCCGCTTATTGTCTTACCAATTCGCTGATTGTTTCAAATGCTTTGCCGATTTTCCGCTATGCTTTGTCGCTTTCGGTCGAAGCGGTACTCATGTACGCAAGTACATTCCGTTCCGTTCTTCCTCAGCTTCGCGCCTATCGAAAAATTCGCTTCGCATAAAATTTATTTGACTAAATTTCTACACTATGAAATTTTCAAGGTTCTGGTTCGACGCAGTGTCGAACATTTAACATTTTAGCACATCTTTCCAATCTTGTCAAGCATTTTTTATGCTTTTTTAATTTTTCAGATTTGCTGTTCTGTTGTTATTGCTTTCGGTTATCTCCGACAGCTTGATTATCTTACCATTTTTCAGGCAATCTGTCAAGATGTTTTTCAAACTTTTTTCGAAGTTTTTCGCGCTCACTTCCGTGCCGATCTGCCTCGTTTTTGTTTGAAGTTTGTCGTTTCATTTCCGACAGCTTGTCTATAATACCACGCTTTCTGTGACCTGTCAATAGCTTTTTTCAGTTTTTTCCGCCTTTATAAATGTCAAGTGAAAATTAGAAAGAAATATTTAACCTTCTTTATTCTTGTACTTGCTTGTACTTTGCAGTATAAAAAACAACAGTTCGCATTTCTGACAAACTGTAGTTTTGATAAAGCGCAAACCATATGCAAATTAACAGCAAACCATGTTTTGAAACACGCTAAACTTTGCCTTCTTTCATAAAACAAGTTTGTTATTTGCAAAACCGATTTTTAAAAAAAGACAATCTTAGAATAGCGAATCTTCTAACGGAATTTAGAATTTCCTCTATCCGAGAAGCCCATTCGCTTCCATACATTCTCGGAAAACCTCATTGGCTGTTTTCCATCCAATGAGTTTTCGGGGGATATCATTCATCCATGCTTCCGTTCTTTTCACATCTTTCTTATTTACAATTTTATCAAAATCTGCCCCTTTCGGAAATCGTCGTCGAATCAGTTTATTGTTCACCTCGTTGCTGCCGCGCTCATGCGGGCAATAAGGATGACAATAGTAGACCTGTGTGCGCTTTCCAACGCGGTACAGTGCCTTTTCCATTCCTTCGCAATCCGAAAATTCGACGCCGTTATCTACCGTTATGGATTTGAACAGCTTATAAAATGTGCTGCCATAGGTCTTCTCGATCCGGTTCAGCGCACGCACGACTTCGACAGTCGTATTTGCTTGCAGCGGCTCGATAATCTCTTTTCTGCTCACTCGTTCCGTCAGCACTAAAAGGCACTTCCGGTTCTTTTGTTTCCCGTGAACCGTATCCATTTCCCAGTGTCCAAATTCTTCTCTTTTCGCAATCTCTTCCGGGCGCATTTCTATGGATGTTCCTTTTGCGCCTTTCTTTGCTTGCTGAACTTTACGCTTTTCCTGTTTTTTATGCCTGCCGCCATCCGGCAATTTCTCCAAGGTCAGGTTTTCAAAATACCCCTTCTCAATTCCTTTGTATACGGTATTGACCGAAACAATCGGATATTTGAAGTCATATTCTTTATCCTTTTCCTTTTTTTTGAGGTATTTTAGAGCGGCTGCCGGAGAATAGTTCTTTTCCAGAATCAGCTTCTCAATCGCGTTTCTTTGATTTACATCCTCCAGCAGAACCGGTTTTTTCCCTTTATCCTTTAAGTGTTTGCGATACCTTTCATGCGCCGTTTCCGCCGCATACCTTGTCACATCCCGCTCGCCCTCCGTATGCTGATAGGTGAACCGCTTTTTTTCGTTATAAACGGTTGCGATGCAGCAGCCAATCGCTACGGCAATCTCTGCAATGCGAAAGCCGCCTTTTAGCATACGCTCAATCGTGTACCTTTTCTCAAGTGATAAGTGCTTGTATTTTCCCTTTGCTTTTCTCATAAGCCAGTCCACCTTTCTCTCTTTCTTGATTATACTTGCGGACACCTATGAAAATCAAGTTTAACCAGGTTAAAGCATACTTTTTCCGTATGCCTCAAGCCACCGCTGAATTATGTTCTCGCACTGCTCTCCGAAAATGCATTCTACAATAAAAGCTGCCTTCCTTGGATTCTTTGTTTTGTTTCGATAAAAATTAAGACAGGTGATGATACCAGTCTCCTTGCATTCTTTCGTATTCAATTTCTCCTCCTCCGATTTCACGCTGAAGTCTTTCATATTCTTGCTGATTTAATATTTTTTCGGTCGTATTATCCAGGCTGTGCTTTAGAGCTGCAAGGATACTTCTGATAGAATCTCTTCCACTCCTCTTTCTTCTTGCCGGTTTGTAGGAAGCCCCGGTTATTTTCGTTGCCTTCGGTCTGTCTGTTTTTTCCTCTTGTTTCTGTCCGGCCGATATTTCTGCAGACGCGCAGCTTTCGGATTCCCCATCTGTTTCAAGCCGCAGCTTTTTCTCGTACATACGCATCGAAAACAAAATCGCATTTCCCATGCGATGATATAGCTCTTTTATTTGGTTTTCAGCGTAATGATTTGCCTCCCCGCCATATGCCTTTTGATATTCTTCTTCTTTTTTCCTTAGATTTACAGAAAACATTTCAAATTCATCTATGCAGTACTTTTTAATGTAAGCCTCGGAAAGGGCGTCAATTTCAGCTCGCAGCGGATTTATTTTCTGATAGCCGTATTTCCATGTGCGTTTGTCAGAGGGAAGTTTCTTGTAGATGGCTTCGTAAAGCGTACGAAATTCCTCATCTTCATAAAGGGCATACGCTTTCAGACTTCCTACGATGCTTTCTCTGATTCTTTGATTCACTTTGTTTATCTCGCTGTGGGAAGCCTGATCCATTTGTAAAAAACTCATCATCTCTGCCTTCGCATTTTTCAGACTTTGCAGCTTGAATTTTCCGATGTATTCTTCAATTTCCAACTGCCTTCCGCTCGCATCGGTGACCGGAACCTTTTCCATCTTCCCGGTAGCCGGATTCTTTTGCCTTTTATACTGCCACTTCCCATCTTTTTGTATAATCTCCCATTGTTTGAATTTCTTCTTTTTCCGCATCGGCTCCGGCTCTGCAATGCCCACATGAATATGAATGTTATCGGTATTATAATGAACCGCTGCCGTCCAAATCGCATTCTTTAGATTTTCGCTTTCCAGCATTTTCCCAATGGCTGCTCTTGCACATGTTTGAAATCTTTTTTCATCAAGCCCTGTATCTTTGTAGATCCCCATTTCTTTTAGCCAGTCATTATCAAAACTTAAAACAGTCTGCCACATGAGGCTTCCGTTTGCCTGCGCCGTCCTAAACGCCGATTTCAGCGATTTTATTTCTTCTTTCGATAAACAATCCCGATTTGCAGTAAAAAGCCCTGAAATCTTCTCCGGCTTGTCCTTAGCATGTGTTTTTTTCGGGTTTCCCATATAGTCCATATATCCGGAGAAAAGGTCAAAGTTTTCAGCGGCAAATAGGTCAAAATCCGGTAGATGTTCTTTCTTTACCGCTTCTTCGCGATCCATATAGTTGATATAATTTGCAAAAAACTTTGAGGCAGGACGGCAAAACGTGTTCATAAGTGTGATTCCTACCTCACTTGCCATGTGTCTCCTCCATCAGTTCCTGCATCATCTCCTGCGAGGTTTGCAGCATGAGCGCAAGTTCTTCTGTTAAGGTTTTCAAATTCGCAAAATCAAGTGCCAAGACTTCCTGCACTTCATCCACGAAAACTCGATACTTATGGTCGATAGCCGCAAGCTCCGGAGCTGCTGCATAATTGGCAAGAACTCTTCTTACAAGCTCCGGCAAACTCATTTCCATCTTTTCCGCTTGTTCACAGAGTGCCAAGTATAGAGTTTCGTCCATTCCTCGGATATTTAATGACTTCATTTTTTATTTCCCCTTTGTCTGTTCATAATTTTTTCGTATCTGCAATTCTTTGATTTTGTCTTCTCGATGTTTCTTTGCCTGGATCAAAATTGGCGCCGGGTTCTTGTCATAAGCCTCCAAACGGCCGACAGCAAAATGAAGCAGCTGGGAATTCATGCCGTCAAGGAGCAGGTCGATTTTCTCTTCCTCCGCCCGGCTCATTTTCCTTAAGGCTTTAATTTCACTGCCCATTTTTTCTTCCAGGATTTTTTCAAGGACACTTTCAAACGCCTGCCCTTTGCAATATTCTTTCAGGACAAATTCGACCGCTGCGGTCTCTGTCCTCAGATGATTATCTTCCTGGATTTTCTTGATACATGCGACTGCTTCTTCTGACAGACGAAATGTTTTTTTACTCATATCTTCGCGTTTCCTTTCATAAGTTTTTCCATTTTTCGTATGGCTTTTTGACGGCAGGGACGAAAAAAGGACGAATTTCAGGACGATTTGTACGGCTTTTTGACGGCAAACCGATATTTTGTTGTTACACAAAATGCAAAGGAAGAAAGCGCAGGAAATCAATCGGCACTGCCGATTTCACACAGCATGTGTGACAGATTTCCCTTATGCTCTTCCAAAACCCGCATGGCATAGAATTACTGGAAACAGATTTGCCATGCATAGGACGAAAGAAAGAGGACGAATTTCGGACGACCTTCTTTCCTTTTCCCGGTGTTTTTCCGTCTTCGTTAGTAGAAGTTAAAGGAAAAACGACTGCTTCCCTGCCGGAACTCGACAGACACAATCGTCCGCGCCGGATCGTTTAACTTAAATTCCATATAGATTTCTTTCGTAAGATAATTCTTTGTAACTTCCTGCGTGCAGACAGCTTTTGTTACATCCATGTAAAAATCATTTTCAACAAGAAAGTTTTCCATTTCTCTTGTGAGTTTTTCTTTCTGCTCCGGCAAGCAGTCTTTTACAATTTCATCGGAAATGACAACTTCAAGATTCATGATTTTTTTCGCGACATCCGGATTCACATCTTCTGCATCGCTTCCGTTTAGGTTCAGGTCTTCGATGAGAAGATTGCGTTCTGTTTCTGTGACATGATTTTCATTTTTAGGCTCATCGCCTGCTACTTCATTTCCAAGCACAATACTTCTTATCAGAAAAATAACGATGAGTGCTGCCAGCACGATTAAAATGAGCCCGGCAATTCTTCTTTTATCCTCTTTCAGCCATGTTATCAATTTTTTCATTACAGTCCCCTCATTAAAAAATTTAAGAGCGGTTGTTCAAAGACAAGTTCGCGTTTAAACAGCGGCCTGTATATCATTTCCCACTTGCCACCCTCTTCTACAGCAATAGCCCCAATGTGCTTGGCGTCATCAAGATAATTTTTGTATCGCTCCAGGATTACTTTCTTTTTTTCCCCCGGAACAACAATCCAAGATTTATTACAATACGGGATATTCCCCTTCGCCTGCAGCAATACCTTTTTGATGTCGTCCAATTTGAATTCAAAAGCGTTAATCTGATAGTTCTCTTGGAATTTTTCGACTGTCACAAGGTCAATATTGCCCTGCCGCAGCGGGCATTCAAATTGATATTTGATTGCCCGATGATTGTAGTTATAATTCGCCCAAAAGGTATCTCTTAAGTCTTGCTCTGTTAAAAACATGATGATTCTCCTTAAAAGCGGATACAGAGGGCTTTTATGTCCTCTGTATCCGCTGAATATTTTTTTCGATTTATTCCTCATTTTTTTCCGGTGCTTCCCTTGTTACTTTTTCAAATTTGAAAATCGTTACGGTTACATAAAGTTTTTTCGTTTCCTTATTGTAAAAGTTATCGACAAGCCCGGATCGAATCACAATTTTATCTTTGTCATTGAGCTTCAAAGCGTCTTCGTAGGCTTCTCCTACGAATTTCGCTTTCCAAGAAGAATACCTTGGTTTATCATCTTGGTCTTTTCCTTCGTATACACTGATGTCAGCAATCACGGTTCTTTTTCTTTTTTCATCCATTCTTGCTTCAAATACATTTGCCTGTGTTCCGTTTTCAATGTTCATAGTTTCCGTTTCCTTTCTACATTTCTCTTGTGATGGAATCAATCATATCCACCATTTTGTTTGCTTCCCCGCTTCCTACCAGCGCATGAATGTCATAAACAAGCTGGATAAGCTTGTCATATGCCTCCAATCCTTCTTCCGTAAAGGCGATAACGCATTCTTCTTCGTTATCGCAGTCCGGGCTTCCAATAAACGGCTTTTCGCAATCGAAATACGCTTGCAAAAGCTCTTCTAATGTTTTCATTTTCCCCTCCGTTTCTCCGCCAGCGGTATATCCGGCGGTCGGTTTCGTCTTAGCTCCTATTTTTTAATCGTTTTCAAATTCGGGCACAGCCCCAAGCCCCCATCAATCTCCGGCACCCTGCGGTATGCGCCATAGTGTATGCAGCCTTCTTTCTTTTCGCATTCCTGACAGCAGCAGGCTACATATTCCTCGTAGGACATCTTCCAAGCTGTTCTTTGAAATTCTTCTCTTGTAAACATCTTCGCTTTCCTTTCTATCTCGTGAACATGAATTTTTGTTGTTCACTTGATAGTGGTGAAAGAAAAGCCGCAGGCGATCGATGAGAAGCGTAAGACAAGGTGTCATGCTTGACCGTGGAGATAAAACTTGTTTTATACAACGGCTCGCACCTTGTCTGTAGCTTCGAATCGTTTAAAATGAACCACCAAGTGAACAAGGGAAATGCAAAAGGATTTTTTACGGATGATTGGTACAAGCAGCCGTAAAAAATCCCACCATTGACATTTCTCAAATCTCTCGGAAATGGATTTGAGAAATTCAAAGCATCGAGGGCTGCCGCTCCGGTTGATGAAATACATCGACCGGAGCGGCGGTTCTCTTCCGATTTTCTCCTTGCCGCAGAGTCTTTTTCTCTGCGGCAAGGAAACTTTCGCAGAGGTGCTTTCGCATCTCTGCGGTCTGCCTTTTCCGTATCAGCGTGTAATCATTGATAGCTTCTTTGTTTTTCTGCTGTAATGATAGATGTTATTTGACAAGAATTCTTCTGTACTTACCGCCACCCTATTTGCATCTCTAACTATTTCGAGCAATTCTTCCTCGGTAAAGAGGCTTGCTCTTACGAAAAGAAGTTCGTGGATGGATGACGGAATGATATAGATATCATCGTCAACGCTTTCCGCCATTTTTTCAAACTTTTCTTCAAATAGGAATGCGTTTGCTCCATACAGATACTCTTTATTAGAGACTGCGTAAAAGGTTTCAAAAACCTGTGCGATGAAAAGAGGATAGCTTTCAGATATATTTTCCTTTGCCATCTCGTAAAGTTCCGGCTCACTCGCGTTGAGGTTTTTCGTCAAAGCGTTATCCACGATAATACTCCCATTTAAAAACTTAATTCGGTAAATGACCGATAAGTCGAAGATGTTTCGGTGCGGAAGCTCTAAAAGCAATTCTTCGTTGACTTTCGTGTTGATGACCTCTGCAATCAGTTTTTTCCGCCATCCGTTTCCTTTAAGGAATTCAGTAAGTTTACTGCCTGTAAACACCGCATGTTTTGAAGCGTTTTCTTTGACCATTTCTGCAATCTCTGTAAGGCTTTGTCCTTCCTGGTAGTCTTGAAAAAGATTTTGCAGATAAAAGACGGATTGCGTACCTTCTTTCGGATTTCCAAAGCCGATTCCATCCAGCTCCTGATTGACTTTAATAACTTTTTTCACTTCGAATGTCATTCCTTGCGACTTCAGTTCGTGTTTCAGCATTTCTTTGAATGCTTCGTAAGTTTCTTTTCTCATTTTCTTATCCCTTCCTATCTCGTGAACATGAATTTTTGTTGTTCACTTGATAGTGGTGAAAGAAAAGCCGCAGGCGACCGATGAGACGCGAAAGACAAGGTGTCAGACCTGACCGTGGAGAAAAATATTTATTTTTACAACGGCCTCGCACCTTGTCTGTAGCTTCGAATCGTTTAAAATGAGCCACCAAGTGAACAAGGAAAATCAAAAAGCAGAATGCTCCTGCTTTCTGCCTCCTTACTCTTTCTGACCACTAAAAATATTCTCAAGTTCCTCTGATAGCTGTCTTACCTTTTCTTTTAGCTGCTTTTGGAAATTGTTCTCTGAAATTTTCCCGGATGCTGCATCATCCACCATCTGCCACAGGAAAGTCATAACGGAAAAGGAAAAGGCCTCCGGTTTTTCCGGAAAATCATCAAAAAAGCTTTTTCCTTCTCCATTTATCAAAAAGTAGCCGGATTCCGTGATCAGCCACGGGGACTGCAGCCGATTAAAGACATCATCGAAAATGCGTAAGATCTCGTAAGTGTCCCCGCAGCAAAAGAGCTTTAATTGCCTGCACACACTGTGAAAGCTTGCAAGTTCCCACTTTGCAGCAGGCACTTCCTCAATTTTTACAATCTCAAACTTCATGCCCGAAAATATCTCAAAAGGAATTTCTTCTCTTTCTCCGTATGCTTTCTTCCAGCCGGGGCTGATAAGAAAGTCCTTCGTTCCGGTAAGTCTAATGCCCTCGCATTCTGCTTCGTAGGTAATTCTTTCGGTAGCAGCTTCCGGTAGGTATACTGCAAATTGCCTGCAAATGAAAAGTTCCAGCAATTCTTTGTCCTTATCCTCTGCACAATCATAAATCGAAAAGAATGAAGCGTTTTCCGAATGCCTTAGGCAAAGACCATTTGCTTCTTTTTTTTCGGCAAAGCATCCTTCCGGAAGCGATAGGTTTTTCGTTAAGCCGTGTAAATACTGAAAAAAATCATTGGTCGGAAATGCGATTGCAGCATTGTCTATGACAGAATCTTTTAAGCCGGGAGTAATGCCGCAGCCGTCTGTCAGATAATAAGGAATCAGACCGTTTCGATATAGCATTTCAAGCATGGCCACTACTTGGTGATAAGAAATTCCTTTTTTCCCGGCATCCTGCAAAAAATCAAGCGTGTTATAAAATTTAGGCGGCATCAGGATTTTCTTCTGCTTGTCAGTCTTTGTAATCGTGATTTTCTTGTCTTCTGCGTTCAGGATTTTTTCATCGAAAGTCTGAAGCGTAATGCACTTTTGGCTATCCTCTGTATCTTGTGCGTGGATGACATATTCTGTTCGGTATCCTTCTGCAATGCCTGCTGCTTTCTGCCTTTGATAGATTTCCATCAGTAGTGGAAAGGTGCGGTAGTTATAATTTACATTGTATCCCTTGCTTTGAAGCATCCGATTTACTTCTCGATTGATTTCTTCTTCTGCTTGTTTTCGCATAGCGGAAAGCGTAATCGCTGCTTCTTGTGGTTTCTTAAAAATCGTTTTGCCAAGGTCATTGTTTTTGGTATCCAGCTCTTCATAATCTGCCGCTCCGAAGTTTTTTACGAAAATGGCTTTTTCTGCTTCCCCATCTTCGCCCGGCTCAAAAGCCAAAATAATTTTTTCAAATAGAGCAGCTTTGCTTTTTAGATTCCGAAAAGCTCTCTGATCACGCAGATTTCCGTCTGTAAACGCTGCGCTTGGGATATAAAAGATGCTGTACTTTATCCCGCTTTGACTATTTTCCTCACCGCCGTAAAGAGCCTGCAAAGCGCTATTTAAAAGATTGCTGCTTGTAACGATTGCCATCTGCAGCTCTTTTGTGTTCCAAAGTGACATCATCAGCCTCCGAAATGAACGAATCCCAGTACATCAGAAAGAGCAATCAGAAGTTCCTGCCGGATAGGCGGATAACTGACTGCAAACACGCCGATGCCTGCCAAAATCCAAAATAGAATGGATAGCAGTACTTTAACGGTATCTTTCAGATACCGGAGTACAAATTTTCCGAAAAATGTCTTTTCTTTTACAATAACATTTTCCTCAATTTCATATTTTTTGCGTAGTGCTTCCTGTTCTTTTACTTCTTCTGCAATACGCACGCGGTTTTCATATAGGCTCACTTTTTCCTCCCCTTTCCGAAAAGTGAAAATTTCGGTTTTTCCTCTTCTATGTTAGTCCCCGGTTTTACTTCTACGCCAAGCATTTCCTCAAGCACCGTATCATCCAGCAGAATAAACGGATCCGTGACAGGCTCGGAAAAGCAGATTTTTCGCTCCTGCATACCGGATGCCGAGCATAAAGTATGTAAGGTCTTCAAAATATCCTCGCGGTCTGCCTTGTCCGTAAAAGTCAGAAGAAGCATGGCATCCCGGTATGCGGAAAGGGTCAGTGCACGAAGGGTCGTATCAAACTCTACCGGACTTGCACCGCCTACGATAATTTTTACATCGTCTTTGATGAAAGCATTGCGGTCAAAGGTCGCAAGGAACATATTTCCGTAATCAAAGACGAAGTAATCATATCCTTTATTTTGCGCTTCTGCTAGGTCTTTTCCACGGTACATTTCTGCATCCTTATAGCGAACATTCACTTTTTCTTCCTGCTGCGTCCAAATTGCATATTTCGCAACAAAACTAACGGAACGCTTTGCACCGTCCCGTGCTGTCATATCAAAATACTGTGCGTCGTTAAGTTCCACATAGCAAGCGGTATAGCCTTTCTTCTGCAGGTACTTTACAATTTGCAGTGCGCAGCTTGTGCAGCCGCATCGATTCATAGTGCCGGCGATTCCAACAGACTTGAACGCGCTAACCTTTGCTCGCATTTCTTCCTGTGCTTTCAAAACTTCTTCAATTTCTTGCCTTTGGTTTGCCTCATAGTATCCGGTCATATTTTTTTCGAGCTGGTCAATCAAATCGCTGGTGCTGCCATAGTAAACAAAGCGTTTGATATCGTGGTCTAAAAACTCTTTTGCCAGTTCACTTTCCGGACTATAGGACTTCAAGTAGATAATGGGCGTCACATTAAGTGCTTTTGAAAGTTTTGTGATTTCGTCAGAAATGACATAGGCTTCATCATGAAATCCCTCCGGACAAATAACCGCATACTCCGGCTTTCCGGCTTGCTCCTGTAGATACCACATAACATTATTGACGATTTCTCGCACAGAGCTTCCGCTCTCGTAGGATAAAAATCTCAAATTGCGCGTGCGTGCAACTTCCTGCACGAAATATCCGGAGAATTTGTCTCCAATATATAAAATATCTGCCATTATTCTTCCTCACCTGCTTTCTTTTTTAGCTCTTCCTGAAGCTGAATCCGCTCTCGAAGATCTGCAATCTCACTTTGCACCGTTTCCATGCTGCTCTGTGCACTTGCTTTTTCCTGTAATAGATGATCGGCACTCTGAAGGGTTTCCTCTCGCTCGGTATCCGTCTTAAATTCTGCTTTCGCAATCAGATTGTCTGCCGCTTCCTGTGCATGATTCATCGTCTGCCTGAAATCTTCGATTTCTTTCGATTTTTCCTCAATTTGGGTTTTTAGCTTTTCAATCCGTATATCGCAGATTTCTATCCGGTACGCTTTTGCTGTTTTTTCTTTTAGACTGCCTGCTTGCTCGATGCTTTTCTTGGTTGTATAAAATTTCATCGTCTCCAATTCTTTGTCCGGATCTGCTGCGCTGATTCGGAACGAAAGTTCTGACCATCGCCTGCTAAGGTTTGCTCGCAGCACAATGAAGTCTCCGGTATTTACCGTTTCCCAAATTTCCTGCTTTCCGCATCCTCGGTCAACGAGCGCGAATTGATAATCGTTAATACCGTCACTGGACAAATTTTCGATTTCTAAAATGATTTCCATTTCGCGGCTTTCCGGGCTGTATGCCCATTTGTCAATGCAAATCTTTCGATTCTGTACCTCAATTTCCTCTCCCAGGGGCGTTACCGTGACATCGTCATAGGTATTCGGCAGCCACAATTTTGAAGTAAAAAATATGAGATAACCGCTGCAAAAAATAATCAGAAACGAGACTAAGAACCGATTTGTATTTCGCTTCAGTTTTTCATTTTTCTCTTTCAAAATCTGCTCGCTTAATTTTTCATCAATATTCAACTTCTCCTCCTTTTCCCCTACTCTAAACCTGCCTCAAGATTTTTCTGCGTATTTTTGTGGATTTTTTCCTTTTTCTCCATTTCATGTTCCAGCCGGATCATATTTTCCCGCTTTAAAATCCGTACTTTCATCCCGCTGCTTTTTGCCCTAAACAAATCTGAAAATTGTTCGGACGGAAGTTTGATTTTACCGTCCGTTTCAAGCAGCAGATAGTCCGCATCATTTAGGTCATCCACAAAAATAATCCGGTTTTGCAGAGTCTTTTTCTTCATGAGCCAATCCTTTGTCTGCTTACTTGCTGATACATATACTTTTTCTTTCATGCTTTTTCTCCCTTTACTCCCTATGTAAATATTTTAATGGGTCTTGCGCTTTTCCATTGATGTAAATCCGAAAATCAAGATGTGTTCCGGATGAAATGCCGGTACTACCCATCTTTCCAATATGCTGTCCACGCGTAACGCTTTGTCCTTTGCGAACCAATACGCCATCGGAGCGAAGATGCATGTAGCTGGTTTTCACTCCTCCGCCATGGTCGATATAAATCGCATATCCGGCCGCGTTATTTAGATAACCGGAAAAGGTCACGCTTCCGCCATCTACTGCATAAATCGGTGCGCCGGATGCATTTCCATACACACCAATGTCAATCCCCTGATGAAAAGTAGACGCGCCGGCAATTCCGGTGTTTCTCTGCCCAAAATAGGATGTAATCACGCTGTTTGCAACCGTCGGCCATAAATAATCTCCGGTCGCGATTCCGTCTCCGTCTTGATAGCCGCCATCGTCAAAAGATGCAAGGTCGTATTCCCGGATCATCGAAATGCAGCTTTCCATTTCTTCATCGCTAAAAAAGTAGCCGCCCTCCCGCATTGCCTTGATATAGGAAATGCTGTCGGCTGCTTTTTTTGTGTATTTTTTATATTTTTTCTTGCTAATCAGTTTGCAAAAATCGTCCATGCTTTCCGCATAATTTCGGTATTTTCGGTATCTTCCGTTTAGAATTCTTGTTTTTTCCGAGATGACATTTCCTTCATCATCCGTTTCGATTTCGTAAACTTCCGTGTAATTTGAATACCGCTTGCTGCCTTTCGTTCCGGTTCCCTTCATTTGAAAATAATTGTTGAGTTCCGCTGCGAGTACGCCCCTGCCGCCATCTTCAAGCCCGTGCCCTCTCTCATATAAGACGGCCATAATCACGGAAGCTTTCACACCGTAGTTCCGCTCGCAGGTCATGGCAGCATCCACAATCTCATACGAAAGCGGCAGCGGAAGGCGCATGACCGTTTCCATATCTGCTTTTCCATTACCTCCGGCCGCAAGCATCTGATATACGGAAGCGACGGCCGTAAGGATGATCATGAAAATCACAAGTGTCGGTATCAGGAAAAAGATTAGTATCTTTTTCATCGCTTATGCACCACCCGCAAACAGATTTTTCTCATAGCGTTCGGAAAGCCATACCTTAAAGAAAAGATTGCGGTCTCCGGAAATAACAAGTACCGTTTCTCCCATGCTTAGATATGGAATTTTATCTCGCTGCCATGGTGTAACAATCTTTCCAAATAGTTTATCAATGAGCGGAAGCACAGAGGTATCCTGCTTGAAGATAAACTTATACTGTGTCAACTCGAAAATAACCTTGAGCCGCTCCATTGCTTGGTCGCTGGTTCCATCCGGCGCATAATCACGGAAGGACTGTGAGGCAAGCGAAATGCCGCCAAAATATTTTCTTGCTTCTCGCATTAAAACGGCAACACGCTCTAAGATGAATGGGAACTGGGTATTAACCCATCGATGGGATTCGTCAATCAGAATCAGGAAACGCTCGACATCTTCAAATGCAAGTTCCCCTCTTTCATATCGTTCTTTCATCATCTGCCCGTTTCCGATGCAGTTATCCCAGCAGAAGTACATCATGTTGAAAAGCTGCGCTGCAAAAACACGCTTATCCATGTCTTTAATGCTTGATATATCGAATGTTACGATTTTCTCATCAACAAGATTGCTGATCGTGGTGTGTCCGTCAAACATTTGTCCATAGCTTTTAATCATGGAAGAAAGCGCTTCAAAAATTTGCTGTTCCTGCTCAATGACTTTTATCAAAAGCACACGCTTTACTTCATTTTCGCCGAGCGCACTCTCTTCTTTTTCCTGAATGGAATTTTTCACGAATGTGCAAAATTCCGTGAAGGTCGGATACCTGCCTGCAGGAAGTCCTATGATGCTGCGTCCCGGTTGTGGGGTTAAGTCGATGGATTCATAAAAGTCATGCAGCAGGTTCTGCAGCTTTATCATCAGCTCATCCGTAACACTCGGAACCAAGCACTGATAGAACGTGCAAACTTTTGAAATATGAATGGAAAAACTGGTTCGCTCATCATCGGCTGCCTTCATGATTTCAAGTGGGTTTAACATGCTGCTCTCGGAATCGCATTTGATGACACGGCCGCCAAACTCTTTTGTAAGTCCCGTAAATTCCCCCGATACATCAAAGCAGCGGATATAGTTTCCAAGTGCTGCATGGTAAGCAAAACGCTTTTTCAAAAGCGTTGATTTTCCGCTTCCCATATCACCGATAACCACGCTGTTATAGTGCTTTCGTTTTTCCGTTTTCGTAAATTCATTGAACACGACCACCCCGTTATTATTGGTAAAGCCGAGAAGATCCCCGCCCTCGTCTTTCAAATAAGAGAAGTTGAAAGGGTATCCTCCGGCAATCTGCTCGCTCATCAGTGTCAGCCCTTTCATGGTAAACGGTTCTTTTGCCTGAATTTCATACGGCTGAAACAGTGCTTTCCACTCACGCTCTCCTTCATTTAAAAGCACGGTTGGCTTAAATTCGTTTCCCTCAAGAAATTTCATGATTTGTCCGACTTTTTCTTCGAGCATCACAAGGCTTCTGCCGGATACATAAAGACGGATATGTACCATTTTCACGACTTCTCCCATTGAGGTGATTTCGTCATACAAGCTTTGCAGCATGATCTGTCTTTGCTGGCTGCTGTAAATCGTCTGATAATCGCCGCCTGCAGACAATTCTCTACCGCGTTCTTCTTTGATGGCACTATTGATGTTTTTCTGAACCTCTGCTGTATCACGCGTCATAATATCAAGCGTGGTAATGCAGTCGGTCTGCTGCGTCAGGCTGCTAAGCCAGTAGTCCTTTATTTTTGTCGGCAGTCCATAAATATGGATAATCTTCGCATAGCCGTCTCCCGTGATGATATAATTCGGTTCTTTAAATGTAATGCCGCCCTGTGGCTGCAGTGCGGCAAAAAGAGGAAGATCAAAGAATACTCCATCTTCTTTTTTTGTACTGCTTTTTTTCTTTTTTCTCATGCTTCGTCCTCCCTGATGATAATGGAATTTGAGTTTGCCATTTTAAATAGGATTTGACACTTTTTCTGAAAACTCATCGCAACAAGCCCTCCCTCCATAATCGAAAGCTCCCTCATGTGTTTTTGATGGGCTTCTATGGTTTTGCTGAAAATGAAGAAATACGATTCCTTTAGGTGGGTTCCTTTATCGGCTCGCTCAAGCTCCGATATTTTTCGCTCAAGCCACTTTCTTCGCACCGGATCGCTTGTTTTTTCCAATCTGCGTTTCAGATGGTTTTGCTGCCCGGTTGTATTCGTTGGAAAATTCATAAAGACAAGCTTGATATCATCCTTGTACAGCTTCAGGAATTTTGCGAAAAGAATCATCTTATACTCAATTTCATCCGGAAGCATGTTGCCGACATCCTCCGGCGTTTTTTCGACAATATCAAGATATGTGCCGTCCGCAAGAACAAAACAAGACATTTGTTCATCGTAAAAACGAATCGGAAAAATCTCTGCATTGGTTTTCAGATAGCTGCCGTTTCCTTTTCGTTCAGTTTTCTTCTGTTTTTTCCACACTTCTTTTCTCCTCTCTCTCATAAATTGGACGGTATCCGTAGATACCGTCGCTAAAGAACCGGCTGATTAAAAGATACAGGCTCTCGTAATTTCGTCTCCGTTTGTTATAAAAGCTTTTCATGGTTAAAAAAACTGCCATGAGCGCCGAGAAAATCAAATACGGAATTTCAAGGCTGTCATGTACGAGGTTTTTAAATGCAAACGCAATCGTGAGATAGCCAAGAAAGAAAAACATATCCTGAACTTCAATATGCTTCGTGGCTTTTGCCGGGCTTTCAATCTCTTCTGTAATCAGATATTTCACTTTTCATCTCTTCCTTTCTTCTTTTTCGTTAAGGTCAAGCTGCTGTCATCCTTTCGCTTATTCAGGAAGCTGCTGCGCCGCGCAGGCTGCGTCTCCCTATCGTCCATGAAGTTCCATCTTCGATCATCCTCGTTACGCATACGCCTTGTGGATGTGCTTTCCTTGGATAACTTTTGCTCCTTTTCCGAAGAATGATGCGTTTCGTGATTCATCAGATTCTCATCTTTATCGTGCATAATATCCTGTGGTTTTCCGCTGTCGCTACCGGACAGAACCTCACTTTCTGCATCCGGTCGTGCAAAGGATTGTGGCTCTTGCTCCATAAACGAGCTTGGGCTTTGCGCAGAGGTCTCATGCAAAGGCGTGTCTGTGCCGCTTTCATCCATAAAGCCGGTGTCCTGCGTGCTGTAATCTTGCCTTTGATTTGGATTTGCGTCTTGATTTGTGCGTTCTCCGGTGCCGGATGAGCTATCGCCGCTCGAACCATTTGTGCCGTTTAAACCGTTTGCACCGTTTGAACTATTTGCGCCGTTTCCGCCCATACCCGGGTCATTTCCATTTGCTCCATTTCCGCCAAAAGTATTGGTATTATTTGAGCTGTCACTGCTTCCGTTCATAAAATCTGTGCTTGGATTGGATGAGTTTTGACTTACGCCGCCTCCCGGAGGGGTCTTGCCACCGCCTTTGCCGCCAAAAAGTCCCGAAAACATCCCCATTCCATGCTTTGCGAGGGATGTCGTCTTATTGGATACCCAGCTTGCAGCACGCACCGTCATGAGTGTTTTTCCAATTCCACCGGAAAGACCTGCATCCATGCCAATCAGCATCTGAATGAGTGTCGGTCCATCCGATACGCAGAAAGCAATAAATAAGATGAGCAGTCCCTGCACCCAAGTGTTTTCTACTTGTGCCGACACCAAGCTGGTCAGCATAAAAAAGAATTTAATGCAAAGCGTTGTGGTAACAAGCAGTATATAGCTATCCCTGATGAAAATCAGAATCTTTCGGATTCTTTCGCCTCCCGATACTTCTGCCGCATATAGGGTTGCAAGCAGCCTTGCAAAGACAAGTTCAAACATAACGCGTATTACGCGATACCCGAAGGCAATATAAATCACAATCACTGCCCCAAGCTGACAAAACAGCGGGAAAAAATCCAGTTTGTAGCGATAGTAAAATTGATTTCCGATGTTTGTCCAAAGCGCGCCGGTGTTCACCTCTCCTAAGATATAGGTGCTGCTTGCATCGGCTGCAGCAATCAGACGGTGACTTAGAATGTCTTCTGCTACGTCGGATTTAAAGTTATATACACTGTCGTCCCAGTCCAAAACTTCGTTGTAATCAAGAATACTGACAATTTCCGCATTGATATTTTTGCTTGGCAGCGATTCTTTTTCTGTAAAATCAATGCTCTTCATGCCTCCCGATAGTTTTTGGTCATAGTAATAGATGTCATATAAATGATCCGCTACCATGTCATAGACACCATCCGCCTTTTCGTCGGTTACCGGTATTTCTTCCACCGCGTTTTTAAAACTGAGTGTCATTTTGTTTAGTTCTGAAAAAACGACGGTTGAGCAGCAAACGCAAAGGATCATAATCAGGGCGTTTTGCGCAAGTTTCGGCCGTTTCTCGCTTCCCATCATGAGGGAAATTCCAAGCGCGACAATGCTGAGCGCCAAAAGCACCATAAGCAACGGCTGGAATTCACTGATGAAGTCATTTACTTTTTCATTTGATGTAAAATCGATCAGCCCAAAAGCGGTATCGTATAAGGTTTTGCAAACATCGGCAAGCAGAATCATAAATTTGCAAAATCCCCATGCAATGCCGCGTCCCATACTGACCAATATGTCATTATTATGAAACAAATCCCGATTTCTGATAAAGAAATCAATGAGTTCTTGTTCGCTCACTTTTGCTCCTTTCTGCTATGCAGCCTTTTCAAGCTCCTGCATAACTTTTTCTTTTAAGATTTCATCCATTTCTGCATGTTGCAGCACATCCGTGATGCGCGATAAGGTATCCTTTTCGGAAATGTCAAGATTTCTTCTCCAGTCTTTATCAATCTGAACAAGCAGCATAATGATTTCGTGCCGGTTTGTTACGTTCTTAAGCTGCAGCATCCTTGTACCTTTTCGTTCTTCTTCCAAGTTTTCAATGACCTCCTGCGGGTCGTAAACCATCTTGGTGTAGTCAAGGTGTTCCCTGCTCTCGTTATTGATGTCCTCAATGAAGATTTCATCCGGATTCGGAAAAGTATCGGCTAGATACTGATAGCGGTAATATAGCTGCGTTCCTTTTTCCCTCTTTTTTAGATTCATCCGAATCTGAATATCTTCGGATAGCTTTGCCTGTCTATTTTCCAGTCGAATATATTCCGGCTGCTTCTTTATGAGTACATGATAAAAAGAAGTGAGCAGCACCCACAGTTTTTCGGTCGTATTCAGTTCATCTGCAACCTCGTTCATAATCGGATAACTCTTGATGTCTACGCCAAGTTTATCTTTTCTGTCCATGCCCCGAAGAATCACGCACTCGCCCTCTTTCAGCTCCTGCAGCTCCTGCGGATACATCAGCGGCCGTTCGGTTGGTGTTTCGGTAAAATGCTTGTTGGTCGAAAATCTTGAGCCGCTTCGCTGTATTTCAATGACTGTTGTATTTCCCAGCGATTTTGAAAAGGATTCCGCCGTTTCATTAGAAATGGATTTAATGTAAATCTGATTTGCCATATTTTCCATAATCGTGTTGTACGAATCCTTATATTTTTCCTCAAGCTGCGCAAGTGCCTGAACATAAATATCAAAACTGATGCCAAGACCAAGACCAACCGTAACAAAGCTCGGGAATTCTTCGATAGGCGGAAGATTTCCGAATTCGTCCAAAATGAATTTCACTTTACGTTTGAGCTTTCCTTGCGTCCCTGCAGTTTCTTTGCGGATGCTGGTCAGATTAAACAAATATTGATAGATCTGCGTAATCAAGGTTGTCGCTAAAAAGTGATTGGACTTGTCCTGCGACGGAATCCCGATAAACAGTGCCACCGGCTTATCTCCATAGCCGATTTTTTCAATGTCAATATCATTTTCCGCAGTCAGCATAGCAATACTATCCAGCGAGAAAATGGAAAGTGCAGACTGCATATTGATATATACACTGCCTTTGGTTCTGTCTCCGGTTCCCTTGATTTCCTGATAGAGGGATTTTGCATAGTCAAGCGGCGGACGGTTATTAAAGTATTCATCCAGCGCCGTTTCTGCAATTTTCTCACGCTCCGCATCACTTCCCGCAGCTTCCAGGGCTTTCGTGTCAGCAAGCTCGCGGAAAAAATTCAGGCAGGAATAGCAATTCACCTTTTTTTCGTTCGGATGGATTTCGGAAAAAGGGATATCGTCAGGAATAAAAAACACATTCCCCTTGAGGAACATGTCAATTTCGCTCATTTCCTTTTCCATAACAGCCGGCTTAAAGGTGATGCCTTCTTCGGAAAGCTCTTTATATTTGGTTTGAATCGCTGAAAGTTCTTGCTCATAAATCATCCGGTAATGCCTTGCTGCATCCGCTTGTTCCTCTGCTGAAAGCTCGCGATAGGCTCTTTTCTTTTCAATCCAGGCTCTTCGCCGTTTTTCGTTCAGTAACTTATCTTCTTCCAGGCAGTCGCTGGTGACAGCGACGATCAGTGCCGTAAAAAGGTCGGTCGCGGTATTCTTCCAAATCATTTCCTGCATCGGATCCGCATTAAAAATCGCATAAGCAAAGCTTCTTGCCGCCATTTTGGATTTATCCACTTCCCCCTTTTTATAGTATTCGATGACAAGGTAAAGCGGATTATATCCTGCAGAGTGAATCGGATCCGCAAGATTGATGAAAATGACTTCATAGCCGCGTTTTTCTAAAGTCTCCTTTGCCATCTTATAAAGCTCCGGCTTCGGGTCGGTAATAATCATGCTTTTGCGGTCTTTCATAAGTGCAGTCCTTGTAATCACATCGATGCTCGGTACAACATACATTTCGCCTTTACCGGAACGGGTTGTGCCGATGATGAGCTGATTTGAGCCGCCGACATCGATATACAGTTTGTTTCCGATTCGGGAAATGATCGTCCCGGATTCTCCGGGATAGAATTCATCTTTCAGCGGGATTGCGCGATACTGCTTTTTCTTTTCCTCTGTCGTCGTCCAGCGCCGAGTTCCCTTTTGTCCATAATTCACTTCCCTGTCTGCGTAACTGACACGAATACCATAGCCCTTGACCACATTCGCACCAATCAGAACAAGAATGCATATAAGGTATATGATTTTTAGGCTCCATTTATATCTGCCAAAGTGCGGCAAGAGATTTGCCGCATCGATATAGTTGTAGCTTGTAGCACCTTCCCGTATCAAATCCGGGATTGCTGCAACAAGATTTACAATGTAGTCAAGCCCGGCAAGTAGAATGAGGTCGATTGCCAGGCAAAGCGTAATCACAACAAACCAGCTTCCAAGAAAGCGGTTTAATTTCATGGTGTGTTTGATATTATCACTTCTCAAAGTTCCATTCCTCCATCTTTATCCGTATCAGCTTGAATTTCCAAGAAACGATCTCTTCGTTTCGTCAGCTCCGCCATTTCGTCTTTTCCGAAAAATCCGAGATAAGAATCGTTGTCTCGAAATGCTTCCCACAGTTCCTCTTTCAAGGCTTCATTGTCATGGCAGTCCACCTCTTCTTCCAGGACAAGTTTAAATTTTTCTTCATAGCTTAGATTCTTGAATCCTTCCTTAATATCAGAAAGCGCAAGTTCCTTTTTTTCATCATTTTCGGCAGCCTCACCATGCATCGTAAAGTCATATAACATCTTTTGATGTTTTGCAAAAACGGTTCCATCATCCATTCTGCAAATTTTATATCCGTCATTTGTTGGAATGCCAACAAAAGTGATAATGTCTCCTTCGTTATACTTTGAAAGTGCCTGGGCAGCATCCTGTGTTGCGGTGAGCTTAATGACTTTGCTCTCCGTATTGCTTATAGGATAAAGCAGCTCTGCTTTACATACATCCTGCATACCATAATCCTTTTTTTCTACAGCTGCTTGCGGATTGGATGCCAAATGTCCGTTCATCATCTGAAAAACGGTTTGCAGCTTTTGTGTGATTGCACCTTCTTTGGGTGCCGTGATTTCTGCATCCTTTAAGTCTTCCGCCTTGATTGCACTATCTTTGTCCAAAAGTTCTATATCGCTTGTTTCAAGTTTAAATTTTCTTTCCCCTGTTTCGGCATTCACAAAAAAAGAAAACCAGTCGTCATTAAAAGGGTAATACTGATTTTCCATAAGTTTTTTTGTTTCATCATTTATGAGAATTTTCGGTCTTGCGCCTCCATCCATAGGCAGAATATATCCTGACGCAACCGCCGCCTCAATGCTTCGTTTTGGATGAATGTTTTCAGTCGAAAGAGAATACGCCCCACTTTCTGAAATAAGATTCTGTGGCGGCTGATAGATTGCAATCGTCTGATTGTTGGATTCTCTGTATAAATAAACGCCGGATTCCGTAGGCTTCCAATAGCAGCCTTGCAAAAGCTCCGCATTTTCTATATTTTTATTTTCCATCTGCTTTCCCTCACAAAAATACGCCAGCCTTGCTGCGAATTCTGCCGCAGGCATTTCCACGCTTATTTTTTCGCCTTGAAAGCTGCCTTTTGTTCCATTGATACCATTCATCAGCTTTAAGGCTTTTCCCGTCCATTCATGCAGATTCTTTGAGTAGTCATCAAGCAGTACATCATTTTCCCGCACACCGCCCGGAACAAATTCGTTTTTCGCGCTTCCGCATGAAGCGAAAATGCGATTTTCCATGCCAATCTCCGGAAGATACCGGTCAAGCCACGCATTTTTTTCTTCCTGTGCGTATGGGCTGTCTGTCAGCACAGAAGACAGGATGAAGACCTCCGCATCCGGATTTTCCCGCATGAAGGTTTTGATTCCGTTCACCACATTTTCGTGCGGCGGAAGCTTTGCAAAATATCCTTTTTCATAAAGCGTTTCCATGGTATCTACCGGATGAAACTCTGCAAGCGTTCCGTCCATGTCAATAAAAATTCGCTCAACAGTCTGTCGTTTCTCGAATTCCGTGAGATTTTCCAGCTTGCTTTGTAATGTTTCGATGTCGCTGCGAATTTGTGCAGACTGCTCCCAAGAGTCAGAATAAAACTTGTCAAGCTCCCTTTGCTCAATCTGATCTTTGAGCGCTGTGATTTCTTCTTTAAGCTTATCTTGAGAAATACCTTGTGCCTCCTCAAAGCCTATTGTATTCAGCAGACTTGCATTCTGCAGATTGGCATCTTTGAAGTTTGCACCTTGAATGGTTGCATATGCGAGTCTTGCCTTTTCCAAGTTGGCATTTGTCAAATCCGCATTTGTAAGGTCAGCGGCATGCAGCTCTGCTCCCTGCAGATTCGCACCTTTGAAGTTTGCACCATACAGATCTGCACTGTTCAGTTTAATCCGCTCTAAGTTATGTCCTGACAAATCGACGCCTTGCAAGCTGATACTGCTTAAATCTGCTTGCTTTCCTCCTGCTTCCCCACGCAGCCACTTTTCGTGCTCTTCTAAAATTCGATTTAATTCTTCCATGCTCATATCATTACGAACATCAAACATAGCAGAACCATGATCCATTGGGCTTACAATGCCCTCTGTCACAAGGTTTTCCAAAGCAAGCATAAAGTCTGTGCTGCCATCAAAGCCATGCCATCCGGCAGCATCCCGATATTCCGACGCATCATATCTTAAAATGGTGCTGTTTTCTTCCAGCCTTCTAAGAAAGCCACTTCCGTCGTCAAAGGATTGCCAGTAGCATCCTTTCATTGTTTTGGCAAGCTGCATAGAGACAGTAAGACCCTCCTCATTCTTATAGCTGAGAGGTTTCTTTTTCGTATCATTTTTTTGGTCATACTCTTTTAAGAGTTCTATAAAATGTTCCTCTTCGGTTCGATCCATCGGGATTACATCACCAGCCTGAATATCCAGCTCCAATGACCGCATCATCTCTTCTATCGTGTATGTAAAATAATTATATGTAGGATCGTCCGATTCGCCCGGCTCATCAACATCAGGAAGTATACTATGCCATCCATATCTATCGCGATATTCCTGCCGATCACCTGCGACGCAGGTAATCATTTCTTCGCCGGTGGAAAGACGATACAACCTTGCCGCTTCATCCTCGAGCTGATGCCAATAGCAGCCTTTGATGCCGGATAATAGCAGTGTCTGCAGCAGACCGCTTTCATGGTCTATATAGACAAGCGAATCTGTTGCCATCTCATCTTTCTCGCCTGCAAAATAGGCACGCATTTCTTCTAAAAATTCTTCCGGTTTCATATTCGTACTTCTAACCTCCTCTTGCTGAAATTCATTACTTCTTAACTCAAAATCTCTTGCCCCATGATCCATCGGGCTTACCATGCCATCTGTCACAAGTTTTTCCAAAGCAAGCCTAAAGTCTTCGCTGCGTTCAAAGCCATGCCATCCTCTTGCATCTTCATATTCATCATATCCGCTATCAACCGGATGCAGATTATATCCTAAAATTTCGGTATCCGTCTCAAGCCTTCGGAGACTGCCCGAACCGTCCGTGTAACTTCTCCAGTAGCAGCCTTTGATTGCTGACAGGCGCATGGAGACTTCCTCGTCAAATGCATCGCTTGCATAGGTTAGAATCTGCATTGCTGGATTCTCTTTTTTATCTTCCTCTCGAAGGATATTCAGATACTGTCTGCGGATTTCTTCCTCATCCGGGTTTTCCGCTTCGCGCCCCGCTTCTTCATCTGCATAGGCAAACCATTGCCGCATTTCTTCTTGGAGTTCATCCTCTTCCTGCATCTTATTTTCATCTGTGACAAAAATTTTATCTTTGATTGCTGCCCAGTCCGCAACCTCAATCCCGAAAATGCCATCATGTTCTAAAATGTCTTCTCTGTCAAAGGCTTCACCCTCCGTGTTATCTTCGTAAAGAAGAAATACCGGTGCGCCGTTATCAAAAAGCTGTAAAGCCCCCTTTTGCGTGAGCGGCATCATGTCATCATAGGTATACCCATAGGCATCTCTTTCTTCCACAGAGAGCTCTTCTGCCTTTAAAAATTCTTCCGCTGTTAGATTCATGCCTCTAACCTCCTGTTCAAATTCATAAGGACTTACTTCTTCACGCAAGAGTGGAGGCATTTTTCCGCTGTTATTTTTGTCTCTATGCATCTTCTCTGAAGGAAGGCCTGCCCATTCAATCTCTTTATTTCGCTCGACATTGTGCTCATGCATCCAAAGGTCCGCACTTTCCATGCCAATTTCATCTACATACACTGCATCCATCAAGTATCGTTCGATGACAAGCGGGCGGCAGTGATCATAGATTTCTTCGCTCTGCGTTGCAAGAAATGCACGCGTGCAGCCGTTTCGGATCATTTCATTTCGGACATAATTTTTGAAATTTTTGTCATGCAAAATCACTTTGTTATTTACTTCCTCAAAAATGCGAACACTGCCCTTTACCGTAGTTAATGCAAGAAGGCTACGCTCCGGTGCCGGATTTAAGTGGTCAAAAAAAGCTGCCACTTCATCTGAATTTCTGATTTTTGTTCCGATTAAAAATGTTTCGGTTTCGTAATACAGCGGATTCTGATAATCTTCGGGAATATCGTAAATACCGGTTACACCGTTTTCATCGAGCACGGAATATTTCGTATGGTCTAAAATGATATGCCCGCGAAAGCCCGGAAGGTTTTGTGCGAATCGCATCGTCTCATTGGTGTCCGCAGCGGACGGAAGCACATCTCCTGTCGGGTGATTATGCACCATATAAAACCCATCCGCCCCCAGCCGCTCCATTCGCCTTTGTATGTTATAGAAGCCCTTCGAAATGCTCTCCTCCGGCATGGTAAAGGATAAATGCGGCAGCCTGCTTTCCACACCGGTAATTGCGGCAATGGTATCCCCTTTCGTATATACCATGCGAAAGGTCTCAAATTGTACGTTGCGAAAGGTCTGCAGAAGCAGCGCAAGGGAATGTGCATCTCTGACCTGAAAGCCCTCATACTGCAATCTTCCGTCACGGAGAAAATGCTCTACAATATCCTCATAGCCCAAAATTCCTTTTCTTTCATATTCTTCTAAAGCATCCGCCGCAATACCGAAGGTGTTTTTATCTTCTTGATATTGCGGGAAATTTTGTTCGAGAGCCTCTCTTAAATAGGAGGAGGCTTCCTTTTTTTCTTTCATAGTTCCTTTCCTTTCCACGAAAAAAAGTGAGGGGTTTCCTCACTTTCTTCCTGCTGATTCCGTTTCGTTTAAATTTCTAAATCTTCTTTGTGCTTTCTTATGGTTTTACATTTTACTTCTTTTTCTCGTGGACATATATCTGCATCCTTATCGAACAGATAATTTTTGCTGTGCCCTCTTCCGATATTGGTCTCTCTGCAGTCTCGCATGCAAAGATTTAACCATGGATTTGTTTTAAGTAAATCTGTTAAGACTTTCGTTACACGATAGGAAGACATTGGATTGTTGGAAACATATACAGAGCCTTGCATCCATTGAAATCCGTTCTTCTCCATATGCCTGCGAATCACATCATAAGCAGCATTCCAGCTGTCTGTTGGGTAATAGAGTTTTAATGCTTTCGTATCTAGGTCAAAAGCAACCTGCTTTTTGGATTGTGTCATCTTCTACCTCACCGGAATCATCATTTCCGCAAGAATATCACAGTTTTCAGCAGGTTCTTCCTCATCAATCCATGTCCACGCTTTTACGCAAGATAAAAAGTCCTTTTGTTTTTCGAGAGCAAGCATTCCAAGCTCAAGACAGCCATAATCTGCTTCTCCTCCTTCAAAGGAAAAACAATAAGGGATATGGCTTGCATTCTGCACTTTTCCTGCACGATTATTAAAAGCGCGCTCGGCAACTTTCGCAAGCTGTCCTAGCAGATTAGGGTTAATATCCTTACGAATTTCAATTACACTCTTATACATAAACATTCTCCTTGTAATTTCTCCATTTTCGGTAATATTCTTTCTGCATGAAACGGTCAATGCTTTCCCAGTTTGGCAAGCCTCTTAGCATCCATACCTTCGCAAAGATTTCCTCGTCGTATTTGTCATTGCAGATAAAATCATCCCGCATCCCCTGTGCGACGGAAAATCGCCCCTCTTCTAAAAGATCCAGCAATGCCCGGATATGGTTTGCTGCATAATATCGCTCCTCATGCTCCGGTATCGTCTTATTTTCTTCGATTCCGTAGTCACCGAAAAGGCTGCCGCTTGATTCTCGTATACAGGGCTTTTGCCATTGCAGCGCCGATGTATGCCAGTCTCCGCAGGTTTCAAGCTCGCACGGAAGATTCAGTGCATGGATTCCTGAAATATATTTCATTTTCTTTGCCTCTTTTCCTACAGACTGTAACCGTTATAGGTGTACTTCTTTTGAAGGTTTCCTTCGATAGCCGGAAAGTTTTCAATAATTTTATCAAGCTGCTTTTGTGTAAATTCTGCGTTATCCAAAAACTCCGGCTGAAAATCAACTTCGCTTTTCGGAAAAGTCTTTTCCAAAATTGCAAGAACCTCTTTTGATGTGTATTTCTTTTCCATTTTTTCATCCCCTATTCGTAATACTATTTTACCATGTTCTTCTGATTTCTACAATGAGGAATGGGATATTTCTCTATAGCTCCCATTCCTCATCCTCTTTTTCATAGGTTATCTCTTCCGCGCTTTCCGGAAGTTTTTCTTCTGCACTTTCGGCTGTATTTTCCTGCTGCTCTTGCAGAAGTTCCGCATCGAGCTTTTCCAGCCTTTTCTCCTTTTCCGAAAGTTCTTTCGCATAGGCAAACGGGACTTCAAGTTCGTTTTTCAGTTTTTCCATGTTGGTTTCCAAACCTTCAATCGTTTCCTTCAGCTTTGAAATCTTCTCGCTGTAGCCTTCAAAAAGTTCGTCGATATTTGCTATGATTTTCTCCGGATCCGCGCCTCGCTTGATGATATATCCACTGCTCTTTTCCGGATTTTTCACACGCAGCTTGTAGTAGCTATCCTCAAACATCGTACTGATGTCAAAGCCCTTATAGGAGCCGATCTTTTTCCAGCCTTCTTCGTTCTTGTACTTCGCGGTAAGCGCAAAGAGCGCGGTGCCCGCGGCCGCAGGATTCGTAAAAGCAGCATCTGCCGCCTGCACCGTCTTATCTTCCTTATTTTTTTCGTACAAAGCAGAATCTTCCTCGTAAAGCTTCAGTTCTTTCAGTTTTGCTGCAAGACTTTCCGGATACGACCGATAGAGTTCCTCCTGCATATGAATCTGTGCAGAGTGATAACTTTGTTCTAAGAGTTTCAGCTGCGAAATGTCATTTTCAAGCTCCATTTTTTCTTTGATTTTCGGGTTTCCGGTGCAAAGTGCTTTGGTTGCCGCATAATCAAGACAGGTATCGTCAATATCATCCATGCTTCGCGCCGGTGATTTGCTGGTCATAATCTGCGAAATATAGCGCTGCTTGGTTTCAAGTGTCTGCCAGGAATACGCATCAAAAGTATTAGCTGTGATATAGCGGTATACATATACCTCTTCGTTTTCGTTTCCCTGTCGCTCAATTCTTCCTTGTCTTTGATCAAGGTCTTTCGGCCGCCACGGTACATCCAAATGATGAATGGCAATCAGCTTGTTTTGCACGTTCATTCCCTCGCCCATGAGAGCCGTGCTTCCAAGAAGAAACCGAACCGCACCGGTACGTACTTTTCTTCTTACATTCTCTTTTTGGCTGTCGCTGTTATAGTCATGCATAAATGCAATTTCTTCTTCCGCTACGCCATGCGCGATCAGTCCTTTTTTCACTTCATCATAAATGCTGAAACTGCCATCCTTTTTCGGCGTGCTTAAATCGCAGAATATAAGCTGTGTTGACTTCTTTTCTGCGGTCTTATGATAAATATCTGCCGCAGCTTCAACCAGGTAGTCTACCTTTGTCTTGCCAAGCGGATGCGCACTTCCTCCCAAAAGGATTCTTTCATCAAGCGCAAGCTTTCTGCCATCCGTTGTAATCTTAAGCATATTGTCAATCGACGGATCAACATTGCCGTCTCTGATTGCATCTGCACGTTTTCCAATCTCTCGGAGCGTCTGAAGCTGCACCTGGGTAGCAGGCACAGTAATGGTTTCCTGCACAACCTGCGGCGTATCAAGATTCAGCATGTCTGCGGTCTTAATATCCGCAACTTCGCAAAAGCTTCCCATAAGCTCCGGAAGATTGAAGAATTTTATAAAACGCGTTCTTCTTTTGTACTTCGTCCCCTCCGGTGCCAGCTCCCATGCAGTTACCGTCTCACCAAAGGTTGATGCCCAGGCATCAAAGGATAACAGATTCATTTCCTTTAGCGTATCATACTGCAGGTAGCGCTGCATGGTATACAGCTCTGCCATAGAGTTTGATACCGGCGTTCCGGTTGCAAAGGTAATGCCGCATCCGTTTGTGATTTCATCCAGGTATCTACATTTTGCAAACATATCATAGGCTTTATTTGCCGACGCGCCGGAAATGCCTGCGACGTTACTCATCTTTGTGTTGAGCGCTAGATTTTTGTAGTTATGCGCCTCATCCACGCAAAGAAAATCAATCCCCAGTTCTTCAAAGGTTACCGTGTTATCTTTGATGCTGGCATCATTGAGCGCCTGGAGTTTTGTCGTAAGTTTTTTCTTCATCAGTTCCAGCTGCTTAATGGAGATTCTTTCGCCACGCACCTCTTTGAGTACCGTAATTTCCTTTTCAATATCCGTAATCTGCAGATTGATAAACGCCGTCTGCCTTTCTTTCGATAGCGGAATTCTCTCAAACTGGCTGTGTCCGATGATGATTGCATCATAATCTCCGGTTGCAATCCTTGAGCAGAAACGCTTCCGGTTCATTGGTGTAAAATCCTTTTTTGTCGTGGCAAGCACCTTTGCATTTGGATACAGTCTTAGAAATTCGTTTGCCCATTGATCCGTCAGATGGTTTGGCACGACAAGCATTGCTTTATGGCAAAGCCCAAGTCGTTTCTTTTCCATGATAGCGGTTGCCATTTCAAAAGTCTTTCCTGCACCTACCGTATGAGCAAGCAGTGTATTCCCACCGAAAATCTGCCGTGCTACCGCATCTTTTTGATGTGGTTTTAAGGTAATTGACGCATTCATTCCCGGAAAGTCAAGAAAACTTCCATCATACTTTCGGGCAACGACGCTGTTAAACTGCTGATTGTAGATTTCCTCCAGTTTCTTTCGTCTTTCGATGTCCTTCCAAACCCACTGTTTAAATTTGTCCTTGATAATATCCTGCTTTTGACAGGCAAGCGTTGTTTCCTGCAAGTTGGTCACACGCCTTCCATCAGAATCCTCTTCTGTGATATTTACCGTCCGAAGATTCAGCGTATCGCGGATAATGCGGTAAGCATCTGCCTTACTTGTCCCGTAAGTCCTTGTCGCTTCGACGGACCATCGATATCCGCCTTCTACATTCCAAGTTCCCGAGAGACTGTTATAGGTTACAGAAAGCGACTGACGTCCCCAGCCTTGCACATTTAAAAGCTCTGCAATAAATTCCTCAACAATATGCGGCGGTACCCAGGTGCTGCCAAGTCTGACATCAATTTGAGAGCCGTCCAGCCACTTGGGAAGTGCTTCGGTAAGCGCCGCAATGTTTTCCTGATAGATGCCGCCAAGTCCCTCGTCTGCGGCTTTTGCTTCAGCAAGTTTTCGCCGCACATTACCGGACAGGTACGCATCTCTTGTCAAATACTGCGGCTTAGCGTCCTTTTCAAAATCCGGTTTCCTGAAAATCTGACCGGAAAGTTCACTTACCATTTCGTTTTCGCTCTTATCATAAAGACTTTGCATGTAGGAAATGTCCACATATCCTTTTTCCCGCAAAGAAATAGCAAGTGCGTCCTTTGCACTTGCCACACTTGTGTATTCTTTTTTTGCACTGATGGTTCGTTTGTGGAAAATATCTGCAAGCCGTTTTACATTGCCTTCGTCGTCCAGTTCCTCAAGCGAGCAAATCAGCGGATAGGCGCTATCATCCCGAAATGCCAGTGCATTTGCCCTGCTGCTGATTGCGCCATGCTTTTTCACGAAGCTCTGATAGATGCTCGTAAGTCTTTCCTGCAGCGCATGAATGGCTTCATCGTCTTGATCTTCCATCTGTGCCTGAATAAGCTTTCGCAAGATTTCGCGGATTTTAATCATACCTGCGATTCTTCCGTTTACCGTGCTGCCTCTGTCTACCGGATACATAACGGAGGTTTCTTTGTAGAAAAGTTTTCCGTCCTTCATCGAGTAAGAAAAGCTCGGCATCGCAATGTCTGCGGGGATACTGTTTGTTTCTTCCTCATCTTCATCAAAGATCACGATGGGACTGTAATGTCCGTTTATTTTCTCTGCTGCTTCGGTCAGTTTTTCTTTCAGCCTTTCCGGTTCGGAGAGAATACAAGCAGTCGTGCTTCCATATGGTCCGGTTACCTCCTGCATACTGCCAATCACCATCTCCGGATGCTCAATGAAATATTGGTTATAGGAAAGCCCCTTTTCATCAGTTCCCACATGTAGCCATGCAAGATTTTCCTCCGGTTCTTTAGGAATTTCCTTTTTCTGCAGCACCAAAATGTCGCTTGTAACCTTTGTCCCGGCATTTGATGAGAATGCACTGTTTGGAAGCCGGATTGCACCGAGAAGGTCTGCGCGTTTTGCAAGGTACTCTCTGACTTTTGATGACTTCTTATCCATTGTCCCGCTTGATGTAATAAAAAGTATCAGCCCGCCGCTTCTTACTTTATCCAGCGATTTTGCAAAGAAATAATCATGAATTAAAAAGTTTTCTTTGCTATAGGCACTGTCATTTACGCCAAAATCACCAAACGGAACATTTCCGATGGCAATATCAAAGGAATTGTCTTCAAAATTTGTTTCTTCATATCCTGCGTGGATAATCTTCGCCTGCGGATAAATCATCTGTGCAAGTTGCGCGGTAAGGCCATCAAGTTCCACTCCGTAAAGATTCGTGCTTTCGCGCATAACTTCCGGCAGTCTTCCGAAAAAGTTCCCGACGCCGCAAGATGGTTCTAACAGGTTTCCACCGTCAAAGCCGAAGTTTTGCAGCATCCCGTACATTGCATCGATCACAACCGGTTTTGTATAATACGCGCTAAGAACGCTCTGCCTTGCACTCGTGTATTCTTCATCCGTAAGCAAGTTTTTCAGTTCCTGATACTGTGCATGGTTTTCCTCGAAAATTTCAGGAATGCCGCCCCAGCCCACATATCCGGCGAGTATCGCCTGTTCAGAGAAAGTCGCGCTGCCTCCTCTGCTTTCAATTTCTTTGAGCGTCCGGATTGCCGCAAGATTTCGCCGTATTTTTTCCGCTTTGCTTCCTTCCCCAAGCGTTTCATTTGTAATATGATAGTTTTCGGCCGTATTTTGCTTCTCTGCCGCTAAATTGCTTTCCGAAGCAGCATTTATCGCTTCGGACTTATCTTCCGGATTTTCCTCCTGCAGCTCTTTTTCCTTTGCGATTTCAAGAAGTTCCGCATCCGTTAAATAGTCTTCTCTTTGCATCAGTTCATCAATTCGATGCACAACCTGGCTCCACGAAAGTTTAATGGTTTCACAATCGTACTTTTGATATTCGATGCCTTTTCCGTCATGCTTTTGGCGGCTATGATTTTCTCCAGCGAAAGCATGAGAGTGTCCGCCGGTGCCGTATTCTCCGGAAAGGAATGCGGCTTTTTCCTGCAGGCTGTGGTTTTCCTGAAAATATCGATAAATGCGGTACTTCCCTCCGGCAAATCCGCTTCCCCATTTCAAATCGTGTATGATTTCATCCTTGGTGATAAAACTTGCCGGCTCTGCCATGCTCTGCGCCTGCATCGAAAGCTGCGAGAGCGGTATACGAAGCTCTTTAAGGTGCGTACGAAGTGCATCCGTTTTGTGAAAAGAAAATCGCAGTAAATCTCGGTTTTCCCGGTAGGCTTGATAAAACCGCTCGTATTCCTCGGTGATTACCTGTAGGAAAGATTCATCATAAAACTTTTCTGCTAAAATTTCCTTGCTGCCTTCCCATCCAAGCTTTTGATTTTCGATTTTCTCTACGCTCGGAAGATAGTGCTGCATTTTCGCTTCCTCCGATAAGTCATGCCGCATTGCAAGCAGGCTTTCAGCGGTAAAGGTTTTCTCATATCCATGCGCCATGGCAACATCGGTTCTGCTTGCAAAAGTGCCTTTTTCTATCATGCTGCGGATTTTCTCTTCCGCCATTTTCCATGAAAGCAGGATGCAGTCTTTTTCATTGACGCCGCCCCCGATGGAAAGGCGGATTCCTTCTTTTTCATATCTTGCGCTGATTTCCTTTTCGTGCGTTTGAAGTCCGTAGCTGCCTTTATAAATAGCAGGAAGTCGTTCTGCGATTTCTTCTTGCGATTTTCCCTTCATATATTCGAGACAGATTTTTGCTCTTCCCAATCGATCGTTGCTTCCATACATCAGGATTTGGTCAATCTCATCCTCCGTAATCAAATCCGCAGTACGCTTTGCGCTTTCGGCACTGATAAAGCTCATCTGCTCGCCGATTTCTTCCGTCTGCGGCGGAATGTCTTTCGGCGGATTCAGCGCAGCAAGCGCCTCTGCTTCTGTAGCAAAGGTTGTGATATCCTTCTCATCCATGCTGATAAAGGCTTCTTCTTGATTGTCCCATATGCCGTATACGCCTCGCCCATAGACTTCAAGAACGGAGTAGCGAAGATTTTTATCTGTCCATACCTGATCCGGAAGATTCTGCGTTAATTCAGAAAAGCTTAAGCATATGAGCTCCTTGTCTATCAGCTCCCGCAAAGTTTTATAGCTTCTTTTATCAACGACCTTGCCGTCAATTCGCGTCCGTATTTCAAAATGAAGCAAATCACAGGAAACCTGTATTTCATGTTTTCCGTCCGATGTTTCCGTGCACGCAAGACCGACTTCTTCCGGCTCGGAAAAGTCTGCATGATGCTCAAATTCTTCCATGCAGTATTCATCAATCAGGCGCATCGCGCGGTCAATCAGGTCAATATTTCTCTCTGTACGCCAGTTCGGATAGGAAAAAGCTTCCCCACTCGCATCGTTATCAATATCAATGGAAAACCTTTTATCGTGCAGCTTCTCAAAATGACTTAAAAGCCCGGCTTCAAGCTTGGCATACTCCCGGTAGTCTTCCTCGGTAAATGCACCGACGTCAAGCATCTCCTGCTGGCTTTTTACCCAGCCGCGACCGGCATCCAGCAGTCCGAACATGCGCCGGTTTTCCGTGATAAAAAGAAGAGAATTATCCCGATTGTCGTAAAGCCCTTTTCCGCCTTCGACATGATAATTCTCCTGCTTTCCCATTAAAATTTGCTCCAAGTTATCCCGGCTATCTCGGTTAAATTTCGCGAACACATGGTATCCCTTATAATTACTTCGGCTGGCTGCCTGCACTTCTACGATATCAAAATCCGCTTTGCTTCCCTGCGGTAAAACAGATCCTTCTGCTTCCGCCTCGTTTCGGTCAATGGCAAGGTCTGCAATATGCGAAAGATGAACATCCTGCACCTTTTCCCGCCCCGGCATCCGGTCAAATTCATAGGTGTATTTTCCTTGAAAGTCCTCAATGGTTTCACGCGCCGCTGCATAGAAAAAAGCTTCATCCTCAAGGCATTGTCCAAGCATATAGCTTGCAGTATCCTGCTGCCATTCATCCAGCTTTCTACAGATATGATTGTCTATGCTTATAAGATCAAAATCATTTCCCGCATGACGATGCTGTCCGCTTCGATCAGAATCTGCTGCATCCTGCTCGTCCACTCCTGCGGATTCTGTGCTTTCAGCTCTTCGCTCACGCCCTCTTTTTTCATCTTCTGCCTCATGATAGTCTCCCGCATCTGCTGTGCGCTCTTGTCTGTGTCCGTCAGATACTCCAGCATCATGTCGTCTTCCAGCATCTGCCTGTACAGTTTCGGGTTCTCCTTCTGCAGAAACGCTTCCCTGGCGCGGCCGTATCTTCCCATCTGCATCCAGCTCTTCTTTTCCTGTATTTCCTTTTCTGTCCTCATTGTTTATTCCCCTTTCCTCTTCTTTTTCTTTATTGTACTGGATTTTTCTTTTTTCTGCAATTTCCTTTTTTACTTCTTGTGAGATAAGAGAAAGCATTCCGGATGCAGCTTCACTCGCAGAGGAAAAAAGCAGATAAAAATAGTCTTCGTCTTCCCGGATCGGCTTTGGAATATCATAAAATCCAAAGGCGTCTTTTGGAAAACTGTCCGTAACCAAACCGCACCGTACCTTACAGATGTAGGCTGCCATTTTGGATGCCACCTCGAATCCGTCTCCGATTGCGGCAATGTATTCTTCCGTTAAGCTGTTTTTTTTACGCTTTGTGAATCCCTCCAGTCTTTGCATATACAGTTCTTCAGCTTCTTCTTTCACAATTCTTCCGATTTTTTCTTCCAAACTTTCTTCTTTTTCGCCGTAGACACGTTCCAACGCGTTTGAAATGGCCTTCTCTTCCGCGTCCTGAAGCTGCCACAGCTTAATTTCTTTGCCTTCCGTATCGCCAATATCCCATACATAGATTTGTCTGCTAAAGTCTTCTCTGTTTAGCAGGCGAATACCCACATGTCCTTTCTGTACACTTCGATGCAGCCGATTCCACAAATCCATGCTTGCAACTGCCGTTACCTCTTTCCTCTGCGAAAAAATCGCCAGCTGATTTTGAAAGGAATAGCGGTAGGTGCTTGAAATACTTTTCAGCACATCACGAAGCATTTGCGGCTCATCGTTGATCTTTTGCATTGTGCTTTTCATTTTTGCCGCCAGGGCTTCTTTTCTGATTGCCATGCTCTCCTCCTTTTTCTCATTCCAGTTCGAATCCTTTTACATCCATTTTTCGGTATCTTGCATTTTCCGGTGTGGATATTCCAAACGCTTCACAGATGCTACTTGCACATCTTCGGTCAAAGGTAATTTTTTTCTCCCAGTTGTTTTGTACATAATCGCACTCCATGAGCCCTTTAAACAGTTCACTTTCCATCATAATCAGGGAATAGAGCTTAGGATTGCTTTCTGCTGTCACTCCCTCAAATTCAGGAAATTTTCCTTCGATATATGCGTGATTTAACACAAATGCAGATTCCGGATCTTGCGCAATCCATTTTCTGCACTCTTCTTCCGTTTCACAAACACCGCCCTGTGCAACAAGCGGCTGCATCATAAGCGCCGTGATGCCCTTGCCCTTCAGCTCCGCAGGCTGCGTAAAATCATAGTGCGTAATAAATTCTTCTACATAATCATTCACATATCTTTTTTTCTCTTGTCTTCTTTGCATATGTAGAGACTTTGCGGTATCAATTCCTTCGACCACCCATCCGGAGACTTCGCCTGCTTTCTTGATGCCTTGATGCTTCTGGGTGAATTCTTTTTCCGCCATCAGCTCACCCTGCATACTTAAATAGTCAGCGGCTTTTTCCGCATCCTTTACCGCTTTCATCAAAATCTCCGGCTGCTCTTTGATTCCGTCTGCCCAGCCTTGAATATATGCTTTATGATTTTCAAAATGCTCTTGGCTCATGTCAATCGGAAGTTCAGCTGCCATAAAGCAGCTTGCCATTTCTGCAACAAGCTCCTCATAGGAATAGTTTTCGCTGCCGAAAGTATTTGCAATGTCACGATTCAGCCGCCTTTCATGCCCGGTTGCGTGTGCCAATTCATGCAGCGCAGTCGCATTGTATGCATAGTCGTCTTCAAAGTATTCCTTTTTCGGAAGATGTATTTTATCTTCTGCAATTCGATAAAATGCCTCGTTGCCTCCGTCATGAATGATAGGTACTTTCATATTCTCCGAAATTTTATCAACCACTTCATCGGATGAAATATCTCTTTCTTCCGGCGTTTCAAGTTCCGGCATTCCTTCCACCTGACAGGCATTAAAGACGGTAAAACACTTAGAAAGAAGAGTGTAGTCCTCTCTTTCTTCGGGCTTAAGTTTTCCGTAGTCCTCCCAGGTGATTGTTTTTTTCTCTATGAGATCATAGGGAAACCAATATTCAATTTGCGTTCCCTTTTCCCCTTTCTTGATTTTCCAGCCTTTCTCTTTTGCCTGCTGAAAAGTAACAAAGCGGGGATCCTCGCTTTCCAGCCTGTGCATACTGACATATAACCACAGGCGGTTAATTCCTTTGTATTTCCGTTTTGTCACGGCATTATGCGGTGCGCTGCTTGTTGCGCGCCAGCTTTGCTTCCATGTCTTTGGCGATTCGGTTATGCTTTTTACAAAGGCATCTGCAATTTTTTGCCTAAACTCTTGGCTCTTCATCGTCCTCTTCTTCTCCTTCCTCTTTCTTCAGAAGATTTTTGAGTTCTTTTTCCGTCAGCGTCTCGTCATCCACAAAGTAGGTCACTTTTTCTTCTTGTTTTGTTAATATGATGTTTTTCATGTGCTTCACCTCATTTTCTTAAATTCTAAATCCATACCGAAAAATCCGCTCCTGCGGCACTCTTTGGTATAGATTCAGGGAAGATCGGCTCTCCCCTAAATCCATATCGGTAGTGCTTAAAAAGTCATTGATTTTGTAAATTCGTCTGCAAAGTAGGTTGCACCGGCTACCGCGATGGCACCAAGGACTACCCATTTGAAATTTTTCCGGGCTTTTACCTTGTCTTCGTCATCTCCCACCAGCATCTTAATTCCTCCAATCACTAATGCACCGGCACAAAGCATATACAGCAGCGTCTGAAGCTGTGCAACCCAGTACAGTCCTAATTCAACAAGTTTTACCATAATTTTTACCCTTTCTGCCGTTTCGTGGCACTTTCGTTTTCTGTTTCTTCTTTTTTTCTTTTCTTTGCGGTCATTAAAATTCCGGATATGACTCCGGCTATCACCATAAGCGTCAGTAAAATTCCGGCGATAATCAGAACTGTTTTATTGATTCCGCTTTCTTTCTCATAGGTCACAGCCGCCTTTACCGTCATATCGTCCGAACGGTAGGTACAATCTGCAGAATAACTTGCATACTGCGGGCTGTCCTCTGTCAGCGTTTCCCGATAAGTTGCCACCCAGTCTGTGCCGCGCTGCGTGCCGGTAAATTTCGCTTTCCGACATATTTCACCGCTATCGTCGGTATAATAGTCGGCAATCCATTTTCCGCCTGTGATACGGTAATTTTGCGTGCTATAGCCAAGGTTCTTTAAGATGACATCCTCATAGCCTTTGAAGACCGGAATGGATTCGTCATTTGGAATTTTGCTTCCATCAGGAAGAATATAGTTTTCAACATCCTCCCCGCCAATGAATTTCGCAGTTACTTCAAACGGTTTCGTAAAATCCCCTTTTACACGTTTAATGTCAACGAAGTTCCCTGTAACAGTAATCGCCTTGCCGTTTGGCAATGTAGCGGTAATTTCTTTTGTTGCAGGCGCCTCCGGCTGCGTGTTATATCCATAATACCGTTTCGTTCCGGTCGCTGCGGTGCGCTTGCTTACCGTCCATTTGACATCTGTCAGCGTATAGACATCGCCGTCTTTTTCAATGCTTTCCGGCACGTCCTTCGAGGTCAGATCTTCGTATGTTTCTGTGACCTTCTCCGGCTCTTTCGCTAACGAAAATTCAGCTTCCGCAGCCTGATAGCGCTTACCGTCCACATCGATCGTCAGCGGAATCTCTGATAAATCACCTTTACCGATATCGGCAAAGGTCAGCTCTGCGTCCTTATTCGTCACAAAGGTATACTCCTTCGTGACCTCTTTTTGCGCGGCAAACGCGAACTGCGCCTGCAGCACAAGAATCATCAGGACTGTGGTTAAAATCCTTTTCTTCATGTTTCCTCTCTTTCCTTTATAGCTGCGCTCCTTATTTGACAAGAATCGATGCGCGCTCGTATATTTACGGTTTCTCTCCAAATCCCCTCTGTAAGCAAAACAGCTCCCATCGTTAGGATGTTATACGGCAGTAAAAATAGCAAAACGCAGGCCGTAAGGAAGCCGAATACTTTGAGCTTATTTCTCCTTGCTATCGAAACAAAATCCTTGAAATTTTCAGGTCTTATCTTGAGTGCCAATACAAAAACCGCAATGGTGATTGCAGATATAAGAAGAACGCTATCCAGCACAAGCTGCGTCAAGTTTTCGGCATCTTGCAAAGATAGCCTTATGGGTTCTGCGTTAATTTGCATGGATTCTGATGGGTAGCTAAGGCTGGCAGCGAAAAATATGCCTAGCAGAAAAAGGCTTGTTACTACTATTTTTCGGCTGCTTTCCATCACGCTGCCAATGAACACAATTAAATTTTCCTTTGTCATGTTGCGTCTCCCAAATTTCCTTTCACCCTATTACTCTTTTATTTTTTTTCGTTTTCTTGTCGGTACTTTATACATTTCCCGCCAATTTGCAGAAGCTCTTTCGATTCGTTTGCTTCCAAGAAGCTCCAAACTAAAGCCCGCCTCCTCAAAGATTCGAGTTGGATTTTTGCCTTCTTGATACTCCCGGATAAAATGTTTTTTAAACGCTTCACTCCACGAAATGCGTTCTTCGTTTACAGCGAGTACCCACGGACTGCGTCTGATTGTGTTTCTCTCTGCTTCTGTTAGCTTTCCTCTTCCCATTTTGTTTCCCTTCCTTTTAAATTTTCTTTCATGCATAACCTCCTTTCGGGCAATCAAAAAGCGGGGCTTTTCCCCGCTGTGAATGCTTTTATATTCTATCCATGGTTTCTTTTCCTCTCCACATCACAAATTCTTTCTCGGAAAGGCCGATGAATTGTTTTATGGTAGAAAGCGTTTCTAAAACAATTTCCCTCGAAAACATCGTTAGAAAGAAATAGTATAAAGGCCTGCACTGTCTCATGTATCGTCCTTCCTCTGTTTGGAGATAAAGATTTGATGAAAGTATATCGCGCAAGTCCATGCATGGTTTTGTGCTCTCACTTTTCGCGTAGCTGCATGTCGATGCCGTCCCGTACAGTCTGCAAATCGCAGGTCTTGCCTGATAGCATTTGCACTTTCCTTTTTTATCAAGGAACGCGCATGGTTCAATGAGGTTCATCCACTCACCGAGATTATAGTATTCCGGCTCGGTTGGTGCATACTCCTCTGCAATCGATGCCGAAAGTCTGGGTGCATTTTCTTTTACAAAACCTGCCTGCCTTATCGCTTTTCGGTAGACTTTATAGAGTGCCGCAAAGCCA